>Ga0209490_10000296_pt1 | contig 52272 bp, 43 predicted proteins | sample MAT06_FD_187209 | JGI IMG/M metagenome (GOLD analysis project Ga0209490, IMG submission 187209) | Freshwater microbial communities from Lake Fryxell liftoff mats and glacier meltwater in Antarctica - MAT-06 (SPAdes) (version 2) | ecosystem: Environmental > Aquatic > Freshwater > Ice > Liftoff...
CCGTGTACTCTGTGATTCAACAACCTGGAACACGAATCCAGCAACACCGCCCTATGGCTTCCGCCAGATCGCGTCAGGGCTCGCGTTGCCAACCAAATCGATGGCGTTGACCACGATCGCATCAGTATCAGCGGTTAGAGTGCGTGGCGGCACATCAACGCGACGATCAGTGAACGGCACGACACGCTGAAACCATGTGCCGCCGCTGCGCCAACGCACCAGCCACCACGACAGCGGCTTGCTGCCCGCATCGGTGATCTGAAGCTGCAGCGCTGACGCCGTTACGGTGACGGCGATGCCAGGGGCGACCGGCAGCGTGCCGTCCAGCCATGACGTGGCCGGAGGGAGCGCCGGGATCGTGTTGGTTGACGTGCGCAGCAGCGTCCCCAGGCCGCCGCGGTCCAGACGCACGGACGTCGTGTTGTACAGCAGCGTACCGATAGATCCCGTGCGCTGCCGAGAGCGATCGATCTGTTGTGCGATTTCGGTCGCGTTGTACGCACTCGCGGTGCCGTCGGCAACGCGATACGCAGCCAGCCCAGGCCAGAGATGCCGTTGTCGCGTATTCTGTTGCTCCCACCAGGTCAGCAGCGCTGGAAAACTCTGGCCGGTCGAGGCAATGCTCCAGTACAGTTGCGGTGCGAAGTAGTCCACCCAGCCCTGCTGCAACCATAGCCGCGAATCGGCATAGATACTCCCAAATGCATCAAGACCCACGATCCCCGCCGGATTCCCCGGTCGCCAGATCCCAAACGGGCTGATGCCAACACGCACAGAGGACCGCTGCTGATGCACTTCCGTGTACATCCGTTCCACAAACCGGTTCACGTTCGCGCGGCGCCAGTCGGCACGCCCCAGTATGCCCCCACCAGTTTGGTATCTGCGGAACGTCGCGGAGTCGGGGAAGTCGAGGTTGGGGCAGCGGGTATCGGGATAGGGATAAAAGAAATCATCGATGTGCACTGCATCCACCCCGTACCGCGCCACCACATCGCGAATCACCGCGATCGCTTGGTTCTGCACCGCATCCTCGGCGGGATCAAACCACAGCTGCGTGCAATACCGGCGTGTCAGGTCGGGGCGTCGTTGCGCCAAGTGCAGCGGTGCGAGCCGGAGCGTATCGCTCAGGTTGGCCGCGCGGAACGGATTGAACCACGCATGCAGCTCCAATCCGCGCGCATGCGCCTCGCGAACCGCAAACGTGAGCGGGTCCCACGCGGGATCCATACCCTGCGTTCCGGTTAACGACCGCGCCCACGGCTCTAACGACGACTGGTACAGCGCGTCGCCCGCGGCGCGCACCTGCAACACTATGGCGTTCAGCCCCGTTGTTTGCGCCAGATTGAGAATCGTGATCAGTTCGGCTTGCTGCGCCGAAACACCAAGGCCGCTGCTCGATGGCCAATCGATGTTGCCTACGGTCGCAACCCAGAGCCCGCGAAATTCCCGATTGATCGCCGGAACGGTCAGCGGCGGCGGCGGCGTTACCGGAACAGCCGACGTTGGGCTCTCTCCGGAGCAGGCTGATACGGCGGACAGGACAACCAATGCGACAGCCCGAACCAGTCGACGGGCGTATAGAGCATGCAAGAAGATCATGCCCCACAAAGAACAGACAGGTCATGCCTTTCGCCAGTGTACGTGCGCCGTCACCACAGCGATGGGTGCGCGCGATGCAAGCGACCCCTTCGGTCACGCTGGCCGACCGCTGAGATCGACAGTAGCTTCGCCACCTATGACCAACCACCTGACCTTCGCGCGCGCCGCCAGTCCACGCGCCCGAGCGCTCTCACGCGCGATGGCGCTTGCACTGTTGCCGCTCACTGCATTGGGCACCCTGCATGCGCAGGCGACAGCCACTCGACCGGAACCAGGAACCAAGCAAGGGTTCTCCATCGCCAGGCTCGCACGCATCGACTCGCTGCTCGAACGCGCCGTCCGCGACGGGCAGATCACGGGCGCGGTGGCGCTCGTGCTGCGCGACGATCAACTCGTCTACGAACGCGCGGTAGGATTTTCCGATAAGGAGGCCGGGCGCCTTATGTCACCTCAGGCGCTCTTTCGCATCGCCTCGCAAACGAAGGCACTCACCAGCACCGCCATCTTGATGCTGCTGGAAGAGGGTCGTCTGACGCTCGGCGACCCGGTATCCAGGTACATCCCCTCGTTTCAGCGCACGCACGTCGCGGTACGCACCGACACCGGTATTGCACTCGTGGCAGCAAAGCGCGCCATCACCGTGCGTGATCTGCTTACGCACACCGCAGGTATCTCCTACGGGACCGACGCGAACGTTGCCAGCCGATACACAGCGAAAGGTCTGGGGCCAGCGGCCGGCTTCGGCTGGTATACTGCCGACAAAGACGAACCGGTGTGTGAGACGATGGAACGCCTCGGAACCCTGCCGTTTGTCGCTCAACCGGGCGAGGCGTTCGTGTACGGCTACAACACCGATATCCTTGGCTGCGTGGTGGAGAAGGTGTCAGGGGTACCACTCGACGTGTTTATGCGCGATCGCATCACCACGCCGCTTGGCATGGTCAACACCGCGTTCTTCGTACCGACCAGCGCACGGAATCAGCTCAGCGCGGTCTACATGAGCGACGCGCAAGGCACGTCGGTGCGCGCCCCTGAGGGTGCTCGCGGACAAGGACACTATATCGACGGGCCGCGTCGAAGCTTCGCCGGTGGCGCTGGTCTGGTGTCGACGGCGCGTGATTACGCGCGCTTTTTGCAGATGATCGCGCACGGAGGTGTATGGAACGGGCAGCGCCTGCTCGCGCCACATACGGTGCGCTTGATGCACACCAACCAAATCGGCGCGATCTATTCGTCCAACGGCATGGGCTTTGGACTCGGCTTCGAAACCACTGATCGATTCGGTGCCAACGGACTTGCCTCGCCGGGCTCGTTTGGCTGGGGCGGCGCCTACGGGTCAACCTACCTCGTCGATCCGGTTGAAGGATTGATTGTCGTGTTCATGATGCAACAACTGCCGAACAGCAGCGATGTGGCCGCGCGTTATCGCACGCTCGTATATCAGGCGCTCGTTACCTCACGTCTCAAATAGCAGCGCTGCCCTGCACGCGCGCACGCTCACGCACCACAGACGCCAATGCGCATCGGCTTAGACCTCGGCGGCACCAAGATCGAAGCGGTGGTGTTAGCTGCTGACGGCACAGAACTCGTGCGTCGTCGCGTTGCCACCCCGCGGAACTACGCCGACACCATCGCCGCGCTCTCGGCACTGGTGCACGAGGTCGAAACCGAAGCTGGCGAACGATGTTCAGTTGGAATCGGCATTCCCGGTGCTATCACCGCTGCGACAGGCGTGGTCAAGAACGCCAACTCTACATGGCTCATCGGACAGCCACTCGCGAAGGACGTTGCGGTTGCGCTGGATCGTGCGGTGCGCGTGATGAACGACGCCGATTGCTTCGCGCTGTCGGAAGCCACCGACGGCGCCGCCGCGGGCGCCGCTTCGGTCTTTGGCGTCATCCTTGGCACCGGCGTAGGTGGCGGCATCGTGATTCACGGCAACGCGCTGCAGGGCCCCAACCTGATCGCCGGCGAGTGGGGACACAACCCACTTCCCTGGCCTGGCGACGACGAACGCGAGGGCGCCGAGTGCTATTGCGGCAAGCGCGGATGCATCGAGACCTGGCTGTCCGGGCCGGGATTCGCGCGCGACCATGCAACGCACACAGGGCGCACATCGAGCAGCCACGAGATCGTCGCCGCGTGGCAAGCGGGCGATGTCGTGGCACGCGAGAGTGTGGACCGGTATGTCGATCGACTGGCTCGCGCCTTGGCGACCGTGATCAATGTGCTCGACCCGCACGTGATCGTGTTGGGCGGCGGGATGTCAAACGTTCCCGGCCTGGCTCCGGCGGTCTCTCTCCAACTCCCCACGTGGGTGTTTTCGGATAGCGTGCACACCACCGTCGTCCGACACCGACACGGCGACTCGAGCGGCGTGCGCGGCGCGGCCTGGTTGTGGCCGCACGTGGAGTCCTCGTGATCGGTACCTGGCCAGAGGTGCTGCGTTGGACCGTGCTGATCGGTGGCCTCGCGAGCGTCGTGGTGCTCGCCGTCGTGTGGTATGTGAAACGTGACGGGCGGCGCATGCTTTGGAGGCATCGAGGCAAAGTCGATCGTTATAAGCTGACACGGAAGACGTTTGTCATCGAACAGGTCCTCGCCGAGCCCGATGTTGCTGTGGCGGTCCATGCACATGCCGCAGAGCACCAGGAGTCAGCGGAGGTCACGTGGTCGCGCGTGCGCGTGTATCTCGACGAGATTGTCCCGTTCTTCAACCTGCTCGCCTACTATCGATTGGGCTACAACGTCAGTCGAGCCGTGCTTGGGATGTTTTACAAAGTCTCTGTCGAGTATGAGCGTCCTGATCCGTTCCGGGGTCTGCCGCGCGACTCGGTGGTGATCTACCTCATGAACCATCGGTCCAACGCCGACTATGTGTTGGTCGCGTATGTCATGATGGGCGCAGTGTCGATCTCCTACGCGGTCGGTGAATGGGCCCGCGCTTTTCCGCTGGAGTATTTGTTCAAGAGTTTTGGCTCGTACTTCATTCGCCGACGGTATCGCGAACCGTTGTATCACGCCGTCCTGCAAGCCTACGTGCAGTTGATCACGCGCAACCAGGTCACGCAAGGCATTTTCCCTGAGGGAGGCCTTACGCGTGACGGCGGCCTGCGCCCCGCAAAGATCGGCTTGCTGGACTATGCGATCTGCGTGGCCCGAGACCCCAGCGTCCGAGCGCGCATGTATGTCGTGCCGGTGGGCATCAACTACGATCGGGTCCTCGAAGATCGCTCGCTGCTCCGCGAGCTCGAGCTGCACGCCGACCGGCCAGTCACGTCCAGGCTCACCCAGCTGCGTGAAGTGGGGCGATTTCTCTTCTGGAACGTGACGCGCATTCTCACCGGTCGGTGGCGTCGATACGGCCGGGCGGCCGTCACCATCGGACAACCCATCCCGATCGATGGCTGGCTGTCATCGCTTGAACGTGAAGGCATCTCGCTGTTCGAGCTCCCCCGGACCGACCGGCTCAGCCGGCTCCAAACGTTCTGCGACGACGTATTGGGGCGCATCGGGGCGATTATCCCCGTCACGCCCGTGCCACTGACTTGTGCGGCGTTACAGAGCTTCGGCACAGACTTTGTCTCCCGTGAGAAGTTGCTCGACCGCATGGAAGCGATGCGCGAGGTGTTGCAGGAGCTGAACGGGCGCGTCGTTCGAGCCGACCGCGATATCGAGGAGACCTTCGATCGTGCTTACCGGATGCTCCGGATGCGCCGCATCATTGCCCGCGCCGGCGAGGGGTACGTGATCCTTCCACGGGGACACGCGCTGATCACGTACTACGCCAACAGCATCGCCCACCTGCTCGGCCCATTCGCCGAAGGGGTCCGCTCGCGCGATCGGTTGCCGGTGGACAGCGCAATGGACGCGTAAGAAGGCCGAGATCGCCCTTGGACCCACGAGCCCCGGCTGATAAAATTGTCGAAGGATCAGGTGGCCTATCGTATAACGGCTATTACCCCGGCCTTTGAAGCCGGAGATCTTGGTTCGATTCCAAGTGGGCCTATCCAATTGATGGTCAGATGATGGTCAGAACGGCCCGCCCCCCACTGTACCGGGACGGCGGGCTGTTCTAGTTTTAAGGGCTGGCTGGGAAATCATGTACTGAGCGGGACGGAGCCGCCGCGCCCTTTCAAGGGTACCGGCGACACTCCGCCCCATTCGCTGTGAATCGTCCACGCCTTGACGCCGTGTATCGGTGTCCACCTTCGTCTTCGTAGAGATTCATCAGCATGGACAGCCAGACCAGCGTTCGCCCCTACAAAATCCTTGCCGGCACGTCCAATCGGCTGCTTGCCGAAGAGGTCGCAAAGGTCCTGGGCACCGATCTGTGCAAGGTGACATGTAGCCGGTTCGCCGACGGCGAAGTGTTTGTGCGCATCGACGAGAACATCCGCGGCGCCGATGTCTTCGTGGTCCAGTCCACCAATCCGCCAGCCGAGAACATGATGGAGCTGCTGCTGCTGATTGACGCGGCGCGTCGTGCGTCTGCGGCACGCGTCACGGCGGTGTTGCCGTACTTCGGCTACGCGCGACAGGATCGGAAAGATCAACCGCGCGTCGCCATTGGCGCCAAACTCGTGGCCAACATTATTGAGACGGCCGGTGCCGACCGCGTGCTGGGTCTCGACTTGCATGCGCATCAATTGCAAGGCTTTTTCGATGTGCCTGTCGATCATTTGTACGCCGCGCCCGTATTCACGAGCTACTTCCGTAAGAAGGAGTTGAAGGACTTGTGCGTGGTGGCTCCGGACGTCGGGTCGGCAAAAATGGCCCGTGGCTTTGCCAAACGGTTGGACGCCACCTTTGCGATCATCGATAAACGTCGTCCAAAAGCGAACGTGGCCGAAGTCATGAATGTGGTTGGTGAAGTGGAAGGGCGTGATTGTTTGATCCCCGATGACATGATCGACACCGCGGGCACCGTATCGGAGGCCGCGCGGGCGCTGAAAGCCCTCGGCGCCAACGACATCTACGTCTGCGCCACGCACGCGCTCTTCAGCGGGCCCGCCATCGACCGGCTGACGGCGGCGCCGATCACCGAGGTCGTCGTGACGGACACGGTCAGCCTACCACCCGAGAAGCACTTCCCTTCACTGCGGATTCTCTCCGTCGGTGAGTTGTTGGCGAAAGCGATTCGTTTTACCCATGCTGATCAATCCGTGAGCGTATTGTTCGAGTAGTCGCAGGACGTAGGAGCAGGACCGTAGCGCAGCAGGACGGGCCGACGGAGATCCCGTTACTCCCGTACCACCAATTACCAGGACACTTCCATGAGCACCGTTGCAATCAACGCGACCGTCCGGACAGAAACCGGCAAAGGCGCCGCACGAAAGATCCGTCAAGCAGGCAACATTCCGTCGGTCATCTATGGGCACGGCCGCGAGGCGCAGTCGCTGCAGACCAACGCGCGCGAGACAGAGCGCTTGCTGAAAGGCATCGCGACCACTGCCACCGTGATCGAGCTCACCATTGAGGGCAAGGTCGCGCGCACCCTGATTCGCGAGATCCAGCGCCATCCGTTCAAGCGGCACATCATGCACATCGACTTTCAGGAGCTGGTGGTCGGTGAGACGGTCTCGGTGTTCTGTCCGATCGCCTACATCGGCACGCCAGAGGGCGTACGTCAAGAGGGCGGCATCCTCGATCAGATTTTGCATCAGCTCCACATCGAAGTCGATCCGTCGAACATCCCCAATCACATCGACGTGGACGTGAGCGGTTTGAAGCTCGGCAAGTCGATGCACATTGGAGATATCAAACTGCCGGCCGGTATCAAGTTGCTCGACGACGCCGGCACCACAGTCTGCATCGTGCAGGCATCGAAGGCTGGCGCCGACGCTGTGGTCGCCGATGCCGTGCCGGAGCCGACGCTCATTCGCAAGCCGAAGCCGGACGACAAGTAAGTCGTCGCCGACACTTCGATACCACGTCTCGGGGCGCGGGATCCGCTCAGCATGGTGACTCCACGCTGGCGCATTCCGCGCCCTGCTCGTTTACCACTCCGTATGAAAGTCATCGTTGGACTTGGCAACCCGGGCCGCGAGTACGAACAAACCCGTCACAACGTGGGGTGGTGGTTTGTGGATCACCTCGCGCAGCGCTGGAATTTCGGCGCGTGGAAGAAGGACGGCGAAAGCATGTCGAGCAGCGGACTGGTGGGAACCGTCAAAGTGAAGCTGCAGAAGCCGCAGACCTTCATGAATTTGAGCGGCTCCGTCATCCGACCGTACCTCAAACGGGAAGGATGGTCCGCGGCGCAGGACCTGCTCATTGTTGTTGACGAAGTCGCCGTCCCGGCCGGTGAGTATCGGCTGCGGGCTGCGGGCAGTGCCGGCGGGCACAATGGTCTCAAGAGCATCGAGGCGCATGTGAAATCGCAAACCTATCCCCGGTTGCGCCTCGGCATTCGCCCGGTGGATGAGCGCCGCGCCATCGGCGACATGGCAGACTTCGTGTTGCGTACGATGCCGCGCGATGAACGCGAGCTGGTTGAAGGCGTGTTCGCTCGCGCAACACAGGCCGTCGAAGTGTGGCTCACCGACGGCACCGAAAAGGCCGTGAGCGCACTTGGGCGATAGGTCGTTTGAGGTATCGTTGGACCGACACCAGCCGTTGTTCTTCTCCCGACCACTCTTGCACCGGTAGGCGCCAATGCACGCTCCTGACAGAAGCACCGTTCCTCGCGCGCGCGCTGCTGCGGCTGTTGCGGCGGCAGCGCTCGTCCTGAGCTCCGCGTGCGATCAACGCGCCGGCAATGAACCCATTGCCCCCGGTGCGCCGATCTCCATCGAGTCGCCCGCACCAATCACCTCCAACACACCGGCACTGCACGTGTACGGTGACAGCACGATGTGGCTCACGTGGACGGAACGACGAACTGATTCGTCGCTCGCCATTCGTGTGGTCGCACGACGCAGTGGGCAATGGGACACGGTCCGCACAGTCACAGAAGGACGACCGTTCTTCGCCAACTGGGCCGACTTCCCGTCGGTCACGGTCCTCAACAACGGCGCACTGGCCGCGCATTGGCTGGAGCGCGAGGCAACGGGGAAGTACGCCTACGGCGTGCGCGTGGTGAAGTCGCTTGATCAGGCCGTCACGTGGAGCGCGCCGATCACCCCGCATACCGATGGACTGGCCGCCGAGCATGGCTTTGTCACCATGTGGCCCGACGGTCCTGATGGACTTGGGCTCGCGTGGCTGGATGGTCGCAAGAGCGCGATGCCCGACAGCGCTCGCGAGATGACGGTGCGCACCGCCACGATCACCGCCGACGGACGGCTGCAACGCGAAGCCCAGCTTGATGCACGAAGTTGCGACTGTTGCCAGGTGGCGAGCGGTGCCACACGAGGCGGACACGTGGTCGTGTATCGAGATCGCTCGACGACGGAAATCCGCGATATCGTGGCCGTGCGCAGACAGGGCGATGCATGGAGCGCTCCAGTCGCGGTGCATCGGGATGAATGGCACTACGCGGGATGTCCGGTGAACGGGCCCTCCGTGGCCACGCGTGGCGATAGCGTTGCCGTCGCGTGGTTTACCGCCGCCAACGACACGTCTCGTGTGCTCGTCGCCCTCAGCATCGACGGCGGAGCGAACTTTCAGCCACCGGTTCGGGTAGACGATGGAGACCCGATCGGTCGCGCCATGGTCGTTTTCGATCGCGCCGGTGACGTGGTCGTAGGGAGTATGGAACGCGTGACACCAGAAACAGCAGAGATCCGCGTGCGTAGGGTGTCCACCGGGAAACGTTCGCCGTTTCGCACTGTTGCCGCGACGTCTGCGGCGCGGGCGAGCGGGTTTCCGAAAATGGTTGTCATCGGCGATACGCTCGTGGTCGCGTGGACCGCAACACAGCCTACCGTGCGTGTGCAGCTTGCACAGTTACCACTTCTTTCCAGAACTCTTCGATGAAGCGAACTTTTCTTTCGTGCGCAAGCGCGCTCGCGTTCCCCGTTGTCATGCAGGCGCAGGACACGCCCAAACTGCAGCCCGTGGCCCCTGCCGCCACCGCGACAACATTGCCGCTCAAACGGGACCCGCGTCCAACCAAACCGGCTATCACGGTTGATGACCTGATGACGCGGCTGTACATATTTGCCGACGACTCCATGATGGGTCGCGATGCGGGCACGCTGGGCAGTGTGAAGGCCACGGACTACCTCGCGGCCGAGGCAAAACGTCTTGGGCTGGTACCGGCCGGCGAGAACGGCACGTACTTCCAGACGCTGCCGTTGCGCGATCGCAAGGTGGACCCGCTCAGCACGTTCATCGCCGGTACCGCACCGCTGACGTTCGGCAGCGAGTGGGCCATCAGTGGCAACACCACGATCAACAATGCAGCACTTGAGAGCGTGTACGGCGGAGTGATCGGGAAGGCGGACAAACTGACGGCGGAGCAAGCCGCTGGGAAGCTGGTCCTGCTGTCAATGCCTACCTCGCAAGAAGCGATTGGCATGGTGCTCGGCAACGACGCGTTGGTGCCCGCATCTGCTGCAGCGGTTGGCATTCTCGTCCCTGCGCAGGTGCAGGGGCTTTTGGGGTTCGTGATGCGACCGAGCGTTACCGTGGTTGACAGCAGCGCACCGTCACGCTTGTTCATCGGTGCCGCGGCCGTCAAGAAACTCTTCTCCAAGCCGCTTGACTCGTTGAGCCTTGGCGATGCAGGTGCCACGATCGCGGTGAACGCGATTGTCGATATGAAGGAGGTGGCGAATCCGGCGCGCAACGTGATCGGTATTCTCCCCGGTAGTGATCCGATGCTCAAGTCGCAGTATGTCGCGATTGGCGCACACAGTGATCACATCGGCATGTCCCGCCGGGCCGTCGACCACGATTCCGTGCTCATCTTCAATCGCATCGTGCGCCCCGCCGGTGCTGAAAATGAAGACAAGATGGGCAACGCCGCGCAGTTCGCCGAAGTCAACGCGGAGCTGGCCACGATGCGCCTCACGTCGCCCACGCGCCGTGATTCGATTTTCAACGGCGCCGACGACGACGGATCCGGCTCGATGTCGGTCCTCGAAATCGCCGAGTACATGGCGTCGATGAAGACCAAACCCAGGCGTTCCACGCTCTTTGTGTGGCACGTGGGCGAGGAGAAGGGACTCTGGGGATCGGCGTACTTCACCGGACATCCCACCGTGCCGCGCGACTCGATCGTCGCGCAACTGAACATGGACATGGTGGGCCGCGGTTCGCAGACCGACCAAACCGGTATGTCTGCCGACGGCAAGGAGCTTCGCGGTGGCCCCGACTATCTGCAGCTGGTGGGCTCACGTCGCCTGTCCACGGAACTCGGCGACATCGTCGAACGCATCAACACCTCTAAGAAGCACAATTTTTCGTTCGACTACGCGATGGATGCCAATGGCCATCCCATGAACATCTACTGCCGCAGCGATCACTACGAGTACGCCAGGTACGGCATCCCTGTCGCGTTCGTCACCACCGGCGGCCACTCGGCCTATCATCAGCTCACTGATGAACCGCAGTACATCGACTACCCGCACATGCTGCGGGTGACGAAGCTGATCACCGACATCGCCATGGAGTTGGGCAACGCCGCCAAGCGCCCGCTCGTGAACATGCCGAAGATGGACCCGAAGGGGAGGTGTAAACAGTAGGGAGTACTGAGTACTGAGTACTGAGTACTGAAGTGCAGTACTCAGTACTTCTACTGCAGTACTGAGTACTTCTACTGCAGTACTGAGTACTTCTACTGCAGTACCGAGTACTTCTACTGCAGTACCGAGTACTTCTACTGCAGTACCGAGTACTTCTACTGCAGTACTGAGTACTTCTACTGCAGTACTTTGTACTGCGAGGTACTGCTTACTGCAGGAAACAGTACTCGGTACTGCACCGAAGGTATTTAGTACTGCACCGAAAGTACGCAGTACTGCAGGTCAGTACTCCATACCTCCTACTCCCTACTTCAGTCTCGGTACCGTCTTCCGCGGCGCGGCCTGACACGTTGGCCAGGCGAACGTGCCCTGCCCTGGCCCGCCGGCGCGGCCGCCGGGGGCGGGTTGGGCGGCGGTGTTCGGGTCGATGCGCTCGCGTGTCACTTTGGTGGGGTCTTCGCTGGCGAGATAGGCCAGCATCGCGACGATCGTGGCGTTCCCCTTCAGGTCGTCAAACCACACCTTGTCGTAGCTGTCGCGATTGGTGTGCCAGGTGTAATTGCCGTAGTCCCATCCGGTGCCGCCAAGTCCGAACGCTGGTGCGCCGTGGCAGGCGAACGATGCGTCATCGCTGCCGCCGCCTGAGGGGAAGCCGGGTCCGTTGAAGGCCATCTGCTTTTGAAACACATCCGGCATCTGCGCCAGCCACTGCGGAATGTGTTGCACCGAGTTTGTCATGCCACCGCCGCCGATGCGAGTGATGCGGCCCGTGCCATTATCCTGATTGAACATGGCGTGGATGCCATCGCGAACTTCGGGGTGATCTTCGCTGTAGGCGCGTGAGCCGACAAGCCCGTTCTCTTCACCGGCCCAATGACCAACGATGATCGTGCGCTTGGGCTTCGGGTAGACTGTCGCGAGGATGCGCATCGCTTCCATCATCGTGAGCGTGCCGGTGCCGTTGTCGGTTGCACCGGAGGCGCCGTCCCACGAATCGAAGTGTGCAGAGAGCAGCACGTATTCGTTGGGCTTCTCGCTCCCGCGCAGCATGCCGATGGTGTTGAAGACCGGCTGTTCGCCTAGCAACTCGGCGTCGAGATTCAGCCGCAGCTTGGGACCTTGATTGTTTTCCGTGAGACGAAACACCAAGCCATAGTCTTCGCAGGAGAGCGCGATCGCCGGCGTCTTCACGTTGTACGTTTCGAAAATCTCGATGGTGCCCCATGCATCCTTGGGGCGCGACGTGATCACGCCGGCCGCACCCGCCTGTTCCAGACGCACACCAAGTTCGCCGCCACCGAGTGCCGCGCTATAGCCGGTGCCGCGTACGCTGCGTCCGCCCCAGTCCGACATCACGTTCCGGCGGAGGGAGTCCATACGCGCTTTCGATGTTGGCGTGGCTTCGCGGGTGTACTCCTCGACAGGACGGCAGGTCGGCATCGGCGCCGAGATGAGGACCAGTTTACCTTTGGCCTCGGGTAGCCACTTCACGAACTCGGTGCTATCGGCGAATCGTGGCAACACGATCGGTGAGGCGACGAGATCCTTCTTCTTCGTGCCGGGGCTGTACCCCAGCATCGTGCCTTCCAGTGTGCGCGGTCGTGGTGCGATGAGATCAATGTGCGAGTGTCCACGTCGCCATCCGCGCCAGGTGCCGAACTGTTCGTTCTTCGCTTCGATGCCCCACGCCTGGTAGTTCTTCACCACCCAATCGTTGGCCATCTTTTGCCTGGCCGTGCCGGTCAGGCGCGGTCCGATCGAGTCAAAGAAGACCTGTGCGAGTTGTTGCACGTTCGAGCTGTCCATGCCGACTGCCCAGATACGCCTGATGCGCGCATCGTCAGTGGGAAAGCTCTGTGCGTGCGCCTGCGTGTGCGCAGGAAGGGAGTAGAGGGCGACCGCAGCGAGGCCAGCGACGGTGCGCTGCGCGAAGGCAGGAAACGATGTCATAGTGTCGAAGGAGGGAAGGACGGAATACTACACGCGCTACGCGCACCCTCACGCATACGCTGCACAGGAAATCGGAACGGGCGCATCAACGGTCTCCACCGTCACGGTCAGCGACGTCACCGCTGACGGCGCGATGCGGCGGAGATGGCGATAGCCAATGGTGGTACCGCTGGCCAACTCTCGCGGGCTCCCGTCGGTCGTGGCGAGAGTCCATCGAGCCACGCGCTGACCCTGCGCGATGTCTTCTCGCAGGTCGATGGTGGAAACCGACTGCAGCGCACGGAACCGCACGGACAATTCCGCAGTGGTCGGGCCGGTTACGCGCCATGCCTGAGACGCGTGCGCAATCACCCCCGCCCAGCGTTGGTCGAGCGCCGCACGCATCCCAGCAAGATTTGCCACATCTGTCGGATGCAGCAATCCGTCGCGCGTTGGCGGCACGTTGAGCAGCAGCTTGCTATTGCGGCCAACGCTCGTGAAGTACAAGTCCACCAGCTGATCGACGCTCTTGACCTTCGTGTCCTCCGTCGGATGGTAAAACCACCCCGGACGGATCGACACATCGGTCTCACCGGGGCGCCAGACGCTGCCGTCGGCATGCCCCTCTTGCAGCGCCCGAATGACGTCGTCACCGCTGGCGCCAATATACGGCACGGCCTCTGGGCGAATGGTGCTCCAGTTGGTTTCGCCCGCCACGCCGCGCTCGTTGCCAATCCAGCGCACATCGGGGCCTGCGTCGGAAAACATGACCGCCTTCGGTTGCAGCGTGCGCACGAGCGCCCACGTCCGCGGCCAGTCATACACCTGTCGTTTCCCGTTAGGCCCCTCGCCATTTGCGCCATCAAACCACACTTCGTTGATGGTCCCGTAGCGCGTCAGCAACTCGGTGAGTTGCGCGATATAGACGTCGTTGTAGCGGGGCGAATCGCCGTACGTTTTGTGATTGCGATCCCACGGCGAGCAATACAGCCCCGCCTTGAGCCCTTCGGCACGACACGCGTTCACGAACTCGCGTACGACGTCTCCCTGTCCGCGCTTCCAGAGGCTGGAGCGCACCGAATGGCTCGTTGTCTCGGTCGGCCAGAGACAGAAGCCGTCGTGATGTTTGGCAGTCAGGATCATGGCCTTGGCACCGGCGGCTTTGGCCGCGCGCGCCCACTGCCGAGCGTCGAGTCGGGAGGGCGTAAACGAGGTGGGCGACTCCGTCCCGTCGCCCCATTCGCGATCGCTGAAGGTGTTGACGCCGAAATGCAAAAACAACGCCAATTCGTCGCGCTGCCAGGCAAGCTGGGCCGCCGAGGGCCTGGGTCGTTCCGCCGTGGCGGGGTTCCCCGTGGCCTGCGTGTTCGCCTGTGCCTGAGCGCCCAGGCGAGCCGAGCCCGCTGTAGCAACCGCGATACCGGTCACGCCCCACGCGACGCGGTGCAGGAACTCGCGGCGGCTTGGGGGGACCACGTTGTCTTCGGATGGCGTCATGCGGATACGCTACTACCCCGCGTCGGACTTCGCACCGGCCCCGATCGAAGAGCCGCTCACCAAAGAATCGCGCGAAAGGCGACGAGAGACTAACTTAGCGGACGGTTCCACCCTCCCGTGGCGCAGGCCTGATTCATCCCCGTACCAAGCGGGCTGGCAACGCGTCACCGCGATTCCTCCGACTCTTCCTTCATGTTTGAGAATATTCCGATGCTCGCGTTGGTCGCGGGCCTCGTTGGCATCATCGTGACGTTCGTGACCTTTGCGGGCGTGAAGCGATTGCCGGCAGGCACGGCCGCCATGCAAGATCTGGCCAACGAGATTCATCTTGGCGCGATGGCCTTTCTTCGTGCTGAGTACGTCGTGCTCGTGCCCTTCATGCTGATCGTCGCCGGTCTGCTCGCGTGGGCGATCGGCCTCAAGACGGCGATCGCGTACGTCATTGGCGGAGTGTTGTCGATCGCCTGCGGCTGGATTGGCATGCAAGGCGCGACGGCCGCCAACGTACGTACCGCTGAGGCCGCGCGCTCCTCGGGTCAGGCAGCGGCGCTCCGCGTCGCCTTCGGCGGCGGCTCGATCATGGGCCTCGCGGTCGCATCGCTCGGCCTTGTCGGCGTCGCCATCCTCTTCGCCTTCCTCGGTAAGACCGAACTCACCGAGAACGCCAAGCTGTTCTCCGAGATCATTGCCGGCTTCGCGATGGGCGCCTCTTCGATTGCGCTCTTTGCGCGTGTTGGTGGCGGCATTTACACCAAGGCGGCCGACGTCGGCGCCGACCTGGTCGGTAAAGTAGAAGCGGGAATTCCAGAGGACGATCCGCGAAACCCCGCCACCATCGCTGACAACGTCGGTGACAACGTGGGCGACGTGGCAGGACTCGGCGCGGATATCTTCGAGAGCTACGTTGGCGGCATCATCGCCACGGTGGCGTTGGCAGCAACCAGCACGCTGATTCCCGACGCGAATCGCATGGATGCGATGCTGCTGCCGGTCGCCTACACTGGTTCGGGATTGGTCGCGTCGCTGATTGGCATTTTCGCGATGCGTATCCTGGCCAAGGGCGATCCGGCGAACGCGTTGCGGCTGGTGACGTTCATCGCCGCCGGCCTCTTCTTGGTCTTTGCGTACTTCCTGACCACGATGTTCCCGCTCAACATGACCAGTCAGACGGGTGAATTGTTGCCCGCACTCGGCCCCTTCTGGGCAGTCGTCGCAGGCACCGTGTCCGGCATCTCGATTGGTCTGGTCACGGAATACTACACAGCGGCCGGCCCCGTGCGTCGCATCGCGGAGGCATCAAAGACGGGACCCGCGACGAACATCATTGCCGGCCTGGCGATCGGCATGGAAAGCTGCATCGTGCCGGTGCTGTTGATCTGCGCGGCAATTTATGTGTCGTACTCAACGGCCGGCTTGTACGGCATCGCCATCGCGTCGGTCGGCATGTTGGCCACGGTCGGCGTGACGATGTCGGTAGACGCCTACGGCCCGATTTCGGATAACGCGGGCGGTATCGCCGAGATGAGCCACCTCGGCCCTGAAGTTCGCAAGATCACCGATGGTCTCGATGCGCTTGGCAATACCACGGCCGCGATCGGCAAAGGCTTTGCTATCGGCTCGGCCGCGCTGACCGCGCTGGCGCTCTTCTCGGCGTACGCATCGGCCGTCAACCTGACCTCGCTCAACCTGATCGATCCATTGGTCGTGATCGGCTTGTTCGTGGGCGGCGTGATGCCGTTCTTTGTCGGCGCCCAGACGATGACCGCCGTGGGCCGCGCGGCGCAGGGCATGGTGGAAGAAGTCCGCCGTCAGTTCCGCGAAATCCCAGGCCTGCTCGAAGGCAAGCCAGGCGTGAAACCGGACTCCGCGCGTTGCGTCGAAATCTCCACGAAGGCCGCCATCCGTGAGATGATTCTCCCCGGCGTGGTGTCGGTGCTGTTGCCGGTGCTCGTCGGCAAATTCATTGGCGTCAAAGCCCTCGGCGGTTTGCTGGCTGGCGCCACGGTCACGGGTGTGATGATGGCGCTGTTCATGGCCAACGCCGGCGGCGCGTGGGACAACGCGAAGAAGATGATCGAAGGCGGCATCATGGGCGGCAAAGGATCTGATGCGCACAAAGCGGCCGTCGTCGGCGACACCGTCGGCGACCCGTTCAAGGATACCAGCGGCCCGGCCATGAACATTCTCATCAAGCTTATGAGCGTGGTGAGTTTGGTGTTGGCGCCATGGTTTTTACAGTAGGGAGTACTTGGTACTGAGTACTGAGTACAGACGTGCAGTACTGAGTACTTCTTACTGCAGTAGCGAGTACTTTTTACTGCAGTAGGGAGTACTTTTTACTGCAGTAGGGAGTACTTCCTACTGCATGGGAGTACTGAGTACTGCGGGAAAAAGTACTGAGTACTGCAGTTCAGTACTCAGTACGAAGTACTAAGTACTCCCTACTCACTGCTCCCTTTGTCTTCTCTGCAATCCGATCAGCATCCTCAGTATCTGCGTGTTTTCGCGGTCCAGCGCTGAGTACTGCTCCTCGTTGAGCAAGTCGATCCGGCGGGCGAAGGCGAGGTGGTTTTGCGTTTCGGACGCGGACGCGATAGCGATCCCCAGGAAACGGGCGAATTGGACAGGCCCGCCCGCCCGCGCGCCCTCGGCGACATTGGCGCCAGTTGATTGCGAGGAGTCGCGAATCTGATTCCGTAACCCCGCGGAATCACGCCACGCGGCGGCCGTCGCGATCTTCGAGATGTCGGCAGCCAGCTGCTGCGCGCGCTCCCACACGGCCAACCTGGTGAAGTCGTGGATGATGTGTTTTTTCATCCCCCAGGCTAGTTACGGGTCGACACAATCGCGTTACCACAGCCCCGCGACCCACTACATTTCCCCGCAGTGCCAGAAAGTACTCCCTACTGCATGAAGAAGTACTCCCGACTCCCACGAAAGCACTCCCTACTGCCACGAAAGTACTCCCTACTGCCGCGAAAGTACTCCCTACTGCCACGAAAGTACTCCCTACTGCCGCGAAAGTACTCCCTACTGCAAGTCAGTACTCCCGACTCACTACCCCCTACTCCCTACTGTCTTGCTCCGTCTCGGTATCGTCGGTCTCCCCAACGTCGGTAAGTCGACCCTGTTCAACGCGCTCACGTCGGCAAAAGCGGAAGCGGCGAACTATCCCTTCTGCACCGTCGACCCGAACGTGGGAATGGTGGAAGTGCCGGACTTCCGGCTGAAAGCGCTGGCGGACATCGTGCAGCCCAAGCGCGTGGTGCCGGCCGTCGTGGAGTTTGTGGACATCGCCGGTCTCGTGAAGGGCGCTTCGCAGGGCGAGGGGCTCGGCAACAAGTTCCTGCAGAATATTCGCGAAACCGACGCGATCGTGCATGTCATTCGGTGCTTCGATGATCCTGATGTCACTCACGTGATGGGATCGCCCGATCCGGCGCGCGATAAAGAGATTATTGAGCTCGAACTGGCGCTCAGCGATCTTGCGACTGTTGAGAAGCGGTTGGATAAGGTCAAGCGTGCGGCCAAGTCGAATGACAAGGAGGCGGTCGCCGAACTGCCTGGGCTGGAGGCCGCGTTCGCCGCGTTGTCCGATGGCAAGCCGCTTTGGCGCGCCGGTCTCGACCCAAGCGCGTTGGCAAGCCTTGCCGGACTCCAGTTGTTGACGGCGAAGCCGGTGCTGTATGCCGCCAACGTGACCGACGCCGAATTGTCCGGGGAGGAAGGTCCATATCTCAAGGCGCTGCGTGTCGCGATCGCTGGCGAACATGCAGAGATCGTCCCGTTGTCGGCCAAGATCGAAGCCGAACTGGCCGAGTTGCCACCGGAGGAACGGGTGGAGTTTCTGGAGTCGCTGGGTATCGAATCGGCTGGGCTCGATCGGTTGATCCAGGCTGGGTACCACCTGCTGGGTCTGCAGACGTACTTCACGGCCGGTGTGCAGGAAGTGCGTGCGTGGACCATCCATCGGGGGGACACGGCTCCAATGGCAGCCGGCGTCATTCACACGGACTTTGAAAAGGGCTTCATTCGCGCCGAGACGATCGCGTTCGACGACTTCGTCGTGCATCAGGGGGCGAAGAACGCGCGGACGAAAGGCGCGCTCCGATCGGAAGGCAAGGAGTACGTCGTCAAAGACGGCGATGTCCTGCACTTCCTCTTTAACGTGTAACGACGGTCCGCGTGCGTGAGCTTTTCGCGCCGAGTGGGGTAAGAGCTTACATGACTTGGCTTTCTCGGGTTTTCCCCCGCCGCGGTTTACTGGGTGCCGCGACCGTCGCGACCCTGCTTGCATCTCAGGTCTCCGCCCAGGCGGCCACAGACGCTCAGGCGAGCGCCGCGCCGACGGCTCAGGCGGGCAGTGCGCCGCGGCTGCCCGCCAATGCGGCGCTGGTCCCGTTCAGCGTGGGTGAAAAGCTCGACTACGAAGTGCGATTCGGATCGATTAAGGTCGGCAGCGGCAGCATGGAAGTGCGCGATCTGGTCGACGTACGCGGCGTCACCACGTGGCACACGGTGTTCCGCATCAAGGGCGGTATTCCGCTGTATCGTGTGAACGACAGTTACGAATCCTGGTTTGACGTGGTCACCCTGACCTCACGGCGCTTCCATCAGGATATCGATCAAGGGAGCTACGAGCGCAAACGCCGCTACGAGTTCTTCAACGAGCGCGGCACCTATCAAGAGAACGACAAGCCCGAACAACCCACCGTCGCCGCACCGCTCGATGACGGATCGTTCCTCTACTTCGTGCGCACGATCCCGCTCCAAGTGGGGAAGGAGTATTCGTTCTCCCGCTACTTCAATCCCGCGTCCAACCCAGTGACGATCAAGGTGCTGCGTCGGGAGACGATCAAGGTGCCTGCCGGGACGTTCGTGACCGTGGTGCTTCAGCCGACGTTCAAGACCAAAGGCATCTTTAGCGAGAACGGTAAAGCGGAGGTGTGGATCACCGATGACGATCGCCGCATGATGGTGCAAATGAAATCGAAGCTCAGCATCGGGTCGCTCAACCTGTACCTACGCGGCAGTAGCAAGTAGCACCGTTGCCGTGAGGCAGGCTTACGGAGCCTGCGGCGCGCAGCATTCTGCATCATCGTTCCGCGGTGCGTTCACCCGAGTGCTGACGCGGTACGCCTCGAGGAGGTCTGCGTAGGGGCGCACGAGTGACTGCGCGACGGCCACCGGCGTACGCGGGTCAAGCCATGCGTCAAAGTCAGTGGATTCGAGTATCACCGGCATGCGGTCATGAATCGGTCGCGTGACGTCGTTGGGCTCGGTCGTGATGATCGCGCAACTGATGAGTGAACTGTTCGCGAGCGCGTTGCGCGGCGTCCATTGCTCCCAGATCGCACCGAAGGCGAATGGTTCGTTGTCCGGCCGCCGAATACACCACGGCTGTTTGGTCTTCTGTCCGGCGATCGACTGCCATTCGTAGAACAGGTCGGCCGGGAGCAGCGCACGGCGTTGTGCAAACGCGTCGCGAAATGCCGGCTTGCTGGCAACCGTGTCGCCGCGCGCGTTGGCTAAGCGGTGGCCTATTGATGGGTCACTCGCCCAATAGGGCACGAGCCCCCATCGCGCGAGGAGTGCGTCGCGCCCTTGCGTGGTTTGGCGCACCATAACCACGTCAGACGATGGCGCGATGTTGAATCGCGCCGCGAACATGGGAAGTGTCGCACCCCACGGTACCGTGGCCAGTCGCGCCGGGTGTCCCAGGCCATAGCGTCCGCACATGCACTGTGATCTGCACCGCGCGCATCGGAAAGGCAAGCAATGGATTGGCGTGATGGGCATCACCGAATGCGAGTCGCCGCGCATGGCGACTGTCATATGGAGGGCGCGACGCCGCACGTTCTGCGCGTCCGTTCGCGTCGTGACGGTGCACGACCGCTTCAGTGGGCGCACCCTTCCCGAACATTCACTCTCTCGTGAGGTTCACCGTGCCCTTTCTGTTTCTAGCTGCCGTTGCAACACGAGCGATCGCACGCGCTGCGTGGCGTGGCGCCGCGCTGTGCTGCGCGGTTTCGAACACGCCCGTCATGGCATCAGCGCAATCCACGACGACAGCGAGTGCCGCAACCGGCGCCGCGACGACACCGCCAACGCACACGGCGCGACGGGACAATGCGCCGCCGCCCGCACCACCGTCCGCTGAACCGACGATTGGCGCCGCGTTACGACGTGCCGCAGACACCCATGGTCTCTGGGGCTCGGTCGGCGTGGGCCAAGGGCGCGCCGGACTCGATTGCGCCACGTGTGCCAACGAGGCCTCCAAAGCGTACTCTTTTCAGGGCACGCTCGGCATTCGGGTCACGCCGCGCTTCTTGATTGGCGCTGAAACGTTCGCCTGGCTCGATGTGATCGGCGGCGGCGTGGATCGCATCGCGCGAGGGACCTATCTCATCGCCCGTTCGTACCCGGTGCGCGGGTCCAAGCTGTTTCTGCATGGTGGGCTCGGCGTGGCCAGCTTCGAAGTGAACGACGGCCAGGTCGCCTTCTCCACACGGTCACCCTCGCTCTCCATGGCGGTGGGATACGATTGGCGACTGGGCGGCGTGAATCTGACGCCGTCGCTCACCGCCATCGGCTCGACCGGCGGCCGCTTGAACAGCGACCGTACCGGCAATGCCATCACCGACAACGCGCGCATGGGCTACCTGCGTAGCGCACTCGCCCTCTCCTGGTACCGCTGATGCAGACCCTGACCCGAGTGGCCTACGCCACCAGCTTCGCCGTGCTGACCGCATGCAGCGGGGAGGTGTCACCGGTGGGCGTGTCGGAGCAAGACCTCGCCGCCGCTGCACCGGCGCGGGCGTTTGGGATCTGGACCCCGAGCAATGGCGACACGTGCTCGCCTGCGGTGCACAATCGATTTGGTACGCTCGGGGCAGACAGCAAGAAATACCCGACGTGGCATCCCCCGACCGATCCGCTGACGGGTTGCAGTTTTGGGCACGAGCACGGTCGCGACCCTCACGGATCCAGTCTGTATCGTGACATCGGTGATCTCCCGTTCGGCTATGCCAACGAGCAGCTGGACGCCGCCAATTTGGGGATGCAACGTCACGAAGACCACGTAGGCCATAAGGTGGAATGGGAAAACGACGTGCGCATCAGAGTCTCCGGCAACGCCGGGTCGGCCTTGGAGGTGACCTGTGACGTCCTTACGAAACTGCATCAAGGCACGCATTCCAAAGACGCGTTTACCAACAATTTACACGAGATCATGTACCACATCCGCTGTAGCGATCGTACGGAACTTCATGTGACCATGATGAGCGCGATTGGTCGACCGGGTGAGTTTCAGAGCAGTTGCGGCGGCACCGTGCAGGCGGGCGTCGCGTCGCCACCGAACGCTCCCGCGGGCGGTGGGCACCGCCGCGTTCCCGATGCCGCGTGCATCATGTCGCGGCTCCTGGTGAGTAGCGGGCAGCAGTCTGATTTTGGCTCGCTGCACGAGAGTTGGGAGACGTCCAACCAGATTCGGACGGCAGACGGCAAACAGTTGGCCAACTTCGACCCCTACTTTCAGGTGTTTCGGCCCAGTCGGTTTTTCGATCCGGCGATGCCCGGGTTGGTGGGGCGCCCGGTGGCCGTCTGCGCCATGGAGATCGGCGAGCGGAAAGCGCGCGGCAGCGAGTGCAGCGGCATCGCCTCCGTGTCGCCGACGGGTGGCCTCCTCAGCATTCCGTACGACGACTCGCGCTCAGGGTTCAACGGGGTCAGACGTCAGATTGACATCAACAACAACAACCTGCGCAACGAAGGCGGGCCGACCGTGTGGTACTCGGACCCCTTTGGACGGAACGCGAGAACGACGCCGTTTCCGGGCAGTATCAAGCAATTCATCAGCGCGGTGAACAACGACTATGGCGTCGGCGTGAATGGGCCCGTCATCGGGGGGAATCGCAACTATGGCGGTGCCGGGGTTCGCGCCCCGAATTAGGGGCCCGACAGCCGTACACGTCAGCGCGTGGCGCCATGTGACGGGCCTGAGCGGCGGCCGGCTGGCGACGACTTCCATTTGTCAGCCCGTCTGCCTATCTTCTATGGCTGGTCTTTCCGGGCATTCGGTCCGGGCACCCCTCCCCCCGCTTCCGGCCGCGCGGGGGGCACCTCAGTCCACAGGGAGAAAGCCGAGTGGCAAAACTGAAGATCCGCCGCAATCCAACGCGGCGTTATGAGGCTGTATACATCATCGAAACTGCGCTCGAAGATGCAGCCATTGTCGAGAAACTCGAGAAGCATCACGCGCTGCTCGAGACGACCGAACCGGTCGAGTATGAACACTGGGGCCGTCGCGCGTTGGCGTACAAGATCGGACGCCACGAGAACGGATACTACGTGATCGCGCACTTCACGATCGACCCCAAGGTACTCCCGGAATTCGAACGTTCGCTCAAGCTGGATGGCACCGTCATCCGCTACATGATCACGCTGCACGAGCACGAGCTCGGCGCTCCGAAGTTGAGCGACGAAGAGCTGGCATCGCGCCGCCGCCTGTCTGACGATGACGATGACGACGAGGAATAACTGATGCGCCGCCAAAAGAAGCCCTGCCCCGTGACCGAAGCAGGCATCCGCTACGTCGACTACAAGGACGATCGTTTGCTCGCGCGCTTCATCACCGACTACGGCAAGATCCTGCCAAGCCGTCTCAGTGGTGTCGACGCACGTCACCAGCGGCAATTGTCTCGCGCCGTGAAAAAGGCGCGATTCCTGGCCTTGTTGCCGTATGTCAAAGGACAGACTGCATAGTATGGGTGGAGTCGTCGCGTCGGACACCGTCGCGACGGCGACAGCACCTGCGCCGCAGGAACGTGGGTGGCGCTGGTTCGTGTTGTCGTTGGTGCTCATGGTGTGTGTCACCGCCGCGCCGCAATGGACGCCCTCACTCGCGCTCCTCAGTGGCACGGTTCGTCTCTTGCTGCCGATCGAACAGTTCGCCGTGCTGGTCCTGGTAGCGATCGCTGCCGGTGCATTGGTGGGCTGGTGGGCTGGCGGGCGACTGTTTGTGGCCGTGGTATGGCTGTTGATGGCCGGGTGGATGCTCTGGCGGTTGCCACTGCCTTTCAATGGGTACGGAGCGTTTCTGCGCGGGTGGTCGATCAGTCTCGGTGCGGCATTTGGACTCCTCTGTATCGCAACTCGCACGAAGCCATTTCTGGGTCGTGCGCTCGCGGCAACGGGAATCGCCACGCTCGTCACTATAGTAGGGCTCTCGACACAGGCGAGCAGCGGCGGCGCGTTTGATGATGCGGCCCGGATGTTCGGCCGCGAGTACCAGCGACGGACGGCAGAGTCGATGGACACGTGGCGCAGGCGCACAGAGTCAACCGCCTGGCGCACCTTCGCCGGCAAGATGCCGGCGTCTGCTGCTCGGGCCGATCAGTTGGTGCAGACGTTGGGAACGTTAGGCGATCCGGGTTCGGGCGGATCGACAGGAAGTCTTGTGGCGCGTGGTCCGCTGCTGATGCTGGCGCCCGCGTTGTTGGCGTTGGAATCGCTCCTTGCCCTCGCACTGGGTTGGGCCGCCTACCATCGTTTGTCGCGTGTTCGTTTGGGGCCTCCGCTTGGGGCGCTCCGCGACCTCCGCTTCAACGATCAGCTGGTATGGGGGCTGGTCGTCGGGGCAACGTTGGTGCTGCTGCCAACCTTTGTGGAGTGGCGCGCCGTCGGCGCCAACTGTTTGTGTTTTTTCGGTACGCTGTATGCGCTTCGTGGGGCTGGCGTATTGACGTGGTGGATCCCTGATCGCGTAGCGGCACTGGTACCGCTCGTATTGGTGATTCTGGTTCCGCTCCTCGGCCCGACCGTTGTGCTCGCGCTCGCGCTTGCGCTCACGTTCGTGCTGGGACTCGGCGATACTTGGCGCGATTTTCGAGCCGGTGCCACCTTGCACCGACCGAACTCGCTCCGCTGACCTGGAGTTTCTCATGGAAGTCATTCTTCGTAACGCCGTCGACAAACTTGGGCACCCTGGTGACATCGTCACCGTGTCGTCCGGTTTCGCTCGCAACTTTCTCATCCCTCGCGGCTTTGCCTTCGCGGCGACCGAGGGGAACCGCAAGCGCATCGCCCAGGAAAAGGGGCGGCTGGAAGCGCTCGAAAACGAGCGGATAGCCGCCGCCCAAACCATTGCGGACAAGCTGGCTGAGGTGTCCGTGACCTTCTCCGCCCGGGTGGGTGAGGAAGGCAAACTGTTCGGCTCCGTCACCACGGCCGATATCGCGCATCAACTCGAGGCGCAGGGCTACAAGATCGAAAAGCGCCAAATCGAACTCAACGAGCCGATCAAGGCGCTTGGCGTGTACCGCGTGGGCATCCGCCTGCACGCTGACGTGAAGCCAGAGATCAAGGTCTGGATTATCAAGCAGTAAGACCGTCTCCACCGTAGTTCGAAGCCGGGGGGCGCATACAGTGTGCCCCTCGGTTTTCGTGTTCCCCCTGTCATCGTGACGCCCGCCACGCAACCTTTCAGAGTCCGTTGGGTACCGCGATACAATCGGCTTTCCAGCCGGTCTCCCTCTTCGTCTCTTCGATGTCCGCACGCACCGCCAATCCAGGCGAACCCATAGCACGCCAAGCCGCCGCTCTCGCCGCCGATATGAAGGCCACCGACATCGTGGTCCTCGATCTGCGAGGAGTGACGGATATGACCGACTTCTTTGTTATTGCCAGTGGCACATCCGACACCCATGTTCGCGCCGTAGCAGATCATGTCCAGACAGGGTTAAAGGCGGCTGGGGTGTCTACCACTATGACGGAAGGCCTGACGCAAGGCCGGTGGGCGCTCCTGGACTACATGAATTGTGTGGTCCATGTGTTTCACCCGACCCTTCGACAGTACTATCAGTTGGAACGCCTGTGGGGCGACGCAAAGCGTCTTCCACTTGAAACCGATGGTCAGAGTTCCGAACACTCCACGGCCGCGACTGCGGCCGCACCATCTGCGCGATAGGCAGACGGAGTTGTTCGAGGGCACATCCGGGAGGGAAGTTCGGTGATTTCGACTGCGCAACGCATCGCCCGCATGGGCACACGAATGGCCATTGCCACGACGGCACTGCTGTGCGCCGTCGGTTCGCCGCTGGGCGCCCAAGGGTATTTCGGCCAGAATCAAGTGCAGTACGACAAGCTCAAGTGGCGGGTCATCGAGACTGAGCACTTCCTCGTGCACTACTATCCTGAGATCAGCGACGTTGCGCCCGACGCGGCGCGGATGGCCGAGCGCTCGTACGCGCGCCTCTCGCGGTTGATGTCGCACCAGTTTCGCGAGAAAAAACCCGTGCTCCTGTTTGGGTCGTCGGGGGATTTCGCGCAAAGCAATGTGTTCGGCGACAACGGTGAAGGCACCGGCGGTGTGACGGATGCGCTGCGTCAACGTATGGCGCAGTTTTTCTCGGGAGACTGGGCCGCATTCGAGCACGTGCTCCAGCACGAAATGGTGCACGTATTTCAGTTCGACATTTTTTCACGCGGCCGGGCCGGCGCCGGCCTGCAGAATCTGGCGCAGGTGAATCCGCCGCTCTGGTTTATTGAAGGGTTGGCCGAGTACTTCTCGATCGGTGAGAAGCACCCTTGGACGGACGCCTGGGTGCGCGACGGCGTGGTGAATGGCACGTTGCCTTCAATCCTGCAGATGACGGAACGGCCCGACAAGTACTTTCCGTATCGCTTCGGATTGTCGGTGTGGCAATACGTCGGTGCGCGGTGGGGGGACGAAGTCATTGGTGAGGTGATGAACGCCGTCCCGTCACTCGGCGTTGATCGTGCCTTTCGTCGCGAGATCGGTCTGGGGCTCGACGAGCTGAGCGCCGAGTGGACGCAAGCGATGCAGTCCAAGTATCTGCCGCTGATCGCGCAGCTGGATCGCCCTCGCGCGTTTGCCGAGCCGCTGCTCTCGCAACGGCGCGCCAAGAGTATTGCCAGCCTGTTTGTGGCGCCTGCCTTATCGGCCGACGGCAAGTACATCAGCTACGTCGCGTACGGCAATTTGCTGAAGGGGGAAATATATCCCGACTTGTATCTGGCTGACGCCGTCACGGGCAAGCGGTTGTCGCGCCTCGTGAAGTCCACGAACAATCCGGACTTCGAGCAACTGCGCTACATCTATTCGCAGCCTTCGTTCTCACCCGACGGCAAGCTGCTGGCCTTTACCGGTCAGCGCGGCGGTCGTGACGTCTTGTACGTGTTGAACGTGGCGTCGCGCAAGGTTGTCAAAGACTTCGACCTGAAATTGGATCAGGTGCTGAGTCCCAGTTTCTCACCAGACGGGCGTCGCATCGTGTTTAGCGGGACGACGCAGGGGACGAGTGATTTGTATATCGTGTCGCTGGATGCGCCGGGCGCGCAGCGTATCACGAAAGACTGGTATAGCGACCTGCAGCCGCAGTGGTCACCCGACGGGAAAACGATCGCGTTCATCAGCGAGCGCGGTCCGGACAGCGATTTCGAGATCCTCAAGATCGGGCGGTTGCGTGTGTCATTGTTGGATCTCGCCACGAGCGAGGTCACGGTCATCCCACAACAGGCCGGACTCAACATCAACCCGCAGTGGGCGCCGGACGGACGGTCGATTGCGTTCCTCAGCGATCGTACGGGTACGTCGAATCTGTTTCTGTACGACTTTGCGGCGAAGGAGCATTACCAGCTCACGAACGTCGCCGGGTCGATCAACGCCGTCGCTGAGATTTCGCCCGCCATCTCGTGGGCCCGTACGGCCGACGTGTTAGCCTTCGTGTATTACGAAAAGGGCGAGTACGCGATCTGGACCATGAAGAATCCGCGCGGGCTGAAAAAGGAGCCGTTCCGCGAAACGGTGGTAGTGGCGGCGGGCGGCGCTCCCGGTGGGACGGTGATGACGGCAGGGCCGATTACACCGGTCGTGGCACCAACAGCGGCGAGCGTCACCGCGCACTTACGAGCCGGCAGCGTACGCGACAGCATCGTCGCCCGTCAGTCGTTCTATCGGCCGCAGAACAACCGCGCTCGTGTGTCGAGCGAGTTGCCCGTCAGCCTCGTCGCACGCACTGCGGAGACAATCACCGTGCGTGCCATGATGGACAGTTTCGATTTCAATCTTCCCGACACGACGCGCTTCCGTGACGGGCGCTACAAGGTGCGCTTCACGCCGGAGTACGTGGCGCAACCCTCCATCGGATTCCAAGGCGGCGGCAACGGGTTTGGACAGGGCACCTACGGCAGTACCACCATTATTCTCAGCGACCTGCTCGGCGATCATCGACTGGCGCTGGCCGGCTCACTGAATGGGCAGCTGGCCGACGCGCAAGTGTACGTGGGGTACACCAGCCTGGGGTCACGGCTGCAGTACTCGACCGGCATCTCGCAGACGCCAATCTATCTGTTCGCCAACGCGACGGAACAGGACCTCGGCAACAACCAGACGATCCAGACACAAGAGACCGTGCGCCTGGTCTTTCGCGATGTGTTTTTTTCCGGGTTGTACCCGATGAATCGGTTCACGCGTTTCGAACTCGGCGCACGTTTCCAGAACATCGACCAACAGATCTTCTCCGTCTTTCGCCAGGTCGATTACAATTTCGGTGTTGCCGGCCAGTACCAGCGCGGTGATACACGGAACGTGGGGTCCGCGAACAATTATTCGCCTTTTCTGGCGTGGGTCACGGACAACACGCTGAACAGCTATAACGGTCCGATCTCGGGCACGCGGGCGCGACTGCAGGTCGAGCCAAGCTTTGGCACGTGGAGACGCAACGACTATGTCGTTGACGCGCGTCACTACACACCGGTGTTGTTCAACTACATCACGCTGGCCACCCGTCTTGTGGGGAATATCACGATGGGCCGCGACGAGAGCCGTTTTCCGAAGTGGATCGCGCGTCCGGATTTTATTCGTGGGTACAATCGCGACGATTTTGGGTCGGTCCAGTGCAGTGGGCTCCCCACGTCGAACACTTCGCAGTGCAACTCGGTCGAGACGATTGGCAGCCGCGTGGCCTTTGCGAACGCGGAGTTGCGATTCCCGCTGGTACGTCGATTGGGGAACGGGCAGTCGATCGCCTTGCCGCCGCTCGACGGTCTGCTCTTCTACGACGCCGGGGTCGCGTGGTCGGCAGGCCAGTCGGTGCTCGTCAAGGAACCCGCGAGCTACGACTTCACCAGACAGCGCGCGCTGTTGCAGAGCTACGGGTTTGGCATTCGCCTGAACTTGTTCAACATCGCGATCATTCGCTGGGACTATGCGGTCCCGATGAATCGTCCGAATCAGAAGCCGTTCGGCACGTGGTTTTTCGGCGCCAGCTACTAGCGATTCCTCAGTGGTGCCTGATGCCCGCCGGCGGTTGTCGCGAGCGAGCCGCGCGCGGTCTGCGAATGAATTCAGCGGGGAGGACCCCTCCCCGCTCTTGCGGCAGAGGGGTAGTTTACCACCGTGCGCACGCTCTTCGTGTCGGCGCTCTGGCTCTCGCGTGCGGCTGTTCTGATCGCTCGTCCCGCCCCTCCGGAGCAGGCGCCTCTCCCAGTATTCCCGGTGGTCCGGATCCTGTCGTTCTGCGCGTTCCGCGGAACGGGGGAACGGTGACCGCTTTTGGCTATCCAGCTCTCGACAAGGCGCTGTGGAAGTCCGGGTCACGCGCGCCCGCCCTTCAAGAGATTGTCGCTTTTGGCGTAGAAGATGGCTATCTGGCCGGCGTCGATCAGCGAGGCTCGGCCGTGAGGATCGATCTCCGCCTCGGCGCGGTGTCGCGAAGCCGTGACTCGCTGCTGCACGCCGTGTCCTCGACGGACGGCTCGGCCATCTATGCGCTGACGGCGTCAGGCGAGGTGACCCGCTTTACGGCGAGCGGTGGCGACTCATGGACGTTGCGCCCCCCGCAACCGCTGTCGGCGCTCTTTGCCCAAGCCGACGGGTCCCTGATTGGTGCCGTGGCTGAGCCGGACCGGGTCGTGCTGTGGCGCGTGCGACCGCCCGGAAAGGCGATTATTGATAGCCTGTCGATACCCATTGCCGGCAGCGTGTCAGCGAGTGCCGCAACGCTCTTGTCGACCGCAGGGAGCGTCGGTGACCGCGTATTCTTCAGCGTCAATGAATCGGTGATCGCCGTGCGCACGCGCGACATGCAGATCGCCCTTGATTTACCGGTCGGTGCCCCCGTGCGTGCGCTGGCCGCAACGCCAAGCGGCGACCGTCTCTTCGTGGCACTGACGGGAGACCGGAGCTTGCGGATCGTCGATCGTTTTCAGGAACGCGTGAGCGGTCGCATCACGTTGCCAGGCGCGCCGCGCGAGCTGCGCATGGATCCTTTGGGCCGACTGCTTCTGGCGCGCGGTGGCGGCGACTCTGTGTACGTCGTGAGTCTGGCGAACGACGAGGTTATTGGGACGGTGCGATCGGAGTGGCGTGCCGACCTTCCCTTGGTGTTCGCCGACGGCGCGATTGCGCTCGCGCACGACAAGGACGTGGTACTGGCCGATGCCGCGAGTCTGCGCGATCGTCGGACGATCACGAATGGCGCGACCGATTTCTGGCTCGCCTTGCGCTGGAATGGGTTCCGCCCTCGCGCCAAGGGACTCGATGCGCCGGTGGAGTTCCGGCGGTCGGCTCCACGCGACAGCAGTGCACCGACCGAGCCTGGACGCGATACGGTTCGGGACACGACTGCGGTCGCCACCGGTTCGCGCGCAGCGATCAGCACCTCGATGTCCCAGCCGGGATCCTTGTCGGATGCGCCCATGATTGCGGGCGTTGTGGGCAGCGCGCGTAGCCGGTTCACGATATCATTCGCGGCCGTACCCACAGAGCGAGCTGCACGAACCGTGGCCCTGCGTCTGCGCATCAACGGAACGACGCCGCGTGTCACCTCTGCGGAACGCAACGGCGAGACCCTCTACCGCGTGGTACTGGGTCCATTTGAGTCGCGCGCCGAAACCGAACAGATCGGCAAAGCGTCTGGACAGAGCTATTGGATTTTTGAGGGAGTTCCATGACCGGTTTGCCGGCGTCCTCTCCTGATTCCTGGGAGAACGAAGGACAGCAGCTCGCACCACTTTTCGACACCGTCTGCGCCGCCGTCATTGCGGGCACGGATACACACGCCGCGGCACAAACGGCGATTGGCATCGCCCGCGTGCAGGGCACGCGTCGGCGCGTGGCGATTGCCGATCTGATCGGCGAATCACCGGTCCTCGAGGCATTGAACCGCAGCGACGATCCGCATGGCATCGCCGACAGTTTTTTGTACGGTGTGTCGTTGAATCGGATTGCGCGACAGGTCAACGCCGCGGGCAGTGTTTTTCTGATGCCGAGTGGGACGGAGGCCGTGGCGCATGAAGCGGTCTATGCCAACGAACGCTGGCGTCGACTTGCGGCCGGATTCGAGCAAGTTGGTGCGCTCTTGCTGATTGTTGCCGTCCCGGGAACGCCTGGGTTTGCCGAGTTGTGCTCGTATGTTGGGGCGGTCATGCCGGTCGGCGACACGCGCTTTCCAACGCCCAGTGGTATCTCGATCATTGTTCCGCCAGCCCCTCCGGCCCCACCGCCGCCGCCGGCACCACCGGAAGCGCAGGTCGCGCGCGCGCGTCAAGCCGCGACCGAGACCAGCGACGGTAAGCAGCGCAAACTCATGGCCGGCGTCGTGGCGCTGTTTGCGGTCGCCATTGCGATTGGTGCATCCTGGTCCAGGATCCTTCCGTTGCTGCCGGCGCCGATCGCCGCGTGGTTCGCGCCAGCGTCGGCCGATTCGACCGCGATGCTGGTGGCGCCAACTCCCATGGACAGCGCACCCACTCCGGGATTGAGCACGGCCCCCGTCAGTCCCGCGGATAGCGCCGACACGACTGCGTCGCGCGCAGCACCAGACACAACGACGTTGACGGTCGCCAACCCCGGCGATTCCGCAACGGCCGCACGTTATGCAATTTTTTACACCTCGGCGAACAGCCAAAGCCAGGCGATGACCGACGAGCGGATGAAGGCACTTCCCGCGCTCGCGATTTCCACCGTCGTGCTCGACGGCGCGGAGTGGTACCGCGTGTTTATTGGCGCGTCAGCAAACCGTGAGGGCGCGACGACACTGCTGACAAAGTTGCGAGCCAGCAAAGTGATCAGTGGTGGGAACGTGACGAGTGTGCCGTTCGGGCTCCGGCTTGTCGGCGGGCTGAAGCTCGCAGACGTCGACGCGCGAGTGGCCGAGTATGCACGCCAAGGCATTCACGCGTATGCGTTACAGCAAAGTGATGGGACAGCAACGTTGTACACCGGAGCGTTTGAGTCGCCGTCTCAGGCGGGCACGCTGGCGGATTCCTTGCGAGTACTCGGCCTGACGCCCGTACTGGCTTATCGAACAGGGAGAGGGTACTAGTGCGGTTGTCGAAGCTCGAAATACATGGATTCAAGGCGTTTGCCGATCACACGGAGTTCGTGTTTGAACGCGGCGTGACGGCAATCGTGGGCCCCAACGGCAGTGGCAAATCCAACGTGTCCGACGCGGTCCGTTGGGTGTTGGGTGAGCAGCGGGCGCGTGCGATGCGCGGTGCAAAGATGGAGGACGTGATCTTCCACGGGTCGACGGCCCGCAAGGCGGTCAACATGGCGGAAGTCTCGCTGCATTTCGAGAACAACGACGGCGAGTTGCCGGTTCCGTTCAAGGAAGTCGTGCTGACCCGACGGTTGCTGCGGTCTGGCGAGAGCGAGTACCTGCTCAACCGCGCGCCCTGCCGCCTTCGCGATATTCAGGATCTCGTCCGCGGGACCGGATTGGGCGCCGACTCTGGCGTCGTGATCGAAAGCCGCATGATCGATGCGTTGCTCTCCGATCGACCGGATGATCGCCGCGAACTGTTCGAGGAAGCCGCGGGCGTCGGCCTCTATCGGGACCGACGCCGCAGCGCGGAGCGTCGACTTGACGAAACCACAGTCGACCTGGCGCGTCTCGACGACCTCATCAACGAAGTGCAAAGCCAGGTCCGTTCGCTGTCGCGGCAGCGACGGCGCGCGGAGCGGCACGCAGAACTGATGTCGCGCCGCTTCACCGTCGAGCTGTCACTCGCCACTCGCGAGATGGCGGCGTGGCGCGATGAGCTCGGCGCCCTTGACGGACAACTGGTCGATCTGGCCGCCGGGGTGCCGGAGGCCGATGAGCAGATCCACGACGCTGAACAGGCTCGCGAGACGTCGCATGCGGCGCGGGCCACGGCCGAAGTGAGCCGTGTCGAGCTGGCGCGATTGGCTGCCGCACAACGCGAGCGAACACAGACGCTGGAGCGCGAGCTCGCGGTCGCCGAAGAGCGTCAGCGGAGCACGGTACAGCGGCGCGAGCGGGCCGAAGAGGAGCGTCGGGAGAACGAGGCGTTTGGCAAACGACTGCGCGACGATCGTGAGCGCGCGGCAACCGACAAGACCACCCTGCAGCGCGAGTTGCAGGAGGCAGGCGAAGCGTTGGAAGAGCGTGTTGCCGCCGAGCAGCACACGCGCGAGACGGTGCAACGCGCGCGGGCGGTGCTCGAGCAGCTTGAACGCCAGGTGCGTGAGCATCGCGATCAGGCGCGGCGGTTGGAGTTGGATCGTGAAGGAGCGGGCCGCGAGCACGCCGAGACATTGCAGCGCCGCGAGGCGCTGGACATCGAGCGGCAGCAGCTCGCCGATGCACTGACGTCGGCTGAGCGGGAACTGCTCGCTGCCGCGGAACAAATCAAGGTCACCAAACTGAATGCGCGCGACGCGCAACTCGCGTTGGAAGGGGCGCGGTTGGCGGCATCGACGGCGCGGATTGCCGATGCAGAGAGTCGCAGCGCGCTCGCCGCCGCGGTTGAGGCGCGCACCGCGCTTGAAGGACGGCGTAATGCACTCGAGGCGCTTGAACGTGAGCGCGTCGGGCTGGCGCCCTCGGCGGCGAAGTTGTTGAAAGAACGCGCGCGCTTCGGCGACGGCGCCGTGCTTGGGCCACTCACCGACTTCCTGACCGCCGACGGCGAAGCGGCGAAGCTCGTGGAGCGGTATCTCGGTGCAACGATGCACGCCATCGTGGTGCGCGACGGTGATGCGGCGCGTGCCGTGCGGCAGTGGCATAGCGAGACGCAACCGGGTCCGCTGCTCTTGCTCCCGCTCGACGTGGTCGCCGAGCTCACCACGGAGGCTGATGCGCTCTCGGACAGTGTGCAGTCGAGCGGGCCGGCGGGACGCTGGGTGCGTGCCTTACTCGGGAAAGTACGGGCACTTGATGGCGGCGAAGCATTCGTTGACGATCGCGGCGCCGTGTTTCTGCCCGGCACGAATACAGGACCTGGACCACTCCAGCGTCGTGCCGAGCTGACGAGACTTGAGGCCGATCTCACGAAGGCGGATGGCACGCGCGATGCCGCCCTGTTGGCCGCAGAGGCGGCGCGACTGGCGCTTGGTGAAGCCGAGCGCGCGCAGCAGGCCGCGGTCGATGCATCCAATCGCGCACAACAGGAAGCGCGACGTGCTGATGAAGTCCAGACGGAAGTCTCGAGGCGCCGCGAACGGGCCGACCGCGAAGTGCAGCAGTCGACGGCGCTGGCCGAACGCCTGGTGACGCGTTTGGGCGAATTGGACACGCGCACGCGGCAGCTGGCCGAACAGGTCACGGCCCTGTCGGCACGCGCCGGTGAAGCCGATACCGAGATCGCCGACGCGCGCACGCAGATGTCGGATGCCGAAAAGGAGCAGGAGTTGTCGCGTGAGGCGCGCGCGACGTGGCAGGTCGCGCAGGCGCAAGCACAAGCGCGGTTGTCCGTCGCCATCGACCGTGAAAAGCGATTGCTCGAAGAAGATTCCACTGCTGCGGCGCGCATGGAATCGCTGGCGCTTGAGTTATCGACGCTGTCGGAAGCGGATCAGGAACTCGCCACGCGACTGGCGTCCTGGCGTACGGAACTGGACACCGAACAGCGCTCACTTACCGATGCCGTCGGACGACTGGCTGGCGCCGAGGTGGCCGTCGCGGCCGCCACCGTTGCGCTTGACGCGGCAGAGGCACAGCTGGACGAAGCGCGGCGGCGATCCACGGCGCTGGCCGAACAGCTGCACGCGGCCAAACTGCGTCACACCGAGTTGTCAGGAAAACGTGAAGCCATTCGCCAGCGGCTTGAGACCGAATGGCGGCGGTCGCTCGAGGATCTGCTTGGTGGATTTGAAGAGCTTGACCTCGAGACGGAGCTGCTGCGGAGCGAGGCACACGCCCTACGCGCGTCGCTTGACGAGCTTGGTCCCGTGAATCCGTTGGCGATCGAGGAGCACGAAGAGGAACAGCGTCGACTGGAGTTCCTGACCAGCCAGCGCAATGATTTGGTTGCCGCAAAACAATCGTTGCATCAGGCCATTCGTGAGATCGACAGCACAGCGCGAGAGCTGTTTCTCGCTACGTTCTCGCAGGTGCGCGAAAACTTCCGGCAGATCTTCCTCACGTTGTTTGGCGGTGGCGAATGCGATTTGCGTTTGGAGAATCCGGACGCGCCGCTCGACTGTGACATCGAGATTCACGCGTCGCCGCGCGGTAAGAAGACCCAGCGTATTCACCTGCTCTCCAGTGGCGAACGCGCGCTGGTGGCGCTGTCGCTGCTCTTTGGCATCTTCCTGACCAAGCCCAGCCCGTTCTGTTTGCTGGACGAAGTCGATGCCCCACTGGACGATCAGAACATCGGGCGCTTCGTGAATATGCTGAACCAGTTCAAGTCGCGGACGCAGTTCATTGTCATCACGCACAACCCGCGTACGACCACGGAGGCCGCGGACGCCGTGTACGGTGTCACGATGCAGGAGCCTGGCGTGTCTTCGATCGTCGCGGTACGGTTGCGAGGCGGCAAGACGCTCGATGAGTCGCCGGTGGACTCGCAGACTACAGACGCGCCCGACGAAGGCGCGATCGACGAGACGGACCGCCCACGGGAAGCAGGTGTCGGCAGTGACCTGGTTCTTGACGAGTGAGGCGCGCGCGCTGTGTGGTCGCGTGGATTGCGCTCAGTGCTTGGTGCGCACCGCTGACCGCGCAGTCGGTGGTGCTGGACGCGCCGCCTGGATCGCCGTTGCCGTCCATCACCCCCGCGTTCTCGCTCGTGGCCGTGGGATTTGGACCGTTGCGGCCGCTGGTCGTTCGACTGCAGGTCGGCACGTCACCTGACTTCGTCACCGGCGTGCTCGTCGACTCGATTCTGGTGACCAGCGATACGACCGTTGCCATTCAGGTCACACGACCGCTGACCAGTGACGCGACCGTATTCTGGAAGGCGCGTGTCGAGAACGCGAGCGGTCTTGCGGCCGAGTCTCTCATTGGAGGACCGAGGCTGGTTCCGTCGTGGGTCACGCTGATCTCACCCAATTCTCCGCAAGGCAACTCCGAGGAGTTTCGACGTCCATTGTTCGTGTGGCGGAGTGCTGCGGTCACGCCGCTCGCGGGTCGCTGGAGGTACGACGTTGAAATCACCAGCGCCGGTCGGCCGGAACAGGGCATCTCTGGTCTCCTAGACACGACGTACCGTGCCGCCACCGACCTGCAGACCAACACCTCATACCGTTGGAGCGTGCGCGCCACACTGGCCAGTGGGCCGTCGTTCGTGGCACACAGCATCGCAACGTTTTTGGTGAGTGATCCGATGCTGCCGGCGCGAACGTTGCTGTATCAGAACTTCCCAAACCCGTTCCCTTCACCGACGGCGTTCGCGACCTGCGTGTGGTTTGATGTCGCCGAGCCCGGTGCGCGCATCGCGCTCGACGTGACAGACCTGCGCGGTAATCTGGTGCGTACGCTGATTCCCGGATTTGACGGGCAGCGTGATTTTGTCGCCGGACGGTATGGACAGGGTGCTCCCGGAACGGGAAGCAACTGCGACAATCGATTCGTCTGGGACGGCACTGGCAACGATGGCCGTACGGTCGCCGCCGGCGTCTATTTGCTTCGCTTCCAGGCGGGTCGCGCGGCGCCGACCTTTCGACGCATCCTCTTCCTCGGACGCTGACACTCCAACGCATGCGACTCACCACGGTTGGCACCGGCACCGCCGCACCACATCCCACCCGTTCCGCGTCCGCGCAGGTGGTCGAGAGCGGTTCGGTGTCGTTACTCCTCGACTGCGGCGCCGGGACCGTCCAGCGCATGGCGGCGCTTGGCGTCGCGTGGCAATCGATCACGCATGTGGCGATCACGCACTTTCACGCAGACCACATCGGTGATTTGGTGATGTTGATCATGGCCTGGCGATGGGGACAGCTTCCCGCGCGCACGACACCCGTGACGCTGTACGGGCCCGCTGGGACCGGCCAACTGTTTGAACGCCTCGCCGTCATCTACGGGCCATGGATGTTGGCGCCCGGATTCCCGTTCACGATTCGGGAACTGGCGTCGGACGAGATCGTTCACCTCTCCGACACGGTGCGACTGGAGTCGGTGCCGGTACCACACACGGCCGAAAGCGTGGCATATTCCGTTCGCGACGGGTCGACGCATCTCGTGTACACCGGCGATACCGGGTACACCGACGCGCTGGGCGATTGGGCGACAGGCTGCGACCTGCTGCTCGCCGAGTGTTCGCTGCCCGACAGCATGGCCGTTCGCGAGCACCTCACCCCGCGACAAGCCGCCGCGGTGGCGGCCCGCGCCAACGCGAAGCGATTGGTGTTAACGCACTTTTATCCGCCAGTCGAGCACGTGGACATCGTGCGCGAAGTCGCGGAACGGTATGCTGGTCCGGTGGTCCTGGCGACCGACGGCTGGTCCATCGACATCTGACATCTGAGGACGTGACATGCTGGTTGTAATGCAGCCCAACGCGAGTAGCACAGACATTGAACGTGTCTGCGAGGAAATTGTACGCCAGGGCTTCAAGCCGCTGCCGTTGCCGGGCGAGGTACGCACGGCAATTGGTCTGCTTGGCGACGATGCCAAAGTCGACTGGTCGTACATCGAGGGGCTGCCTGGCGTCGCCAGCGTGCTCATCGTGCAAAAACCGTATCGTCAAGCGGCACGCGAATGGAAGACCGAGAACACGATCGTCGAGATCGCGCCCGGCGTGCGCGTGGGCGGTGACGACGTCGTGATCTTCGCCGGACCGTGTTCGGTGGAAAGCGAGGAGCAAATCATGAGTGCGGCGCGGGCGGTTCGCGCGGCCGGTGCGACGGCGTTGCGCGGAGGCGCCTTCAAACCGCGCTCGTCGCCTTACGCCTTTCAAGGGATGGGCAAGCGCGGTCTCGAATTACTTGCCATGGCGAGACAGGAAACCGGACTCGCCATCGTGACCGAAGCGATGGATGAATCAGGCGCCGACCTGGTGGCCGAGTATGCGGATTGCATTCAGATCGGCGCGCGCAACATGCAGAATTATTCGTTGCTTCGGCACGTGGGAAAGATCGGCAAGCCCGTGTTGTTGAAGCGGGGGATGGCGGCCACGATCAACGATTTGTTGCTGAGCGCCGAGTACATTCTTGCCGAGGGCAATCCGAACGTCATTCTGTGTGAACGAGGCGTGCGGACGTTCGACTCGGCAACGCGCAATCTGTTTGATCTGACGGCGATACCGGTGGTCCACAAGCTCTCACACCTGCCGATTGTGGCAGACCCGAGCCATGGTACCGGCCTGCGTGACAAAGTCACGCCGATGGCCCGTGCCGCTGTCGCCGCCGGCGCCGATGGCATCCTGGTCGAAGTGCATCCGACACCGGACAAGGCGCTATCGGATGGTGCACAGTCACTCTATCCGGAGCAGTTCGTGCAGCTGGTGCAGGAACTACGCAAGATCGCGAACGCGATTGACCGGAAGATCGCGGCGCCACCAGAACACGCCTGAGCGTCCCCACCATGGCACCTTGGTTGAGGCGTCGGGTATCGGACAGCATGCACAACTCACGGCATGACCAGCGCATTGCGACAGCTGAGCGCACTCCGGCGACAGATCCTGCCGTTCGCCTGATCCGCAGCGCGACGGCCTGTGTGGCCTTCATTGGCGTTGCATCAGCCTCCGCGGCGGCGCAGCCGGCAGCAGATGCGGCCTTCGAGCGCGTGACCAAAGCGTGGGCGGCGCAGAGCACCCTCGAAGCGCAGTTCGAACAGAAGATCGTCAACGCGCTACTCGGCAAAACGGCTACCTCGCGCGGCGTGTTCCTACAGCGCAAGCCCAATAACGTCAGCATCACGTTCACCGATCCGGTCGGTGATCGCATCGTCGGCGACGGCAGATCACTCTGGGTCTATTTGCCGAGTAGTGCACCTGGACAGGTCATGAAGTTACCCGCCGATGCTGATGGCGCCGTCGTCGCCGATTTGCTGGGACAGCTGCTTGACGCACCCAAGCGGACCTTCACGATCACCGGCGGCGAAGCCATCGTGCTCGACGGACGGACGACACGCCGCGTGGTGCTGGTCCCTCGCACCGAAGGGGTGGTGCCTTTTCAGCGCGCTACGCTGTGGCTTGATGACAAGGAACCGCGCCCTCTGCGTATTCAGGTCATCGACGGCCAGGGGATTGATCGTACGATCTCACTCACTTCGTGGGTGCCCAATGCCACCCTGGCGAAGAATGCGTTCGTATTCACGCCGCCGAAGGGTGTGAAGGTTGTGACCAAGATCCCCGGGAGCTAGCGCTGGGTCGGAGCGACGACCTCGGTAAACACTTGCCTTGGCTGCGTCGCGCGTTGCAGCGTACGAGAGGCGCGTTGAATGACGACGTCATCTTCGGCGCGCCGGAGGAACTCCGCTTCGGGCCCGAACGCTACGCGCGTCATCTCGTAGCCCAACGAGCGCGCGATCCAGAGCGACGCGTTGTCAAAGATCTTTCGATCGGGCGCTACCTTTTTCGCGACGAGCCGCTGGTAGACGCCATTCAGCATCTCGGGCGTCACCGGATCACCTGGAGATTTCATCTTCGTCTTGCCGAGCGCGGCTTGCGCGGCAAGTGCGTCTCGATAATCCGCCAGATGTTGTCCCATTGCCCGCGCCAGCTGCTGCACCGGGGTGGGCGTCAGCGAGTCGCCGACCACCACATCAGGTGTGATGCCGCCGCCACCAAGCACCGTGCGGCCCGCGTCGGTACGAAAGGTGGGCCGCAGCGTGTCGCTCGGCAGCGCAACGCCTGCCTCGGTGTCCAGGTCGTCGGCATCACGCGGTCGCGGTTTGCTGATGCTGCGACCGGCAGGCGTGTACCACCGCGCCGTGGTGAGTCGAAGCGCGCCACCAGAAGCCAGCGGATACACGTTCTGCGCACTGCCCTTTCCGTACGAGGTCATGCCAACCACGAGCGCACGATCGTGATCCTGCAGTGCGCCCGCGACAATTTCCGAAGCGCTCGCGCTCCCCTTGTCGACGAGCACTGCGATCGGCATAGTGGGCCATCGTTGCGGGAACGTATCGCTGATCATCTGTGGTGCTTGCCCAGGGCGGCCGCGCAACTGCACGATACCCTGCCCTCGGTCGAGGAAGAGTTCGGAAACCCCGACGCCCTGCTCTAACAGACCACCCGGGTTCCCGCGCAGATCCAGGACCAGGCTGCGCGCGCCCTGCAGAATCAACGAGTCAACCGCCAGCTGCAGTTCTTCAGCGGTGGATTGGTTGAAGACATTCACATCCACGTAACCCACCATGCTTGGCAGCAACGTCACTCGCGTGACGGCGCGCATGTGCACTTCATCGCGCTGCACGACGATCCTGAGCCGCCGATCGCCCCGTTCGATATCGAAGGTCACCTTGGAGCCTGGCGGTCCACGCAGGGCTTTCGACGCTTCCTCGCGCGTCCACCCCTTAGTCGAGTCGCCACCAACCTTTACCAACCGGTCACCGGCCACCACACCGGCCCGCAGCGATGGACCGCCAGCAACCGGCTCAATCACCGTTGGCCATCCGTCGCGGATATCCATTTGCAGGCCGACGCCGACATACGTGCCACTCATCTGTTCGTTCAAGCGTTGCAAACGATTTTGGGCAAGAAACGTGGTGTAGGGATCCTTGAGTTCGCGGAGTAAGCCGGTCACCGCCTTGTCGTAGATCGTGTTGGCGTCCAGCGAATCGACGTAGCGCATGGCGACCGCGCTCAGCACCTGATCGAACAGGCGCGCGCCGCCAGCCGCCCGACGAGGCGTCGACGTGGACACCAAAGACGATGGGGCGAGATCGTGCCCCACCCACCACCCACCGAGCGAGAGCAGCCCGACGAACAGGCCGACGGCCAATACCGCCCTCGACCGTCGGCGCACGGGGCGCGGTGTTTCAGGCAGCTCCTCAGCCATCGACGACTCCTGCAAATCGCGTAGGGAAATGTGCGGACAGCTGTTGAAGACAGCGTGCCGTGACGTCTTCGGGACTTCCCAAGCCCTCAATTTGGTACACCGGACCAACCTCAGGGTGACGCAGCTGCCAGTCGAGCCCGCTGGCGTCCGCGAACGCACGGTGTACGCGGGTATGGAACTCGATGCCCTCTCGTTCCATGCGATCCACCGCGCCTCGGGCATGCATACGTGACAATGAGTCGCCCAGTGGCATAGTCAGCAACAACGTGGCATCGGGAACAACGCCTCCCGTGGCGAGAAGGTTCGTGGCCCGTAGCGACTCCACCGAGATCCCCCGTCCAGCCCCCTGATACGCGTAGGTCGAGAGCAGGAATCGGTCCACCAGGACGATCGTTCCCCGCGCCAGCGCTGGAGCGATCACCGCGCGCACCAGTTGCGCGCGCGACGCCGCGAAGAGCAGCGCTTCGCTCTCCGCCGTCAGGTCGGACGCTGGGTCGAGCAAGATCCGGCGGACTTCATCACCCGTCGGCGTGCCGCCCGGCTCGCGCAAGGCCATCACATCATGCTGACGGAGGCGAAGCGCGTCGGCAAGCCGCTGCCACTGCGTGGTCTTCCCCACACCTTCGCCGCCCTCGAGCACGAGAAAGAGGCCCCGACGCGCCGCCAAATTGTGTTGCATGGTCGCGACCCGATCTCTCGTTCAGCCCAGAATGATGGAACTGGTCGCGCCAGCGCGAATCCCGTCGGCAATCCACTGATTCACGCGCAACATGAGCTTGTCAAAGTTTTCTTGCGCGGAAATCGCCCGTTGGTATGATGGGTTGACCTGGACTTGCTGCAGCAACGCGTCGAGCTGTTGCTCCATCTCGGCCGTCGGTTCTTCGCCCCGATCGATCATCGTCTGGGCGTCGGTGCGAATCGTCTCCATCTGTCGCAACACGGTGCTTGCGTCGCGATCGGCATTGAGCGCTTCGCTGGAACGCTTCACCGCCTTGTATTCATCGCTCTGACCGATCGTGCGGCCAAGGTCTTTCGCTTTGTCTTCGAGCATATACCGGTCCTCTGGTCCGGGGTTACGGGGACGTGCAGTCATACCTAGCGCGATGCGACGCCGTCGCATTGCGCGATCAGGACGCGGTCGCGTCCGGACAAATCGTGAATCAGCCGCACGTGCCGCCAGGCGCGCTCACGCGCTCGGGTCGCGATCTGCGGCGCTCGCGTAGCATCGACTTCCAGCACCAGCCACCCATCCGGCTCCAGATAGTCCATGCCGTCGCGGAGCAGCACCTCGTACCGGGCCATCCCTCCGTCAGCGGCATAGAGCGCCGTCGCCGGCTCCCAGTCGCGGACACTGCGCGGAAGCAGTGGTGCTTCGCTGTACGCAATGTAGGGTGGATTGGATACAATGACACGGGCGCGGACGCCCGTGAATGGTGCAAAATCGGCGCCCATCAAAAAGTCGACCGGCGTCCGCGCCTGAAGACGTGCGCCGTTCTCCCGGGCCACGGTCAACGCGTCCGCCGACACATCACTGGCGGCGACTCGATCAAATCTGCCCTCGGTGGCCAGCGCGAGAGCGATCGCGCCCGACCCCGTGCCAATGTCCACCGCCAGGCCTCCCGATGAGCCCGCCGTAAGCCGCAAGGCCTCGTCGACCACCACCTCCGTCTCAGGACGCGGAATCAGCACGCGGGCGTCGACCTTCAGCACCAGGTGGCGAAAGGCGGCGGCTCCCACAGCGTAGGCCAGCGGCTCGCCACGCACGCGTCGTACGACGGCAGCTGCAAGACGGATCCGCTCGTCGGGTGTGGGCGTCCGGCCAAGTTGGGCTGACAGCTCCCCGGGATTGCAGTCCAGCACCGCCGACGCCAGCACACGAGCCTCACGCACCGCATCCATGCGTACCTCCGGCTCCAGACACAAGGACGCGGCCAACTGCTGCGCGATCGCGCGGACCTCACTGCGCAGATCAGTCGCCAAGCTTCTCTTCGGCGTTGGCCAGCGACAGCGCTTCAAGAAATGGTGCCAGATCACCACCCATCACGCGATCGATATCAAATCGATCCATCTGCACGCGATGATCGGTCACGCGTCCTTGCGGAAAATTATAGGTGCGGATTTTTGCCGAGCGGTCACCGGTGGATACCTGTGATTTGCGCATCCGGGAACGTTCCGATTCCTGCTCAGACAACCGCAGATCCAGCAAACGCGCACGCAACACCTCCATGCCTTTTGCTTTGTTCTGCAGCTGCGATTTCTGATCCTGCTGCGAGACCACAAGCCCTGTGGGAAGGTGCGTGATGCGCACTGCCGAGTCGGTGGTGTTGACACTCTGGCCGCCCGGGCCGGACGAGCGAAAGACGTCAATGCGCAGATCCTTGTCTTCGATACGGACGTCAACTTCCTCGGCTTCGGGCAACACGGCCACCGTGGCGGCAGAAGTGTGAATGCGCCCCTGATTCTCCGTCGCCGGGACGCGTTGCACGCGATGTACACCGGACTCCCAGCGCAGCATGCCGAAGGCCCCGTCGCCGCGCACTTTGAAAATTGCTTCTTTGATGCCACCGAGTGCCGCATCGGAGTGTGAGATGCCTTCGATTTTCCATCCGCGGCGTTCGATGAACCGGGTGTACATGCGCAGCAAGTCGGCGGCAAAGAGCGCCGCCTCATCGCCACCAGTGCCGGCGCGTATTTCGAAGATGGCCGGGCGGTCATCCAGTGGGTCGGGCGGAACCAGGAGAGGCAGCAGGGCACGCTCGATCTCCGCGACCTCGGCGACCAGTCGCTCGACCTCAAGACGCGCCTCCGCGACGAAGTCGGCGTCATCGCCTTGCGCCATCTCCCGGGCGTCGGCGAGTTCGGCCTCGGCCTTGGCCAGACGATGTGCCTTGGTGACGACCTCGGCCAGCCGATGGTGCTCGCGGCCAAGCGCCGCAAGACGCGGCGCGTCTTTGACCGTTTCGGGATCCGCCAGCAATTGCTCGACTTCGGTTGCGCGATTCAGCGCCTCGGCCGTGCGCTCTCGAAGATGATTCAGCATCAGGAGTGATCAAAGAGGGTGATACTGGTCACGGCAAGGCCGCCGGCCTGCGTCATACGTTGGACGCATCGCGGTATCTGAGACCTGGCACCAGTCGCCTCACGACCGGCCTTCGGATGCCTCAAAACTAACCCATGGTGACGGTTGGCGATGGACGGCAGCGCTTCTGGTGCTCCCCGTGATCCGCGCGCTGCGGCCGAAACAGAGTAGCTTTCGTTTATCAGGACTTTTGGCGCGGCCCAACGTAGTTTGGCGTATTCTCGTGGGGGCCGTCGGCCCTTCAAGAAGCCCCTTGCATGGTAACCTTCGGCATGACTCCACTTCGCTTCACGCCTCCCAACATGAGCGTGTCGCTTGAACGCGTCACGGACTTTCTCGCGACGGTACCGCTCTTTCGGGAACTCGACCGTACGGCGGTGCGGGCGTTTGCCGAGCTCACGCGCGAACAGCGGTTTGCGAAGGGCGCGGTGATTGTCAGTGAGGGTGATCCAGGCGACGCGTTGTTCGTGGTCCGCTCTGGTGAGGTCAAGGTGGTGCTGATCGGTGAAGATGGACGCGAGGTGATTCTCAACGTGCTCGGCGTTGGTGAGCATTTTGGCGAGCTGTCGTTGATCGATGGACGCCCGCGCTCGGCGCACGTGGTTTCGACGCACGCGTCAAGCCTGTTGGTGCTTCGGCGGGCTGATTTTCGTCGCAAGGTTGAGCAGTCGCCCACCGTCGCGTGGGGGCTGATGATCGAGCTCTCGCGCCGTCTGCGACAAGCCGATGGCACGATCGGCAGCTTGGTGTTGCTCGACGTTCCGGGCCGCGTGGCCAAGGTCCTGCTGGAACATGCGACGCCAGGCGAGCCAGCGACCTTGGTGAGGCAGCTGACGCACCAAACCATCGGACAGATGATTGGCGCGAGCCGCGAAACCGTCTCACGCGCGATGGCCGAGTTTCAGGAACGTGGCATGATCTCGGTGACGCGGCGTGTCGTGACGATTGTCGGCCGCCGTGCACTCGAGGCGCGCTCCCGCCCGCAGCTTTAAGCACGCTAGAACACCAATGCCAAGTTCTGCGCGCGCAACGCTCCACGTCTGGGGCGTACGTGGCACGTGTCCGGTACCAGGGCCAACGACGCTGCGCTATGGCGGCAATACGTCGTGCGTGGAAGTGCGGCTGGCGCGAGGCGCACGTGTGATCCTCGACGCCGGATCGGGATTACGTGCGCTGGGCCTGAGCCGGTGGCCTTCCGTCTCAGCCGACATTAATGGTCTCGCGTCGGGCGTCGCTCGCGAGGAGCTTACGATTCTGCTCACCCATCGGCACAGCGACCACCTGATGGGGTTGGCGCATTTTGTATCGCGCGTCGCCGCCACGCATACCGTACGCATCGTCTGCCCGACCGTGGCCGCGACGGAGCTGCGGGCGTTGGTGCAACAGCAGCTCACCGCGCCACTCTTTCCGACCATTGAAGGGTTGGACGAAGCCTTTTGCGTTGACACGTTCGGCGAGGAGGGATCGTCTTCAGTGTTCGCACTGGACGGCGAATGCGTGGTGCAGGCGCTACCCGCCTGTCATCCCGGAGGCGCCGCCGTCTTACGCGTCGATGATGCGCACGGTCCTGTGATGGCGTACGCGCCCGACAATGAGCTCGCGCTGTGGAGCGACACGCCAGCACTGCTCGCGTGGCGTGCGTCGCTTCGAGACGCGTTGCACGGGATCCCGCTGCTGGTGCACGATGCGACGTACACAGACGAGGAACTCCCGGCGCATCGCGGATGGGGGCATTCGTCCGCCGAAGAGGCGACACGGTTTGCGATGACCTGTGGCACGGGCACGCTCTTACTTACGCATCATCATCCCGATCGCGACGATGCGAGCGTCGACGACATCGTGGAGCGGTGCCAGGCGATTGTCGCATCGGCTGGCGCTGGAATGCGCGTGCGGAGCGCGCGTGAGGGCGACATCGTCGCCGTGTGAACGCCTGTGACCATGTCCCGGTGAGCCGACCTCGTATGTTCTGAGTGATGCGGTTGTTCGGTTTGTGCGCCAGATTGTCGACATGCCTACCACGTGGTCGCAGAGCTACGTCCCGCTCGGCAGTTTACTCGGTTCGGCTGCGGTCGCCGCTCTGCCTATTGTCGTCCTTTTGGGCCTTCTCGCTTTCGGGAAGGTTCGCGCGCACCTGGCGGCGGTGGCCGGCCTCGCTGCGGCCATCGGCGTAGCGATCCTCGTCTTCGGGATGCCTCTGCCGCTGGCCATCGCGGCAGCAGGCAACGGAGCGCTGTATGGACTGTTCCCGATAGGGTGGATCGTGCTCAATGCGATCTTCGTCTACACCATCACTGTGCAGACCGGCGCCTTCGACGCGGTTCGCCATTCGGTGGTGGAGATCGCCGAGGATCGGCGCATCCAGGCGTTGCTCATCGCGTTTTGTTTTGGCGCGTTTGTGGAAGGGGCTGCCGGGTTTGGTACACCGGTGGCGATCTCTGCGGCCATGCTGATCGGACTTGGATTTACGCCGCTGCACGCCGCCGGTCTTTCGCTCATCGGCAACACCGCCCCGGTGGCCTTCGGCGCATTGGGGACACCGATCATCGCGTTGGCCGGCGTCACGCACCTCCCGCTCAACGATTTGAGCGCGATGGTTGGTCGTCAACTTCCACTCTTCGCCGCGATCATTCCGTTCTGGCTGATCTGGGTGATGGCGGGCTGGAAGTCAGTGCGGGAGGTCTGGCCCGCGTGTCTTGTTGCTGGCACAAGTTTTGGTGTCATGCAATTTTTCATCAGCAATCACTATGGTCCTACGCTGGTAGACATTGGGGCGTCGCTGACGTCTATCGTCTCGCTGCTGCTGTTGCTTCGCGTCTGGCAACCGCGCACGATCTGGCGATTCGCCGATGACGGCACGCACACCGCCGGCCCTGCACCGTGGTACTCGGCGAATCAGGTCCTGCGCGGATGGATGCCGTGGGCGATTTTATCCGTGTTGCTGTTCACATGGGGATTGCCCGCCGTGAAGGCGTGGTTCAACCACGTGTCGGTCGTGACGTTTCCTATTCCCTTGCTGCATCAGGCGGTCTTGCGCGCGCCTCCCGTTGTCTCTGCCGCGAAGGCGGAAGACGCGATCTTCACGCTCAACTGGCTGTCCGCCAGTGGCACCGCGCTCTTGTTGACCGGACTGCTGTCAGGTGCACTCCTTGGACTTGGACCGCGCGCGCTGGCGCGCGCCTATTGGGACACCGTGGTCAAGGTGCGCGCCTCACTGGTCACGATTGCGGCCATGATGGCGTTGGGTTTCGTGACGCGCTATGGCGGACTTGATGCGACGATGGGACTGGCCTTTGCGCAGACGGGAGTGCTGTTCGCTTTTTTCTCACCGCTGCTTGGTTGGCTGGGTGTCGCACTGACCGGCAGCGACACGTCGTCGAACGTGCTCTTTGGGAACCTGCAGCAGATTTCGGCAACGCAGGTTGGTGTGTCGCCACTCCTCGCGGCGGCTGCCAACAGTTCCGGTGGTGTGATGGGCAAGATGATCGACGCGCAGAGTATCGTGGTGGCCGGCGTCGCCACGCAACAGCGAGGACAAGAGGGCGAGATCTTGCGGTATGTGTTCTGGCATAGCCTCGCGTTGGCGTGCCTTGTAGGTGTTGAAGTCTTTGTCATGTCACGTTATGTCAAGTGACGACGCTGGTGCTGCCGTCGCGCGCCTGCGCCGTGGTACGATGCGCGCACTCGCGCGCACCGCCTGCCTGCTGTGTGGAATGTCCGTTCCCGTTTCTGGTCAGCCGACCGAGGCTGGGCCGAAAACGGGCACATATGTGCGCCGCATGATCGATCGGCGCGACGGTCTTCCGGAGTCGCAGGTCAATTCGGTGACGCGCTCATCGAACGGGTACTTCTGGCTCGGGACGCGTCGCGGTCTTGTGCGGTATGACGGGCTGTCATTCACTTTGTACGAGCCGGGGAACACGCCGGCGCTGCCATCCCCGTGGATCAACCAGGTGCGTCGCGATTCTCGCGAGCGGCTCTGGCTCGCAACGGGCGGCGGGCTTGCCGTGCGCGATGAGGCAGGCGTTCATCGGATCGACTCGACGCAGATCCCCGCGGTGGACGTGTGGTCCACGTTCGAAGACCGGCGTGGCGCCATCTGGGTGGCCACGGAGCGGGGCGCATTCGTTGGCGACGGACAGCGGTTCTCGCCCGTCCCTGGCGCGAAAGGGTTTCTATACCTTGCGACCGAGGACCAACGTGGTCGCATCTGGCTGGCCGGTCGAGGGGTGTTGGGCTTCCTCGTGGGCGACTCCCTGGTCGATGTCGCCGCTCGCCTCGGTATTCGCGGTCGTGTGTTCGCCGCGCTGCCCGACGGACCGGACCATATGTGGCTCGGCACGCAGCGCGGCGCGACGCGAATTCAGTTCGACGCCACCGGCACCCCTCGAGTGGTTGGGGAAATTTCGACGGTGGTCCGCGGAAGACCGCGTCCCGTCTGGGCACTCGAACGCTCTGCTGATGGCGCGCTCTGGCTTGGCACGGAAACAGGCGGCACGCTGCTCTTCGACGGCGTGCGGCTGCACGCGATGAGCAACGGGGCTCTTGAGACCTGGGCCATCTTCGCTGATGCGAGCGGGGTCGTGTGGGCTGGCACAGGCGGCGGCCTGGAGCGGTACCAACGCTCCGCGTTCACGACGCTGCGCAACGGTTTACCCGATAGCCCCGTGTGGCTGGCACAGCTCTCGAATACTGGCGCGCTGTGGGCCGCGCTGGGCGATGGGACGGTGTATCGGTTTGCCGGGACAGGCTTCTCCCGCGTTTTTGCATCGGGCCCGGACAAATTGTCGGTGCCGATTGTTGCGTCGGGCGATGCGATGCTCGTTGCTGCCGGTGGTCGCTCCGTGGTGCGCGTCGATGCCGACGACCGCCGCTCGGCGATTCCGTGGCAGGGGCCTCCGGTTGGTGCATTCCTCGGAATTCACCGTGACAGCAACACCCTCTGGATTTCTGCAGATAGTGGACTGTATCGGCTTGCCGATGGCTTCTTGCGTCCGATGAACAGCGCGCTTGGGCTGCCGCTCGGTACGCGTCCCAGACAAATCGCGCAGGACTCAGCCGGCCGACTGTATTTTGGGCGACCGTGGCTGACCGTGCTCGACGGAAACACGTCTCGGCGATATGACGCGCGCCATGGTCTCACCAGCAGTACGGTGCAGGCAATTCTTCCACGCGGTGCATTTACGTGGATCGGCACCCGCGACTCTGGCCTCTACGTGCTTCATCGCGATACGATTCGCGCGCTCGGCTTACTCGACCCTCGCCTCAAGCGCGAGATTCTTGGACTCGGTGCTGACAATGACGGGTCTCTCTGGATCAGCTGGACCTACGGGCTTGTGCGGGTCGCGCTTGCGGACCTCGAGGCGGCTGCCACGGGACACCCCGCTCGCGTTCGCATCAGAAGCTTTGACCAGACCGATGGACTTCCGGCCGGCTCATTTCGAGGCGACTTCCAGAGTCGCCTCGCGCGCGACCGCTACGGATCACTGTATGCACCGAACGCGGAGGGCGTCGTACGCATCGATCCGCGGGCCGTCGCCGCGGACACCACGCCGCCGCCGATCGTCATTGAATCGGTGCTTGTCGATGGCAGGCCTGTCTCGACGCAGCGTGAGCTGTCACTTCCGTCAGGCGTAGGCCGCATTGAATTCGCTATCGCGACACCGGGCGCCTTGCGGCCAACGGAAGTGCGATTGCAGTATCGCCTTGTCGGCGTCGACACCGCTTGGCTCGACGCGGGCCTGCGACGTATGGTTTCGTTCGGACCGCTCCGCGGCGGCGGCTATCGGTTTGAAGCCCGCGCGGCGACCGAAGATGGGGAGTGGAGTGCGACTCCGGCAGCCGTGGTCCTTGAGGTGAACCTCCGCCTGCGCGAGCGACCATGGTTCTTGCCGATGTTGCTCCTTGCGACCGGTGGTGGCGTCCTCCTTGCGACCCGTGCGCGTCGCATCGCACTCGAGCGTCGGGGCCAGGTACTGGCGTCTGAAGTGGCCGCACGAACCGCCGAGCTTGAGGCAGCGCGCGACTCGCTGGAGAGCCGGGTCGCCGAACGCACGGCGCAGCTGGCCGGCGAACTGACGGAGCGAGAGCGGTTACAGCGCGCTCTGGTCGAATCGCAGAAGCTTGAAGGACTTGGCCGTCTTGCTGGCGGCGTCGCTCACGAAATCAACAATGGCATGACCAGCGTGCTCGGATTCACAGAACTGGCGACACTCAGCGCAAGCACTCAACCCGCGCTGCTCAACGACCTTGAGCAAGTCCGCCGCGCCGGCGAACGCATTACGGCGATTGTGCGCCAATTGCTGCAATTTGCGCGGCGTCAGCAGACGAAACACGAGCCGGTCGCCATCGGCCCGCTCGTGACCACGCTCCAACGAAGTCTCGATGCCCTGGTCGGCGAGCGCGTGCAGCTTCACGTCCAGGTGCCAGACATACTGCCCCGCGTTCGCGGCGATAGCGCACAGCTCGAACAGGTCTTGATCAATCTTGTAGTCAACGCGCGCGATGCGATGCCCGATGGTGGCGAGGTCTGGCTTCGCCTTGAGCATCGTCAGCGCGCTACGGGCGATCTGGTGGGCGGTGTGAGGCTTGGCGCCGGTGACTACGTGTGGCTTGGCGTGCGCGATAACGGTCGCGGCATCGAGGCCGCCGTGCGCGAGCGACTTTTCGAGCCGTTCTTCACGACGAAGGGATTGGCCTCCGGGACAGGACTGGGCCTCGCGGTTTCGCACGGGATTGTTCGCGAGCATGGTGGGGCCATTGCGGTCGAAAGCACGGTGGGTCACGGCGCGACCTTCGAAATCTGGCTGCCCGCGCTGCACGACGACGCGACGAGCGACGCACGCCGGCCGGCGACGATGCAGATCCCTGCTGAAGCCGCGATGGGGTCTGGCGAGACCATCCTGGTCGTTGATGATGACGCCGGGGTTCGGGAGAGTATCACGCGACACCTCGCACATGCGGGATATCAGGTGCGTGTCGCGGAGAGTAGTGAAGAGGCGCTCGCGATGGTCGCAACCGTCGGCGAATCGATCGACTTGATCGTGAGCGATGTAAAAATGCCTGACCTTGATGGCCTGGACTTCGCGCGTAGACTCTACGCGCGCCACGGACCGCAGGCGATGGTGTTTCTGACTGGCTCAGCGGGCTACGAGCCACAGATCGATGACGCGCTGGAACTGTTCGGCCCGATCCTGGCGAAGCCCGTCTCACAGGAAACACTACATCGAGCGGTTCGCGCCATGCTTGATGCACGCGTGCGGGAAAGCGGCGCGCGGTAACGTAGACACTACTCATACACCGGAGCATCTCGTGACCACCAACCACCGTCGTGCAGCATTCACACGACTCACCACTGCCGCGCTCCTGGGCACGCTGTTTCACACACCGCTCCGTGCGCAGCCCACCACGACACTGCGCACGCTGTCTCCGGGACCCAAGCCAGCGGCAGCGCCTGCGCTCCGCCGATTCGTGGGCGAGTATGACCGCAGCGGTGGCGTCGTGTTCGTCATCGAAGACGGCAACGGACTCGTTCTCCTCGATACCGCCCGGGCCACGTCGTCACGTCGGGTCGTCACGCCAGACGGGGTGCGGCAATTGCGTCTTGTACGGCGCACGGTTGGTCCAGCCGACGGAGAGAACCAACTCAAGGTGATCCCGGTGCGGAGCATTTCGGCACTTCGCCGCGAAGCGCTCGCTGCATCACCGCCAATCGAAAAGCCACCTGCACGCATGAGTGATCTGGTCGAACTGACCACACTCGACCCAACGATCAAACTCGAGATTCGGTACGCCACAACCAATAATTTTGCCGGCGCGAAGTTCTACGACGAGCCGCGCGCATTCATGCAGCGACCAGCGGCCGACGCCGTCGTGCGCGCGCATCGCGCGCTGCGGGATCTCGGCTACGGCCTGTTGATTCACGATGCCTATCGTCCGTGGTACGTGACGAAGATGTTCTGGGACGCGATGCCCCTGAACAAGCGCTGGCTCGTGGCGAATCCGGCCGAGGGCTCAAAGCACAATCGTGGTGCCGCCGTGGATCTCACGCTGTACGAGCTGGCCACGGGTCAGCCGGTCGAGATGCCCAGCACGTATGACGAAAGCACCGGACGCGCACACGCCGACTATCCCGGCGGTACGTCCCTGCAACGCTGGCATCGTGCGCTGCTGCGCAACGCGATGGTGAGCGAAGGGTTCGTGGTCAATTCGCTCGAATGGTGGCACTTCGATTTTGGGAGCTGGCGCGACTACGCGATCGGGAACGTCACCTTCGACAAGATCGGCCGGTAGCAGGCGCACCAGTGTCACCTTGCCTGGCTGAT
>Ga0209490_10000298_pt1 | contig 51760 bp, 38 predicted proteins | sample MAT06_FD_187209 | JGI IMG/M metagenome (GOLD analysis project Ga0209490, IMG submission 187209) | Freshwater microbial communities from Lake Fryxell liftoff mats and glacier meltwater in Antarctica - MAT-06 (SPAdes) (version 2) | ecosystem: Environmental > Aquatic > Freshwater > Ice > Liftoff...
CGCGGCTTCTGTCGAGATCAGCTTGGATGCAACCAACTGGACGACGCTAGGCACTGTGCTGCCTTCGGCAACATGGGCGGAAACTTCGTTTGACCTGACAGCTTATAATGGTCAGATCGTTTATCTGCGCTGGGTTTGGACACCGCTAACCGGAACTGCGGCTCAAGCGCCGGATGTGTGGATGATGGATCAAATCGCGGTTGTAGAAACGGCTGTAGTGCCGACGGCGACCCCGACTTCAACCGAACTGCCGACAGTCACGCCCATTCCGACTGATCTACCGACGGTCATGCCCGTTCCAACCGACTTGCCGACAGTCACGCCTGTTCCGACTGATCTACCGACGGTCACGCCCGTTCCAACCGACTTGCCGACAGTCACGCCGATTGTGCTGCAACCGCTGGCGCTGACCTCGGTCTGTGCCGGAACGTGGGATATTGCCAACCTCAATGCCGCGCCCATCACTTACGCTTGGGAAGTATTCGGGACGGGCATTCGCAGCACTCCGCTGGTCGCTAACGCTGGCAGCACTCCGCTGTTGACAGGCGCACTCGCAGGTCAGCCGGAGACGATTGTAATTTACTTTGATCTGGCGGATGGTGTGGGCGAGCGCAATGTGACGCAAGTTTCCAACATGGCGACCTGCCCATAAGCTAACCGACGCACGAATCATAAGGGCGACCCATGATGAGTCGCCCTTATAAACATCTTCTTTATCGGGGCGACTTGACAAGTCGTCCTTTGATTTTTAGCTTAGGTCTTATTGAGGATAACGCCGTTTAAGGCTGCACCGACTTGAACGAATTGATCGCGTACTTTCGTTAGATCGTTCATGCTGGTTTGCCCGGCTTCCGCGAGCAAGACCACAAAGGCGCTTGTCATCACCGAAAGCAAATAGCTATCGGAATTTTTAAGCGCAGGCGGTGTATCCAAGAGAATCACATCAAAATGGAAGGCCTTCCGCAGCGCATCTACACAAGGGCGTAAATTATCGAAGCCCAAGATATGAGCTGACAGCGGTAAACCCTCAACACCACTGGTCAAAACGGAGAGATTTTGAATGGCGGTGCTGTGAACATAGGGCTGAAGTGTCTCGGCGAGTTCAATATCCGATTTCTTCTCAAAGATTTTTGGATTATTACCCACTTCGTTCAGTAATCCTGTGAGGCCAACGCTGTTATCGACATTAAAGACTTTGTGCTGCGTCGGCTGGCGTAGGTTGGAGTCAATCACCAGAACGCGCATTCCGCTGTCTGCCGCGACAACCGCCAGATTCGTGAGCGTCAAGCTGCGGCCTTCGGAGGGATTCGGGCTGGAAATAAGATAGACCTCACCGTTGTCCCGATTGGGGGAGGAGAAAAACAGATTAATCAACACTTTGCGGTAGCCTTCAAAGATTTTTGAATTTGGCTCTACCGGGCTAATCACATTTTTCTTGTAATCACTGCCGACCTGCCTTGAAAGGGGGATATGTCCCAAAACAGGCAGCGTGAGGGCGTTGTTAATTTCGCCTTCAGTGCGGATTTTGTTATCGATATACTCAAAGTAGAGCAGTAGCGCCGCGATGGCGATGCCTGCGCCGGCAATGGCGGCAATCGCGCCGGCAACCTTGGGGCTTGTGCGCTGTGAGGCAAAAGGCACCTGAGCTTCATCGATAATTTCCAGCCGATTGACGCGGTTAGAAAGCCCGATAAAGGTATCTGAGAACTGGGCGAGGGTATTCTGGGAGGCACTGCGCTGGTTGACAACGTTATCATATTCTTCGCGCAAGGTAATTTCGTCACGCTCGCGCCCATCGGCAACCGCTTCATTCAGTCGTGCCAGAGCATCCACCACTTGCTGATCGGTGATGGAAATCTGTTCCTGAAGAGCTTGAATCTGTTGATTCAAAATGTCAAGCTGCTCTTCTTCTGCTTGGGTCAGGTTGGACGGCGTAAACTCGATCAAATTAAGCGCGATGGTGTTGGCAATATCTCTGGCTAATTCAGCATTACCATCCGTAACGCGCACGACCAGGATAGCCGTATCTAAGATGACACGCGCACTCACTTTACTTTTTAAGCGCCCAATTGTCATCGGCTGACCATTATATTCCAGCCCTAATTCATCGATTGTTGTCATCATGACTTCAGAATTTTTGACGAGTTCGGCATAGGTGGGGGCTAGCCGAAGCGCAATATTGACATCGTTCAAGTTCAATTCCGGCGTATAAATGGCACTCCCAATGAAGATGCGTGTTTCGGCGCGATAACTTTCGGCTTGGCTGTCAAAGTTCACATAGACGATCCCGCCGAGCAGCGCTGCCAAAAGCAGGACAATCCATCCTCGGCGAAAGACATACATCGCGTATTTTTGAATTTCAATTTTCATGAGCCGTTTTTTTCTGCTCCGGTTAGATAATGGTGTTAAATATACACCGATTTGCTTAAGCGTGTCTCAAAATTGCAACATCGGATGATGAGTTACAGCCTGATTACGTCTTTATGCTTATGTTACCGTAGCAGTTTACAACGACTTTTTCCCTTTTTGTGCGGGACTTTGGCGCTATCTATGAAAAATTTCCTAAAATTACTTATCTCTTCCCAAAACGCACCGAATTTCGGCTTCAACTTATGCTAGGATCATCAACATGACGGATTCTGGAAAAGGATGAAAAGATGCAATCTGAACGGGTGAATGACGTGAGTAATAAGTCCGCCCCCCAGAAACGCCTTAAGGTGCTGCTCTCTGTATATTCTTGTCAGCCGGGAAAAGGTTCAGAACCAGGGGTTGGCTGGGCGATGGTGCAGCAAACGAGCCGCTTTCATGATGTATGGGCGCTGACTTCGGCGGAAAATGCCGTCCAGATTGAACCCTATCTGCGGGAAAATCCCATGCCCAATGTACATTTTATCTATCCCAAAATGCCCTTTTGGATGCCTTCCTGGCGCAAAGCCTATAAACTTATTCGCGTCCATTATTACATCTGGCAGATTATGGCCTACCGCACTATTCAGCGCGATTATAAAGATGTCCCCTTCGATGCTGTCCATCATCTGACCTTCGTCAGTTATTGGACACCCAGTTTTCTGTCACGCTTGTCCGCGCCGTTTGTTTGGGGGCCGGTAGGTGGTGCAGAAAGCGCACCGCAAAGTTTTTATCCCAGTTTTGACTCACGCAGCCGCTTGAACGAGCGCTTGCGCGATACGATCCGCTGGCTGGCGCATACGTTTGATCCTTTCGTGCGGATGACAGCGCGTCGGGCGCGAGTGGCCTTCGCTACGACGCAAGAATCCGCTGCCAAAATGCGGGCGTTGGGCGCAAAAGATGTTCGCACGTTGGGCGAAAGTGGTCTTGCCCCTTCCGAAATCGACTTTTTAGGCAACCTGCCGATGCTGCAAACCTCCAAGCCTGTCCGTTTTATCAGCATGGGACGGCTAATTAGCTGGAAGGCTTATCATCTGGGCTTGCAAGCCTTTGCACGCTTTCAACAACAAAATCCTGAAAGTGAATATTGGATTGTGGGCGACGGCGCGGAACTGGAAAATTTAAAGCGCCTTGCTGTTGAACTCAGCATCCAAGAAAAAGTCCACTTTACGGGGAAAGTCCCGCGTGAAGAAGCGATGCAAAAACTGGCGGACGCACACGCGCTCGTCCATCCAAGTTTGCACGATTCCGGCGGATGGGTATGCTTAGAAGCGATGGCGGCAGGCCGCCCGGTGATTTGTCTTAATTTAGGTGGCCCTGCCACGCAAGTGACCCCTGAAACAGGCTTTATCGTCCCTGCGCCTAACCCTGAGCAAGCGGTTGAAAATCTGGCGAAGGCGATGCAGGCGCTTGCCAACGATGATGCAAAACGCTTAAAAATGGGGGAATCAGGCCGCAGCCGTGTATCAGAGTTATATAACTGGGATCGCAAAGGCGAATTCTATTCGTCGCTGTATGAGTCGCTCTCCTCAAAATCTGAAAAAGGACTTCGTTAAATGCGTATTGCCATCCTTGATTATTTCGTCATCAAAAACAACGCCATCGGCAATTGTGACCGCCGAATTATGCAGGGCTTGTGCGACGAACATGAATTCACCGTTTTTTCGGTGACATTCGATAATCCGAACCCGGAAAAAATCAAATTCGTGCGTGTTCCAGCGATCAAACGCCCGTTGTTTGCGTTATTCATCACCTATCATCTGCTTATACCGTTTGTGATGCTGATTTACCGCCTGCGCCATCGGGTTAAATTCGATGTCGTCCAAAGCATCGAAAGTAATTCGCTGCTCGGCACATTGGTTTATGCCCACTTTTGCCACGACAGCTATCTGAAGCATCACTACGCCGAAACCCGCCCACCCGGAATACGCGGTGTAGCGCGATGGCTGGATCATAAACTTCATGCCCTGCTGGAGCGCCCTGCTTTCCGCAAAGCCAAATCCATCATCGTGCCGTCGCATGGGCTGGCGCGTGAATTGGCTGCCACGTATGGCGGAGTGCTGGGCGATAAGGTCAAAATTCTGGCGAACCCGATTGACATCAATCACATGCGCCGCCCAGACGATTTCGATTCTGCGAAGGTGCGGGCGGATTTAAAACTTTCACCGGATGATCTGATGCTGGTCTTCGTGGCACTCGGTCATTTTGAGCGCAAAGGATTGCCGCTGCTTTTGGAAGCGATGTCTATCGCTAAAGATGAACGGGTGAAGCTGGTCGTCGTCGGTGGTACTTCCGCCGTGATGGAAGAATATCAACGCCGCGCCCAAGCATTAGGGCTTAAAGCGGGGCAAGTGGTCTTTACCGGGATGCAAAAAGATATTCGTCCGTATCTGTGGGCGGCGGATATTTTCTCTATGCCTTCAGCATACGAAGTGTTCCCGCTTGTTTCGCTGGAATCGGCGGGGGCAGGGCTTCCGCTGCTGGTCAGCAAACTCAACGGCGTAGAAGAATTTCTTGTGGATGGCGTTAACGGTTGGTGTGTGGCGCGTACCCCCGCAGCGCTGGCGGAAAAAATCGTTTACAGCATGAGTCATCGTGACCAACTGCGTGAGATGGGGCAAAATGCGATGCAGAGCGTCGTCAAATACGATGTTCAGCATTTTGTCGAGGACTGGCGACAGGCCTATCGCGCTCTTTCGTCCAGTTAACAGGCTGTGATTTGATGAAAATTTTGATGGTGCATAATTTTTACCAGCAGGCCGGAGGGGAAGATGTGGTCTTCGCCGCCGAAAAAGACCTGCTGCGTCAGCATGGGCATGAAGTGATCGAGTTTACGGCGCATAACGATCAGGTTGAGCAGATGGATAAGCTCAAGCTGGCGACCAATACCCTGTGGTCACGCGAATATAAGCAGAAGTTAACCGCGCTCATCGCCCAGACACGCCCGGACATCGCACATTTCCATAATACCTTTATGGTGATCTCACCTGCGGCCTATTATGCCTGCCGTGAAGCAGGGATTCCGATTATTCAAACACTGCATAACTACCGCTTATTCTGCCTAAACGCGACTTTTTACCGCGACAATCATGTCTGCGAGGATTGTTTAGGCAAGTTCTTTCCGCTGCCGGGAGTGATTCATGCCTGCTATCGGGACAGCAAGGTTGTTTCTGGCGTGGTCGCTTCTATGCTGACGACGCATCGCGCACTCGGTACGTGGACACGGGTGATTGATCGTTATATCGCGCTGACGGAATTTGCACGGGACAAATTTGTTGAAGCGGGATTACCTGCCGAAAAACTGTGCGTCAAGCCGAATTTTCTAAAGGATGATCCAGGTCTTGGGCAGCATCAAGGGCGATACATGATCTTCGTAGGCCGCCTAACGGCTGAAAAAGGGATTATGACGCTGCTGGAAGCATGGAAAAATAATCCTGATATTCCGCTGAAAATTGTGGGGGATGGCCCCCTCATGGAAGAGGTTCGCGCTTTTGTTGCAGCGCATCAACTCACATCAGTTGAAATTATGGGGCGGCAAAAACGCGAAGATACGCTTGCCCTGATACAAAATGCTTATGCCCTGCTGTTCCCTTCGCAGTGGTATGAAGGGATGCCGATGACGATCATTGAGGCGTTTGCGTGTGGAACGCCTGTGATCGGCTCAGAATTGGGTTCAGTTGCCGCCGTGATCGCTGATGGGCGCAACGGACTGCGCTTTGAACCGGGAAATCCGCTTGATCTGGCGGAAAAAGCACGCGCCTTATGGACAAAAGATCAACTTGCGGCTGATCTGGGTCAAGCCGCACGAAATGACTACGAACACTACTACACCGCCGAAAATAACTATACGCAACTGCTCCAGATTTATACCGATGTACTTCAACGTCGGCAGAACATAGGTTGAATAACCTCAAGAGGAAATTTCGATGATAAGCGTCGTCATGCCTGCTTATAACAGCGCCCAATATATCGCGGCGGCTATCGAAAGTATTTTGAACCAAACTTATGCCGATTTTGAACTGCTCGTTATCGATGATGGCTCTACCGATAACACGCTCGAAATCGTCAAGCACTATGCTGCCCAAGATTCTCGCATCCGGCTGATTCAACAACAGAATGCAGGTGTGGGCGCGGCACGGAACAACGGGCTTCATGCCGCCCAATATGCCTGGATTGCCCTGCTTGATTCAGACGACATTGCTCTGGCAGATCGTTTAGAGAAACAGGTTGCCTCAATTAAGTCCGATCCCGAAGTCGTGGTATGGTCTAGCGCGGTGCGTCACATGGGGGCAAATGGGGTGATCTCTGACGATGTAAAAGAAGTGGGACCATCCAGTAAGGCCAAATTCTACGAACTGTATAAAGCAGGCAAGCTGATTTATATCGCGACCACCGCTGCTACATTTCGCAAAGACATCGCATTAGAACTTGGCGGATTCGATGTGCGCTTTAAATCAGCGGGCGATACCGAGTTTTGGGATCGTATGGCGAGCCGAGGGCCAATGGTGGGTGTGACAGAACCGCTGGTGTTGTATCGTGTACATACTGGGGGCATCATGGCGAAGCGCTGGTCGGAGTTATATCGCAATACGCGCTATCTGGAAGAACGCAGTAAACTTCGCAGCAAAGGTCGCGAATTATCGTTTGATGAATTCCTGAAGGCTTATGACGATCAACCGCCGCTGACGCGTTTCTTCAGATCGACTGATCGACTGAGCCAACTTTATTATCGAAATGCAGGGGCATTCATCGGTTCTAAACAGTACGCCAAAGGCTTGGCTTATTTATCGCTGTCTGCCCTACTCAATCCCCAGCTTATTCTGGGGCGTGTCTTCCGAAGATTAATGCCTTCTGCCTCTTCATAAGAATAATGGCTTAAGGACGAGGTAAAATTACGATGTTAAGTGTGATTAAAGCCCAAAGCAAAGCGCTCAATTTCTTAGAAGGTGCGCTGGTTATCATTGTTTGCATGATGCTGTCGGACGGTTTTAGGCCGGTTATTCCTTCATGGAATTTACTCCGCCAGGGGCTATATGTTTGTATTTTTATCGCCGTCCTATTCAATACCAAAGCTATTCTGGCAACATTTTTCCGATCTCCCAGTGTCGTCATCTTAGTGCTGTATGCTTTTCTATCTTATTTCTGGTCGGCGGATCGGGCGGCGACTGTTTCGCGCTCTGTTGCTTTATTTTTTGGGACGTTGTTCGCACTCTACTTCGCAGCACGTTTTAACACACGCGATCAGATCAAGCTGTTGGCAATTTTTTCTCTCATTGCTTTAGTATTCAGCGTTTTGTTCGTCTTTACGATACCCTCGGTGGGGACGGCAGGCTCGGTTTGGCGCGGCATTTTTGAGCAGAAGAATACCTTTGGTCGTGCAATGGTGATCTGTGCGTTGGTTGCTTTGACCTATCCAGTAGAAACATTTTGGGGCAGGGTTGGTAAGCTTGTTTGGTATTTAGCCGCGATTTTTTGCATTTTCATGTCCGATTCGATGACTTCATTGATTATCGTCGCGGTTGCGACACTGTTGTTTTATGTGTATCGGGTGCTACGTTGGGATGCGCTTTCCGCGTTCATCTTCACGGCGGCGGGTGCTGTGCCGATTGCCTTACTCCTATATGGCGCGATTACGCTGGATACCGATGCTTTCCTGATCAGTATTGGGCGTAACCCGACCCTTACAGGCCGTGTTTCTGTTTGGGCGAATGTTGAATATGCTATCAGTGAGCGCCCACTAATGGGCTACGGCTACGGCGGGTTCTGGAAGAAATCCGAAGGGGTTTACGGACAGCTCTGGAGTACTAATTCTAATTGGCAGCCGGGTTCGGCACATAATTCTTATCTCGATTTGTGGGTGCAGCTAGGTCTTTTTGCCGTGATTATCTTCGTCGCTTCCAGCGCATTGATGTTTATTCAAGCCTTGTTTCATGTGCGACGAACAAGATCAGTAGAAGGGTTATTCCCTATCTTGTATTTAACTTTCCTGCTCATCTTGAGCTTTTCTGAGGATTTTATCCTGTTTAACAGCTTCGCATGGGTGCTGTATATGGCGATGGGCTTTACGATTGCGGTGGCAATGGCACAAGACAAAGTCACAGAATCCGAAGAAATCGAGCAAGATGTGATTGCCTTCGTCCCTTCGCAGCGGCGCACGATGACGGTTAGACGCGTTGGCTTAGGATAGGTTTTGGACAATCCATTGCATCCACTTTTTCAAAAACCCCAAGTCGGGGGTCAAGCCGGCAAAAATGGGCAGGGAGATGTGGCAAGTAGCCTTTTTCCCCTGCTAAAACATATTTCCACATCAGCAGGCATCGTTTGTCTCTTTTTGATGGGTAGTTTGTTATTGGGCTTTCAGCCTGCCACCGCGCAGACGGTTGGATTTGATGAAAGCGCGATTCAGAATATTCAACAGGTTATTTTTGTAAATCCAAATGATCCGACTGCCTTGGATACTCATCCGGGGACGGAACTTCAGCCCGTGCTGACAGCAGCTAGAGGTTTGCAACTGGCGGAAGTCGCCAATCAGGCAGACATCGGGGTACGGGTGCTGTTGGCTCCTGGTATTTATCGGGAAAGCCTGCTTATGGCGACTGATCCAGCACGAACCGCTGCACCGATTATCATCGAGTCTGCCGTTGTAGGGGGCGCAATTATTTCCGGGTCGGACGTGTGGACGGATTGGGTTCGGCAAGGCAGCACCAACACCTATACCCATACTTGGCCTTATGATTGGGGGCTAGCACCTATCCCTAATGGCTGGGATGAGGTGGAAGTGCCTGAAGTCATCCGCCGACATGAGATGATTTTCGTCAATGGGCAACCGATGCAACAGGTCTTTAGCCCATCCGCACTCATGCCGAATAGTTTTTATGTAGACGAGCAGACGGATTTAGTCACACTTTTGCTGGCTTCGTCAGAAGCTATCGAGACGAAGCAGGTGGAAGTCTCCACTCGCGAAAGTTTGCTGCAAATTCGAGATCGTTCTAATCTTATTTTACGTGGTCTATGGTTTGAACATGCCAGCACCGCTTTTGATTCGGCGGTGAGCCTCTTCGACAGCAGCAATATTCTCGTCGAAAATAATACGTTCACTTGGAACAACGCCAGCGGCTTTGGGCTGATTCGTGCCACGAATGCCATCACACGCGGAAATAGCTACAGCAACAACGGCGGCACAGGTTTCGGCGGTGTGCGTTTACTCAATTATCTTGCTGAAAATGAGACCGCTTCTGGTAATAACTGGCGCGGTGTACAGGGCGATTTTATCGGCTGGTCGGTGGCGGGGATTAAGCACCTGCGGATGCATCATGCGGTTTATCGTAATGTCCGCAGCGAGGATAACTTCGCACATGGGTTGTGGCTAGACAGCGACAATGTTGATGTCGTGCTGGAAAATGTCATGATCTGCGGCAACCTGAACAGCGGCCTTTATCTCGAATCCAGCCCAGGCCCATTAACCGTGCGCGATAGCATTTTTTGTGAAAATTCGCGGGCGGGAATCCGCAGCGCTAATGTCAAAAACGTGACGCTGGAAAATAATATCTTCTATGACAACGACTACGCTGGGATTTACTTCACTGGGGAAAATAACGGGCGCTCCACCCGTAATTGGGAGACTGAAGAACTCAGCGAAATTTTTCCCGCAGAGAGCTATACCCTGCTCAACAATATACTCGTCGGCAAAAATGCCCAGCAGCCTGTTATTCGCTCCACATTGTCTTTTGATGCGTGGAATATCTTTACCGCTGATCTCAATTCCGCCAATAACACTTTTTATAATGAAGATACACAAGCTGCCTTTATCCTGTTTGTCAGCGAAGTGGTTACGCTCGCCGATTGGCAAGCCCTGACCGGACAAGATCAAACCTCAATTTTTCAGGCAGTGAATTTCCCCGATCCTGATAATCGTGATTTCGCCCGCGCTCAAAATGAAGCCCAAGTAAGTACATTGGAGTCCGCTTTCGAGTCCACATTGGAAAGCACCCCAACAACCGAATCTGTTGTCCCTGTGGTCATCAGCTTTACCTTAATCGATGCCGACACCGATATGCCCCTGTTGGTTTTAAATGATTACGCGCTGATTAACCTCGCCGCCTTCCCCACACGCAATCTGAATATCCGGGCGGACGTTATGCCGGAAACCATTGGGAGTGTCATTTTCTCTCTCAATCAAGATGGATTACATCTGACAGAAAATGCTGCCCCTTATGCGCTGGCTGGCGGCGAGGGGTTAGATTACGCCGCGTGGACACCTGCCGTTGGCAGCTACACGCTTTCCGCGATCCCTTATACACAGCCTGATGGCGCGGGAACAGCAGGGGTTCCCCTCATTATTCATTTTGATATCATTGATGATGCGTCGCTGATTATGGGGACGGGGCATTAAATGGGAATGATAGGGGCAAGATATAATTTTTGCCCCTTTTTATTTAAAAGCTCAGGAGTGAGCGCCTTCCGCAGCGGTATTCTGGCTTTTTTCCCCGCCGGAGAAGCGATGAGAGAATACCTGCTTCCATGCGCGTTTTACGGCATAGCGCGGGTTCAACAAAAATGCCATACCGAAAAACCAGCCGACCTTAAGGTACTGCCCTTCGGCATACGCCAGCCCTGCACGGCGGTAATTTAAGCCCTGCAAATCGGAAAGATAACGGCGCAGGCGTTCCCGCCACGGACGGTTATCGTAATTGGCAAGGAAGGAGTCCAGCGTTGGCAATGCTTCTCCCGCCAGACGTGCCTTGCGGCGGGCTTCCACATAACGCGCCAGTTTGCGTTGGGTAAAAAATTTAGTCATGCTGATGCTGTAACCATGCACCCGATAGAGCACCAACACTTCGGGGATGCACAGAATCGGCCCATATTCCGCCATCTCATCAAAAATCTCGATGTCGTGCGCGGCGGTGAAGGCTTCTTTATAGCCCCCTACTTTATCCACAATGTCTTTACGCATCATGGCAGAGGGATTGATAACCTGAACCGCCCGCCCTTTTTTGCGTTCCTCCCAAAATTGTTCTGTCGTCAGCGGCCCCACTTTGGAGGTGCTGAGGATTTTGCCTTTAGCGTTGATGTGATGAATAAAAGTGCCCCATACAACAACATCCGGGTTAGCCTGTGCCGCTTCAATGGAGGCTTCTAAACGGCGCGGCAAACAGACATCATCGGCATCCATACGAGCAATCCAAGGATACTGCGCGGCCTCGATGCCTAAATTCATCGCTTTGCTGATTCCCACTTTTCCAGCGCGGATAATTTTTACCCGCGAGTCTTGTTCGGCATAGCGCTTAAGAATTTCTGGTGTGCGGTCATTAGAGCCATCATCAACGATGATGAACTCAAACGCTTTATACGTTTGCTTGAGGATGCTATCGACAGCTTCTTCCAGGAATCTTTCGCCGTTATAAACCGGCATCACCACACTAATCATCGGTTTGACCTCAAATATGTTTCTTCGGGAAGAAGCGATTTCGAATACGCGATGTAGAAAAACCAGGGCTTAAAATCGTCGCCAACGCCAGCGATGCGACGGCTGGAATATACTGCTTCTGCGCGATCTGCACGCCGGAGTTGCGATAATAATAGCGCCCACGATTATGCAGTGTGCGGAAGAAACGCTCCATCGGCGGTTTTTCGTTATATTGCTTGATGTATGCTTCCATCGTAATGGCCTGCCCGATGGCCTTTAAGCGATTCCGCTCCACGACGTAATCATGCAACATCCGCTGATGGAAGAATTTTTTCGCAGAAATGCTCTGCCCATGTAAGCGATAGGAAACCAGCGGCTCAGGAAGCACAACAATCGCGCCATAATTCGCCATTCTATCCCAGAATTCTGTGTCCTGGGCGGCGACCAAACGTTCATCGTAACAGCCCGCTTGCAGGGCAACATCACGCTTAAACATCGCTGTGGAATTGGTGACGACGATGGCTGTCTTGGTACGATCAACCGCTTTAAACGCCTCGATAGTCGTCGGACCCACGCGGATCGTCCCGATGATGTCGCCTTTGACGTTGATCTGATTAAGATAAGATCCCCACACGACCACTTCAGGATGGGCTTCAGCCGCTTTTAGCTGTTTTTCAAAACGCTGCGGTAACGAGACATCATCCGCATCCATCGCCGCAATCCAAGGATATTTGGCGACGGCGATGGCGGTATTACGCGCTTTACATGCACCGCCGTGATTATTTTGAATGACGGTGATGCGCGGGTCTTTTTGGGCATACTGGCGCAAAATTGCCAGTGTATTGTCCGTCGAGCCATCATCCACGACGATGATTTCAAATTGTTGAAACGTTTGGTTTAAGATGCTATCTAATGCCTCACCGATAAAATCTGAGGCATTGTAAGCGGGCATAATCACACTAATCATCATAAGGCAGCGACCTCAACAGGTGCAGACGGTTCTGTAACGATAGGCGGAGTTTCTAGTGGGTCATTTTTGCCCCGCGGGGTCTTCCCAGCACGAAGATAATAGCCGACGAGTTGGATTAACGTCAACGATGCGGTCAGTAAAGACTCTACCGCGAAGCCGATGGGGCCGAAGGCAGTCACCAGAAAAATATCTAAGATCACAGTGAGGGTCGTCGGGATAATTTTAGACTGGAAAGAGAGCTTCACCCTGCCCATCCCAGAAAGTGCGGCATCCAACACGCGGCTGATGGTCGTAATCATCGGCAGCGCGGCGACACACATAATGAAGGCCAGTGTTGCTTCTTCGTCATATGTCCCGCCATACAGCAAGTGAATCAACGGCCTGCCGAATAGGGTTAAAAACAGAAAGTATCCCCCAGTGACGACGATAACGATCGAGATAATTTTCTTGACGCTGCTGTTGAGTGCTCCTTTACCCTGCCCCTGATATGTACGTACAAAAGTCGGGACAAGCAGTGTAATCAGCGCTGCATTGGCTTGGAAAATCGGCTGTACCAAGTTCATAATAGCCCGTAAGGTCGCGCTGCCGCTAAACCCAATCACCAACGGGATAAATAAGACCCCAAAATTCGTCGCCAGCCACGCCAATGACCGTGATGACAATGACCACTTACCGTAGCTCCAATGATCTTTAATAATCATGCGCCGTGTGAGTTCGGCATTGGCCTCAGTCGTCTTAAATTCGGGCTTCAACATGTAAACCTGAACGATTGTCGTCACAAGTCCGGCGATGCCCATACCAATGAGGGCGGTAAAGGGGGTGAGTAAATTTGTTAGGTGTAAGAGGATAGTGCAAACAACATTCACCACAAGGTAAATCGCGCCTCCAACCACTGATCCTTGTGGATTGGAGAGGATATAAAATGGCTGCCGGATAAGCCCTCGTGCTAGTAAGAACACAGAAGCCACCGCCGTCCCTGCCATTGCCGTCCCTAACAGCGGTTGATCTGCGTAGATCAACAGCGCCGCGATTCCAAACCCGATGCCAATCATTGTGGAAAGGAAAACATGCGCCTGAAAGATAAACCCTAAGTAGCGCCGAAAATACTTGCTATATTTGCCTGAGCCATAATAGCTCATCGGCGAAACAGTCAGCGCTTCATAAAAGGTTTGTATCAATAAAAACCATGTAAAGGCTACAACGACTACGCCGAATTCTTCTTTGGGCAGCCAAAGCGCCAATAGCCAATTGACAATAAAATTGCTACCTGCGAAAAGCGCTTGATCGGTAATGGCAGCACCTAATTTTTTGCCCCAACGCCCATAACGCCCATAAAGACCCCGGACAGACTTTACGCCGCGTGTCAGCGTACTGTCTCTTTCCATAAGATATTATCCTGCCGTTTAGCGGCGCTACTTAATCTTGGTGAGTTTAGCACAATCTTTATGGGGGGATAGCGCCCATATATCGACTTTGAAACATTTTTGGGAAATTATTTATAAGTTTGGTTTCAGTTTCATGAATTTAGTAAATATTCCATGAATCACGTAAATTATCGGTACTTTACTCCCTTTTTTGCCGAGGGGGAGGTCGTTACTGAGCAAAGGTATGCTATTCTGACTTTCGTGTCATGTGAATTCGTTGCGAGAGAATTCACACCAATGTGAGAAAGTCTTTATTCAGGGGAGAATAAGACATGCAAGCAGAAAAGAAAGCAGCACCTCTTCATCAAGAACGTGTTCATCAAAAAGCCTTTACCTATCCGGCACACCGTCGTGGCCCGAATTATGCCTTAGTATCGTATCTTGTCGATATAACCCTCACCCAGTTTGCACTGCTACTGGCGGGGGGAGTCCTAGATTTTTATGCCGCTGAAGGGGCGACTCGTACACCAGGCATTGTCTTCGCGTTTGCGGCATTAGTATGGACGGTTAACTTTTTCCTTCTTTCCATTTATGACCCGAACCGCACTCATGAAGGCATGGAAGAAGATCGCAAAGTTTTTATCGCGGTTGGGCTTTCCACGCTGATTTTGCTGGGAACTTTGTATCTGAGTGATATGCTGCTCCCGCGCAGTTTTACGGTTTCCTTCTTTGTGATTGATGCTATGCTGCTCATCGGTTGGCGCGTTGCTTCACGCGTGTCGCGCTATGTCATCCCGAAGAACCGCGCCGCTGCGCCGCAAAAATTGTTGATTATCGGCGCAAATGAACTTGGCAAGCAGGTGGTGGATATTATCCGCCCTTCTGCCTCTAACATGGAAATTTTCGGGTTTTTGGATGACGAAAAACGCGGCGTTTATGGTGATTTACCTGTTGTGGGTAATCTGAGCGAAACACGCCGGATTGTGGAGCAGAATGGCATTGAAGAAGTCGTCGTCGCCCTGCCCCATCGCTCTTATGACAAATTGAATCAAATCGTGATGGACTTGCAATCGCTGCCGGTACAGGTACGTGTTGTACCGAGCTACCTGAGCCTTGCGCTCTATCGCGCTACTGTCGCTGATTTGGGCGGCCTGCCACTTATCAACCTGCGGGATACGGCACTTACGCCACAGCAGCGCATGGTCAAACGTGCCTTTGATGTCGTTGTTTCATCCGTTCTTATGCTCCTAATCCTGCCCGTTCTGGGTGCGATTGCACTCGCCATTAGAATGGACAGTGATGGCCCCGTTTTCTTCAAACAAACCCGCGTGGGCGAAAACGGCAAGCTCTTTAAAATGTACAAATTCCGTTCGATGGTCGTTAATGCCGAAGCGCTGCAAGCCCAGCTTAACGTCACCGATATTGATGGCAACACCATTCATAAGCATCGCAATGACCCGCGTGTCACCCGCATGGGGCGCATCCTACGTAAGACCAGCTTGGATGAGCTGCCACAATTCATCAATGTGATTTTGGGCGATATGAGCCTCGTGGGGCCGCGTCCAGAACTCCCTTGGTTGGTGGAAGAATATCAACCTTGGCAGCGTCAACGCTTCGCTGTGCCGCAGGGCATTACTGGTTGGTGGCAGGTCAATGGGCGCAGCGATAAGCCGTGCCACCTGAACACCGATCAGGATTTGTACTACATCCAGAACTACAGCTTCTTGCTTGATCTGCAAATCCTGTTTAGAACCGTCCCCGCGCTGCTTAAAGGCAAGGGTGCGTTCTAAGCCCAACTCACTTTACAAATATCCTCCGTTCTCCCCAAGAACAGATTCGTTGTACACGGGGCGGCGCACTGCTCGCAACATCGCCGCCCACCCCTTTTGGGGGTAAGCTTGCTCCATTTTACCAATTACAAAAATTTGAAGTTTTTATTGAAAAAAGACACACTGGGTTAATTATGCCAGTGTGTCTTTTATATTTTATTACTTAGGCAGAAGGGTTTTTAATTGTTGGCGTACTGCTTTTCGAGCGTTTCAATCTGTTTTTCGGTATTTTTAAGCAGCTTTTGTGTCATATCTAAACCGGCTTGCTGGCTGGTGGGTTTAGCCTCCAACAAAGCGATTTTCTGACGGAACATGGCCGCAGCGGTATAGAGATCGGTTAGTTTTTGAGCAACCGCAGGGGGGACATTATCGGGAATAGTGAACACAGGTGCGACGGGGGCGACGGCAGCCACGGGAGGCTGCTTCTTGGGCTTGTTATCGGGTTTGTCGGGAGCTTTATCGGCAGACTTTTCGGCAACAGGCTTTTCGGCAGCGGGTTTTTCGCCGTTGGGTTGAGGCTCTTTTTTCGTCTGTGATTTCATCGCTGCTTGCTTGGCTGCGCTTCTCGCTTGTTTCTTCTCGCGCTGATCTAACTTTTTGGTAGAAACATAAGTGGCATAAATCGTCACCCCATTGACTTCGGAATCGTAGGCACAAAACCCTTCAATCAACATGGGGTCTTCGGCATTGCCGACATGGTCTTCAACCCGTTCCCATTGTTTAGAGCTGATATACACCACATAAGTGGTTGGGTCGGTAGGGAGAGGCGGAACACCACTTGGCATGGCAGGCACTTCGATGCGCTGCTCTATCAGCGTGGTAATGACGAGATTCTTACGGCGTTCAATCGCGCCGGGTTGTCCTAGCAGGGTAATTTTCACGTCTCTCACTTCTCCTTGATTTTCCAGAAGCGGCGCGATGATGGCCTTGCGTTCTTTCCAAGTGAAAGGTAAACGTTTTGCTTCTGATTCATAGTGCTGACGCAGAGCGACACGCCAGTTAAAAAAGATGATGTCACGCTGCTCTTGCGGTAATTTTTCGCGCGCGACCTGAAAGAATACACCGCCAACGGTGCGCTTGCGCGCTCTATCGGCGACCATCATGCCGCCATTCGCCTCGACAACAAATGTTTCGTCAAGAACTTGCTGCACAAATTCGATGCCTAACTTACCGATAAGCAGTTGAATTTGACGTTTCGGAACTTGATCGGTTTCACCAAGCTGCTTTGCCACTTCTTTGGCAAAGGCTAATTGGTCTGTGTCAAGCTGTACTTTTCTGCTTGGTCTTTTATTTTGACTCATAATGTATTGAAGCTCCGCGACGGACTGCTGAAGATAGCGCGGGCAGATCGCTCGTATGTTTTAAAGGACTTGTTAAGGGCTAAGTGTAGCAGAGAAATGCTTGCTTGAAAACTGTTACAGCATTTTTATTGGCTATAAGACCGTTACACCCCTTGTTAGCCTATCGAACAACCATCTCCGTCACCAAAAAGGCATTATCTTGTGTGGCTGTAACCGCAAGCCGCTGCTGATCTTGCCAATTATAGACGGCGACCATCAAATGATATATGCCATTGGGCAATAGAGAAAGCGGCACGAGATAATTATCGCGGTATTGTTCGCCGACTTGCCAACGCGAGGTATAACCGAAGGTGGCCTGTGGCTGTCCATCGTGTTGCCATACTGTTTCGCCTGCTTCATTTTGCAAAAACAAGCTGATGTTGTAATCCATCGTCATCGCCGCTTCTGGCTGCCATACGAGCGAAAGCGGCAGGTCTGGATTGGGATAGGAAACATTCCCAAGCGGCAAATCAACTCCAGTAAGGCGCAGCAATCCGCCAAAAGAAGCAACAGTTGGGTTAGCAGGTTCGCCTATCGGCGCTGGGAACATATAAAACCGAATCGCTCTTGCGCGGGGCGATGTGCTGATTTCCTGCACTGGGAAGTAATGCTCAACAAGATAGCGCTCAATCGGGCGGCGTTTATCCGCTTCAAACGGGCTGCTGCTGGTCACAAGCCAGATATAATTATCCATGTCAAACCCTGATGAGCGCTGCTCTCCAAACCAATCGAGCCCATAGACATTCTCATAGCCAGCCTGCTCTATCAGATCATCCGAAATCACCTGCGGCCCTTGTGCGTCATAAGACTCGCCGGGGGCATAAGCCAGCGTGACCACCGGGATAAGCGGCTTGAACGCATTCATGAAGATCGGCGTATAGAGATGGCGGTCAATGAAAACGGCTTCATCATAACGGGCGATAGTGTTAAGCTGATGTACCAAAGCATCTACATCGGTATAGTCGCCGATAACGCGAGGATCGTGACGTAAGGCGTTTAAGCCCATACGTAGCGAGAGACTCAATAAAATCGCCGCCACGACAATCATCAGACGTGAGATCAGGACGTTGGTACGAATATTGAAATAGAGCCAAACGCAGATTAACAATAAACTGCTCAAGGCTAAAGCAGGTGCAATCCATCCGTCAACAGCCGCCCAAGCAATATCCAGTCGAGAAAAGTTGAGCCGCGTGAGATGATAGCGAATCGGCGACCATTCCCATCCCCAGATTGCGTCCATCCATCCCCATTGGGCATCGACGGCGGCGCGGTCACTATAAATCAGCGCATAATCATAAATCTTGTTGTTCAAGAATAAATCGGTGTAGTAATTAGAAAGCGGCACCGCCATCCCTAAGAATTGGATACCCGCCCCCAACGCCACGAGTCCCCCAAAAGCGAGGCGGCGCATGGAAGTGGTCAGGCGCGGAATCACGGGCAAAACCCACAGCATCAACAGCGGCAGCAGTGGGATAAGATAACGCGGCCCCCAGCCCCACCCGCCGAGCCAATCCACCGTCAGCGCGATTCCGTACCACGCGCTCAAGAGCAAAAGCGTCACGACCACGCCAGCGACTAATCGCCATTCCCCCTCCCCTATCAAGCGCCTTGCGCCGAAGAGTCCTGCTAACAAAATTGGCGAGTAAAGCCACAGACTGCGCCCTAGGCTGAATTGATAGCCTAAGATGCTTTCCAGCACATACGCCCATTGAATACTGGTTAAGCGCTGAGTCCAAGTGGAAAGCGCATAACGCTGACCCAAATCGCTATTACTCATGATAAGAATAAAGAAGATACTACATACGAACATCAAGCCGACTAAGACGCTCACCATGCGCCAACGCTTCCAGATCATGGATAAAGGTGGCAAAAGGACGATCAGCAGCGCGGGTAAAAATAATAGTGAAGCCACTTTGGTTAAAAACGCCAGCCCAAAGCTGACGATCAATAATGCACCAGTTCGATAAGGAATTCGGCGGCTTCCCCATGCTTTCTGGAGAGTAAAAGCAGCGGCAAAAGCCCATAGGAGGAAAAGTCCGGTGATGGGTTCCCGAAATAAGAGCCGTCCATAAAACCATGCGTTGGTGGCGATACCATAACTTAAACCTAAAACCCACGCCACACGGATCGAATAGCCCCATTGCAGCGCAATCGCATACAGGCTAATTGCGGTCAGCGCCGTAATCACGAGATTAAATAACCAGACAATGTGCATCGTCCCGATGCCGTCAATTGCCCGCGCAAAGCCTAAAAGAGGCGAAATCAGCACCGCCATTAATGGCTCTTGTACGGGTTGCAGCCAGGGCGAGCCGTCTGCATTAGGGATTAATCGATTCGGCGGACTGACGACGGTGTTATATTCGTAAACGCGGTATAAGTCCCCGCGTTGGGCGAAGCTGGTCGCGCTGTCATAAATAAAAATCTCGTCACCACTCATGGGCAAGCCGCGATATGTCAACAGATAAACGCTCATCAACAATAAAAATAAAGCGATACCTGCTGTGATTTTTTCGCGCATGAACCCTTCACTTTCGCAACATCTAGGGTGAGCAAAACTTTGATACTAAACACGTCTCTCATTTTATAGCATCCATCGACATAAACCCTAGATGAGGCTGTTAGAGGTTTTTTAGTTCCTATTTGGGTCAATTTGATAGTGATTAAGGTAATCTAAAAACATCTGAACAACGCAAGCTACTTAAGGAGAAACAAAAATGGCTAATTCACCAATCTGGAACAAACTCGCTGGCAATTGGAAGCAGCTTACCGGCAACGTGCGTGAACGTTGGGGCGACTTGACTGACGATGAAGTGATGCAGATGAATGGCGAGCGCGAAAAGCTGGCTGGCAAAATTCAGGAACGCTACGGCATCACCCAAGATGAAGCCAATAAACAAGTGGACGAATGGGCTGATAAACTCAAGTTCTAAGCCCTAAAGTTTGTGAAGAAAATAACTAAAAGTGCCGTGACAAACGGCGCTTTTGGATTCACTGATTTTGTGTTAAAGTAAAGACAAGGTTAGATAAATATGGGAAGCGTTAATCAAGGTTTCCTAAAGTTTCGGAATTCTAACCCCATATGTTAAATTACATGGCATAATGAAGTGAATTATGAAAAACGTAAAAAAGGACAGAACCATGTTCTCTTTTTCCAGCGTAATTACTCTCCTTTCAGCATGGGTTGTCCTGTCGGTACCCATCAGTTTGATTGCTGGACATTTTCTTTCATCACAAGAAAAGCGGGCATCAATGGCCTACTTTCCCACGCAGTCTAAAAATAAGACATTTTAAATAAAATTTTTTCGGAAAGAGCGCAGAAAACTGCGCTTTTTTCATTTCACAAACTCCCATTCACGCTTTTCAACTTCCGCCTCTTGTATGGCCTTTCTAAACGCGATATCGCTTTCAAATTTAAGCTGTTTGAGCTTGCGGGCTTCTACGGAAAATGTCACCCGATTAACTTCGTAAGGCCAAGGATCAAGTTTGACCGTATTGTCTGCTTGCTGCATAACGCGGTAGAGTTGGTCATCTGGCCCGTTACAAATATCCAGCCAACGTTCCCCATCCGGCAGTTCACGCTTACACAAAATCAGCGACAGACGATCCGCCCATCCCACGATTGCATACGCCTGATCAGTCTCTTTTTTAGAAACCCCCACCACTTTCATCCAAAGTTTTTGATTCGCTATTTGCTCATCCAGAAATTCGTCTAATGCAGCATCTTGCCCGCGCATCGCTTCATATAAAAAGCTGGTATGGCGAGAAAGCATCAGCGCAATCCATAAACTCTGCTGTTCCCCATTCTCAATAATAAAACGCGCCTTGATCTTATTCGTATCTATATCAATCTGTGTGAAGTCGAGCGGTGCGCCAATGTCTGAAAGCTGCCGCGAACCTTCCCAATAATTCTCTTGGTCGTCATGTTGTGCAATCGCCACCAACGTTTCCGTCCAGCGCTCCGGGCGGAGTGCTTGATGCCAATAAGAGACTAAAGTAGCCGCCAACAATGCGTGTGAACGTTGATAGATGACTTCCCATCCATCCTGCATCGAATTCACGATCATAGATAATCCTTCATACGCTGTTTTCACTTTACTGTTGATGGACTACTTTAATTCAAGATGAGGAGAAACCGTAAATTCGCCAAGTGGCGGTAACATCAACGTGGATTTTCCGAAATATCGCCAGTTTTGACCTTCAGGCGGCATTCTTCAACCACCTCCTTCGGTACCATTCGCAGCGCTAGTGCGACCAAGCCCGGCACGATCAGCAAATCATCCAACTGCCCCAACACGGGAATCGCATCCGGGATGAGATCAATCGGCGAGACAAAATAGGCAATCGCCGCGCCTAACAAAACCCGCGCCAACCAAGGTATTTCTTCATGCTTTAACACCAGTCGATAAACGTTCAATTCATCCTTGACCTGACGCGCAAGGGTTCTAAGTTTTTGGAGCATTTTTCTAGCTTTCGGCTATCAGTGCTTAGCTTAAAATTCAACGACTCGACAAATCACGCACGTTTGCATGAACTCCTCACTCATTGCTCATCACTCATTACTTCGGATTGCGCCGCCGGATTTTGCCCTCGCTGTAAATATGAGTTTCGTGCGTTTTGGCATCATTTTTGGCGATGACCGCATACATCTGCTCAATCAGGTGTTCTGTATCAACCCCTGCCGCTTTACACAAACCGATCACGGTCACGATCACATCGGCGGATTCTTCCGCGATATGAATTTTATTCGTGCCGTCGTGGGCGGCTTCGATAAACTCATCCACTTCTTCACGGAATACTTTGGTCGCGCCGTCTAAAGTGGGATGAACGCCGAAGCGCTCATAAAATGCTAGCGTGGAACGGCTTAAATCGCGCAGTGCGTCATTGGTTTTTTCGGTCATCTTCCCTCTTGTGTCAAAAAAATAAGCCCCTGCATCTCATCATAAAATGACCTATTTGTATAGAGCAGGTCGATTGTTTGACATTTTTTCAAATATCAGTAAAATCTAGTAGTTTCAGGCGAAATTCACTTCATATAACAGTTAATTGAGGGAAACATGAGCCAACTTGTCCCTGGTGATTTAATCGACGGCAACAATATTCGCAAAGAGTGGAACAAAGAAGAATGGTATTACAGCGTGATCGATATTGTTGCGGAATTATTAGATGTCGATTTTAAGACCGCCCGAAACTACTACCACAGTTTAAAAAATCGCCTCAAAGACGAAGGGAACGAAACTCTCATAGATTGTGAGAAGTTGAAGCTCATCGCCCTTGATGGCAAAAAAAGATTCACCGATGTCGTGAACAGCGAACAAGCCCTCCGCCTGATTCAATCGATCCCCTCTCCTAAAGCTGAGCCGATGAAGTTATGGTTGGCACGGGTGGGTAAAGAGCGCTTTGAAGAAACCGAAAACCCCGAACTCGGCCTTTTCCGTTCGATAGATCGCGCTATAGACCAATATCGGCGCGACGGCAAAACCGACCATTGGATTGAAGAGCGCTCGCAAGACATGGTTACGCGCAAGGACTTTGTTGAAGCGCTTAAGGCTGCCGTCCTCAATGCGCCCTCCACCATTTATGTGCAAACGACAGAAAAACTTTATAAGGGATTGTGGGATCGGACGACGGCGCAACTTCGTAAAGAACTGAGTATTGAACCTAAGCAAAACCCACGCGACCATTTTGGACAATACGCGCTGATTTATACCGGGCTGGCGGAACGTTTGGCAACCGATAAATTGCTGGAAGCCGAAACCGTCACCGAAGAAATGGCACGCAATATCGTGTGGGGAATCGCCAAACTGATTAGTCATCAAGCGAAAGCGACGAGCCAAATGCTCGGTTACGATCTGGTCAGCGAAAAGCCATTATTGGCGAAACGCTCCAGAAGGATTTAAGTGAATCGGCCTAGTCGTCGCTTATCAACGATAAATAATACCGACAAGGAAAAGTAAGATGCGAGTACTCACTTTATTGAATGAAAAAGGCGGCGTGGGCAAGACCACTCTGGCGACACATATCGCGGCGGGATTGGCGCTTCGTGGTAAGCGCGTGGTGTTGGTGGATGCCGACCCGCAAGGCCATGCCACCATCGCTTTAGGGCTGCAAAAAGAGCCGCTGCTGCATGATTTGCTCGTGCGTGACCTGCCCTTTACCAAAGCACTACGCCTTGTGCCGCCGGAAGTTTATCAACTGGCGAACAAGCCCGCTACAGGTCAATTGTTCGTTGTGCCGTCGGATGCTTCCACCCGCGTCATTCCGTTGATGGTGTCGGATGTGATGGTCGTCCGCAATCGTTTTCAGGAATTGCAGGATGAAATCGACTTTTTGATCTTCGATACCGCGCCTACCCCGTCACTGCTGCATGGCAGTATTTATATGGCAACGGATGCCATCCTCTATCCTACTAAGTGTGAATCGCTCAGTTTTGACGGCCTCATCGAAAGCCTGAAGCGCAAAGATGAAGCCTCTAAAGCGCGGCGGCATGTTGGGCTGGCGGATGTGCAAGTGGGCGGAATTATCCCGACGATGTATCGAGTCGGTACATCCTCCGACGATTACGGTATCCAGATTTTGCAAGAGAAGTTTGGCAAGCTGGTCTGGCCTGCAATCAAGCTGGCGACAGTATGGAATCAAGCCTCGTTTGCTCGTAAGATTTTGTTCAACTTTGCGCCAGATACCCGCGCCGCGACTGAGGCGTGGCAAATGGTCGAAATGGCGGAGGCGATCTAAAACCTATGGCAAAACGTGACTTCCGCCAATCTGCCGATGCAGCCTTTGGCGATAACAGCGGCAGCGTGACGATTGATAAGTCTTTTACTGATCTGGACAGCGAAATCTTTGGTAGGCTTGATGCTATTGATGCCCGCACAGAACGCATTAAGCCGATTAGTATTTTTGAGATTAAGCCCGATGCACTTCAACCGCGCCGTGTAATTCCGTCAGTTGTGCGGCAGCGTTGGAACGGCAGTCCCACGATGATGCTGGATTTATTTGATGCGTGGTACAAAGTCGTCATTGAAGAACGCCAATCGCCCTTCCCGCTGGAGATGTATCTCCTCAGCGAAGAACACAATGAAGACCGCAGCCCGACGGCTGGTCCAGTGGAGACGGCCTTTCTACAAGTGATTCATCTAGCGGTCAGTATCCGCCGTGATAATCTTACAAATCCCATTACGGTTATTCCTCTAAGCAGCAACTTGCTCGAAGGAAACCACTATCAATTGGAGACTGGGGAGCGCCGTTGGCTGGCCTTTCATCTACTCCATTCTTTTTTTGACGGTAAGCCGGGTGTGCCTAATGAACAGGCGCGTTGGAGCAAGATACCCGCACGGGAGGTTAAGCAGCTTAACTTATGGCGGCAAGCCAGCGAAAACAGCGCCCGTGCTGATCTCAACGCGATCAGCAAAGCCCGTCAGTATGCCCTGCTGTTGATGGATTTATGGGAGACGCACGAGAAGAAGCCGAGGACGTTTCTGCCTTTAAGCACCTTTAGGACAGAGCGCGATTATTATGCCCAGGTAGGCAACTTGCCGGTGCCGCATGGTAAGAGTGAGCAGCTCCTTAACGCGCTGGGGGCAAAGAGTACAACCATCTTCAACCGTTCCAGAAAGCTGCTTTCGCTGCACCCTGAAGTTTGGACAACCGCTGACGATCTTAATCTGCCGGAAGACTTGCTGCTGCGATTGGCTGAATTAAAGATGGATGAAGCCGTCGCCAAGGTGCGCCAAATCGCGCAAAAATTTCCGACTCGGAAAGATTCGGATTTGGCAAATATGAAACCAGACCGCCCTACCCTGCTGACAGATCCGACGCGCAAAGAGGGGTCGAGGATGTTTTTGAAGACAAGTGAGGCGAGTTTAATGCGAAAACTCAAAGAATTGATGTCTTTGCACGATGGGGTAGGGCAGTCCAACGATGCGACTAAAAACCAAATCCGCCAAATGATCGCTGAAGTTCGACAAGTTTTAGACAAGATCGACAACTTCATCGGCTAGTCCAAAATCACAACACTATCTTCAAAAGTCTCCGACTCGGAGGTTTTCGAGTCGTTCTAATCTTTTCAAAAGTCTCCGACTCGGAGGTTTTCGAGTCGTTCTAATCTTTTCAAAAGTCTCCGACTCGGAGGTTTTCGAGTCGTTCTAATCTTTTCAAAAGTCTCCGACTCGGAGGTTTTCGAGTCGTTCTGATCTTTTCAAAAGTCTCCGACTCGGAGGTTTTCGAGTCGTTCTAATCTTTTCAAAAGTCTCCGACTCGGAGGTTTTCGAGTCGTTCTAACCTTTTCAAAAGTCTCCGACTCGGAGGTTTTCGAGTCGTTCTGATCTTTCCAAAAGTCTCCGACTCGGAGGTTTTTAAGAGCCGAACAACTTCTTAAGCCACTCGTCACGCGAGAGCGTTGGGGTCGATTCGGATGATGGATATTTCGGCGGTGAAGTCGGAATAGCGTCGCTGGTTGATAAACCCGCTGCCAAGCGTTCCCCGCGCAGCCACACCTGCACAAAGCCCCCCGGATTCGATAAATCCTCCCGACGGATAAGCATCCGCACAGCACGATCTACCAGACGTATTCCAAATTCCTGCGTAAGCGCTAAGGCGGCTTTGCGCGTGATTGATTTCTTTGGATTGAGGCGGCGGAGCGCATCATACAACCGATCCGCACAGGCTTCAGCGGCACCTACATCGCTTGATGGAGGTGAGGACTGCCCAGAGTGACTATCAGAAATAAGCGACTGCTGCTGCAAAAACCTCCGACTCGGAGACTTTTGAGAATTATCAAGCGGCGCAAAAACCTCCGACTCGGAGACTTTTGAAAAGGTCGGCTGCTGCAAAAACCTCCGACTCGGAGACTTTTGAGAATTATCAAGCGGTGCAAAAACCTCCGACTCGGAGACTTTTGAAAAGGTCGGCTGCTGCAAAAACCTCCGACTCGGAGACTTTTGAGAATTATCAAGCGGCGCAAAAACCTCCGAGTCGGAGACTTTTGAGGTCGGACTAGGGAGGTGATAATGATTGGCATCTTGCTGCTTATAGGTAAGGACATGCCGCAGTGCCAGCAGCTTTTTCGCCAGCAACCGCAGCGCCGGATAACGCTTGCCCTGCTCATCTTCAATAAAGCCACCGGGCATAGGTTCGTCGGGGATGACGCTATCGACAGTACGCCAATCAACCGAGCGGGTATAGAAAATAGGCTGGGCGACCACACCGGCTTGGCGCTCATAGCGGCGGCAGCTTTCTTCAGAAACACCCAAACGCCCACCTTGCCAGCGGCGAGAATACTGTCCGGGACGGCGGCGAATTAGGGCGGTATGGAGGGCAGAACGATAGGCGGTTGGCGACTTTAAATCCGCAACTTGGAGTGTGTCGCCACCTTGCGCTTTGACTTCAAGGGCTTCACATAACACCTCAATCGAAGGCATCTCATGGTGATGTTCAGGGCGGCCCGCTATTTTTCCCGGCTTTGCGACCCTACCAAAACGCATTAATTTGGTCACATCAGCGTAGCGCATGGCAGCGTTAGCATCCGGGAAGAGGGGGTGCGGGGGGGAAGGCGGCGCGGCCTGCCCGGTCAGCGAGCGCCCGGCATCGACCACCGCCTTAAGCGCGGCATAGACTGTGTTGCGACCAATACCCAACTGACCAAGTGCTTGATACGCCTGAGATGCCGTAAACTTTTGGCCTGCCTTATAGCCCACCATCAACAAGCCATCGAGGACACGAGCGACGTTATCCAACTTGAGTTGCAGCAGCTTCTCGCGCAGCGCATTCGGCAGTTGCGGCGCAAAGGCCATCGGACGATCAGCCCGTGCGGGACGGTTGAACACGCTGTTGATCGTGGCAAGCGCTTCAGCCTGGCGCTGAAGCGCTGTCTCTGGCTCATGCTTGGGCGGTGGCGGTTGGGCAATATGCGGTTGGATGAGTGCGCGGCAAACATCGGCCTCTGACCAATCGTGATCGCGGGCATAGCAGGCTGTCGCAAAAAGCGCGTTATTCCGCCCGATCTGATAGGCCGATTGGCGATAGCGCTTAACCAGTGCTTCATCCGTTGTATCGACGATGTGCGATAGCGGCTGAATCGACGATAAAGGCGGTTTTGCGGAGTTGGACTTCTGGGGTACGGATGAAGAGCCTATGAAAGCCAGCAAACGCGCCAAATCGTCTTTATTGAGTGGACGCGGTGGAAGGTCGTTCATCAGTTGCCAACACTGCCCATTGATGACTGATCCAAAGGCGACCACATACTGCCCATCGCTCCGCAGATCAACCCCATCCGCATGACGGGCTGGCACGGTCAATTCATCAGGTACGTAAAAGTAGTAGTGCGGCAGTTGGCGATTCCCAGAACGGACGGTGAGGGTTTGGGCTAAGTCTGGGCATTGGCACATGAAGTCTTGGGCGCGTTGTGGATTATCAATATCGAGGACGGCCAGATGCGAGACTCGCCCAGTGATGATGCCAACTACGCGGTTAGGATGACCCTCAAACCAAGCCTTCAAAAGTCTCCGACTCGGAGGTTTTTGTTGATAGATTTTCCAAGAGGGTAGGGCAGGCGCTTTGGGATTTGATGGGTCAGAATCGCCGCGCAGCGGAATGATCGACCAATCGAGCACCGCGGAAAATTCGGAAAAAAATCGAAAAATTCCGCCGTTTTGGGCGGATTTTTGCCAAAAAATCGAAAAATTCCGTTGTAGGTCAGTTAAATCAGAAGTATTTTTCATTATAGGTTTGGTTAATTTGGGTCACTTTCTAAAGTGTTCACCCAAGCTGTTAAGAGTGTTACTAGCACTCTTAGCGAAAGAAATTTTGAGAGATGTTTGTCTCTAAATAGAGACCTTCATTTCTTTACCCATTGAGATCACCAACTCAAATGGGTGTGTCACCAACAAATGACAAAGCACAATCCCTAGAGAAAGCTCGTCCCGATTGACGTTGGAGGCGAGCTTTTGTGCTTTACAGCGCATGAGCGCCGGGTAATAAAAAAGGCATCTCCCGTATTTTCCCGGAAGACACCCTCGTAACCTTTAAAAATCGTGGTATACTGTAAGTGTCGATTGCCGGGTCTTGCCGGTGCGACAAATCAGCGCGGGACTTTAATGTCGCGCTTTTTTGTTGCCTAACAACCAAATGTTAAATGTTCAAATCATCATTACAAACTCGAACTACGCCTTACTATAGCCGAAATTTAATCACCCCGCAACTACTTTACCTCTCAAAAAACGCTTATTTTTAATAACGAATATCGAGATTCTCATCAAAAGTTTCCGACTCGGAGACTTTTAAATAATATACACTGCATTTGGGGACAAAATCGGGACATTTGTCCGGCCTTTTTACATTACAATGCCTCTTATTTGTTTATGATATTTTTCACAATCAATTCCAAGTACTTATGATGAGATAACACTTTTAGGGTGCAGACTCAATAAGCGAAATAAGTCCCTCTGCTAAACGCCTCGCACCTTCAGGGGTAATATGGACGGGGCTATCGGTGAAATCGGCTGAAGGCAGGATGTTCCATAAATCGACGAACTGCCAATTTTCCGACGCTGCGGTGTTAAGCAATAAGTCGTGATAAGCATCATACGCCCAACGCGGATAAAAAGCGTTATAACGCAGATCGCTGTTTTGGCCTTCGCTGATAAACATTGGCTCATTGACGATCACAATCGGGACATCACCTGCTATTTCAATGCCTGCGCGTAGGACATCAAAAGCCAGTTCGTTCTCTGTGAGGGATTGTGGTGTAGCATAATCTTGCCAACTCACATCTTCATCAAAATCAGACGCACGTAATAGATAATCGCTTGGGATATTTTGGTCGATCCCGGTATTTGCCCACGCGAAACCGTAAAGCTGCAAACGGAATAAATCCGCGATAGCGCGGCGCTGCCCGATAAGCGTATTCGCTAGAAAATCCGGTTCAACCAAACGCGAGTCATTTGGGTCTAAATTCAGGTTGTAGCTGTCGATTAAACGGCGAATGATGGGCGCGTTATTTTGGGTGATGGGTGGATAAAGCTGTTTTTCACGCGGGAAGGATTCGAGTGTTATCAGCCAGATAATCTGATCAGGGTGATACTGCATCGCATAATCCAATAGCATTAGGTCTTTCGTCAACGACATAATCGGGTAGCCGACGTTATAGGCGACGACGCGACGGTTATCATCTGTGCGAAGTTCAGCGACGTTGATTTGTGCGGCGAGGGTTTGATCGTTTTCCAGCAGCCAGCCCCACGTTGAAGAATCGCCGAGCAAAATAACCCGATATTCGTCATCTGCTTTGGGGCGGCTGATTTCGTGCGAGGCGAACATCGCCGGGAGATTGTTCAAGCTCAGGCTGTAATCCTGCGCTGGAGTTTCACCATAGGGCAAACGATCACGCCCCAGCACAATAACATTATAAAACGACAGCTTCCCCAAAGTGGGCAGCGGCTTGAGCAGCGCAAATGCCAGATTTATCAATACAAACAGCAGCGCGGCTTTTATCAGTACCCGCCCAATAAAGCGCCCGTTATAAGGCGTGTGTGGCTTAGTCAGCCAATCCCATTTTGCCATGTTCGCCAGCTTGTAAAAAACTTATAAATAGGGAAATCGTCGGTTTTGCGTTCAGCATTTAAACTTGTTTCCCTTTATAACTTAAATATGATTATCATGATGATGGTGAAGAAACAAAAGGGGAGATTAATCCATGAAGGCATTTTTAAATCGCAAACTCACGATTGTGATTGTCCTGTGTGGCTTGCTGTTGGCAAGCATATCGGTTCAAGCACAAAATGTGTATCCCGACGCAACCGAGATGGATCCTAGGCCTGTGGTCGAGTGGATGCAGTTATTTTATGACCGCATCGAGGTAGAAGCTATCAACGCGCCAGCCGCCTCTCGCATGTATGCCTATGCTGGCATTACGGCTTATGAATCGGTTGTGAATGGTATACCCGGTAATTATTCCATCGCGGGGCAAATCCAGCACATGCCAGAGATGCCACTGCCAGATTTTGAGCTGGAGTATGACTGGGCTTCGGTGGCGAATGCGGCGCTTTCGGTAGTCATCGAAAGTTTATTCCCGAATCCGTCCGAAGAAACCGTGACCGCTATTCGTGAACTGCGCCAGATTCAGGCTGAAGAGCGTATTAAAGAGACCGAATCAGCCGTTGTGCGCCGTTCAATGGATTATGGCGATGAATTGGCGGCAGTGATTGTCGAGTGGATTGCTGGCGATAACTTTGCCGAAACCCGCGAGATGGAATTTGAACTGCCAGTCGGCGATGGGTTATGGGTACCTACGACGGAAGGCACACGTCCGGCTGAACCGTATTGGGGGTCGATCCGCCCCTTCGCCTTATATTATGCCGATGAATGCGCCGTGCAGCCTAATATGGACTTTAGCAGCGACGAAGGCTCGGCTTTCTACGCACAAGCACTGGAAGTCAGAGAAGTCGGCGATAACCTGACCGAAGATCAGCAGGCGATTGCCCGTTGGTGGGTGGATACACCCGGCATTACCGGAACACCCGCCGGACATTGGGTGAGCATCGAAAATCAATTGGTTGAGCAGCTTGATCTTCCCTTAAGTCGGGCGACGGAAATGTATGCGCTGGTCGGTATGGCGCTGGGTGATGCGTTCATCTCGTGTTGGTCGCTCAAATATCAGATTAATTTGCTGCGCCCAGAAACGTATATCCACGAATATATCCGCCGTAGTTGGCAGCCGTATATCCAAACACCGCCGTTCCCTGAATATCCATCAGGCCATTCGGTGGTGAGCGCGGCGGCGGCGGAAGTGCTGACGCGGATGTTCGGGACAGTGGCCTTCACCGACGAAACGCATGTCCTACGCGGCGAAGCCCCGCATTCGTATACCTCATTTGAAGCGGCAGCCAATGAAGCAGCCATCTCGCGGCTGTATGGCGGCATCCACTTCCGCGCTGCGATTGAAAATGGGATGCGGCAGGGGCGATGCGTTGGTGAACGTGTACTCAGCTATGTCTCGCTGCGGCCTATCCCGCAGGGCGAATAAAAGCCTCAATCCAGTTTTGTGAATCAAGAATCCGGTGGACATTTATCTGCCGGATTTTTGTTTCTCTCACTTGCGCTTTTTAGGTAGCAGCAGAAATCAACATCAACCTCTTACAACCTGGTAAGACATTGGATGAGTGTTTGATCTCACTTCAATAATTGCCAATTAAAGCCAATACATATCTGTGCTTTGCCCACCTACAGGTTTTACTCCACGTAATGCCAAATATCCAATCTTATCACTGTAATGAATACTAATAGGCAACTTAGGCCGCTTTACTGAACCATAGTGCATCAATGTAAGCATCAAAACCGAATGGAGTGCTTTACCAATAGTAAAAGGCGCTCGTGTACGTATTTGAAGTGGTTGAGGAGTTGCTTTGAATGATTCTGACGCAACGAGGAATGCTTCAGTATCGCTTATAATAAATGAAGTACCAATTCCCGGTGATTGCAATTGTCCGTTAGCTGAAGCATAAATTCTCGGTGAACCGGATTTGACAACTTCAACGAAGTAAGCTTCACCTCCAAGTTGTCGCATATGGTCAGCAATAATTTCTTCTTCATTTCCACGTAGTAGCCCGTCACGGTGAATGATTACTTTTTTCTTCTCAAATTCGTTTAAAGGAAATAAACTGCGTAAAATCTTTTCAGGAACAGTCTCTCCTTCAAGTGGGGTTTCAACTACTTTGCAACGCGAAAATTGTCCAGTTTTGTGATAAATCTGAGCAATAGCTGCTGCATTTTGACTTCCGTTCCCACTCTTGTTTCGTTTTCGGGCAATATCAATGCCAACTACAATATCAGCATAATCTAATTGGTTTGCTAAAATATAAGGGATATTACCCATTTTCGATACCATACCAAGTGACATATTCTGCATTACGTAAGGTAAGGCTTTTGCATTTTGCAATGTCTTCTGGTCAATTACTTGACTGGGTATACTTGTATTCATTATTAGGGATTTGAAATCGTAATACGGTCCCCAATCATCTTCATCCACACTATCACTATCGAGAATAATAGCTACTATAATATGAGGCGATTTGCTTTGTAATTCGTTAATTGCTCTTTCAAAATCAACCCTCGATTTGCCGTTTGTTTTAACTATAGAAGTTAATAAATGAGGAAAACCAAGCTCCTTAAGCTGATTTTCTAGCGCTTCTTTCATTTTATCTAATTGCTGGGTTGAAGTGTTAATAATGCCTATGTGTAAGGGTTGCTCCCGCACCATACCCACATTGGAAATATATTGATATAGCCCGTTCTCGCTGAGTGCCTTTATCAACGAAGTTCCACCTTCGTATGCTATTTTTGCGCCTGTTGCTTGTTTTTTCTTACCTAAAAGAATTGTTGAATCATAGCTAGGCACTTTGGGTGTCATTGTGCCATGTGAAGTAGATTTATCTTCAATCAATCCACTAGAACTAGCTACTTTTAAAACTCTTTTGACTAAATCCCAACGAGGACTAGGAGCTATCCAAACGGCATCTTGAGCCTTTTTCGTATCTATTCCATAACGACGGTAGTGTTTAGTAAATAAAACAATTCGTAGGGCGCTAACAACATATTGGTATTCATTGTTTCCAGATAAAACACGGACAACAATCTCTCCTTTATCAGCTTTTTGTATGATAGGTTTCGATGTCTCCCTTTGAGTAATGTCGATTAAATAGTCGCGTGAAATAGTTTCGTCTAATTTTCCCTCAATAGAAATTATCTCTCCCTTCAAAAATTTTCCTGTTTCAAAGGGTACTTTGTCACACACCCATATACCAACCATTTCTTCAGGAGAAGAAAGCTGTCGTAGATACGTTTTTAAATCATCTTTATAAATGACACGCGAGTCAATTGAAAGAGAAACTGTGGGTTTATTCTTGACCACCCATCCTCTGATATCAACATCTCTTTCTACATAAGCTTTGTCTAAATCAATGGAGGGTTGGAGAACATCTCGAATTTTTTGCCCTAAATCAACTAATAGACATTGAGCTACAAAATCCGCGTATGCTTGGGGAAGCGGTTGCCAATTTTCAGATAACTTAATACCTGATAAGTCTTTAAATACATCTTTCTCTTTGATGCGGATATTCTTAATTGCTTGCTCGATAGCTTCTGCACTTTGGGATGTATCAGTAACAATAAGTTCGCTAGTCCATACCCAATGCCCTTGAAATATACGCTTTAAGCGGTCAGCAAGTTTTCGACCAGAACTGACTTGCTGATTAGAACCGCGAGTGATAAGTTTATAGGCATATAAACGAGGGAGCTTTTCAGAGATGATATTAAATATTTCTGTGGAGTAGTTTAGTGTATTTGAGCTTTGAACCATTTATAAGCCTATATGAGAAACCGAATACAATTAGATAACTGACTTAAACCTAACTTTATCATAGTATAGAAAATTTGTCCATAAAAAAGTGCCTTAGAAAACTCAACATCATTTAGGGCTTAGTTGTATCGGGGCAGTCATTCGGATACTTACATTTTCTAATATACTTGTGTTGATTTATCTCATTGAGAAAACTATCCATCCAAAGGCGATAGGCGGCGCTATAATCAGCGGCATTGATGAGCGTTCTTGTGGAAAGAAAAGTAACTTGATCGCCAAATTTATCGGCTCAAGATTGGATCGGGTGTATGTGATTCTGGCGCTGAGTTTTGGGCTTTTCGGGTGGATGGTGGGTTTTTCTGCTTTAGAGTCAGCGCGGCAAAATGTGCCGGAAGCCACCGAGCAGGCGCTTGTCCCGCCGGAAATCCCTGTGCCGAGTCTGCCGTTTGCGGATAATCCTGATCCGACACAGTGCGGCATCCCGACGCGGTGGGGGACGACGAATAATCGTGCGTGGCTGACGGGATTTTATGGCGGCGACTTGGTGCAGCCTATCGTCTATCTCTATGACAGTCACCTACGACGTAGTGTAAAGGCCAGTGCGCCACACGGCAGCGAAGTCGAGATTGTGCTGTTTCAGGATAATCCCACGCTCGATTACTACATGGTGCGGATTGTGGGTGCGCCTGCTGATACCGATGAAGGGTGGGTGCCTGCGCCGTTTCTCTCATTCATCGCGCCAGATGCAGCTCAGTGATTTAAGCCACGCAATCAAATATTGCCGATCACCAGATGCGGTGTCGTAGGGACAGGGCTGCCCGTATTCGGCTCTTCGCTGACCCCGATATGCTGAAAATCCTCAATCGGTTCGGGCGATTCAAACACGAGCGTCCCCGTGCCTGTGTCGTCCACACGGAACACGCCGAGGCTCACCGACTCGCCATCGCGCACAATCCATAATTGATAGGTTTTATCAGCGGTCAGCGGCGGAAGACCAGTCACATAGAGCGAGCCGACTTCACGCGCAGAGTTCCAAATCATGGTCGCGTGAGCATTCGTGCTAACGTTGACTTCCTGATTAGGTAGCAGGTCGCGGTGATGGACTTCGCCTGCGTTTATGGGCAGCATGGCGACTTGGGCAGTGGCGAGTTGGGTCGCCATCGCTTGTTGATCGCCCTGCAACTGAGTCACTTGATCGAACCAATAAAAATTGATTCCCCCGAACAGCACCAATGTAATCGCTGCCGCCGCTGCTATCACCCAGAGTCGCCCATTGTTTGGACGATTTTTTAGGATGATAGGGGCTTGCGCGATTTTGGCTGGCTCATGCGTGGGTTTAACGGGCGGCAGCTTGGGCATGGGGACATCAAGCGGAGGATGGGTCTCACGCGTGGGCGGGACGATGTAGAGAAATTCATCCGCGAGGACAAGATAATCGGTTAGCTCCGCAGCCGCGTCAGGACAATATTCCAGCATCGATTCCACAAGGGCGGTTTCTTGTGGATCGGTTGCGCCGATGCTGTAGGCAGGAATCAGTTCGCGCAGTTGCGCGCAGTTCACGCCGTTGGGGGAAGACGAATTGAATGGTGTGTTACGTTTTGTACTCATGTTTACTTTGGTTAACGATAAATCTCTGTAATTGAGTTTACGGTACGATTCTGCGTTTGGATGTAACTTACTCCGGTTCCGTGCTTGGTTGCTCCATCGCCTCGAACCACGCCTCTTTTAATTTCTGCAATCCCAAGCGAATGCGCGATTTGACGGTTCCCATGGGCAGGTGCGTTTGCTCGGCGATTTCGGTGTGCGTCATCCCACGAAAGTAGGCCAACATAATGATGTCGCGCTGTTCTTTGGGCAGTTCTTTGATGAGCGCCCGCAGCAAGCGTCCATTATCACGGCGAACGTCCTCAAACGGGGATTTCTTCGCCAAAAATTCCGCCAGATGATCGAGCGAATGGGGCGACAGCGGCGGTTGGCGGTTTTCCCGTCGCAAGCGATCAATCGCGGTATAGCGTGTCACCGTCAAAAGCCAGCTTGTAAAGCGGCCTTTTTCCGGGTCCCATTTTTCCGGCCAGCGCCACACCTGAAAGAAAATATCCTGGGTGACTTCTTCGGAACTGCTGGCGTTCTTTAAGACCTGCATCGCCATATTATAGACGAGATTGCGGTAGCGACCATGAATCTCTACAAGCGCATTCTGGTCGCGCTGTTTAATCCGCTGGATGAGTTCAATATCTTCTGGTGAAGGGTGATTCGTCATTTACGCCATAATAGGTTTCGGGCTGCACTTTGTCGCAGTGTAGCAGATTCTACGATGTCTACCAATCACCAGACTGAGAATTTCGGAAAATTAAAGAGACATGAGACTTCATCCATGAAAGTGATCTATTGTAGCTATCGTCGGCGGTAGCTGTTTTAGATCACACCACAGGGTATAACGGGAAATGGGTTTATTGGTTGAAGTACTCTGTGGGTGGATTTGTGGATGATTTTGTCTATTTTTTAACGCTAAGGAGTTCAAGGAATGAAACGTCTCGTATTAGTGGTCATCGCGGTGCTGCTGCTTGCAGTCGTACCCACCTTCGCCCAAGATCAAACAATTGTCGAGATCGCAGCGGGGAATCCCGATTTTTCCACATTAGTCGCGGCAGTAACAGCGGCTGACCCTTCCATCGCCGAAGCCTTAAGCGGCGATACCCCGCTGACCGTCTTCGCGCCGACCAATGCTGCTTTTGAAGCATTGCTCACCGCGCTTGATCTGACGGCAGAAGAACTGCTGGCTGAACAAGACCTGCTGACCGAAGTCCTGCTCTATCATGTCGTCAGCGGCAGTGTGTTGGCGGCGGATGTGGTCGCGCTCGATGGTCAATCTGTTCCCACCTGGCAAGGCGAAAGCGTCAGCATTGCTGTCGTAGACGGTGGTGTTGTGCTGAATGGTTCAGTGAACGTCATCGCCACTGACATCATCGCCAGCAACGGCGTGATCCACGTCATTGATGCCGTGCTGGTGCCGCAAGCTGTACTGGAAACCCTCGGTTTGGTGGAAGCTGAACCCGAATCCTTCGTTAATATCCGCGTGGCACATTTCTCCCCGGATACCCCCAATGTCGATATTTATGTCAATGGCGAAGCCGCCATCACCGATCTGGCCTTCCCCAGCGTGACCGACTTCATCACCCTGCCCGCAGGTTCTTATGAAATCGCAGTTGCCCCCGCTGGCACTTCGATTGAAGAAGCCGCGATTGGCCCGGCGATGTTTGACCTCCCTGCGGATGCTTTCCTGACGATTGCCGCGATTGGCTCATTGGAAGCGGGAACACTCGCCCCGGCCATCATCTCTGGTGATTTCAGCGAATTGGCTGAAGGTAATGCCCGTGTCTTGGTCTATCACGGCATTGAAGACGCGCCTGCTGTCGATGTCTTGGCAAATGGCAGCGTCCTCATCCCCGGTTTGGCTTTCCCCGGAACTTTGGGCGATAACGACGGCATTGTTGAACTCGATGTCCCCGCCGGCACGTATGATCTGGCTGTTGTTCCTTCGGGTGCGACTGAACCCGTCGTGATCGATCTGACGGGTACGACGCTCGATGCAGGCACCTATTATTTGGTCGCGGCTGTCGGTACATTGGCTGCGCCGAGTGCATCTGTAACGGCGATTGATGCGGCGACGGCGGAAGCCCTGCGCGCTGCGCTGGTCGTCCCGGCTGAACCAACGCTGACGATTGCGGAAATCGCCGCTTCCAGCGAAGACTTTAGCATCCTCTTGGCAGCGGTGGCTGCGGCTGATCCGGCCATTCTGGAAGCCCTCAGTGGTGAAGGCCCCTTGACCGTGTTCGCCCCGACCAACGCCGCGTTTGAAGCCCTGTTGGCCTCGCTCAACCTAACCGCCGAAGAATTGTTGGCGAACACCGAACTGCTGAATCAAGTGCTGCTGTATCATGTCGTCAGTGGGACTGTGCTGGCGGCAGATGTCGTTGCGTTGGACGGTCAATCTGTGCCGACGCTGCTCGAAGGCGCAAGCATCACCATCAGCGTTGTTGACGGTGGGGTAGTCCTCAATGACAGCGTGAATGTGATCGCGGTAGATGTTCTGGCGACCAACGGTGTCGTCCATGTCATCGACGCGGTGCTTCTGCCGCAGGTCGTTCTGGACGCACTCGGCCAGTAATTTCCATTCAGTCTCTAAAATTTGACTCTCAAAAGAGGCGTACTTCGGTGCGCCTCTTTTGAGTCTACCCATCTGATTTGTAACATTTTGCAAATTTTTAAAAACCAAAAATAAATTTTTAGCGCCAATAAACCGTTAGCTTATGAATCTGCTGTAAATTTTTCCGTAAGTTCGTAAATTTAGCCTCCTCTTAGCTTGCCACTAAAGTTTTAGCGTCGTATTCTTAGAGTTGTATAAAGAATGACATCATACCATTATGAAGAAAGTAAAGAAACAAATGCCACTGAATCATCTAACATTATTTCACCATCATCTGCCCCTATGGGCATGTCCGTGTCGCTAACATCAAAACAAAGGAGATCACGACACATGCAAATTTCTCATCGAACTAAAAGATTTTTAAATAGATTTAGCCTCGTCGCAGTCGTTAGCATTTTAATAATGGCCGCGACTGGCTTGGTTTCCGCTAGTGAAGGCAGGGCAACCGTTGTTCAGCCTTCCACCCGCGCCGTCACCGTTCAGAAATTCAATGATCTGAATGGCAATGGGGTACGTGATAATGGCGAAGCTTTATTGAGCGGTTGGCAGATGACCGTTAAACAAAACGGCAATACCGTCGCTCAAGGTAACACGGGCGATAATGGTACAGGCACCGTTATTTTCAATCTGGCGGCTGGGACGTACCAAATCTGCGAAACCCTCCAAGCCGGATGGGAAAATCCCTCCGACCCCGATCTTTGTAAAGATGTCACTGTTGCTGCGGGCGTAGACCCAGTTGCTGGGCCAAATTCGGTGACAGTGAGCTTTATTGATGGTTCTCGCACAAATTCCTACTTCATTGAGTTTGTCAGTTTAGTAGGCCGTACATGGACGTATCGCGTGACAGAAGTTTCTGGCCGCGATTTAAGCCATTGGACTTTGGGCAGTGCAAGCTGCGTTACACCCAATACAAACCGCGTAACTGCATCGAGTCCCACAGCGGAACTTGGCAAGGACGGTACTCGTCCTTTTTGGGGCATTAAGTGGAACACCGCCGATAGTTTCAGCACAGGGTTGTTTTCATTTACCTTAGATGCTGATTACCCCATTGGTACCGTTCAGGTACAAGCTAAGGCAGGCAGCGGTGGCCCCAATGGCGATGGCACGGCCTACAGCACCATTGCTGGTCCCGTCTGCGATGCCCCAGCAGCTATCCCGCCTGTTTTATTTGGCAACCGTCAACTGCCGCAAACAGGCAGCATCACGATCTACAAACAGGTCAATGATGAAGCCTATGATCGCCAGTTTGCCTTTACCTATATTCGTGGGACTAATACCCCGCAAACGTTCTATCTGAGCGATACGCACCTCAATACACCTCAGCAAGAAACTGAGTTGTTCGGGAATCTGCCCGCTGGAACCTATACCTTCTCCGAAAACCTGCCCCTGCCTACGGGCTGGTCGCTGGTCGGTTTTGGCTGTTCGACGGAAGCCAGCCCGGAAAATGTTCCTGGCAATATCGTCCAAATTATGCCTTTTCAGAGCGGGAATGGGTTCAGTGTTGCTCTGGCGGCGGGTCAGAACCTTTTCTGCTCCTTCGGCAATTCTTATACACCACCTCCTGATGTGCGCTTGAACCTGACGGCAGAATGCGCTGTGGGTGATCTGCGCTATTGGCGCGTAACGGGCGACGACCAAACTAACGATGTCAACTTCACTTGGGACGGCCCCGGCAGCAATGACGGCAGCGGACAAGTGCATGCCAATGCACGTTATTACTTTACGACAGTGAACGCGGGTGGCGCGAACACAACGATTCTCCGTTGGTTCAACCCATCAACCAACAACAATCAACAAGTCAATAAAGCACACAACAACACCCCGTGCGTCTATCACGTCACTTTCGTGAAGACCTGGACAGGCGTTGACCAGTCACCCGTCCAAAATGGCACCATTCTGACGGCGGAAAGCTCTATCGCCACCGCGACCTGCGGTTACACCAATGGCGTTTGGTCTTGCCAATACAACCGTAAGAGCGATAACGCCAGCATCGCCGATCTGGAAGTTCCGTTTGGCGAAACCTACAGCGTGACCGAAACGGGCGTTGCAGGCTGGGGAGCAGTGGCCGGTGTCGGCACGGGCTTTGAAGGTATCGAAGGTTTCGATACCAGCGCTCTTCCGAATGCCCTGGTTTATGATGTCAGTGACGAGCGCTACTGCGAAACGACCATGCCACAGCAGTTTAACCCGCCACTGGCGAAGTTCTGCACCCATGAAGTCGTGAATGAACGGCAGCAGCAGCTTGGCAGCATCCAAATCTTCAAATACGAAGATGTCAACGGCAACGGCCAATTTGATGAAGGCGAAGAAGGTCTGTCTGGTTGGGAATTCACCCTCGATGGGGACGCTACCCAGACGACAGATGAAGACGGCAACGCGACCTTCGAAAATATCTCTGTTGGCGAACATGAAATCTGCGAAAACGTCATCGACGGTTGGGAAAATACCGACCCCGGTGAAGATGGCTGCGAGACTGTCACAGTTGTGTCTGGTCAGACAGCTTATGTCGATTTCGGCAACCACCAGAATGAAGAGGTTGATGTCTTCAAGTTCAACGACTTGAATGGCAACGGTATTCAAGATGAAGGCGAAACTGGCCTGCAAGGTTGGGAATTCACCGTCTACGACGCAAATGAGGATTTCGTCGACAGCGGCGTGACCAATGCCAACGGCTTTGTGAGCTTTGAACTCCCGATTGGCACTTACTTTGTGTGCGAGACGGATTCACGGCTGGATAACGGCGCGTGGGTCAACACCTTACCCGGTTACACCACCACGATTGATGGCAACCCCTGCCGCGAAATCGTCATCGGCGGCGACGGCGGTAGTGTCGTCCAACCCGGACCCTATTCTGTGGTTGTTTCGTTTGATGATAACCAAGGAACCAATAGCTATCTGATTGAGTTCCTCGGCGTTGATACGGATACCAATACTTGGACGTATCACGTTACTGAACAAGACGGCAAAGACCTGAGTCATTGGTCAATCGGCATGGAAACATGCGAAGATCATATTGTGGACGGTTCATTTGATCCGTCTGGCGCAGACCTTGGCGATGACCCAAGCACCGACGGCACGTTCATCGGCATCAAGTGGGATGTGACAGAGGGTTTCACCTCTGGCGAATTCTCATTCCAGTTGGATGGAAACTATCCGATTGGTACAGTCGGTGTGCTGGTCAAAGCTGGCAACGATGGCCCGAATGACGACGGCTCGCAAACTGGCGAAATCGCTGGGCCCGACTGCAATGAAGAAGCGCCAGAAGATGTGGTGCTGTACTTCGGCAACCAACAGCAGCAAGGTACGCTGACTATTCGTAAAGTGGCTGGTCTGGCTGGCAACTTCGCCTTCACAGGTGATCTTGGCAACTTCAACTTAGCCAGCAATACCCAAGACAGCTTCCCGGTTGATGAAGGCACGTTTACCGTCACCGAAACCGCCCTCCCTGGCTGGACTTTGGCAAACGTCACTTGCGATACCGATGCCTATGAGCTGACGATGCTCGGTGTTGTCGTGTCCGTCCCGGCTGGCGGCGACGTGACCTGCACGTTCGCCAACCGTCCGAACAGCGCTTCAGTGACGATTGTCAAGCAGGTTGAGCCAGAAACAAGCGATGCCAGCTTCGGCTTCAATAACGCGGCTTTCAGCTTAGGCGATGGGGAAAGCGAACCGTTTACCAATCTGACCCCCGGCGTGGCTTATACCTACACCGAAGATGCAGCCAACGGCTTTACGCTGGCAAGCATCGACTGCGGTCAGACCAACAGCGATACCGTCAACTTGGCGCAGCGCAGCGTAACGATCACACCCGCCCCCGGCGAAAATGTGACCTGCACGTTCACCAACACCCAAAATACCGGCACCATCACCATCAGTAAGGTGCTGGAAGGTGAAGAGGGTGAAGGCGGTGAAGCATCCGACTCGACGATGAACTTCGCGCAGAACAATCCGCTCTATACCTTCCGCATCTCGCGCAATGGCGGGTTGGGTGATGCAGTCGTCCCCATGTCGGATGCGAATGTGGCGATGGATGACGAATTCCCGATTGAATTCAGTCTGGAAGCCGGACAGACCAGCATTCCTTACGCGCTTGAGGCTAATACCTATATCATCGAAGAATTCGACATCCCCGAAGGCTTCCATCTGGAAGACATCGACTGCGGCGAAGGTGTGGACTTCATGGTTGAGATTGAAAACAACCAAGTCATCCTCACAGTCAACGCTGACGATGATATCGAATGCACGTTCACCAACGCGCCAAATGACGGCACCATCACCATCAGTAAGGTGCTGGAAGGTGAAGAGGGCGAAGGTGGCGAACAAGAAGCCGACTCTGCGATGAACTTCGCGCAGAACAATCCGCTCTATACCTTCCGCATCTCGCGCAATGGCGGGTTGGGTGATGCAGTCGTCCCCATGTCGGATGCGAGTGTGGCGATGGATGACGAATTCCCGATTGAATTCAGTCTGGAAGCCGGACAGACCAGCATTCCTTACGCGCTTGCGCCGGATAGCTACATCGTGGAAGAAATCGAAATTCCCCAAGGCTTCCATCTGGAAGACATCGACTGCGGTGAAGGTGTGGAGTTCTCGCTCGATCTAGAGAACAACCAAATCATTATCACCATCAACTCAGGCGATGATATTCACTGCACGTTCACCAACGCGCCGAATGATGGCACGATTACCATCACCAAAGAGGTTGTTGGACAAGAAGGCGGCGAAGAAGCCATCAGCGACCCGACGATGAACTTCGCGCAGAACAATCCGCTCTATACCTTCCGCATCTCGCGCAATGGCGGGTTGGGTGATGCGGTGATCTACGACAACCCGATGGTTCAGGCCGCGCAAGAGGCAATGGATCCGGTCTTCCCAATCGAAATCTCGTTGGAAGCTGGACAAAGCCAAGCGGTTGATCTCGCGCCGGACAGCTACATCATCAAAGAAATCGAAATTCCCGACGGCTTCCATCTGGAAGACATCGACTGCGGTGAAGGTGTGGAGTTCTCGCTCGATCTGGAGAACAACCAAATCATCATCACCATCAACTCTGATGATGACATCGAATGCACGTTCACCAATGCGGGTGATACTGGCAGCATCACGGTTAACAAAGTGGTCGAATGGGGCAATGTGACCCCCACCGAGCAGACCTTCAACATCTGCGTTGATGGCCCCATCATCGTCTGCCAAGAACTTGTGACGACCAACGGCGGCGAACTGGTCTTTAATGATCTGCCTGTCGGCGCATACACCGTGACCGAACCGAATGTGGACACTGCCCTCTGGACGTATACAGGCGCAAATGTCACGCTGGTAGGCCACGAAGACGCTGAAGAAGTGACCGTGACCAACAGCCGCACCGCGCCGCTGAACGGTACGTTGATTATCCGCAAGGAATCGGATGTTGCTGGCACGTTCAACTTCACCAGTGGTAGCGAAGGTATTAATCCGAACTTCAGCTTGATAACGGTTGAAGATGGCGATAACTTCTCCGCGCAGACCAGCTTCTCTTTGCCCGCTGGCAGCTATGACGTGAGCGAGACCATCCCAACCGATTGGCTGCTTATTGATCGCACCTGTACTTCGAGCAATGACCAAGTGATCTCGGAACCGTTTGACGATAACGGCGTAATGGTGACACTCGCCAGCGGCGAAACCGTGACCTGCGTCTTTACCAATGACTATCAAGAACCGCCTGTTCCGGGCAGCCTGACCGTCATCAAGTCTGTCAATTGGTCAAACGCATCAATTGATACTGCCGCAACGTTCACCATTAACGTCACTGGGCCAGGTGGCTATAACGAGCAGTTGGTCTTCGACTTTGACGGCGGCACCGAAACATTGACGGGTCTAACCCCCGGTCAATATACTGTGACCGAAGTCAATCCAGGCGTTAAATGGACGGTTTCCTACAGCCCGTCGCAGACCGTGACCGTGAGTTCCGGTGCAAACGGCGGCGCAGAAGTGACCGTGACGAACACGCATGTTCGCATCACCACCTGCGAAGGCTTTGACTATGCCATGTATGCCGAGATGTATCTGACGGGTCAAATCACCGTTAACGGCAACACAGCAACCGGCAGAATCACCAACAATGGTACGCAGGACTGCGCCATTCTGGTCGGCCTCGTGTCTTACTCGATGTTTGATCGTGTCATCGACAATCAGATCATCTTCGACTATGACCCGCTGACCCCCGCCAGCCCCAGCAACCCATTCACGGTTATCCCGCCGAATGGTGGCAGCGTGACCTTCACGGTTGATCTTCCCGTGAACTGCGCCGCACAAGTCGATCTGTTCTATGGCCCGCTGCTCCCGTCCTTATCGGGTCAGCGCTACGGCACACGCCTGCTCGCTTGGACACAACTGCTGAACCGTCCGTTCTGCCAGCGTCCGGGTACCCTCATCCTGCGTAAGGATGCCGATGCAGCGGGTGAATTCACCTTCAACATTCCGGGTTACGGCAACGTGAACCTGACGACGACTGACAATGATCTGAGCGATGCACAGCAGATCAGCCTGAACCCCGGCAGCTACAGCATTACCGAAGCTGCACAGGACAACTGGGTTCTCTCGACGGCGGTTTGCGATAATGTCGCCATCAACAACGGCGGGACGTTCAACATCGTGTCCAACACGACCGTGACCTGCGTCTTTACCAACGACTTCCAAGAACCGGAAGTCACTGAGGTGCCGGAACTACCCACGCAGCCTGAGCCGGAAACTATCCCGGTTGAGCCGCTGCCCATCATCACGCCGGTCAATGAACCGCCCGTCGCTGATGCTGGGGTTGAACAAACACTTGCGGATACCGATGGACTTGACACCGAAATGGTGACGCTCGATGGGAGCTTGAGCAGTGATGCCGACGGCCAGATCGTACTCTACACATGGAGCGAAAACGGTATCGTCATCGCCAGCGGCAGCACCCCAACACTGCCCGTTACGCTCTCTTCCGGCACACACATCTTGACACTGGTTGTGACCGACGACGACGGCGCGACTTCTGCGGAAGCCTTCGTGACGATCACCATCGCCGCACCAGAAGTTCCCGCGCCGGAAGTAACACCAGAGACCACACCGGAATCCAGCGCACCCTAACACTAGGGCAGGGTAGGGGAGGGCGTGCCTAAGCCCTTCCCTAAACAAAAAATCATTTGCAATAACAAGAGGGACTTCTACAACGAGGAGTCTCTTTTGTGTTTTTGATCCCCCATGAACCCCCTAGAAATAGGGCGTAGATTTTATTGCAAATTGCCTTTAGATTAAACAAAGCGATTGATGATTTCTTCTTTTTGTTCATTCTTGCTCAATACGTTTAACGATCCTAATGAGGAGATTTATTCTTGATGATGAATGCTACTCCTTCAGACGGAGCCAAGTTGTTAAAATTGGATGTGATGGGGCGATGGATCGAGGTGGAATGGATGCCGCGCTATCCCGATCATAATTTACTCACGCTGCTCATTCCTGATGCGTGTATTGTCGAAGATGTGATTGACCGCTTTGAGCCGACTTTTGAACTGGAAGGCGGCTATCGGTTTATGGGAAGTGAACCTATCGCCTGTTCTGCCGTCACTCGTGTCAATAGTTATGACGAGCGCGGCACACTCTCCACACGAACAGGTGCATTTATTTACCGTTTTGCCGCGTCCGCCGATGGAAAAATGGTTGAAGCGCTGGTGATGGGGTCTTATTACGCCGACGATGGCTGGCATACTGTAGCGCTCGGTTGTATACCGAGGGCGTTTATGCCTGCATGGACGGCCTTCTCTAACGAGTGTACCCGATTGGCGGGGGCGCTCCGTCCGCGTAATGAGGTGATCGTCGTCGGTGGGCGGGAAAATTCTTTTGTCCCCACGACTCAATGGGATGAGGTCATCCTGCCAGCCAAGCTAAAATCGGACATTATGGAAGACGTGGAAGCATTCTTCAGCAAAGGGATTGATGTTTACAAACGGCTCAACCTAAAGCCGTTCCGCAAGCTGCTGCTGGCAGGCGTTCCGGGGACGGGCAAGACGATGATTTGCTCGGCGGTTGCTAAGTGGGCGCTGTCTAAAAATTATCTGGTGATTTATATTTCGTCGGCGCAAAAAGGGCAGCGCGATCAATACGGCTCGACCTTCGGCAAAATTCAGTATGCGCTTTCAGTCGCGGCCTATTCCGCCCATCCGACCTTGATCTTACTAGAAGAATTGGATGCGTACCTGCATGACGAGGAAAAAGCGCTGGTGCTGAATGTGCTGGATGGGTCGGAAGCGTCGATGAATGATAAAGGGACGCTGCTGATGGCGACGACCAACTATCCAGAGGCGATTGATGAGCGCGTCCTCAAACGTCCGGGGCGACTGGATCGAATCTTCATTGTGCCGGAAATCCGGGCGCAAGCGGATGCCGAACAAATGCTCAGGCAGTATCTCGGTGCGATGTGGCGCGACGAACATAAAGCGATTGTGCCGGGGCTGGTCGGTTTTCCGGGTGCATTTATCCGCGAAGTGGCAATCTATGCCCTGACTCAGCTTGCGTATGACGACCTTGAGGAACTTTCGCTGGAACTGCTGGAAAAGTCCTATAAAGGCTTAAAGGCGCAAATTGAAGCGCGGGATACTTTCCTGACGGAGCGCGAGCGTGAATTCGGCTTCGGACGCACGAATGGCAATCATCCGCTGCACTCTTAAGCAAAATCACACACCAAATCAACGGCTTCTTAAAAAGAGGCCGTTTTTAATTTGCAAAGAAATTGAAAAACATTGAACCACAAAGGACACAAAGATCACGAAGATTTAACTTTAAATTCTTGGTGACTTGGTGGTTAAAAACTGAATGCCGATTACGACTTTATCGTTGATAATGCCTTACGCGCTTTATCAAGGAAGGGTTGCGCCTCGGCTGTTTTGCCTAATGCCAATAAGCATTCCCCTAATTCCTCTAAAACATATCCATCAGTCGTGCCTGCCGCCTCATGCTCGGCATAAAGTGCCTGTTGAATCGCCAGCGCTTCTTCAAACCGCTGCAAGGATCGCAAATTCCGCGCCACACACCATTGAGCGATGCGGATATTGTCGATATTGCCTTGTTGTTCGCGGAAAGCTTGCGCTTTGTAGAAGTAATCTAAGGCGGTGTCATACTGAGTCATGTCGTGGTAAGTCCAGCCGACGTTGTTGTAAAGGGAACCGAGCCACTGCCGCGCTTGAGCATTTGTACTGGCCTCAGCATAATCCAGTGCCGCTCGATTCCAATCTAGCGCCGCATCACCTTGTTCTACAATGGCGACCATGTGGGCAGCATCAACAGCGAAGTGATCTTCTCTAGCATTTTTCGCTGCTTCCCACGCTTCTATAAACAGCGGTTTAGCTTTATCCGGCTGACCAGACGAATTCCAGACTCGTCCCCGTTCCAACAGATAGCGAATAGTGGGACGTTTTGTCGTCGCGTTAAGCTGTTTTTGGGCTTCATCAAGCGTTTGATGAGCGGCCTCAAACTGCTTTTGTAAGCCTTGAGCGCGGGCGATTTGTGTCAGCAGTTCTATATATGTTGTGCTGTCTTTTTCCGCTTTTAGGAGCAAATCGCGAAAGCGCTGCTCGGTTTCCGCGGGCTGATCATAATTCCAGAGTGAGTCGAATTCCAACTTAGCGTCTCCGCCTGTCTTATTAGAATTTTTAAAAGGTCATGATGATTATAAGGTTGTGGAATGTCAAGTCAAACGAGATCAAAATTGTCTAAACGAGTTTTGAACCGTTTTTGGAAGTTCTGCGTATAGAGAGATATGAACGCACAACACACTACAAAAGGGAGATCAACATCATGAACGGTGAATTTAACTACGAACTAAACCGCGCTTACCGCAACCATATGGTCTATGCTGCCAGCCAACGTCAGATGGCTTCCAGATTTAGCCAACCCACGCAGGCCGCATCCAATTTCTATCGCATGGCGCTGACCGCCGTCTCTGCGATGGTGGCAGTTATACTCGGCTTGTCCTAAAAAGGGCAGCAGCATATTTGCTGCCCTATAGATTAATAAATTTAATACTTATCATAATAGAGACAATATTTAGGGTATTTTTAGGCTAAAAAGGGGAGTAGTAATAGGATAATAATGTCATGATCGTTACCGGCTGGTGTCATGGGTATAAACCGCGCAGGATTGCACCAATACGGCTAAATTAACGGAGTGATATCCATGAAACGAATACTCATCTTACTTATCCTATGTAGCGCTGCGCTCATTCCCTTCTCAGTAGCCTACGGTCAAACTGACCTTCCACCAACCCCGACCCCAACGTCCACTGAAACAAGTACCACAATCTCGACACCGACAGACGTAACCGAAACACCCACCACACCAACGCCAACAGTAACCGAAACACCCACTCCCACAGCAACGGATTCTGGGACTTTAACGACTACCCCGGAGGGTACAACTACGCCCTCTGCAACCGTGACATCAACCGAGACGGCGACTGCAACCGAAACTACTACGCTAACCGCAACGCCGCCCGATTTAACGCCTACCGTAACGGCGACTTCTGTCGCACCAGTGACTCAATTGATCGCGCCTGTCGGTACGATTACCGATTTACTTGGCAATCCGCTTTATCTGTGGTCGCATGACACGGAGAACGTTTTTTACCATTTGGTGCTGATAAACAGCATCAGCGAGGTGGCGATTAATGAAACGCTGGCAGCGGCGACTTACTGCCAGACGACGATTTGCCAAATTGATTTGACGACCCTGAGTGAAACTTATCGCTTGGTCAACGGCGGTTATCGCTGGTATATACGTGGCTGGGATGCTGGCGGAAACCTCAGCGAATGGCGCAGCGCTGCCTTTACGCTGATGGCTTTAGCGCCTGCCCTCGTCACTAATTTGACGGTGGATTACAGCCAAGTCGTGCCGATTTTGGCATGGGATGGCGATACTGCCACCAGCTATAACATTTATATCGGGGTCGCGCCGACTTGGGCGCAAGTCTGGTTCGAGAATGTCCGCCGCGATCAGGTGACATGCGAAGCCGGACGCTGCACCTATCAGCCGCGTGTTGTGCTGACGAATGGTGTTTATAATTATGCTGTGCAGGCCGTCACGGCAGGCGGCGGCTCGATAGGCGGTGAAGTTAACAACGGCTACACACTGCTTACCAATCAGCCGTTAAATCTGCCCGCGCCGCTTGCGCCTTCCACAGGTTTCGCCCCGCTGGACACCATCAACACGGGGAGACCTGTTTTCACTTGGGATACAGTAGCGAATGCCTTGGCTTACCAGTTATGGATAGGGGTAACGACACCCGTCTTTACTGCCTATCATGTTCAATGGTATTGGGCGCTTGAGCCAGAATGTACACCGCATCCGGGTACATGCCATATTACGCCCAACCTCGATCTGCCTTCGGGGAGTTATGTTTGGAATGTGCAGGCGTATGGTCCCGGTGGCTTGAGCAATTGGGCCAATATCACCACTGGCCTTCTGTTCAATGTGAATCCGGTTGGTCCCGCGCTGATTGCGCCGCAGCCCAATGAAATTTTGCCGGATAATGCGCCGCCTGTTTTGAGCTGGGGCGTTGTCGCGCAGAGCGAGAGCTATTACGTGGAAGTTGCCTCTGCTAGTGGCATCGTTTATGGGCAGGTGCTTGCGAGTGCCGCCGCTTGCAGCGATACGACGTGCAGCGTACAACTTCCGAACATATTAGCAGGGGGTGTTTATCAATGGCGGGTGATTCCGGTCACGAGCGCCGGAGTGGGTACACCTTCGGAAACGCGCAGCTTTACGATACAAGGACTTGCGGCGACGGCAACAGTGACCGAAACTGCCTCGCCAACCGTAACAGGTACAGTGACCGAAACACCTGATACTACGGGGACGGCAACTGCTACCCCGACAGCTACCGTGACCGAAACTGTGACGGCAACCGCAACATCTACTGAAACGGCGACAGGCACAGCAACGGAAACCGCTACTGTCACCGCAACCGAAACGCCAACAACTACCGCAACGGAAACACCAACCGAAACACCGACATCAACGGCGACAGCTACACCGACGGAAACGCCAACTGCTACGCCGACACCAATAGCAACCAATCCGGCCTAAAGAAATCCTTGATCTGCTCTGCCTCGTCAGCCGTGATTTTTCAGCGGCGGCGGGGCAGGGTAAGCGTAAAACCAATCCCCTTTGATGATAAATTCCTCTATGCGATTTTGTAAATTTTTAGCGATATAATATTCCAAACAACACAGAGTAATTAGAGATGTCTGTTGCGCCGCCTTTGACGATTACACACACTATCAGTCAATTTCTTGGCTCTGCGCCGTCGCTGGAAGAAATTGTCGCGTTCAAGCTGCCAGAAGTCATAGAGCAACGGGCATTGGTACTGTTAGAATGCAACCGTAATGGCGAGTTGACTCCTAATGAGCATGATGAGATCGAAGAATTCACCCACATGGGGCATTTTATGAATAGGGTTAAAGCATAAGCCCGATTAAAGCTGGCAGGCAAAGCGTGATCCACTTTAGCTATTCAGTATCGGGTGTCTGTTTGTCTTTGCGCCCTTCTAAGAGAGTAAGGAATTCGTCTACGGTTAAACCAGCTTGTTTAATGATAGAACGCAATGTTCCCTTACCGATGGGATTGTGATTTGGTACAACGGCAACAGCGTAAGGATCATCTCGCTGCATCACGATATGACTGCCTGTTTGCCGCCGCTGTATAAAACCGCCACGTTGTAATGCTTTAACACACTCACGCGCTGAAACTTGGGGCAAGCGGCTCATACAACGACAAGCATCAAATCAAGACGGTCTTCAGGGATCGGCTTACCATCTTCCTTAAGCACATCAATGTAGAGTTCAATTGCTTCTTTGATGTTGGCAATCGCTTCATCAATGGTGCTCCCCTCACTGATGCAGCCGGGTAAAGTCGGTACTTCAATTGTGTAAATGCCGTCTTCGTCCGGGGTGATGATAACTTGACGCATCATAGTAACCTTTTTATTTGTATGGAATTATTATAGCCGCGATTTCCGCGCATCTTCCGCCGTCCAGCCGCGATCTTCGATGGGCTGCTGGGCATGGCGGGCGGGTCTTTCCACAATCGCAAACAACAGCATCGAAAACAGGCTCGTCGCCAGCAATCCCAACGCTACCGGAAACGCTTCACGGAATCCACCGCCGACGATCAGGCTGGTGAATATCCCCGGCAGCAGTCCCGCCATCGCGCCCGCGCCGATCATATGAAAGACCTGCGCCAATGTGCCGCCGTAGACTTTTTCCCGCCGCGATGAACTGCGAGCAATCAACGGTCCAAATATCACCCCGAATACTACCGACACCGCGAGAATTTCCAGTAAATCACGATTCATAATTCGCCCTTAACAGCATACAAACAGTTTCTCAAGAATGAGAGTCATTTTTGACCTCACCCCCAACCCCTCTCCAAATTGGAAAGGGGAGCAAGACCATGCCTTATTGCGGGTTAGCGGGGTGAGGTGTATTTTCAACTTTTCGCTTGCGACTTCTTATTAGAAGATCGAATAGATGAACGGCGCTAATCCGCCTGCGCTGCTCAACAGCACGAATACCGCGAACACCAACAGCGTCAGGATCATCGGCAGCAGCCAATACAGCTTACGCCGCCACATAAATTGCAGCAGTTCACCTAGAATCCCTAACCGATTGAAAAAATCACGCATGGTTACGCCCTCAATCTTTCTTTACCAGATACGACCCCAAGATCAGCATATCGATGTCGCTGTTGCTGAAGGTATTAAATGCCTCACGCGGGGTATTCACAATCGGTTCGCCGCGCAGATTAAACGAGGTGTTGAGCAAAACCGGAATCCCCGTAATCTCGCCAAAGCGCTCAATGATGCCGTAATACAGCGGGTTTGTCTCG
>Ga0209490_10000299_pt1 | contig 51721 bp, 39 predicted proteins | sample MAT06_FD_187209 | JGI IMG/M metagenome (GOLD analysis project Ga0209490, IMG submission 187209) | Freshwater microbial communities from Lake Fryxell liftoff mats and glacier meltwater in Antarctica - MAT-06 (SPAdes) (version 2) | ecosystem: Environmental > Aquatic > Freshwater > Ice > Liftoff...
TTCAGCGGCGTGGCCCATGCGGCGCGGCACTGAGGCGGACGCGGCGGAAATCGCCGCCGCCGCCGAACGGATGTTCGTACAGACTTTTGCGGCGGACAATACCCCAGCCGACCTCGCGCTGTATCTCCCGACGGCCTTCAGTGCGGCGCTGCAGCGGCACGAGATCGAGGATCCATCGACGACGTATCTCCTGGCGCACGACCACGAGGCGATTGTCGCCTATGCGCTGTTGCGAGCAGGATCAGAGAGCCCGCTCGTGGAGGGGGAGGCGCCGGTGGAGCTCCAGCGCTTTTATGTTGGCCACCAGCATCATGGTCGTGGGTTGGCCGCACAGCTCATGAGAACGTGCATAGACGCTGCGGTCGGCGGCGGCGGACGCACGCTCTGGCTTGGAGTCTGGGAGCGAAACCTGCGAGCCATCAGGTTCTACGAGAAATGCGGTTTCGCTGGCGTAGGGCACCAGCATTTTCTGCTCGGCACAGACCGGCAAACCGATCGCGTCATGATGCGCGCGATCGGTATGGATGGGGCAACTACGCGCTGAGGGCGCCGCAGCGCGTTTGCGCGGTTGGTGATTGCATTATCGGCGCGTGCACCATCCGTGTATGCGTTATCAGCGCTTACGCGTTGGCGGTGATTCAGAATTCTTGAGCGGCTCCATCGTGTTGGGCATGTGCTCGGCGCCGCGATGGCACATCACGCAGGTGGCTTTCGGGAACGGCTGGTCGAGTTCTTTGACCTTGGCCAGATCCTTGTTGATGCTCTGCGTCATGCGCTCCATCTGTCGCGAGATCTGCTTCTTCTTGGGCTCGTCGTCGGCCCAGTCCACGTTCAGCACACCGGCCACGTTGGTGTTGGTGTGACAGCCGGTGCAGCTCGCGCCGATGCTGCGTCCGTACTGTTCGTTCATCATGTCCAGGAATTCTTTGGCGGGCATGGTCTTGTTGAGCTGCACATTCTTGAACACCTTGCCTGCGGGCTCGTTCTCGCGACCGGCGATCGACTGCAGCACCTGCGCGACAAGGGCGCGACGCACGGAATCCTGTCGTTCCCAATTGGGCGGCTGCGGGGCGCGACGGACAGTGGCAGGGGCACCCGGTTGGGCTCCAGCAGGGCGCTGCGTAGCCGTGGGAACCGGTGCTGCCGCCAGCGGCTCCGTTTTGCCTCGCGCGCACCCGACTCCAGCGCTCAGAACGACTCCGGCAACGACAACGGACCAAATGCGCATGCGATCTCCAGGAAAGAAAACAAGAAGCGGTAGGCGAGCACCGCGCTTCGCAAACTACGCAGCGGTCCCTCGCACAGTTGACAATAACCTAATGCCGATAAAATCTATCGGCTAAGAGCGCTTTTTGCCGAGGATGGTCCCGCGACAGGTGATGGCGCCGCAGGCGCAGGGGTAGCGGCGCTTTGCTGCTGGCGTGTGTCGCTCAGTGAGGATGTAGGCGTAATCGTAGACAAGCTCTTCATCAGGCTCGATATCGTGCAGGGTCTCAATCCAGATCCGGCCCTCATCTATAACCGCGTCACAGTTCGGCGCACATGAATGATTGAGGAACCGGGCGTCGTTACCGTCCACCGAGGCGTCGACCACGACCGCATCATCGATGGCGAACAGATATGTGTGATGTCGGGAAAAATTCTCGTCGGGATACCGCGCATCGGCCTCGGCCGGTGAGATGCGTTCACCGGCGTATTCGACGAGTCGTACACCAGCAGGAATGTGACGCGTGGCGAATCCGCCCATACCTTGAATGGCTGAGCGGCGCACGACGAAGGGCGATGAGTCACCGTCGGAAACGAGAGGCATTTTGAAAGATATGTGGACGATCGCGACCCGACGGGATCCCTTCGGGACACTCCGAGCCTCAAAGGTGCTAGATTTACTCCAGAGCTTAGGAGGATTCCATGACTCGTACGATACACATTGCCCGCGACGCGTTCATCACCGCGATGAACCGGGACACCGCAGGCTCCGATCGCCCCCGTTATACCGCCGTGCTTGATGCTCTCATCGAATGGAGCTTGGCACGTCCGGAACAGTTACAATTTCGCACCGACGAATCAGCGTCCGGTGTGGTCAGCTTTCAGCGCGTTGGCTCCAATGCGGTGTTTTGGGCCGCCCGTCCTATGCGTGGGAGTGGACCAAAAATTGAGTTTCTCCCGCGTGCGTCGGCGCTGCTGACCGACGAAAAACGCGCTGCGGCGCGTGACGCGTTGAACGGATGCACGCGCGAACTGCTGGACGACAACGATCGGCTCGCGATCACGTTTGGCGCACTGAAGAACCCGACCGCGCGCGAGACCGTGTTCTCGCTGATGGACGACCTCCTGCAAACGACGTGAACGAACCAACTGAACAATTGCTCGATCTTGGCTTTGCCTCGCTCGGGCTGGATGGACGAGTATCCGACGGACTCGCGACACTGGGGTACGAAGAACCGACCCCGGTGCAACGGGCAACCATTCCGCCGCTGCTCGCGGGCCGCGATGTGTTGGCGCAAGCCGCAACCGGAACGGGTAAGACGGCCGCATTCGCGCTGCCACTGTTGCATCGCGTAAATCCAGAGGCACGTCCCGGCGAACGCACCACCAGTCTTGTGTTGGTCCCAACGCGCGAGCTCGCGATGCAGGTTGCCGAAGCCGTGCATCGGTATGGCAAGCCACTCGGTGTTCAAGTGCTGTCGATTTATGGCGGCGCTTCGATGGAGACGCAGATTCGCGCGCTCAAGCGCGGCGTCGACGTGGTCGTCGCCACGCCAGGCCGTGCGCTCGACCACATTCGTCGGAAGACGCTGGTGCTCGGTTCCATCCGAACGGTCGTGCTCGACGAAGCCGATGAAATGTTGGACATGGGTTTCGCCGAAGATCTCGAAGCGATTCTCGAGTCAACACCCAAGACGCGGCAGACGGCGCTCTTCTCGGCGACACTGCCGCCACGGATTGCGGCGATCGCCAAGCGGCAGCTTAAAGATCCGGTGGTGATCACCATTGATCGCGAACTGGTGCCCGATGGTGAGGCGGCACGCGTCCGTCAGGTGGCCTACATGGTGCCACGGGCGCACAAGATGAGCGCACTGGCCCGCGTGTTGGACCTGGAACACCCCACGTCGGCGATCGTGTTCTGTCGCACGCGAACCGAAGTGGATGAGCTGACCGAGACCTTGATCGGTCGCGGGATCCGCGCCGAAGCGTTGCATGGTGGCCTGTCTCAGGATCAGCGCGATCGCGTGATGCAGAAGTTCCGCGGTCGCAAGACCGATCTGCTGATTGCGACCGACGTCGCGGCGCGCGGACTCGACGTGAAGCACGTCTCGCACGTCGTGAACTTCGACGTGCCGGTGGATGCCGAGTCGTATGTGCACCGGATCGGGCGCACGGGTCGTGCGGGTCGTGAAGGCGTGGCGATTACGTTTGCCGAGCCGCGTGAGCATCGATTGCTGCGCAACATCGAACGTGCCACTGCACAGCGCATTGAAATCGCGACCGTCCCTACGGTTGCAGATCTCCGGGTGAGGCGCCTCGAACTGGCGCGCGCCACCTTGCGGGAAGCGTTGATCGACGGCGGGTTCGAGCCCTTCCGAGGGATCGTCGAATCGCTTGCCGAGGAGTACGATGTGATGGATATCGCGGCGGCGGCGGTGAAGTTACTGGAGGTCCGCGAAGACGAGGACGAAGCGGATATTCCAGCCGCGGTCGTCCGCGCCGAGCGGCCGCCGCGAGACGATGATCGTCGTCCGTTCTTCCGTGAGCGCCCGAGCGGTGGTGAGCGCGGCACTGAGCGCACCACCGCGCGACCCGCGCGGACCGAAACGTCGGAGCGAAAGGCGGCACCGAAGGCTGGCGTGAAAGCGGGTGCCAAGGCCCGGGCGACTCCGCCGTGGACCGTTGCGCGCCTGTGGGTTGGCGCGGGGCGAAAAGCCAAGATGCGTCCGGGCGATCTGGTTGGCGCGATCGCCAATGAAGTCGGTATCGACGCCAGTTCGATCGGCTCTATTCAGATCGCTGATACGTTCTCGACCGTCGAGGTCCCCGAGGAGATTGCTGAGGATATCATCGCGGCGCTCAAGGCCACGAAGATCAAAGGACTGAAAGTATCGGTGCGTCGCGATCGCTCGAAGTAGGTTCGTGGTCGCAGGTTGCATCGAAGATGGCGTCAACTGACTCGTCCGTTGGCGCCATTCGTCGTTTCAGCAGCGCCTTGATGTGATCGCGCTGCAGCTGATAGATCCATCCGCCAAAGAGCGCGGAGACCGTCGTAAAGGCAAGCATGGCAATGCTGAAACGATAGAGCGGATGCACGCCACGCGCACCCTCGAGGAGCATGCTGATGCCCCCAGCCCAGAGCAGCACGCGACCAGCGACCTCGCGGTAGCGCGGCACGTCGCGACCATGAAACTCGGCGATGATGTATCCAACGAGCGTGAACGCGGCGACATGTTCCAGCGCCACGAAGATATCCGTCTTCGTCGGTTGTGCGAAGGGAATCAGCGCCGTCGTGATCTGCCACGATCCGTCGGCCGCGTTCAGCGGCCAGAGCGATGACAGCGCGAGATAGCACGCAAAGAGTGGCAGCACGAGTCGTAGCGTGGGGAGCTCGAAGCGGCGGTTGGCGTGCTGTTCGCGGAAACGCTGTGTGGCCACACTTCGGAGCCACGCGACACCGATCGCGATAATCGCGCCGGCAGCAACCAGGTCCCACTGACGTATCGCGCCCGGGAGCAGCGCGATCACATACCATGCGCCGGCAGCGGCGAGCAGCCAGCCGCGGCCGACATGTCGGGACGGCTTGAGGTAGGCGGCGTGCACGGTGCCGATGATGCCACTGGCGAAGGCGACGATGGGGAGCACGAGCCACGCGCGCGGGCCGTCGGCACTGGCCAGCCCGGCAAGCCAGACGAGTGGCACCAGCAGATAGACGAGCCCCATGAGGGGTAGCTCCAACGCCATGACCCGCACAGTATTCGCCCCTTCGATCCGTCCTGCCGCCGCGGTGTAGCCCCATGCGCCAAGTGCGGCCCCGAGGGCATTGGTCACAATATCTACGTGCGACGTAAACCGGGTCTCGGCGAACAGCTGCGCCCCCTCGATGAAGGCACTCAACGCCGCACCAAGCAGGAACACGACCGGCACACGCAGTGCGAGACCGGCCGGTCGTGTGAGCTGGTACACGAACCCCAGTGGGATGAACATGATGATGTTCATGACCACGTCGCTCCAGTCCCACAGGTCGGAGAGGCCGTGTACTGGGCTGCTCGCAAAACGAAACGGGGCCAGCGTGATGATCAGGGTGATGGCGACCAGGTATCCCAGCAGTGCGCGCCCAAGCCGTTGGGCGGTGGCGTCGGAGGCTCGGCGGAGGGAGAGCGCGTGGGGATCAGCAACGGGCATGTACAACGAGGCGTGAGAGGGAGGTGCTGTGGTGAAATAGTCGGTAGTTTTGTCGGTACTGTGCGGCGCTTGACCCTTCATCCGACCCTGCCTTATGAGACGCGTAACTGCCTGTGGTGTATCCACCGTATTTGGCTCGCGGGCCCTGATGGTTGGGGTGAGTGCTTTGGCTGCGACCGTACTTTCGACGCCCGTCTGGGGTCAGTCGAAAGGGAAGGCAGTGGCGGCAGTACCGTCGACCCTCGATTCCACGACCTTCTCGGCGCTTTCGTGGCGGAATGTCGGACCGTGGCGCGGTGGGCGATCGGTCGCTGTCTCGGGCATTTCTGGACAGCCGCTGACCTACTTTGCCGGGTACACGGGTGGCGGCGTGTGGCGCACGGACGACGCGGGTAACAGCTGGCGCAACATCTCCGACGGGTTTTTCAAGTCGGGGTCGATCGGTGCGATCGCGGTAGCGCCGTCGGATGCGAACGTCATATACGTTGGCACTGGTGAGCATGCGATACGCGGGCAGTCGTCGACCTATGGCGATGGCATGTATCGCAGCACCGACCAAGGGCGCACGTGGAGTCGCATCGGACTGGAAACCTCACGGCAGATCTCTGCAGTGCGCGTGCACCCACAGAATCCGGATGTGGTGTATGTGGCGGTGCAAGGCGATCGGTGGAAGGGGACGAGCGATCGCGGTGTCTATCGCAGCGTCGATGGCGGCAAGAAGTGGGTTCAGCTGTTGAAGGGAGAAAATCTCAACAGCGGTCCGTCAGACTTGTCGATGGACCCCACCAATCCGCGCATTCTGTATGCGGCGATGTGGGATCACCAACGCAGCCCGTGGACCGTGCGCAGTGGTGGCTCCGGCAGCGGTATCTGGAAGACGCTCGACGGCGGTGAGACGTGGACGCGTCTGACGGAAGGCTTGCCAAAGTTGATGGGCAAGATCGGTGTGTCGGTCTCACCCGCCAATCCCGATCGCCTGTACGCGATTGTGGAAGCCGAGAATGGCGGTTTGTATCGATCCGATGATGCCGGGAAGAATTGGCGTCTGATGACCGGGGACCGACTGATTCAGACGCGGTCGTGGTATTACATGCACGTGTCCGCCGATCCCAACAATCCGGACGTGGTGTGGATCAGCAACGCTCCGCTTCTGAAGTCGATCGATGGCGGCCGCACCTTTGCCACCGTCCCCGCGACGCATGGCGACAATCATGGCGTGTGGATCAATCCGACGGATTCGCGCTACATGATCAACGCGAATGACGGCGGTGCATCGGTGTCGCTCGATGCTGGTGCCAGTTGGAGCACACAGGACAATCAGCCGACCGCGCAGTTCTACCACGTCGCTGTCGACGACGCGTTCCCCTACAAATTGTATGGGGGACAGCAGGACAACTCGAGCGTGATCATCAAGTCCCGCACCGATGGTGGCAGCATTGGTATTCGCGATTGGCAGGAAGGTCCCGGGTGTGAAAGCGCGAACATGGGCGTGAGTGCGAAGAACCCGCGTTTTGTGTACGGCGGCTGCTATCAGGGATTGATCGACGAGCTGGATGCGCAAACAGAGCTCGGCCGCACCATCATGCCGTGGCCGGAGATGAACCTGACGGAGCCGACGGACAAAACGAAGTACCGGTTTAACTGGACCGCGCCCATCGAGGTCTCACAACACGATGACAAGGTCGTGTATCACGGTGGGAACGTGTTGTTCCGTACCACGGATCGGGGACAACGGTGGACGCCGATCTCGGGTGATCTGACGCGGAATGATAAAACGCGCCAGGGCTGGGGTGGCGGGCCGATCACCAACGAGGGAGCCGGTGGCGAAGTGTATGGAACGATCGTGGTCATCGAAGAATCACCCCATGATGCGAAGACCATGTACGTCGGCACCGACGATGGGCTGATGCAGCGCACGCGCGACGGCGGAGCCACATGGACCAACGTGACGTCACCTGCATGGGGCGATGGTCTGGTGAACGAGATTGCGATCTCGCCGTTCGACCCGGCAACGGTGTATGTCGTGTTTCGCAAAGACCGCATGGGCGATCCCGCACCGTACGTCTTTGTCTCGAAGGATTACGGCGCCACCTACACGCGTATCGTGAACGGACTGCGCGATGGCGAGCCGGTGCGCGTGGTGCGCGAAGACACGGATCGTCGTGGATTGTTGTACGCCGGCACGGAGACTGGGGTGTACATCTCGTACGATGCCGGCCAGCAATGGATGCCGTTCACGGGTTTCCCGGTGGTGCCCGTCACGGATTTGCAGGTGAAGCACGGTGACTTGATTGCGGCCACCGAAGGTCGTGCGTTCTGGATTCTTGATGACCTGTCGGTGTTACGCCAGCGCGCTGATTCCATCGAGCGCGTCGCGCTGCACCTGTACGCGCCGCGCGCGGCGGTGCTGGCCGGTGGCGGGGGTTTCGGAACGCCGCGGAACGCCGGCAAAAACCCACCGGCGGGTGCGACGGTGTTCTTCCGTTTGGCTGCTGCGCCCGATACGGCCGTGACACTGACTGTCGAATTTCTCGACCAAAAGAATGCGGTGGTGCGTTCCTTCGCCACGCGTGGTGATTCGGTGAACAAGTTGATGGCGAAAGCCGGGCTCAACGCGTTCAGCTGGAACCTGCGGCGTGCGGCACCAACGCGGTTGCCTGGAGTGCTGTTGTTTGGTGCGCCCAGTGATGGTGGCGCGAAGGTCCCGGCCGGGAAGTATTTGGTGCGCATGACGTGGCGTGGCGCTGGTGAGCCCGTGATTCGTACGCAGCCGTTCGAGGTCAGGCAGGATCCGCGTTTGGAGACGATCCCCGCCGCCGTGGTGGCGGAACGGGACTTGATCGCGAATGTGTTGTCGACACGCATCGCGGAGATTCACGATGCTGTCTTGCGCGTTCGCGATCTGAAAACGCAGGTGCAGGGTTTCGTGACGCGCGCGAAGGAAACGAGTGCACCGGATACCATCGCCAAGGCGGGTCGCGCGTTGACTGGAAAGCTGCAGGCGCTGGATCCGCGCATGACAACCAAGGCTGGTAACGGGCAAGACATCATCAACTACGCAAACGGCATCAACGGCCAGTTTGGATTCCTGTTGGGTCAGGTAGAAGGCAACAGTGGCGTCACCCAACCTGTACGTGATCGGTTGGTGGAATTGGAGAAGCTGTGGAACGCGCTCAAGGCTGAGGTCGAGCAGGTGGAGACACGTGACGTGAACGCCTTCAACGCGCTGTTGCAGGCGAACAAAGTGCCGGGTGTCATCACCGTGGTGAAGAAGGGCACGATTCTGTGAAGCTGACATCGAGACGAATGCCGAAGCCGGCGTCAGTGATTGCTGGAAGCCTGCTCACGATCGGAGTGCTTGCGTCCGTGGTGCCCGCTGCGGCGCAGGCACCAGCCGCCGCACGACGCTCCGCGACGACGACGGCGGCGTCGGCGCTTTACGTGCCACCGGCCGGTGCGTGGGAACGTCGATCGCCCAGCGCCGTAGGCATGGATTCCGCGAAGTTAGCGGCGGCCGTGGCGTTCGCGATGGAGAAGGAGAGCAGGACGCCGCGTGATCTGGAGCTCAATCACTACCAGACGTTTGGCCGTGAGCCGTTTGGTGCGGCGATTGGCCCACTGGCACCGCGCGGCGGTTCGACGGGGATTGTAATCCGTCGCGGGTATGTGGTGACGGCGTGGGGCGATCCATCGGCGGTAGAGATCACAAACAGCGTGACGAAAAGCTTTCTCAGTACCGTTGTTGGTCTGGCCGTTGATGACGGGCGCATTCGCCGCGTGCAAGATACCGTGTCGCACGCCATGGGTCCGATTCTCCGTGCGTATCCCAATGGCACCGGGCTTGGTGCCGACTGGCCCGGCGATGCCAAATGGCTCCGACCCTTCGACAGTCCGCATAACAAGCAGCTGACATGGGATCATCTGTTGCGACAGGTCAGTGATTGGGAGGGGACGTTGTGGGGCAAGCCCGAATGGGCGGACCGACCGAGCAGCCAGGTCGCGACGTGGACCACGCGAGCGCGTGTCGCACCGGGCACCGTCTACGAGTACAACGACACGCGCGTGAACGTGCTGGCGCTTGCCGCGTTGCAGATCTGGCGCAGGCCGCTGCCGGAAGTGCTCCGCGAGCGAATCATGGATCCTATCGGTGCGTCGAGTACCTGGCGTTGGTACGGCTACGACAATTCCTGGATCGTGCTGGACGGACGCATGGTGCAGTCGGTCAGTGGCGGTGGCCACTGGGGCGGCGGCATGATGATCAACGCGTGGGACATGGCGCGTTTTGGTTTGTTGACGCAGCGCCGCGGCATGTGGGGGGCGGAACGCGTGCTGTCGGACGCGTGGGTGACGCAGGCGCTGACGCCGACGGCCGCCGAGCCCACGTATGGCTACATGAACTGGTTTGTGAATACCGATCGCCAATATGTTCCAGCGGCACCGCCGCAAGCCTTTGTGCATGTGGGGGCGGGCAACAACATCATTTACGTGGATCCGGTGAATGACGTCGTGGCCGTCGTGCGCTGGATTGACAGCAATGCGTCGGTGAACGGATTTGTGGAACGCCTGCTCGCTGCGATTTCTCCAACGAAATAGCGGCGAATCACTTCCGGCGCTAACTTTCGCGCATGAGCTCCTCACGCGTGGTCACGGCAGCCGAAGAGCTGGCGAATGCCCTCACCCACGGCGTTGGGTTGCTTGCCAGCGTGATCGGCATGCCAATCCTCGTGCTCGCCGCGCTCAGCCACGGCGAGCGGGCCGCGGTCATCGGTATGAGCGTGTTTGGCGCCACGTTGATCGCGCTGTATGCGGCCTCCACGTTCTATCACGCGGTGCCGCATCCGGAGCTCAAGCAAAAGCTGCGCGTGATGGACCATGCCGCCATCTATCTGCTGATCGCCGGTACCTACACGCCGTTTACGCTCGGCGTTCTCCGCGGTACCTGGGGTTGGACGCTGTTTGGCATTGTCTGGACGTTGGCGGCACTTGGTGTGCTGTTCAAACTCTGGTTTGGCAGCGGTCGCTTTCACCGCCTGTCGACGGCCATCTACGTGATGATGGGATGGGTGATCGTGCTTGCGATCAAACCGCTGGCGCAGAACATGGACCACGCGGGACTCATTCTCTTGATTGCCGGTGGCCTGTCGTACACGGGTGGTGTGGTATTCTACGTCGACAAGCGCCGTGCGTGGACACACCCGGTGTGGCATCTGTTTGTGCTTGGTGGCAGTGTGTGCCACTACTTCGCTGTGCTCTGGTACGCGTGGCCGACACGGTAGTGCGATCGCCCGCCGTCGGCGTTGCCATGCTCTTCATTGTCGCCGGAACAGCCCACTTTCTGGCGCCAGCATGGTTTGATCAGATCGTGCCGGCGTGGGTACCCAACGCTCGCGTGGCCACGCTCGTCAGCGGTGCCGCCGAAATCGCTGGGGGTCTCGGTGTCCTGAACCGATCGACGCGTGTCGCTGCCGGGTGGGGGCTTATTGCGTTGTTGCTTGCGGTCTTTCCGGCGAACGTGAACATGCTCACCATGGCGATGCGGTCGGACGCGCCCACATTGTACACAGCGTCGCTGTGGCTCCGCTTGCCGCTGCAGGCGCTGCTCATCTGGTGGGTGTGGCGATCGGCCGTGCGCGTGGGCGACCAGGGCGTGCGCTGATCGCGTTCCGGTCATGAGGCGGTGAGCGCGATCACCTCATCGTCGGCGATCACATACAGCGCATCGTCTTCGTGCGGGACATGCATGCCCGTCCCGCTGAAGCCTGTGAAGGCGGGCAGAATCCCAACGCGTGGACCGACCACAAAACAGGGGAGCCGCAGTCGCTGACGCCCCCGACCGCCGATGGTCGCGTGCGGGTGGACGTGGCCGGCGAGGACGTACCCGGCATCATGTGGCACGGGATCATGTCGTCCAACGAAGGGACCGATCTGCTGTGGATCGTCAACACAGTGAATGTTGAGCGTGGCCGGAGGATCGCCCGCATGCGTGTCGTGGTTGCCGCGAATCAGCGTCATCGCCACGGGTGCGTGTGCTGAACGCCACCGTGCGATCTGTGCGAGCGTATCCTCGTGCCGACCATGCCGGGCGTGCAGCAGATCGCCGAGGACGACAAGGTGGGCGGCCCTGGTCCGATCGAGGAGCGCCGAGAGCCGTACAAGATCCGCGCCGGTCGTTCCCGTTGGCACCGGCACGTTCGCCGCGCGAAATGCGGCCGCCTTTCCCCAATGCAGGTCGGCCACAAACACGGTGTGCTGTGAGGGCCACCAGAGCGCCCGTTCGGGAAGCAACACCACGCGCTCGCCGGCGACGACGACCTCACAGGTGCCGTGAAACGGATCACTCGCCATAGAGACGCTTGCCGTCACGTTGTGGATGACGAAGGACGTGTGCAACTCCGGGCGCGGTCTTTTTCTCTGCGGCCGCGGTCATTCTGCGGACCCGGTCCACCAGCTTTTCGGACGAGAGTCTGGCACGACTGATGTCGACGATAAGCGGGAAGGCGAGCGGCGTAGGTCGTTCCACGTCGACCACGCGCACCGCACCTGCAGCAAGTCGTTGCAACACGCGCCCCAGTCGACTCGCCTCAAGCTGCCGTTCGAGCACCTCACGGTGCGCCTGAAAGACGAGCAAATTCTCCGGATCGTACTTCACGAACACGTCATAGAGCAGCCCGCTTGATGCCTGCACCTGCTTCAGTGACTTGCTTTGCCCCGGATAGCCACCAAACACCAAGCCGGCCACGCGCGCAATCTCGCGAAACTGACGGCGTGCCAGCTCGGCGGCGTTCAAACTATTCGTGATGTCGTGCAACAAGTGCGCGGAGGAGAGAAGTCCCACCTCGAGTGCCTCATCAAGGGGCGCCGCGTCGGCGGAGAGCAGATTGAACCCGTAGTCGTTGCACGAAAACGTAAACGAGATGGGCGTCAGTTGTGCGATGCGATAGGCGAAGAGCGCAGAGAGGCCCTCGTGGACGAGCCGTCCCTCGAACGGATACACAAAGAGATAGTGCCCTTCGCGGGTTTCGCATCGTTCGATCAGCAATTCGTCAGGACGTGGAATGACGCTGCGCGCGGCCTGCGTCAGCAGCACCGGTTTGACCGATTGCATTTCGTGCCCGTCGAAAACGCCCACCCGCGCTTCTTCGAGTTTGGCGCGCACCGCCTGCGAGAGCTCCGTACTGAGCGGCATTCGCGCGCCGGCCCAGCGCGGGATTGCGCCGATTTTCCCCTTGGCCTTCTTCACCCATGCGGTCAGATCTCGCAGGCGTACAAACTCCAGCGGTTTGCCCGAGAAAATGAAGCGGTCGCCTGGACTGAGGCGCGAGACAAAGCTCTCCTCAACGGTGCCAAGACGTCCGCCCGTCATGTAGCGCACGGTGATCGACGCATCACTGACGATGGTACCGATGTTGAGCACATGGCGCAGTGCGACCCGCCGATCGGTCACGACATAGCGTTCCCCGTCGCGTTGCACGCGTGCAAATTCCGGGTACGCATTGAGCGCGTCGCCGCCTCGCGTGACAAAATCGAGGGTCCAATCCAACTCATGCTCTGTGAGCTGCGCATACGCACGCGTGCTGCGAAGCTCGGCCAGCACCTCGGCGCGCGTGAACCCGCCGCCAAGCGCCAGTGTCACCAGATGCTGGGCGAGCACGTCGAGTGGTCGATCGATCGGGTCCCGTGCTTCGATGGCGCCAGCGAGCATCGCATCACGCGCCGCGGCCACCTCGACCAGTTCGAAGGCATGTGTCGGCACACACACGATGCGCGACACGCGGCCCGGCGAGTGCCCGGACCGACCGGCCCGTTGCAGCAGTCGCGCGACACCCTTGGGGCTCCCGATCTGCATCACCACATCAACTGGCGAAAAATCCACACCAAGGTCAAGCGACGACGTCGCGACCACCACGCGGTAGCGTCCGGTCTTGAGGCCGTCTTCGACATCATCGCGCTGTCGCCGCGAGAGCGACCCATGATGAATGGCCGTGAACTCGAACCAGGTTGGGTCGGCAGCGATGATCGACTGGAACCAGATCTCGCATTGCGATCGCGTGTTGGTGAACACGATGGCGCTCTGCGCCTGCGCAAGGCGTCGCATGACTTCAGGGAGCAGCTTGGTATTCAGGTGCCCGGCCCACGGGAAGTGATCCATCGTTTCCGGCACCAGCGCTTCAATCTCGATCGTCTTGGGGATCACGCCGCTGACCAATCGGCGCGGCGCAGCACCGCCATCACTCCGACGACCGAGGAGGGTGTCGGCGGCGACGTCAAGATTGCCCAACGTCGCGGACAGCCCCCAGGTACACATGGCCGGTTGCAGCGCGCGCAGGCGCGCCAAGGCCAGCTCGACTTGTACGCCACGCTTGGTACTCAGCAGTTCGTGCCATTCATCAACGATCACGCAACGGAGATCAGCAAAGAGTGCGGAGGCGTCTTTCCGACAAAGCAACAGCGACAGCGATTCTGGTGTGGTGACGAGTGCTGTCGGCAGGCGCGCCCGCTGACGCGCACGTACTGCTTGCGACGTATCACCGGTGCGCGATTCAATCGTCCATGGAAGTCCCAGCGCTTCGACAGGCGTGCGCAACGCCTGCACGGTGTCGCTGGCCAGTGCGCGCAACGGCGTAATCCAGACCACACGCAACGGGGCCGAATCAGAACGCTTTCGTACCGATCGTGTGGTCGGCGCTTCGTGCAACGCTTCGAGCAGCGCGCCACACCATGCGGCGTACGTTTTGCCGGTACCCGTGGCGGCGTGGATCAGCCCAGACTCGCCGTTGGCGTAAGCGCTCCACACCTCGCGCTGAAATTCGAATGGCTCCCAACCGTTCGCGGCGAACCACGCATCGAGACGGTCCTCCGGGGATACGCTTGCATGCGGTGCTGGTGCAATCATTGTCGCGCCGCGAGGAGCGCCTGTACGCTCTCCAACGAGTCTGCCTCAGCGGCTGATTTATCCGTTCGCCGGCGCGCGATCCGCGGAAAACGGACGGCGATGCCGCTCTTGTGTCGTGTGCTGCGTTGAATGCCTTCAAATGCCAGTTCAAACACGAGCTCCGGCTTTACCGTACGTACCGGCCCGAACTTCTCGATCGTATTGCGGCGCACGAAGGCATCCACGTCGCGAATCTCGATGTCGGTGAGGCCGGAATAGGCTTTGGCAATCGGCACGAGCGTGGCGCCATCCCACACGGCGAATGTGTAGTCGGTGAAGAGCCCCGCTCGCTTGCCATGTCCCGCCTGCGCGTACACGAGGACAGCGTCGATCGTGAGCGGTGTCACTTTCCATTTGTACCAATCGCCCGTCTTCCGTCCAACGCCATACGGCGATGTGCGGCGCTTGAGCATCAGCCCCTCCGCGACTGCGGTCCGCGCGGCGTCGCGCGCAGTCAGCACATGCGGCCAACTGGACGCGCCGATGACGGGCGACAGACCGATACACGCCCCACTCGGAAGCGCGTGCACCACACGCTCCAGCAACGTGCGACGATCATGCAGGCTTTGCGTTCGCACATCGACGCCGTCGAACTCGAGGCAATCGTAGAGGAGCAGGTGGCACGGTACGTCTGTCAGCAGTTTCTTCCCAACCACCTTCCGGTTGATGCGCCGCTGCAGCTCAGAGAACGGGAGCGGCGCATGGTTGCGCCACGCCAACAGCTCGCCGTCTACGACCGTGCCGTCGGGCAGCCACTCGGCGGCTGCTTCGATTTCGGGAAACCGTCCGTCCAGCAGTTCTTCACCGCGACTCCACAGAAACGTTTTGCCGTTTCTGCGCACGAGCTGCGCACGAATGCCATCCCACTTCCATTCCACCTGCCAGTCGGACACATCACCGAGCGTGTGCACGTCTGCGGTCAGCGGGTGCGCGAGAAAGAAGGGATAGGGTCGACTCCAATCACTGTCGGCGGTTTCGCTGTTCACTAATCGCTCGTACCACGCGTCACTCGCTTGCCATTTCCCCATCAGGCGATGGGCAATCGTTTCTGCAGCGACCCCGCTGACTTGCGACAGGGCACGCACCACCAGGCCATCGGACACACCGACGCGGAAACTCCCGGTTATGAGTTTGTTAAATACAAAGCGTGCGGTGCCGCTGAGTTGCGACCATGCGAGGAGGAGTGCCGCGCGTTGCGCGTCCGCAGGCATTCCACCAAGCGGGAGCAGTTGCGATTCCACCCACCAGGCGAGCGAACGACTATCGGCATGCCCCGTGTCTGGAACGAGCAGCGAAATCGTCTCCGCCAGGTCGCCCACTTGGGCATAGCACTCTTCAAACAGCCATTCGGGCGTCTCGGCCGCCTGCGCGGACCACGTGCGCAAATCGGCGGTTTTGACCAGGCGCTTCGGACGTCGCCCAAGCAGGAACGAAACGGTCCACGCGGCGTCGGCGGGCGGCGCTACGCGAAAGTACGCTACGAGGGCGGCTACCTTGGTGGTCGTCGCGTTGCTCTGATCAATGGTGTCGTAGAGTTCAGCGAACCGTTGCATCAGACGGTGGTATCGTCGGTGCGTCGATCATCCTGTTCGCCCTCGTAGCGGGTGTCGATCGCTTTGGCGTCGAGTCCTCGCTCCTGAAGCCATCGTACCACCGGTCCGGTAAATCCATGCGTGACCCACACGCGTTCGGCGCCGGTCGCTTCGATGGCCCCAAGCAACTGCGGCCAATCAACATGGTCTGAGAGCACGAAGCCCCGATCGACGGCGCGGCGGCGGCGTGCACCGCGCACGTGCATCCATCCCGAGGCAAATGCGGCGCGTGACGTGCCGAATCGGCGAGTCCAGGCGGAGCCGTCAGTGCTGGGTGGCGCAACGACAATGGCACGCGACCACTCCGCTTTCTTCGTGGTCATCGTCGCGTACTCGGTATGCGGCATCGCCTTCCCCGCGTCACGATAGCACTGCGTCATCTTCTCAACGGCTCCATGCGTCAGGATCGGGCCAATTGACGGGTCGAGACCCGCGAGTAGCCGCTGGGCCTTGCCAAGCGCGTATCCGTACAGCAGCGATGTGATACCCTCCTCTGCATTGGCTTGCCACCACGCGTTGATCTGATCAAACACGGCGCGTTGGGATGGCCACTTGTACACGGGAAGCCCAAACGTGCTCTCGGTGATGAACGTGTGGCATGTCACGGGTTCCCACGCAGCGCATGTTGGATCCGGATCTGTTTTGTAATCACCGGAGACAACCCATGTTTCTCCCCCACGCTCCAGGCGAATCTGTGCCGAGCCGAGAATGTGTCCAGCCGGATGTAAGGAAATGCGCACGTCATTGATCACGCGCTCCGCCCCATACGGGATCGTCTCGATGCCACGGGCCCACGGGCCAAGACGTTCTTGTGCCACACCGCCCCCGTCCTGCGCCAGTAAGTACGCGTCACACCCCCAAACGAGATGGTCCCCGTGCGCGTGCGTGATGATGGCACGCGGCACCGGGGACCATGGATCGATGTAACAATCAGCAGCTTCACAGTACAAACCGTGCGCGGTGACCTGGAGCAGCGGCTGTGTCATGCGAGAAGGGTACTGCGGCTTTGTGCCATGCTAGAAGCTATAGGTAAGTCCGGTAGAGAAGAACGTGTCGGTCTTCTTCAACTGCTTGGCGTTCCGCACGGGCGGCTGCGAGTTGAAACGGATGACATAGCCCGCCTTGATACCAAACGCCTTTGTGAGTGGAGCGACAAGGGAGCTCTCGGTGTTCACAAAGTAAACCTCTGTGTCACTGAGATTCGGTAAATACTCAGCGGTCTGCTGGAAGTACGCGACGTCGGAGAACAAGTGTTTGTAATCGGCACCAAAGCGCGCGGCGGGGAAATTGCCGTTGAACGGCGAGGATGAGCCAGGGGTCAGCGTTTGCTGGAAAAGGGCGCCAGCGGCTGACACATTGAGCTTGTCCTTTGGCAGCATGAGCACCTTGAAATCGAGACCAGCGTTTTCTTCCGTCCGTCGGGAGATACCCTGAATCACGTTGCGATCAAAGCGACCTGTCACGAAGGCATCGAGGCGGGGGGTGAGCGAGCGGCTGCCTCGCAGGCCACCGTTCCAGAAGTTCGCGTTCACCGTATTCTCGGCCTCGCCGTAGAAGAACGCGAGATCCTGAGCGATGGCCCAGCCTTTCATACTGTACTTGATCTTGTTGACGGCGTTGAGTGCGGTCGCGTTGGCATTTCCGCCAATCTGAGAGAACCCGAAAGAAGCCGAGCCTTCATAGGTCTTCTTGGCGGGGGCAGGCGCCTGCGCATGAAGTGTGGCTGACGAGAGTGCAAGAAGTGCGAGCGTACGATAGCGGAGCATATGCAAGTGAAGAAAGGCGTGCGCAGGAGTAGTGCACGCGTGAACAATCCGCGTGTCAACTACGATGGAGTGATGAACGTGCCTTGGTGCAGCTCTCGTAACGCTTGCTGAATCTGGGCGTTTGTGTTCATCACGATCGGGCCATGCCACGCCACCGGTTCTTTGATCGGTGCACCGGAGACGAGCAGGAAGCGCATACCGTGCGGCCCGGAACGTACGGAGACCGCATCGCCAGTATCGAAGAGCACCAGCGAACGGTTCCCACTCAGGTCACGTACGAGATCATCATCGTTGCCGGCGGTGCGTTCGGTGAGCACGCCGACATTGTCGGACGCGTTCGCGAATGAGCCGCTGCCTTCGAAGATATATGCGAATGTACTGCGATACGCGTCGACGGGAAGTGATTTGTGCACCAATGGCGGTAAGGTCACATCGAGATATACGGGATCCGCGGCGATACCATCGACGGGTCCGCGTTTTCCCCAGAACTCACCGCACACGACGCGCACGACGGTGCCATCGTCGTCAATGATTTCTGCGATGTCAGGTGACTTTACGTCTTGATAGCGCGGCGCGGTCATCTTGAGCGACGACGGAAGATTGGCCCACAACTGAAAGCCGTGCATGCGACCATCCGGTGCACCCATCGGCATTTCGTGGTGCACGATGCCGCGACCGGCGGTCATCCATTGCACGTCGCCAGCGCCCAACATGCCACGGTTGCCAAGACTATCCGCGTGTTCGACGTTGCCCGCGAGCACGTAGGTAATCGTCTCGATACCGCGGTGCGGGTGCCACGGGAATCCGGCCGCGTAGTGCGACGGGATATCGTTGCGGAAATCGTCGAAGAGGAGGAAGGGATCGGTTTCGCTGGTATCGCCGAAGCCGAAGGCTCGATGCAGGTGCACGCCGGCGCCCTCCATAGTGGGCTTGGCTTGGACGATGCGTTTGACGGGGCGAATGGACACGAGAGCTCCTTGAGTGTGAAGTATGTAAATAACTTAGCACTGAGATATCTTTTTGGCTAGTGCGCTACCGTCTGATTCAGCCGAGGAACAGGATATCGCTCGATGGGACTACCGGCTTTTGCGGCACGGGGGCCGCCTCGCCGAAGACATCCACGGACCGAATCGCGTTCACCGGATTTGTGTCGTGAGAACGGACACGCCGCGCGCGCTCGTGCAGGTGCGAAGGGTGCTGCTTGCTGCCACGCTGCTGCTGACTGCGGGAACGGGCGCGTCGGTCGCATTTGTTTTGTGGCCGCTTGCTGCGGGCGACTTGGTTCCCGCAGCACAATCTGGCGTGGTCATCACCGACCGTGCCGGCGCGACATTGCGCACGTCGCGTGCCAGTGACGAGTCACGGTTTCGGTGGGTTGCGCTGTCGTCCATGGAGCCATCGCTCCTTGCAGCCTTTTTTGCTACGGAAGATCGTGGCTTTTACTCGCACCACGGTACTGAACCACGCGCCGCGCTGCGCGCAGCGCGCGTTGGAGGTGGGCACGGGTCCGAGTGCAGCTCGCAGTCATGGTAGGAGTCATAATTTCGCACACCGTTTTAATTCTTGTGAGCCTCCTCATCAGCCTGCGAGAGTCGAAGCGATCCATCGTAGAGCGCGGATGTTCATCGGGTTTATCCTCATGTGTGTGAGATTACCGACCTACATGCACCCGCCAGAGTGCGACCTGCGTTTCGTCTGCCGTCAAGCTGGCGACATATCCGATTCCAGGAGATCGCTCCACGGCTTGGAGGACTCGCCCTAGCGCAATCAGCCGGGCTTCGGCGATGTCAACGACAAGAATGATCGAATCCCAATACGCGTCGAGGTCGGTGATGACCGTCTGTACTCCATCCGAGCCTCGTTTAACTTCTATGGCCCTTCGCCATTCCGCGTTCGGAACCACGACGACTATTGCTACCCGCGTGTCGTTGAGCGGAACAAGCGCTCGCACCCTTGCGGACGCAGGGACATCACCCGTCGGTGGCAGCTGCGCATTGTCACGAAACCATGACGGCCTGAAGGAGAAATCAATTGCTGGTCCTCTCGGCGACGTGCTACAAATGACTGCAAGCCGCGCAGATCGTGCCGTGCAGAGGTATCTTCCAACCACGGTGGGATAATGTCGTTCATTGCGACCGCCAGTCAGATGCGGGTCGAGGCTGAATGAGTAGGGTTTTTCGCTGGCGATCGTCGTAAGGTGCAACGGAAATTCAAACGCGCTGGGTGTGTTCAGTCGCGAGAATGAGACGAGAGTATCCCCATGCCACTGAACTGATTCGGTCGCTGTCAGCTGGGAAGGTCGGCTCGATTCGAACTTAAAATTGCTATCGAACAGACTGAGTCGGAGCATCTCTGGGTCGTACACGGCCAATCGCCCGTCGCGCAGCGGCACGGCTGCGGTGGCGACGGTGGTGGTGCAGGAGCTGCTTTAGGGAGCGAACGGGGCAGCCGGTTTTTGCGGCACGGGGGCTGCCTCGCCGAAGATGTCGACTGACCGGATCGCGGTGTCGATCGCGCCGAGGCTGGCGTTCAACTCGGCGGTGCATTTCCGCAGGTTGTACCGATAGCCTGGTCCGACGAGCGCCAGCGCGCCTACCCCGAGCAGCGCGGCGCCACCAATTGCTGGCCCAGCCAGTGCTGCCCCTGCCAACGTGAGTGCGGCCTTCCCCATGGCCAAGCCGCCCAAGCCGCCCAGGACGCCGCCGCCGGTCAGGAAACCCGCCGCACCGGCAAGGTTTGAGTTCAACCCTTTGCGGAGATCCATCTGGATGGTGACTTCACAGCTTCGAGTGTCTCCGGGAACGGTGGCCAGCATGATGCGAAGATCATGGATGAACGCACCATAGCGTACATAGGTCCACTTGTACGAACCATCGACCATCGGCGGCAATTCAAAGACGAGGACACCGCCGTCCAACGGATGCCCACCGAGCGTTTCGCGCAGTGCCAGCGACCACGGCACCGCTTGCAGCGTACGGCCGAGTGCTTGCAGCACGACGCGCGGTGGCTGACGAAAGACTCGCGACACGCTGAGCGATCGCTGCTCGGTCCCGAACAGTCGGGTGCTGAGACGCTCCTTCCACGCGGGCACCGGCTGCACCATCATCATGGCGTTGGGTGCGGCCTGCAGTTCGGCCATTGCCAGGGCAACGTACCGTTGCGAAATGCCGGCTTCGGCGGCTGCTGCTTCGACGTCGCGGACGCGGTAGGCGTCCGTTGGAACGGCCTGCGCCCCCTGCGACGCCTCGGTGCTGGCTGGGTTTACCGCGACGAGTGAACGCGTGTCCTGCGTGCTGCGAATGCGTGCCTCAAGGCGCGCCGCGGCCTCCGCCTGCAATTCAGCAGCGCGTCGCCACACCGCCATGGCATCATCGCTCGATATCACACCCCCTGTGTTGCTATCGCGCGACGCTTGCTCCACGGTCGCTAACGCCTTGCCGAGTGCCTCAGCAAGTTCTTCGCCGGTGGCATAGCGCTCATCGGGCAGCTTCCGGAGGCAGCGATCGATGACGGCTGCCAGCGAGGCTGGCACCGTCGGCGCGATCGAGCGCAACAACGGTGGCTCCTTGGTTGCATGCGCCACCAGAATGCTCTGCGCCGACGTGCCCTCGAACGGGAGCCTCCCACTCAATGCAAAAAAGCCCACGCACCCCAGCGCATACAAATCGCTGCGCCCGTCCAGCGGATCACCACTGCACTGCTCAGGACTCATATAGTGCACGGTGCCCAGCACATGTCCGTCTTGCGTCAGCGCCGGATTCACATCCGAGCGAGCGATCCCGAAGTCGGTGACGATCGCGCGTCCGCTGCTGCGCTCCAGCAAAATGTTTTCCGGCTTCACGTCGCGGTGCACGATCCCGCGCGCGTGTGCGTAGGCAAGCGCCCAGGCCACCTCCCGCAACACGCGCACGACATCAGCGGGCGGGAGCGTGGTACGATCGCGAATCCGTTCGCCGAGTGTTTCGCCATCTACGAATCCCATGGCGAAGAAGGCAAACCCGCCGATATCATCGGCGCGGTACACGGGCACGATGTTCGGATGCGAGAGCTGCGCCGCCATGCGCGCTTCGCGCAGAAAGCGCTCGCGTGTTTCGGTCTGCTCAGCAAGCGCAGGTGGCAGCACCTTGAGTGCGACCTGTCGGTCGAGCCGTTCGTCACGGGCCAGCACGACGATGCCCATCCCGCCGCGCCCTAACTCCCGCTCAATGGCATATTGCCCGGTAAGCGCGATGCGCAGCGCGGCAATGTCGCCCGAGGCGGCGCCGGAAGAGGAAAAAGGTGCGGTCATGGATGCACGGGAAGTATGGCAGGAAGGAGGGTCGAGGCACAAGAAACGGGGGCGATGGCATGATATGCCGTCGCCCCCGTGTCCTTCCTGCGCCGCTCACGGAATGCAGACCGTGGTGCTTACTTCTCCGTGCTCAGCATCGTTTTGATCTGATCCCGTGCATCGCTCAAATGCGCACGCGACGTACGATCCTTGGTACGGCCAATGGCCGATGCCAGCTCACGATCCAGAATCCGCATTTCGTCCTTGAGCAGCGGACGGAAATCGCGCGTGTTCACAATGCCGCCACCGAGCAACTGTGCAATAGCCGCATCTTGCGCGCTGGGTGCAGGCGGCTTGATCTTGCTGGCCATGGCTTCGAGGTACGTGGTCTGCAAACGCCGACGGTACGCATCGATGGGTGCGCCGGCGTAGATCTCTTTCCACAACCCCTGGCGCAGATCCGTCAGCATCTCGCCGAGCGGGTATGTGTCGCCCGCTCGTGTGGCCATGGCCTGTTGTTCGACCATGCGTTGCAGTTTCGTGTTGGACACCAACGACGACAGCGTGCGCGCCTGGGCACCCGTCACGCGGTTGATGTTGCCGTCCGACTCGAACTTGCGCAGGATGTTCGGCTTGATCATAGCTGTCGGCGTGGTGAACACTTCCTCGTTCAGAAACTTGACGGCTTCCTTCTGACGCGCGCGCGAAACGGGAGTCCACACGGGACCACTCTGGCTGACGGCTTTCTCCTGCTTATTCATGCCGCCGACAATCTTCGTCACGTGTACGGCTTCGGTCGCCCACTGGCCCAGCACGTCACTATATGTCGCACGCAGCAAGGAATAGTCGGCCGTTTTGTCTGCGGTCGCCGCGGGCTCAACCAGCTCAACGATGCGACGCAGGTTTTTGAAGCCGAGACGTGTTGCGCTGACGGCGTCGGCATCACCGATCGCCTCCGATTGTTCACCGGGATCCGCGCCGCCACCACCTCCATCACTGGCGAAGCGATACCACGGGACCGAATCCTGCATGCGTGCCCACGCATCGAGCGTGGTCTTCTCGTCTTCCGGACGCGTGGCATTCGGAATCGGCTTGTAGCCCCACATCACGGCATACTTGTCGTACGGCCCAACTTTCGGCACCAGATCGCCCAGTGCGATGCCGTCTTCCGGCTGCGCCACGTAGTTGAATCGCGCGTAGTCCATGATGGACGGTGAATGCCCCATCTTCGCGACCCACGTCTTCGAGCGAATCGAATCGAGCGGATACATCGAGCTGCCCTTGAAGTTGTGCGGGAAGCCCAGCGTGTGTCCCACTTCGTGAGCCACAACGAACTGCACGAGCCGCCCCATGAGGGTGTCGGGGAACGGGAACTTGTGCACGCGCGGATCAAGATGACCCACCTGCGAGAAATACCAGTTGCGCTGCAGATCCATGATGTTGTGATACATCTGCACGTCGGCGTCGATGATCTCGCCGGTGCGCGGATCGGTGGTGCTGGGTCCGACCGCATTGGCGACCGGCGACGGCAGCCAGCGCACCATGGCGACAGACGCATCTTCGCCCGAGAAGTCCGGATCGTTCGGTGCATCGCCGGCGACGATACCCTTGGCAAAGCCGGCCATCTCGAACGCCGGCTGCCACTCTTCGATGCCGGCCTTCACCCAGCGCACAAGCCACTGCGGTGTGGCCGGATCGACGTAGTACGTGATGGGCTTCTTCGGTGCACAGAGATTGCCCACCTTCTGCTCCGAGCATTCCAGGCGCCACCGCGCGATGTAGCGACGCGGCAGCACGCGCTGCTCCGGCGAGCCAAAGTCAGTTTTCGTTTCGCCGAAGTATCCGACACGCGCGTCGAGGAAGCGCGGCATCATGGGGACGTCGGGCAAGCGCACGATGGAGAAGGTGTAGGCCTCGGTCGTGGCGCCACCGGCGCCACCCAGATTCAAACCTGGGATGCCGGGGATGCCACCTGCGGCGCTACGCGTGAACGTCTGCGATGCGGTCACGTTCACATTGCGGGAAAACGTGGAGAACTTCTCGATGAACGAACGCGACGCGTCGACAGCAACGCGCTGGCCGCCACCGGCGAACTCCTGGATCTGTCCGGTGAACATGCGCGTGACCTCGAGGACGGGCGCGCTGTCTTTACCGAACGCCTCCACGTTGAACGACGCCAGGATCGGGTAGAACTCAATCAGCGACATCGCTCGGCGCGTGGACAGCGTGCTGTCGGTGGCAACGTTGTTGTAGTTGATGTCGCGCATCAGCACGCGGTTTTCGCGACGTTCAAAGCGGATCACACGGTCGGGACCCAACGTGCCGTTGATGCCGATACCAGCCGGTGTGCCGGCGAGCACGGTGGTGATGACGAAGTCCTTCCCCATTTCTGAGGCGGGGATCTCGAAATACAACCGTGAGCCGACCTGGTGAACATCAAACACGCCCTTCTTCGTCTTCGCGCGCGGCGTGATGACGGTCGCGTAGGGACGCGGATTCGGATCACCACCGCCACCAAGCGCGCCGGCAAGCGCGCCGAGGTTTGGGAGGCCAGGTGGCTGATTTGGTGCACCTGGGGTGGGCGAACCGGGCGTCGGCGCGCCGGGCGTGGGCACATTGGTGCCGTTGCCTGCGGGACGAGCTGCAGGCGTGGGCGCGGTCGACGGCTTCGTGGCCGGCTGGCACGCCGCGAGCGCCAACCCGGCTGCGGCGAGCGGGAGTGAGCGAAAACGCATCGGTGTGGATCGAAGAGGGGGGCACGGCGCGCCGCGGACTTCGCGGGCTGTGGGGAGTTTAGACGCGCGCTCGGCGTCGTGGCAGTCAATTTACGAAAAATTCACGGGTGGCATCCTAACTCGCGTTTCGGGCGTAGGCGACGGCACCTCGAAAACAGACCAGCGCCCCGACCGTGAGGCGGTCGGGGCGCTGGTGAGGGTACAAAGGCAGGGACGGTTCGTTAGTCGTTCGGATTGAGCATCTTCTTGATCTGATCGCGCGCGTCTTCAAGATGCGCCTTGCTCATGCGATCCGACGTCTTCGCGATGGCGGCTTGGAGGTCGGCATCCAGAGCGCGCATTTCACTCTTGAGGATCGGGCGGAAATCGGACGTGCCGACCGGCGCCGCACCGGCACCACGACCACCGCCACCGGGGGGCGCCGCGGCGGCCGCGGCCGGCGGCGGATTGATCTTACTGGCCATGGCTTCGAGGTACACGCGCTGCAACCGGCGACGGAACGCATCGATAGGCGCGCCCGACTCGGTTTCCTTCCACAGGCCATGGCGCAAGTCGCTGAGCATGTCGGCGAGTGCGTAGACTTCGTTCTTGCTCTTCGCCATCGCTTCGAGTTCCAGCATGCGCTGCAATCGCTCGTTGCTCACCACCGACGCCAATGACCGCGCCTGCGCTCCGCCAATACGAGCCAAGCTGCCGCTCGCTTCGATCTTGCGCACGATGTTGTCGTCGATCAGCCACATCGGCGTGGTGTAGGCGTTGTCGAGCAAAAATTGCAGCGCCTCTTTCTGTCGCGCCGGCTCTACGTTGCGCCACACCGGTCCCTTCTGCCCAACCAACTTTTCCTGTTTATACTCGGCACCAATGATGCGCGCTACGTGGCCCATTTCGGTGGCCCACTGTCCGATGGTGCGCCCGTACAGCTCTTCGAGATCGTCGTAGGTGTCGCCCTCTTTCCACGCCGTGGCCGATTCCAGCATCACCATGACGCGCTTGAGGTTCCTGATGCCGAGTGTCGTGGCCTTCACCGCATCCGCATCACCGATGGCTTCGGACTGTTCGCCCGGATCCGCGCCTTGCGCGCCACCGTCGTTGGCAAAGCGATACCACGGCGTCTCGTCTTGCATCTTCGACCACTTGTCGAGCGTGGCCTTCTCGGCTTCCGGTGTCCTGGCGTTCGGGATCGGCGTATAGCCCCACATGACCGCGTACTTGTCGTACGGACCAACCTTGGGAATCAGATCGTCCAACGCGATACCGTCTTCAGGCTGCGCGACATAGTTGAAGCGCGCGTAGTCCATGAGCGTCGGCGTGTGTCCCATCTTCGCGACCCACGTTTTGGAGCGCACACTGTCGAGCGGATACATCGAACTTGCCTTGAAATTGTGTGGAAAGCCAAGCGTGTGTCCCACTTCATGCGCCGTGACGTACTCCACCAAACGGCCCATCAGGGAATCGGGGAACGGCAGCTTTTGCGCACGCTTGTCAAGCGGTCCAACCTGCGTGAAGTACCACGACCGATTGAGGTTCATGACGTTGAGGTACGTTTGCACGTCGGCGTCGATGATCTCGCCTGTCCGAGGATCTTTCAGGCTGGGGCCGACGGCGTTTTCGGTTGCTGACGGCAGCCAACGCACCATGGCAACGGTAGCGTCTTCACCAGAGAAATCGGGATCGTTGGCCGGTGCCTCGGCGGCGACGATCCCCTTCGAGAAGCCCGCCGCTTCGAAGGCGACCTGCCAGTCTTCGATACCGCGCTTGATCCACGGCTTGATCCAGGCCGGCGTGGCGGGATCGAGATAGTAGGTGATCGGCTTCTTCGGCACGCACAAGTTCCCGACCTTTTTGTCAGAGCACTCGAGACGCCAGCGTGAGATGTAGCGTTTGGTTTCGACCCGTTGCGTGGCTCCCGAGAAATCGCGCTGCGACACGGCGAAGTATCCCACGCGATCGTCCACCATACGCGGCATCATGGGATCATCGGGCAGTTTGGCGATGGAGAAGGTGTACTTCTCGGTCGTTGGCGCCGCCGCCGCTGCCGCTGCACCACCGCCGCCGCCACCAGCGCCCGGTGCGCCGCCTTGTGGCGTAAACGACTGCACTGCGGTCACGTTGACGTTGCGCGAGTAGGCCGCAAAGCGCTCGACGTACGAGCGCGTCGCATCGACCGTGGCCCGTCGACCGAGTGCAGTGTACTCGGGTACTCCGCCGGTGAACATGCGCGTCACTTCCACCACCGCCGAGCTGTCGACGCCGAACGCCTCGATGTTGAGCGCCGCGACGATCTTCGTCACGCCAATCAACTCGGCCGCGAGCTTCTGCGACGGCGCGTTATCGGCGATGATGTCGCGGTAGTCGGCCTCGCGCACAAAGATGCGGTTGTCGCGACGTTCGAAGCGGACCAGTTGATTGCCGCCTTGTGTGCCCCGAATGCCGATTTCGTCGGGTGTGCCGGCCAGCGTGGTCACGATGACGTAGTCTTTTCCAAACTCCGCGCGCGGAATCTCGAAGTAGAGCCGACTCCCCACCTGATGCACCTTGAAGACGCCACTCTTGGTGACGGCGCGGTTGGTGATGACCGTCGCGTAGGCGCGCGGTTGCGGGTCCTGCGCGGCACCGCCTTGGGCGGCCTGCCCTGCACCGGCCCCTCCAGGAGCACCGCCGCCACGTCCACCGCCGGTCGGGGCACCGTTCCCTGCAGGAACGGCCGTAGGGGTTGGCGCGGGGGCAGGCGGCGGCGTCTGCTTGGCGCAGGCGCTCAGCGCGAGGCCCGCCGCGGCGAGGGAGAGTGAGAGGTGACGCATTGGTGAGTCGGTCGGGGGAGGGTTGGATGGGCGCGCCGTCGCAGTGTTCGTGGCGAGCTCGCACCTTTGCCTACGCGCGGCTGGGCTGGGATGCTGGGGGGAACAGATGACGAAGACCGCAGCTCGGATCAGCGACGAGCCCTGGGGCTCGTTCAGCCTACCGAATCCACGTGCCCAGTCGACGCCAGCGCACCTCGGTGACCGCGCGAATGAAATCCAGGCCGCGCTCTGTATCGAACGAGTAGTACACGAACGTAGGGCGACCACGCACGTTGGCGCGCGGCACAGGGCCGTAGTAGCGGCTGTCGACCGAGTTGTCGCGATTGTCGCCCATCATGAAGAACGTTCCGGCGGGCACCACCAGCGGTCCCCAGTTGTGGAGCGACGGACTTTCTACGGCATCGCCAAAGCGGGAGCGCTGTGCTTCAATGGCGTGCTGCCACGCGAACAGCGGCTGCGCAACGTTGCCCATGTCACCAATCGAGAAGGTGTTTGTGGTGGTCCGTGACTCGGCGACGCCGTTCACATACAGCCGACCATCGCGCATGTGGAGCGTATCGCCGGCCACACCCACAATGCGCTTCACCAATGTCGGCGTGATATCCTCGGGCGTAATGCGAATGGCGAGGTCTTGCGGCGGCGACTGGAAGACAGCCACATCGCCGCGTATCGGCTCGGCGTACCCTGGAAGGTTGACGTTCGTAAACGGAATATGCGGACCAAAGCGCAGCTTGTTCACGAACAAGCGGTCACCCACAAGTAACGTTGGTTCCATGCTCCCACTTGGGATGTAGAACGCCTCGGCGAGCGCCACGCGCGCAAAGAGGAACACGCCGAGCACGGGCGCGAAGCTGAAAAACAGCGCGCGCGCATGCTGGATAGTGGCGTCGCCAAGCGAGCCCTTCGGACCTTTGGGTGGCGTAGGTCCAGACGGAGAGGCGGGCTGCGTCCCAGCTGTACGCGCGGCGGGTGCTTGACGGCGACGCTTACTCATAATGCTCGAACCTCGGGGAATAACCTGGTGACATGCGCGACGCGGAAACGCGGCCATGCCATGGCTGGCCTCTCGACCGGCCGCACAAAAAGACTTCGTGAAGGTTCCCTGTATGGGATTGCCTACGCAAGTGGCACACGCCCGATCATGATGGCTGGACGCTCCATGTGCATCACGAACGTCATGCAGGTACCGTGGTCACGTACCGTGCTCTACAAGCCACGCTTCAGTCACATCCATGGCCGTCCGCCACTGTGTGGCAGACATGAGGTGGCCCACGCCCGGCAGTTGCACGATGCGTTGTACGGCGAGCGGGTGGATGGTACGGAGAGATGCGTGAAGCCGGTGCGCCGCAGCGGGTGGAACGCTGGTATCGTGCTCCGCGACGACGCTGAGCATCGCCGTGTCGCGGAATCGCGCCGGCAGCAAATGCGGACTTCTCTCATCAGGTCGCTCCGGTGAGCCCACAACGCCAACAGCGGCGCGCACGGCGAGACCATCAGCCACTGCTTGATACACCAGAAACGCGCCCATCGAAATGCCGACCGCGGAGATGCGCTGCGGATCAGCACCGTGCGCGTGGACCAAGTCATGAATCAGATGGGGCAACTCGGTGAGCGACTGATCCACGCACTGCAGCATCACCTCGAGCGCACCGCCACCAGCATGCGCTATCCGCTCGGTCATGCGCACATCGCGGCGCGCACCATGATCCACCACGTCGACCGCCACCGCCAGGAACCCGGCGCGTGCGCAGCGTTCGATGTCGGCCACATGTGCCAGAGCATCCGCGCGAAACCCATGAAACCAGAGCACCGTGGGCAGCGGCTCCGGCGTGTGCGCGGGAGCCGCGATCATGACCGGAACTCCAGCAATCGTTGCCGGTCGTGCCTGTATCACCGCTTCCTGCACCGATGCCACCGCGCTATCGGCGTGGCTCAAGTATCTGCGTCACGCGGTCGGCCACATCGGTCCAATGCGCACGCTCAACCGATCCGGTCGATCCCAGCGCGGCGCGACGCGCATCCCGCTGGATCTCGCGCAACTGTGCCCGCGCCAACGCCGGAAGATCGCTCTGCGGCACATTCGGGGCGGTGATGAACGGGATCGGCGGCTGCGGAGCGCCACCACCACCAGGTGGTGCGGCAGCTGGTGCCGGCGGATTGACCAGCGCATCGAGCCGTTGCAGATACACACGCTGCAGCTGCCGACGGCTCGCATCCGGCGCATTGCCGGTCCAGACACTGCGCTTGAGATCCCCCAGGTACTCCACCAGCGGATACGCATTCGCCGCATCATATCGTTCCGCCTCGGCTAACCGACCAAGCCTCGCGGTACTGAGCAGCGAGCCGATCACCCCCCCCGCGCGCGCACTCAATGCCGTACCAGGCCCAATGCGCGACACGATCCCCGGTGGGGCGAGCCACGAGGGCGTAGTGAAGACCTGCTCGCTCAGGAATTGCAATGCGGCTTTCTGTTTGGCGCGCGGCACAACCTGAAACACAGCCCCGGCTTGGTCGGATGTTTTGAGATCGACCTGCACTCCACCGATGACCGTCACCACGTGTCCCATATAGCCAGCCCAGCGACCAAGGGCTTCGCCATAGATCTCAGACAATTCAGAGTAGTCGTCACCCGGTCGTGAAGTCCAGGCGACCAGGTTTGGGATCATCCGCTTGTAGTTCGCCACCGCATACGTAGACGACTTCACGGGATCGTCGCCAAGATCCTCCGTTTGGACTCGCGGATCGGCACTCCCAAGGCCTTGCGGCACGAACCGATAAGGCATCGGACCTGTTTGCGTCGTCAGCCACTGGTTCAGCGTACTCTTCTCGTCGTCGGCCGAGCGTGCCGCAATCAGGCGATAGCCCCAATTGATCGCAAAGTCGTCGAAGGGGCCAAGGCGTCGAATGAAGTCTTTGGGTTGCAGCCCGTCGGTGGGTTGCGCGACGTAGTTCTGACGCGCGTAGTCCATGATCGTCGCGCTCACGCCGTATGTGCGTGTGAAGCTCGGGCTGCGCAGCGAGTCGGTGGGGAATGAGGCCGAGGCGATCATATTGTGCTGCAGTCCCAGCGCGTGGCCGATTTCGTGCGCGATCACCTGGTGCATGGTTTCGCCCATCAGCGCTTCGGGAATATCCAATGTTCGCGCCGCGGGATTGGAGGCACCGGTCTCCATGATCAGCCAATTGCGATACGATCGCATGTGGTTGTGAAACCACGTGATCTCGCTGTTGATGATCTCGCCCGAGCGCGGATCGTGCGTGTGTGGCCCGACGGCATTGCGCACGAGACTCGCCGCCCAGCGCACCATGGAGTAGCGCGCGTCATCGGGATCGAAGTCCGGATCCTGTGCCTTGGTGGGCGCGTCTTTCGCCATGATCGCATTCTTGAACCCCGCCTTCTCAAACACGGCCTTCCAGCTTTCGACGCCCGATTTCACGTACGGCCGCCACTTTGTTGGCGTGGCAGCGTCGATGTAGTACACAATGGGCTTGACTGGCTCGACCAACTCACCGCGTGCGTACGCCGCTGGGTCTTTGGGCTCCAACCGCCAGCGCGTGATGAACTGCTCCGACGCCGCCTTCTGCTGGTCCAGTCCGTAGTTGACGCGTTCGATTGAGAAATAGCCGACGCGCTCGTCGAAATGTCGCGCACGCATCGGTTGTTTTGGCAGCAGGACTATTGACTGCCGCGTTTCCATGGTCACGCTGCCGCCGTTGCGATCATCGGGCGGCGTTGCGGCATCAAAGGTTTGCACCTGTCGCACTTCGATGTTGATCGGAAAGCCACGCATGCTGCTGATGTAGCTGCGCGCGGGATCGAAGCGGCGTACACCGTACGTGCGACGCTGGTCGGCATTCAACCCGGATGTTGCTGGATTATCCGTGGCAAAGAAGTCGGTGACATCGATCACATATGACGTGCTGTCGCGCCCGAACGCCGCAATGGGGAACGCACCGAGGATGGGCGCGAAGTTGTTCTGTGCCACACTGCGCGCGATGGGGAGTGAATCATCGGCCACGGCGTCGGTGCTGATGCTCTTTACAAGGAGGCGCTCATTGACCCGCTCCCAGCGAATCATGCGTTCGTTGATCGACGTCCCAGCGGTCTGAAATCCACCGCTGCCTGACGGCGCTCCCGAAACACGCGTTACCATGAGAAAGTCCCGACTCATCACCGAGTCCGGCACCTCGAAGAAGTAGCGATCGTCCACGCGATGCACGGTAATACCGCCGCGTTCCGTGATCGCCTTGGCCGTGATGACCTGGGCATAGGGTCGCGGCCCACGGCGAGGCGGTTGCGATGTTGCTGCTCCCTCCGCGGGCGTGGCCTGAGGCGGGGGCGTCGGGGGGGGCGTTTGGGAGAGCCCAGCCGCGGGACAAAGTGCGATCAGTGCCGACAGAACGGCGCGGGCTGTGGACATCAAGACTCCGTGGAGGGGGTGTGCGTACCGCGCAACAATGCGCACCGATCAGGGCAGCGTCAATGGAGCATGGCTTTCGTATCGGCCGCGTGTAGGCTACGAGCGTGCTGCTTGCCGTCCTGAGCGCAGAATCGTACTCTGCGTGGTCAACAAACCCTTGCGGAGGCAGAGCATGTCCCTGCGCCCGCGTGATTTCGACCGTCACCCTGTCCCTGAGTTTGGAGTAGCCTGTGTTCCCTTCCTCGATGTGCTTGCGATCAGCGCGATCGTTCGTTGTGCGATCGCGCAGTGCACGCGCGGTCACGCTTCTACAGCTCGCCACGGCCCTCGCGGCGCCACTCGCCGCACAGACAACGGCAGCCTCCTCTGGTGCTGCAGAACCGCCCGTGCGTATGAACGCGGCGGGCAAGAAGATCTTGTCAGTAGCCGACTACTCGCGGTGGCGCACGGTCGACAACGCTCTGATCTCGTCAGACGGTAAATGGGTTGCCTATGGCACGCGGCTGTCGAACACGCTTCCCACCGATGCAAAGCCCTCGCTCACGCTCCGCAACACGGGCACCAATCAGGACGTGGTCATTGCGAACGCCAGCAACGCCACCTTCTCGCCGGATGCGCGCTGGGTCGTCTACCAAGTCGACTCGACGGCCCCGCCACGCGGCGCTCGCCCCGCAGCTGGCGCAGTGCCAGCTGACACGACCACGCCGTCGCCACTGACCGCGCGCGCATCAGCGACTCCAACGCCGGCGTTGCGGCGTTTTGAACTTCGTGAACTGGCAACCGGCCGCACGCAGGTGTGGGCCGACATGCAGTCGGCGTTCTTCTCGCGTACGTCCACGCATCTCGTGCTGCGACGTCGCGCCACCGGAGCCGGTGCGACCGGCGGACGCGGTGGCGCCGCTGGTGGCGCCGCCGATGCAGCGCCAACGGTGAACCCGACCGGTCCGCGTGGCACGGACGTCGTGCTGCAGGTGCTGGCGACCGGTCGCAGTCTCTTTCTGGGGAGCGTTGCCGACATTGCATTCTCGCGTGCGGGCGACCTGCTGGCCTACACCGTCGACGCGACGGCGCGCGACGGCAACGGACTCTTTGTGATGGACCTCGCGACTGGACGGACCCACGCGCTCGATAACGACGCACGCGTCTACAGCCGCTTGGCCTGGAGTGATGACGGCAATGCGATCGCGGCGCTCAAAGGCCGCGAAGTGGAGAAGATGCGCGAGCGCGACAATCTGCTGATCGCTGTGCCCAATGTCCGCGACATCGTCAACAACGCAGCGCCGGCGCCGATCACCCTTACTGCTTCCACCACAGCAGGATTCCCGCGTGGCATGGTGGTGAGCGAGCGCGCGGCGCTCTCCTTCAGTGACGACGGCAAGCGCGTGTTCTTCGGTGCCAAGCCGCAGGTGATCGCGCCCGACACGGGGCGTCGCCGCAGCACGGACTCGCTCGCCGACGTTGACGTGTGGCGCACACAGGACGAGCGCATTCAGTCGGAGCAGATCATTCGCGCAGACGCGGATCGCAACATCACCTATCGGCAGGCCTTTGACATCAGCACCGGGCGATTCATTCCGCTCGCTGACTCTACCATGCGCGAGGTCGAGATTGCGCCAGAAGGGAAGTGGGCGGTTGGGCAAGATCCCCGCGCCTTCATCTCCGACTACAGGCGGCCAGCAGCAGATTTCTATCGCGTGAACACGCTGACCGGCGAACGCACCCCGATGCTCAAGGGGCAACTGACGGGTCGAAACGTGTTTGGCATCAGTCCCGATGGCCAGACGTTTCTGTACTGGAAGGACAACATGCTGCACGCGTATTCGCTGGAGGCGAACAGCACGCGCATGATCAGTGGCGGCGCGGCGCCAAGCCTTGTGGATCGTGAGTATGACAATCCCGGACCACGCCCGTCGTACGGTGTTGCCGGGTACTCGCCCGACGGAAAATCGGTGTTCGTACACCACCGGTTTGACCTCTGGGTGCTCTCACTCGACGGATCCGCCCCGGCGCGCAATCTCACCACGGGCGCCGGGTCATCCGGTGAAATTCGATTCCGCGTGGTCCCGGCGCCGATTGATTCGATGGCAAGCCGCAGAGAGCGCAGCGGAGAATTGGTGGACCTTTCCAAGCCGATCACGCTGACGGCATACGGGGAGTACACCAAGAAGTCCGGCTTCTACACCTTGAACGCTGGCACACTCACGCCACTGCTGTACACCGACGCCTCGTACAGCACACCGGTGCGCGCCACGAAGTCGAACGAGGTTATTTTCACGCGGCAAACGTTTGTCGAGTTTCCTGACATCTATCTCGCGGATGCCACGCTGCAGAACGCGACTAAGATTTCTGTCGTCAACCCGCAGCAGTTGGAGTATGCGTGGGGACGTCGGGTGTTGTTCGACTACAAGAGTAAGGACGGCGTGCGGCTCCAGGGCATTCTTGCATTACCCGACGACTACAAGCCAGGCGAAAAGCGTCCGATGATCGTGACGTTCTACGAGAAGAACTCGCAGAACATGAATCGGTACTCGGCGCCATCGTACCTCACGGGGATGGGTGCGTCGGCCATGGAAGCGGTGAGCCGAGGGTACATCACCATGTTGCCCGATGTGCTCTTCCACACTGGACGCTCGCACAGCGACATGCTGGAGGCCGTCGAAGCAGCCACGCGCAAGGTTATCGAGATGGGATACGTCGATCCGAAGCGCATCGGTGTGAGCGGGCACAGCTACGGCGGTGAGGGTGCGGCGTTTATCGGCACACAATCCAAGCTCTTCGCTGCGGTCGGCATGGGCGCCGGTGTTACCGATCTGTTCTCCGATTTCAGTCAGAGCTGGGGCTGGTCGTATCAGGTGACCGGCGGCAGTGGTCAGAACGGCAACGACTACTACATGTTTGGCCAGGGCCGATGGGGCTTCTCACCGTGGGACAAGCCCGACGTGTATCATCGTGAATCGGCGCTCTTTCATGCGCCAAAGGTCACGGCACCGTTCCTGATCATGCACGGAACCGCCGACCCGACCGTCTCCTTCACCGAAGGCATGAACTTCTACAACGCGCTTCGGTTCAATGGCAAGAACGCCGTCATGTTGGCGTACCCTGGCGAAGGGCATGGACTGCGTGGGCTTGCCAACCGTCGCGACCTGACGATTCGCTACTTCCAGTTCTTCGACCACTACCTGAAGGGCGAACCCGCTCCCAGGTGGATGGCCGCCGAAGTGCCCTACCTGGTCAAAGAGGCGATGAAGGATCCACTGCGCTAGTTGCACAGCTCTTCGCTCGCAGTGTCTTGCCCTCAAGGGCCCGGAGCGCCGCCTCGTTCTGCGCAGAAACGGCGGGCGCGAGCACGAGGAGCGCAACACAGAATGCTGGGATTTTGTGCATTCTTCGATCTGGAGTGCAACTCCAGGTGGCAAAAGAGGGGCCGTCGCCCGGATATTTCAGGAAGTACGTCATCAGCACCTGTTCTCCCGTGCGCAGGTGCGCAGATTGCTACAGGCTGCACGCCCGCCTGTTTTCTGCCGCATTGCCATAGCCCGTGACGCTTCCCCGTAAACTCGTTGCTACTTTCACCCCGTTGCTGCGCGTTCGTGGCGACGAGTACGTCCGGAACGGGCGCGTCACGATGGTGGTCACGTCGCCCTCCCTGATCGAGGCGCGCGTGCACGGGACGAACTGGCATGATGTCCAGATTCGCGTCGTTGCCGGTGGCGCGCTCGACATGCGCTGCAGTTGCTCCTACGCGCGCGATCACGGAAACTGCAAGCACATCTGGGCCGTGCTGGTCGCCAGCGATCGCGCGGGCACCATGCCGACGGAGCCGGACCAGGCGTTTCTGGCGGAGAGTCGGCTGTTGCGTGAAGCGGAAGAAGCCATCGCCCGCGAGCGACGGGCGCGAGACGAGGCCCTTCGCGCTGAAGAACAGCGCGTGCGCACCGAGGCGATACTCGCGATGCAACACGCGGCAACCATTGTCGCGCCCATGACCCCTCTGCCCGATCCTCGGCCCTGGGTGCAGCAGATCCGTGCGATCAGGACACTGATGGCGCCGGGACTCGACGATCGACCCGTGGCCGATGCCCTCCCAGACACTCGGCGACTGGTGTACACGGTAGACGTGGCGCGCAGTGCCCAGCGCACCAACGGCGTCATCGTCGACGTGGGGATACAGGCGCTGCGCGCGAAGGGCGATGGATGGGGACCGACTCGCCCCATCCGCCTCTCGCGGGAACAGTGGCTCGCCGCTCCAGACGTCAGTGATCGCGAGATCGCACAGCTGCTCCTCGGGTCGTCGTCCACCGAGTTTGGTGCAGATGCCGCCGTACGCGCGCCGCAGCGCTTTGTGATTGCCGCCGACGCGGTATCGATCACGCTCAAGCGCATCTGCGAAACCGCGCGAGCCTTTGTGCAGCTGTTCCCGACCGCGCGCGAGATGCACCCGCTGGCATGGGACGGCGAAGCACCGTGGTCACTGCATCTGGCGATTGCCAACGACGCAACGCGGGATGCGCACTACGCGCTGAATGGTTGGCTTGCGCGCGACGGTGAGCGCATGACGCTGGATGAGCCCGCGCTGCTGACCGGCGACGGGATCGTGATCGCGCACGGGCGTCTGGGTCTGATCGTCGACCACGGCGCACAGTTCCTGACCACGGCGCTCGCGGGAGGATCGCTGCGCGGGATTCCTCGCGATGACGCCATGGACCTGTTGAGCGAGCTGTACGCGTTACCACAGCTCCCGGCGATCGATTTGCTTCCCGAACTCGAGATCACGACGATCGATGTCGTGCCGGTGCCCCGATTGCTCCTTCGCCGCGTCGTGGCAACACCCTGGAGTCCTCCCGGACTCGAGGCCACGCTGGCCTTCGGCTACGGCGACGCGGGGGCGACCTGGGACAACCACGCGGCTGGCATTCTGCAGCTGCCGTCCCGGACGGTGATTCGGCGTGATCGCGCTGCTGAAACGGTCGCGATGCAGCGACTCGAGCAGGCGGGATTCAAGCTGGATACCGAGTATGGCCAACGCCGATCCGTGCTGCGCAGCGCGGAAGCGCGGGGCATGGCTGCCGTCGTGGACCTTGTGGGGGAAGGCTGGGCGGTCGAGTTCGACGGGCAGGACATGCGAACCGCCGGTCCGCTGACCATGCAGGTCAGCTCGGGCATCGATTGGTTTGATGTCGAAGCCACGGTGAAGTTTGGCAGCGCGTCCGCGCGCCTGCCCGAGTTGTTGGCGGCGCTTCGTCGCGGGGAACGGACGGTGCGCCTGAGCGATAACTCGTTTGGCGTGCTCGACGATGCATGGATCGACCGCACTGGACTACTCGCGGCGACTGGGACACTGGTTGACGGCAAGCTCCGTTTTGCGGCGAATCAGCTGGGCATTCTCGATGTGCTGCTGAGCGCGCTGCCGGAGCCCGACGTGGATGCGGCCTTCGCGCACGCGCGCGCACAACTCACGGACTTCACCGGTGTGCATGCCGCTGAGCCACCACCAAGTTTTGTCGGCACGTTGCGCGACTACCAGAAGGAAGGACTCGGTTGGTTGCACTTCTTGCGACGCTTTGGCTTTGGCGGCTGCCTGGCCGATGATATGGGCCTGGGAAAAACCGTGCAGTTGCTGGCCTTACTGGCGGCACGGCAGGCCGAAAAGGCTGGACCGTCGCTCGTTGTCGTACCGCGCTCGCTCGTATTCAATTGGCAACAGGAAGCGGCACGATTTACGCCGACCTTGCGCGTGCTGGTGCATCAGGGACCGGAACGTCATCGTGATACCAGTCGCATCAGCGACTATGATCTGGTCATCACGACCTATGGCACGCTGCGCCGAGACGCGGTCATGTTGCGCGAGATGGAGTTTGACTATCTCGTGGTCGACGAGGCACAAGCGATCAAGAACGCCGCAACGGCGTCGGCCAAGGCCGTACGGTTGGTTCGCGCGCGGCATCGCATCGCGATGAGTGGCACGCCGATTGAGAACAGCCTGCGCGAGCTGTGGAGCTTGTTGGACTTTCTCAATCCCGGCTTGCTTGGAAAAGCGTCAGTGTTCGCGGCGCATTTGCGGCAACTTGAAGTGCTGGACATGCTCCCCTCCGACGACTCGTTGCCGAGTGATCTCGAACCGATCGAGACAATGGTGCCTGAGCTCGCCGACGAAGATGCGGCATCGCAGGAGTATGACGATGCGACAGCAGCCGCCCCGTCGCCAATCGAACGCGCCGCGCATCGCGAGGCCCAGCGCGAGGCATCCCATGCACTCTTGGCGAGAGCGGTTCGACCGTACATCCTGCGGCGCACGAAATCACAGGTGACGCCAGAGTTGCCGGAGCGGTTGGAGCAAACCGTGTTGGTTGATCTCTCGCCGAAGGAGCGCGCGCGCTACGATGAGCTTCGCGATCACTACCGCACGTCGTTGCTGAAACAGATTGGACCCGACGGGGTTGGCAAGCAAACGATGCACGTGCTGGAGGCGCTGCTGCGGTTGCGACAGGCGGCCTGTCACCCCGGACTCCTTGATCCCGCGCGGCGCGATGAGTCGAGCAGCAAGCTTGACCTCTTGCTGCTGCGTGTCACCGAAGCCGTCGCGGAATCACACAAGGTGCTGGTGTTCTCGCAGTTTACCACGTTGTTGAGTCTTGTCCGTGACCGCTTTGATGCGACCGGCATTACCTATGCCTATCTCGATGGCGACACCAAGGATCGTGAGCGCGTCGTGACGCGATTCCAGGAAGAGCCGGAGTGCGCGGTGTTCTTGATCTCACTCAAGGCCGGCGGCGTTGGACTGAACCTTACGTCGGCCGATTACGTGTACCTGCTCGATCCGTGGTGGAACCCCGCGGTCGAAGCGCAGGCCATTGATCGCGCCCATCGCATTGGGCAAACGCGACGGGTGTTCGCGTCACGGCTGATTGCCCGCGATACAGTGGAAGAAAAGGTCCTGGCGCTGCAGGATCGTAAACGGAACCTTGCTGATGCGATCATCCGCGCCGACGCGTCACTGCTGTCAACGCTGGGACGCGAAGAACTGGAGATGTTGCTCAGTTAGCATCGACGCGGCAGGAGACCCGTATGCGCCGCGAGTCAGTGAGCTGGCGATTTCTTGAACAACCGTGTGCCCACCAGCACTACGCCAACCGCCACACCACCGGCGGCGACTCCGACAAGCGCGTCCAACAATGTCTTGACCACCGTTCTCAGCAGCGCGCTGGTTTCATGCAGCGGCGAGACGATGCCCTCGATCACATGTTCGATGGCGGGTACGCCATGGGCCAGGATACTGCCACCGACGGTGAACATCGCGGCTGTGCCAAGAATCGACAGCGACTTCATGAGGAGCGGCGCCGCCACCAGGATGCCGTGGCCCATGCGACGCGACCCGGAGCTGGCGCGGGCGTTCAACGCCATGCCCAGGTCATCGAGCTTCACGATGCCGGCCACGAGGCCGTACACCAACACCGTCGCACCGATGGCGATCGCACTCAACACCAGCACCTGGCTCAGGAGTGGCGCGGTGCTCATGGTACCAAGGCTGATGACGATGATCTCCGCCGACAGCACAAAATCAGTGCGCACCGCACCCTTCACTTTCCCCTTCTCGAGGGCCACGGGATCGATCGACGTGTCCGCCATGGCGGCCAGTCGCGCCGCTCGGGCTGCAGCATCGTCTTCGCCGCGGTGCAGCACCTTGTGCAACACCTTCTCAAATCCCTCATAGCAGAGGAAGAGTCCACCCATCATCATCAGCGGTACGATGGCCGCCGGGATGAACGCACTGATCGCGAGTGCCGCCGGCACGAGAATCAGTTTGTTGACGAATGAGCCCTTCGCCACCGCCCAGACAACAGGGAGCTCCCGGTCTACACGAACACCGGCCACTTGATCGGCATTGAGCGCCAGATCGTCACCCATCACCGCCGACGTCTTTGTGGCGGCAACTTTCGTGAGGACCGCCACATCATCCAGCAGCGTCGAAATGTCGTCGATCAATGCCAGCAAGCTTGACGCTGCCATACAAACCCTTGTGTCGATGGAGGTGCCCGTACGCGGGCGGAGACGACGTCCGGCGCGTATCGAAGAAACGGCAATATCGCTGCGATCGTTCCGCCGCGCACCCCCGTCAGCAGGCTACCTCGCCCGCGAGCTCAGTTCAATCGCTACCCGTCGCGACGGGCGTATCGGACGCGCTTCCCCATTCGGACCAGCTGCCATCAAAGACCGCCGCGTCGTGTACACCAAGCACGTCGAGGGCGAGTACCACCGCGCAGGCCGTGACACCGGTACCGCAGCTCGCGACGATCGGACGCGTGAGGTCCACACCGGCGGCGGTGATCACCGCGCGAAGATCGTCAGCCGAGCGCAGCGTGCCATCCGCATTCACGAGGGAGGCATAGTGCACGTTCCTGCTGCCCGGGATATGCCCTCCCCGAACGCCCGCCCGCGGTTCCGGTTCGCGCGCCGCGAAGCGGCCTGGTGAACGCGCATCCGCGACCTGCGCGGCACGCGTGTGCAGATTCTCTCGCATCGCTGCGAGATCACGCACGCGGTCGGCGTTCAGGGCAGCGTCGAAAACCCTGGGAACGATGGACGCAATGTCGGTCGTCACCCCGTGCCCATCCCGTTGCCACTTTCCGATCCCTCCATCAAGCACCGCAACCCGCGCGTGTCCAAAGGTGCGAAGCATCCACCAGAATCGCGGCGCGCTGAAATTCTGACCGGAACTATCATAGACAACCACCGAGTCGTCGTTGCCAATGCCCAACGCGCCCATTCGCATCGCAAAATCCGCTGCACCAAGCAAGGTGTGCGGAAAGGGTGCGGAAGAATCACTCAGCCAGCCAAGATCGGCGAACACCGCACCGGGAATGTGCGCCGCGCGATACTCCGCGTGCGCATCGCGCCCGGCGGCAGGTAGGTACATGCTCGCGTCGACGACGCGAATCTGTGGGTCACTGAGGTGCTCGGCTAACCACGGCACGGAGACCAGCGGCGTTGGGAACGATGAATTCGGCATCTTGTGGATATATCGCAGGGACAGGTGTTGTACGAATGCCGCGTGGTGAGCGCTCACCCGCATCTCACGAAACACTACACGCCGAATTGCGTGAGATGATGATCCAGATGTTTATAGAACAGCGTGTTCCACTCCGATGAAGTCAATGGGCCAAACGAGTGCGACGACTTTCCGTCAAACACTTTTACGCCACCGGTGTGCACGCGCTGCAGGTAGCCGATGAGCCGCTGCTTTTCCTGGGCGAAGTCTTTGCGCCCCACCATCCTGAACTCCGGCGCCGTTGGACCATTTCGCGGATACGGCTTGGGACCAACCACGGCGCCCTTCACGAACAGTCTGAAGATGAACGTCTTGATTGGGCCAGGCTTGGGGGAAATATTGTCGTACACCATGACGTACGCCACGTTGACATGGGCCAACATTTGATCCACCGACATCTTGCCCCAGTGCGCCGTCGACGCTGGGGAAAGCACGTTGATGCGCCCCACCAGTTCATCGACGACCGACTGTTCGAACACGTTCTTCATAGTGCGCTGAGGTGTGGGTGAGGGATCCGTGTCGGCTGGCCGCATCGGAAATCGACTTCGTTGCATGGACCTTCGCAATGCTGCCGCACACGCGCCGCGATGCTACTCAGGCGGCCGCGCCGACGCCTTGATGCGGAGGGAGATGCCGCGGGTGCCCCACTGCAGTCGCAACGTCGCGTCTTCGCGCAGCACGGCCGGGAACTGATACGTCATCGATTCCAGGTGGGACGCAGAATCTGCCATCACGTCTACCCGAAGCGCGTCGTTGTCGCGGCCCGGATACGGTGTGTGGGAGATGCCGACGGCGCGACTCAGAATGAACGTCCAGTTGTTCGAGGCGCGTGGAATGAGCCACGTGGTGTATTCTCCAGCGTTCACCGGCCGCCCTTCAAGCACGACGTCGCGGCTGAAGCTGATGCGTGTGGCATCGTCGGCACCGGGATGCCACACGCTGTCCCACGGCACCAAGGCCCCCCAGAGTGGTCGTCCACGCGCGGTCGGTCGACCATATTCAATGGTGATTTTCGTAAAGGCCACCGACTGCACCAGCGTGCTGCGCTGACTGAACGGGTACATCTGCGCGTGGCACGGGACAGCGGCGGTCGAACCAACAATGAGCGCGAGCGTTAGCAGACGTGTTTGCATGGAGTCCCGGTGTCCTGGAAGTCGAGGGGTCGCCCGCCACGCTGGCCTGCGCGCTGTCGTCCCCGATGTGATCCACAAAGCTACGCCCGGCGTCGCCAATCGGTTCCGTCACTGATCCCTCGAGACGTCTTCTTGCCCGCCCGTCCTCGTCGCACCATTTTCGACTGCATGACGCGTCAATTTTTGCGGGACGGGCCCATGACGATGGCCCCGCGGGATACCGAACACGACCGCGCATGAGGCGGCATGTGGCGATGTACGGCATCCTCGGCGGCGTGCTCATCCTGCTGCTCCGGTTTATCGAGTATCGATACCTCGTGATCGAGCATTCGGTCGAGATCTACAGCGGCCTGATCGCGATCGTCTTTGTCTCGCTTGGACTCGGTCTCGGGTCGAGAATTCGTTGGCGCCCCGAAGCGACGGTCGACAGCGGCAGCATCATTGCCCAACAGATCCCGCCCCGTGCTTCGCCTGACACGCCATCAGACGCGCCTCGCATTACGAAACGAGAGCACGAAATCCTTGCGCTGATCGCCGCCGGCCTCAGCAACAGAGAGATCGCCGAACGACTCTTTGTCAGCGAGAACACGGTCAAGACGCATTCGTCCCGACTGTTTGAGAAACTCCGCGTGAACCGCCGAACGCAGGCCGTACAGGTCGGTCAACGTCTTGGGCTCATTCCGTAACCCCATTTCGTCACCTGTTCGGATGATTTTTGGCAGGACGCGTCGAAATCACCCGAATAGGTGACGGACTTTTTAAGACGGCGACCCTATGCTGACCGCCACCTTACACCCGTGGAGCGTTTCGTGAAGAAGATTGTTTGGACTTATGGACTGATCGCCGGCGCCGTCTTTGTCGTCACGATGCTGTCCACCGCACTACTCAAAGACCGGCTCGGCTTCGAGGCCTCGGAGGTCTTCGGCTACACCACGATGATCGTGGCATTCCTGATGGTGTTCTTCGGGATTCGTTCGTATCGCGACCGGGTTCTCGGCGGGAGAATCAGCTTCGGGTCGGCTTTTAAGGTGGGCATTCTTATTACACTCATCGCCAGCGTCTGCTACGTGAGCACGTGGGAGATTGTGTACTACAAGTTCATGCCCAACTTTGGCACGGAGTACGCCGCCAAGGTCATCGAAAAGGCCAGAGCTTCCGGCACACCAGAGCCCGAGATTGCTGCCCTGCAGCAAAAGATGGAGGAGTTCGCGGAGCAGTATAAGAATCCACTCATCAACATTGCCTACACGTTCCTTGAGGTCTTTCCGGTTGGCCTCGTGGTCGTGCTGGTGAGCGCGGGCATCCTCTCCCGCCGTACGCCATTGATAGCCCAAACACGGGAGGCGTGATGGCCCAGCTAACGGGTAGCGCCAGCGTCAAAGCGTTGCTGTACGCTAGGCGTCTCGATAAGCCGCACGGTTGCGACCCTCCCAGTTCTTGATGTCATCGAGCATTGATCGATCGTCTGCGGCATACAACCGGCGCATCGTTGGTATCGTTGCCTCAGTCGAAGATGCCGCAACGATCGAAGACGCCGGGATGCGCCAGTGCTGCCAATGCGAGAAGTAGGTGTCGGTGGTGTGCCAATGATCCAACGTGCCCACCTTCTTCGCGTTGTCCAACGGCTGGTTGCCGACGGCGGTTTTTGTGAAGAGCGGGACGGCGGTGCAGAGTTGCGAGGTCGCATCGACGCCCACGACCAAAAAGAGGTGTGTCCCGACGACCGCTCGATCTCCATCGGCGCTCACCACCGCATTCGTGTGCGCACCACCGAGCGCTCGCAGGATCGTGGTGTCCAGTTGAACCACCAGCCCTGGGGAAACTTCTTCTGTGTTGACGATCATCGTTGAATTCCTTGGGCTACGGTTCTTCTGATCCGTGCCGACGTTGCATGGTTCGGGGATGCTCCAGCTGAACAGTAGCATGCCGCGCCGCGAAGGTCGCGTCCCTAGAACACCGCGTGGTCGCCGAGCTGAGCGGCAGCGGTGCCGTTGATCACGTCGGCGTAAAAGTCAAACAGGGTTTGCGTTCCCGTCGACGGGGTCGCGTCGGCATCGTAGCGGCCGGTGACCGGGTCCAGGACCAACATTGATTCGGTCGCGTAATACCGACCGATACGTGCCAGTTGGGCTTTGTCAGCGAGCGGTGGGACGAAGCGACCAGCCACGCCCAATACGCCAATGATCGCATCCAGGAGTCCGACAGGTACCTGCTTGAATCGCGGCGTCTTTCCTAACAGCGCGAAGAGATGTTCGCCCTGTTCTCGCGGTGTAATCGCCATGCCCGGCCCGCCGATCGGCAGCACACGATTGGCCCTGCGTTCGTCGCCCACACACTCGGCAAGATACTCACCAAGATCCGCGTCGCTGATCGGTTTGCACGCCGTGAGCGTCCCGTCGCCGAAGATCAAAAACGGTTTCCCGCGCTTCACGCGCTCAATCTGGCCAGACAGTGACTTGAAAAACGCGGTTGCGCGCACAATGGAGTACGTCACTCCCGACGCCATCAGCGCGGCTTCGAACGCGAGCTTCGCGTGTTGAAAGGCAAGCAGCGGTTTCTGGACACAAATCGCCGACAACAGCACCATCTGCGTGACCCCTGCCCGCTGTGCTGCGGCGAGTGCATGCAGATGCGCCTGATGATCAATGGCCCACGCATCTTTCGGCGTTCCGGTCCGCGAGGCGAGGCAGGACACGAGTGCATCAAACCGCTCCCCCTGGAATCCGTCTCGGTCCAGTGACGCAGGATCACTCACTTGCCCAACACGTACTGTGGCTCCGGTCAGAAGACGCGAGCTCTCGGCGGCCGCGAGCGCACCACCAACGCCAGCGCGCGGTCGAACAAAACACACGACCTCGTGTCCGCGCCGTACGAGCGCGAGCACAGTGGCCCGCCCAATCGTGCCCGTCGCGCCAAGCACAAGCACGCGCTTGGGAGGCGCAGGGTCTGCAGCTGTGGTCGATGCATCACGTAACGTCATAAGCATTTCAAGGAGCACCCAATCAATCATTCGCGCAAGTCCGACACGAGGAAAGTGGCGGGTCCTACTTCGGTGCGCTGATCACCCACCGAGCCACGCCGTTTCGCGTGTGCTCGGTAGGTGACCTGAACAGGGCGCAGCTTAGGCGGCAGCGGGCGGCATGATGACCGCGTCGATGACGTGTATCACGCCGTTCGTCGTGTCGATGTCGGCCGAGACCACGGTCGCATCATTAATCTTGACGCTGGGTCGCATCAACGGCGATGTCCGCGCCTTGTACCGTCTTCACGTGCATCGTCTTCCCGGCAATGTCGGCCGCCATCACCTTACCTGGAACCACGTGATAGGTCAGGATCGACACCAACGACGCCAGATTCTCTGGCTTGAGCAGCCCTTCGACTGTTCCCGCAGGAAGCTTGGCGAACGCCTCGTCGGAAGGAGCGAATACCGTAAACGGGCCCGCGGACTTGAGGGTATCAACGAGACCGGCGGCCGTGACCGCCGCAACGAGGGTCTTGAAGCTGCCGGCGGCGACAGCGGTATCTACGATGTCATGCAACTGGCTTGTCAACTCGGTTGTCATCTGGACTACTCCAAAGGGATGAGACCCACGATGCTGCGCTGCATGGAATTGTGCAGCGATCATCGTGACGAACACGTTGGCCGCTGGTGCGATCGCCATTGGTTCTGCTGGTAAAGCGGTCAAGCCGACAAATCGTGCCAGCTACTTTTTTGATGCCGCGGATCGGACCGGCAGAACTCCATACGGCGGGCCATGCGATGTCCAGAATTACCATGCATTCTCGCCGTATGGAGAAATGCCGCGACACGCCCTGCCCGCGAATCGTCGCGGTCGCGCGCATTTATGTCATCTACAGTGGAGAGCCGCCGTGAAGCCGTCACTCGTCTGCCTACTCGCCGTCGCTGTTGCCTCGCCAGCGTTCGCCCAGCCCAGCGACCCGCAGGTCCTTCGCGACATCAGGAAGCCCGGTGTCCTCAAGGCCGAACTGCGACCCGGTGCCATCAAGAAGGTCTGGAGTTCTGCGAACACGCAGTACTTCTGGGATCGTGCGGTGGTGGCATGGCGCAATGCCAACCTTCCGGAGTTCCCGAACGCGATGCTCGAGATCGGTGGCTTTGCGCGCTACGCCTACGTCACGAATACGTACCAAGAGTTTCTGACGACGTACAACACGTACAACGGGATCCCCGCGCCGAGCAGCGCTGAAATCATGACCATGATGCAGAAGAACGTTCGTGGGGTCGTTGGCGAGTACAAGTACAGTACGATGGTCGGTGAATTTCACCATTTTCGCTATCCCGAGAACAGCGGTCCGACGTGGGAAAGCCCCAAGCATCTCACGGTGCCGTTGGAGATCGCGTACGAACGGAAGGAGGGACCGACATGGACGGTGGTATACGCCGACCGCCTTCGCGTGCACTTCTATCGTGACAACGTCAGCGCGCCGTGGAAATCCGACCTTGTCAACGAGGAACTTGAGAGCATTCGCGGAGACCGCAAAGAGTACGCGGCGACGGAGCTTCGGAAGCTGCCAACGCGTGCCGACTTAGACGCGAGACGTCCGCCGGAGTGAGCCGTAGGCAGGCACGACGTGGGTGCCGGGACGTATCTTGCCCTGGGCGCATGACGCGGGAGTGAGACGAAACTTACGGAGCCTGACGATGGCACGGCGGCAACATTGGCGACTCTCGACGTTCACTCTCGCGGCATTCATAAGTGCCTGCGACAGGGAGGTCCCTCGCGCTGGTGATACTGCGCGCTGGAGGTGGTGTACGTACTCCTGAAGGCGAGGGGAGTGAGATCGTCACGATCGGCGACGTGTCTTTCATGGTACGTTGTCGTGGTGAAGTCACCGGCCCACGTTCGTAGACAGCAGTCCCCGCGCGTTCAGGGTTTCGCAGCGCGCTCGGCATCAAACGCCTTGAGTCGATCTACCGCCGCAACGGTCCGCGTGGCGGTCGGTCCGAGTTTCTCGCGTCCAATCGCCACGGCGCGCTCAAGATGACGGCGTGCCGACGCGAAGTGGCGTTGATCGATGTCCATTGTAGAGGCGATCCGTTCAATTGTCATCTCCGCGATGGGTCGTTGAGCGCCCATCTTGAGCGTGAGCAGGCGGACCCGCTCGAGGCTTTGCGCCACCGCCCGGGCCTGGTGCTGCTGCACTTCGACCATCGCACGGCCCGCATACATATCCGCGAGCGCCATGGGATCGGTGGTGGGATGCGATTCCGCAATAAGAATGGCCGAATCGAGGACGGTGAGGAGCGTGGGAACGGACGAATACTTCGACCGGCTCGATGTCCCTGCCCCAATGATCTCTCGTAAGACCGCCGACCCTCGCGTCGAGCGAAGCAGCTCGGCATTGGCGAGACGCGCGGACTGGACGGCTGAGAGCGTGCCACCGACCAGCGCCACCACCGCAATACCGACGCCTGCAACGAGCGCCCGCTGTCGGCGCACAAACTTTCGCACACGATACGACACGGTATCCGGACGCGCGGTGACCGGAAGCCCTTTGAGATACCGCAAGAGATCCGTGCTGAGCGCGTCGGCACTCGCATATCGACGCGTCGGTTCCGCGCGCATCGCCATGAGCACGATGGCATCAAGCTCGCCGCGGAGCCGGTCGCGAACCGACGACACGTCTGGCAGTCGGCATTGCGAGGGTTGTGTTTGCGTCACACTCTCACTCGGTGCGCGCACTGGAGACAACGATACAAGATCGCGAGCGGCACCGGGAGTGAGGCCGTCCAAGGCATACGGAGAACGCCCTGTGAGCAACCGATACAACATCACACCGAGCGAGTACACGTCCGACGCCGTCGTGACCTCATCGCCGCGGAACTGCTCCGGACTGGCGCACGCGGTCGTGAGTGGAGCGGAACCGGCGCGCGTGAGTTCCTGCGCGTCGTCGGTCAGCTCATCATCAAGGGTGGACAGCTTTGCAATACCAAAGTCGAGCAGTTTGACTACGCCGTCACTGTTGACAAGCACGTTGCTCGGCTTGAGATCGCGGTGCACGACCAGCTTCCCATGGGCAAACTGGACGGCCGCACAGACTTGTCGAAAGAGATCGAGACGCTGTGGAATCGTGAGCGCGTTGCTGTCACACCACGTATCGAGGCGAACGCCATCGACGTACTCCATGACCAGATAGGGGACGCCGTCATCGGTCGTTCCGCCATCATACAGCGCGGCAATGTTAGGATGATCGAGCCTGGCCAGGATCTGTCATTCGCGGCGGAACCGCCAGGCCAGTTCGGGCCGGTCAAGTCCGACAGATAGCGTCTTGATCGCGACGCGCTTTTTGAGCGTGGGATCGACGTGCCGCCCTTCGTACACCACGCCCATCCCACCGCGGCCGATTTCGCGTTCCACGCGGTAAGCGCCGAGCGTTCGACCAAGCAGCCGTGCCGCCGGCGCATCTGCGCGAAGAAACGTCCCACCCGAACGCACCGCGAGAAAATCCTCATCCGCTTCGCTGTCAGCGCGGAGCAACAACCGCACCTCGGTAGCGACCGCCGGCTCCGTTTGCGCGAGTGCTGCGAGCTGCGCATCCCGGTCGGCCGACGAGAGAGAGCGGTAATCATAAAAGAGCGCGGAGATTCGAGCCCAGCTGTTTGACGTGACGTCCATAGCTCACGATAGCGTCGGGCAACTGCACTCGGCAAGAAGTCTGCTTCGATTGGCTGTACGAAGCCGCATACCCTGGATGGGGACAACGCGACCGGGCACGTCTGCGCCGGCTGGCGCTTACGCGAGGAGTGCCCGCGTGATGTTCGGTATGGTTGGCGCTCCCGCCAACGCCATCGACAGACTCAGGTCTTCGCGCAGCAGCCGCAGCACGCGCCGTACACCGTGCTCACCGTCGACAGCCAACGCCCACAGGTAGGGCCGCCCAATCATGACCGCCCGCGCGCCAAACGCGAGCGCCTTTAATACGTCCGTGCCGCGCCGAATGCCACCATCGACGTACACTTCCGCGCGACCGCTCACCGCGTCCACGATTGCTGGCAAGGCGTCACACGACGTCAGCACGGTGTCGAGCTGTCGGCCGCCATGGTTGGAGACGGCGATCCCGGCGGCACCATGCTCTACAGCAAGTCTCGCGTCCTGCGCGGACAAGATGCCCTTTACCACGATCGGCAAAGACGTGATGCTGCGCAACCAAGCCAAGGATTCCCACGTGAGCGAGGGATCAAACTGCTGGCTGATGTACGCGAGCAACGCTGACGCGCTCTGTACGTCGGCAATGACGTGATTGAAGTTGGCGGCGCTTACATGCGACGGCACCACGAAGGCGTTGCGTGCATCACGTTCCCGATTGCCGGGTCGCGGCATATCGACCGTCAGACAGATCGCCGCGTAGCCCGATGCTTCTGCGCGCCTGACCAGATCGTGCGTGACCTGACGATCGCGGTACACGTACAGCTGAAACCAGCGCGGCGCCCGCGCAGCACCCGCCACCTCTTCCAGTGAGGTCGAGCTGAGCGTGCTGAGCACCTGCAAGGTGCCCTCAGCAGCGACGGCGCGCGCAATGGCGCACTCTCCGTCGGCGTGGGCCAGTTTGTTCAACGCGGTCGGCGCCGTGATGATCGGCATGGCGATCGATTGACCAAGCACGCTCGTTCGCGTGTCGACCACACTCACATCAACCAGCACGCGAGGGATCAGACGGAGCCGAGTCCATGCCAGTTCGTTTTCGCGAACCGTAATCTCGTCGCCTGCCCCGCCGGCGTAGTAGTCGTAGACCTCCACGGGCAAGCGCTCGCGGGCCATCGCTTCGCTTTCACGGGGGTTGAGTGACACGGTCATGTGATGGGGGAATGTTGCGTGTAAGTGCAAGTGCCTGTCGCGCATCGGTCGATGCAGCGCTCATGGCGCGGGCGGACGCTTGAGTGGTGCCGCGGAGCCGTCGAAGTAGTCGATAATCTGCCGTGAGACCCGACCGATCATATCCTCTGTCTCTCCAGGCACTCCGGTGATGCCGTTGACAAAGAACGCAATGATCACCGTGCCGGATCGCGCGTACACCATCCCGACGTCATTCGCGATCACCGGGCTGTCCCCGGTCTTGTGCGCGACGGGGACATCCAGGAAGTGCGGGATCCGCCGCGCTCCTGCTTGCTGCCGACGCAGCATCGTGCGCATCATGGCCGCGCTTGCCGCCGAGGTCATTGTGCCGCGCTCGATGGCTTCGAGCAGGCGTCCCGTCTCGCGCGGATTCATGTCACCCAACCAATAGGCGTGATCCTGCACGGGCAAGCGAAGGCGTCCGTCTGCCAGGATCTTCTTATTGGCCAGGTCGCGTACCATGTCGACCCACTTGGCACGCTCACCAGTGAAGAGCGACGCGTAGAGATCGAAGAGCGCATCGCCTTGTTGGGCGTATTGCAGTCCCGTGGTTTCTTCCGCCGTCAGTTTGTCGAATTCCGGATTGACCAACGCCAGAATCTTGCGACGATAGACATGCCCACGGGCCACCATACGGAGATGCGCAAAGCCAGACGCCTTGAGCCACGCATTGAGGCTGTCCACACCGCCGATCTTCGTGACCATCTGATCGGTGGCGACGTTGTCACTGGTGATCACCATCTCGGTGAGCAGGTCTTTGATCGTCGGCGTCTGCCCAAGGTCATGGTATTGCAACACGCCGGAACCGTCACGCAGATCGGCACGACGAATCTCGACACGTTCGGCGAGGTTGAGCTTCCCCTGATCGACCAACTGAAATGCGCGCACGAGGATGGTGAGCTTGATGACACTCGCACTGCTGAAGGCGTCGTCGGCGTTGACGGTCGCCTCTTCACCAGTCGTGAGATGCTTCACGTACACGCCAGCCCGTGCCGGAAAGCGCGCGAGCTCAGACTCGAGCAGTCTCGTGAGGCCGCTCTTCGCCGACTGCGCAGCGACCGAGCGAGTCGCGGCCGCGAGGCACATTGCGGTGAGAATGGTGCGGGCGACCGTAAGGGCGGCAGTGAATCGCATGGCGACGGCTGGTCGAGTTCGGGGTGGTGGCCGCGCGGTGTCTCAGAATCCACATCGCGACTCCACAAACGTGCCTCACGTGCCGACCGGTCGCCAGTCACCGCCGGCCACGCTCACCTGTCAGTTTTGGGCCAGGCACGTTCGGTTGTTTTTACGCAGGTCATCCGAGCTCCGTTGCAATCCAACTCCAATATGGTGACTCTGGAGTTGAAACGGATGCTGTCACCATACGCCTCCGTGTCCTCCGTGTCCTCCGTGATTCAACATGAACAACGCTGGGGTGAATCACGGAGGACACGGAGGACACGGAGGAAGACTCATCCGAGCTCCGTTGCAATCCAACTCCAATAGGTTGGCTCTGGAGTTGAAACGGATGCTGCCACCACACGCCTCCGTGTCCTCCGTGTCCTCCGTGATTCAACATGAACAACCCTGGGGTGAATCACGGAGGACACGGAGGACGGAGGAAGACTCATCCGAGCTCCGTTGCAGTCCAACTCCAATAGGTTGACTCTGGCGTTGAAACGGATGCTGCCACCATACGCCTCCGCGTCCTCCGTGTCCTCCGTGATTCAACATGAACAACCCTGGGGTGAATCACGGAGGACACGGAGGACACGGAGGAAGACTCATCCGAGCTCCGT
>Ga0209490_10000304_pt1 | contig 51083 bp, 40 predicted proteins | sample MAT06_FD_187209 | JGI IMG/M metagenome (GOLD analysis project Ga0209490, IMG submission 187209) | Freshwater microbial communities from Lake Fryxell liftoff mats and glacier meltwater in Antarctica - MAT-06 (SPAdes) (version 2) | ecosystem: Environmental > Aquatic > Freshwater > Ice > Liftoff...
TGTATGCAGGGGGACATGCCCGTTGATCGCATAAAACACGCTCAATCCAAAAGCAAGTAACACCGCCGCACCTGTGAAAAAATGCTTGGCATGGCGCGCTCGCCATCTGCGCCGCCGTCGCGCCAACCAATCAATGGCACTGTCCATGCCAATAATCGCGAACACACTCCAAAATGGGATAAGCGCCGCCGAGGAATGAAATAATCCACCGCGATACCCCGGATAGGGGAAAACAAAGGTCATCGCAAGATGCAAGCCTAACGCATACACCCAAAATGGCTGGGTACTGGGATCGCGCCGCCGCACCCAACCCCCGATCAGCATAAATGGCAATAGCACAATGACGCCTTCGACAGCGATCAGCGTTGCGGCATTGTTGGCAAAGGCTTCGCGACGAGAAGCGATAAAAGAGTCCAGACCCTTAACGAATAAAGTCTGTGGGCTGGAGTCCGGCGGGAAGTTAAAAATGTCGTTGTACTCGTCAAACCAAATCGCTTGGGTGCCGCCCAATGGGAGTGGTGTCCCAATTGCCGCCAAATTGCGTGCAAAAAAAGGCGTCATCATGGCGCTGTAAGCGACGATCAACGCCACGACATGGGCAGCCCGCAAGCGAAACGGCAAACGCGCGATCACCGCAAACCCGACCGCAATCATCAACAGCAAGACGCCATCGGCACGGGTTAAGTGTGCCAATCCCGCCAGTGCCCCTACAACTCCCCAACGCCATACACGAGGTTGCGTCATCGCCATGCCCATCATCAGCAGGCAAGCACTTCCCCACGCCGCATAAGGCGCAAAAGTATCAGTGGCACCCCAAAAACGGATGAAAAAAGGGGAAAACAGAGTCAGCAACCCCGCCGCCCACGCATGGCGTTCAGTGCCGCCCCATCGGCGTCCTAGCCAAAACGCCGCACCAGCCGTGAACCACAGAAGAATCGCCAACGGTACCTGCGCCGCCCAATACTGATCGGGCGCATTAAAAACCGCCATGCCCAACGCCGCCAAAGTAGAAGTCATCGGCATCCAATAGAGGTGCGATGGCATCGGCAGCGGACTGACTGCCCCAATATATGTCCAGACATACGCATCAGTGAAGCCTAGTCCCGTGACAACTCGATTCGCAGCATTAAAGTGATAATACGCATCAGTGAAGGCAGGCGCACGCACTATCCCCATCGTGATGATAAAGGCGATAACCCCCGCCAAACCTACAAATACTCGCCCAGAGTTTCGCATCAAGGCAATGTCTCATCCGCGCGGGGGGTCAGATCTTCTTGCCGCAAACCCCGATACAACGCCGCGCAAAAACCAAGCAAAAGCGCCGTGCGTGCCAAGATCAAAACCACAAAAGGCATCACTAAGTTGCCGGTGATCTCGCCGCCACTATCCCCCGTGCGCAAAAACAAGAACGGATATTCGACAAACACCGATATGCTGAGCAGCACCACCGCAAGGATGCCATCGCGCGTCGGGAATGCCAGCAGCAGCAGCGGGATAATCTGTGCCACCCACTGAGGACTCCACCCTTGTGCTTGAAGGAAAAAAATAAGCAGTGTCAGCGCGACAAAATAAAGCATTCCCCGTTCATCACGGCGACGTGCCGTCACGAAGATGAACAACCCGATTGCCAATGCCCCCCCCAGCCGAACAATGCCGGGGATGACTGCCGGATTACCTTCCAGTCGCATAGCATTTTGGGGGTCGAGCCGTTCTAATGGAGAACCAAAATTGCCTGTTTTATAATTGCCATCAATAAGCGCCCAGACGGATTGATAAGACGCTTTGTTGAACTGCGCCGTCAATGAGGGCAACGTCATGGCACTATTTTGCAAAAGCAAAAAGGCATACACCACCCCAAAGCCAGCCGACAGGATGGCACTATAGCGACCCGCCGCCATCGGACGCCGAAAGCGCCAGACGGCTCCCAAGATCAAGGCGGGGGTGAACTTAATCAGCGCACCGATCACCGCCACCAGCGCCGACCGCACATCACGTTTGTCGATGAATGCCGCCAATGACCAGAGTAGGAAAAAGGCGACCATCGCTTCAAAGTTCCACCAAATCAAGACAGCGGGTGCCAGCAACAAGGCATAAATCCACATCAGCGCTAAGCCCGTACCGGCACCATACAAACGGGCACCAATACGACGCATCATGAGCAAGTTGCCAACATCAAAACCGAGCATCAACACCCCAAAGCTCATGGAAAAGGTGGTATAGTCACGCCCGAAAAGTTGAAAAACAATGACATTGAGGATGGACGGAATCGGCGGAAATTCGCTCCACCAGTCCCGAAACGGCAGCAAACCTTCGCGGGATAATGCGCCGAGCTGAAAATAATAGACAAAATCCCCACCGGCGGAAACACCCCGCTCCACCCCCTGCGCGAACAAGGGGAGGTAAACGATCATCAGCAACACGCGAAACGAAATGAACAGTAAAACGATCAATCGCACATCGCCGAATAGTTGCGCCGCGCGAAAACCGATGTCAGAGTTGGTGGGTCGGGTCATGAGCGCCTATGCCTCTCGTACAAATACCACTGCGAGATCATCTTCATACGCAGTCCGCCAATTAGCTTCATCCCGCAAACGCCGCGCCAAACCGCTGTTGGTCTCAATCAAAACCCACTGAATATCGTATTGTTCCAAAGTCTCGCGCCAACCATCGCCACCGATTGCCGTCTGTAGGTATTGGGTTAAAAACTCGTCCCCATACAAATCGGTGCGTCCATCCACAAACACCGGATGTTCGCGAAGCGCATACACCAGATACCCACCCCAATTATAGCTATTGAACTGGGCACCTTGTAATTGTGCCTCGCGAATGTAGGTCACAGCTTTCACTGGCAAGGCGCTTTCCATGGTGGTTTGGACAATCGTCGGCAGCACTACCGATGCCGTCTTGATGATACTAGCAAATAAAATCAACCCAAGCAGCAGCAGATTGATGACAGCCATTCGGGTCGTGGTGCGGCGCATCGGCTGAAACGCCCAGCCCCGTTGGGTCAAGACATCATACAGATGAAAGGTCAACACGGGCGTGGCGACGACGGCGAATACCGAGATATTTCTGCCCGCCAAGAGCGCCATAAATATAGTTCCGCTCACCAAGACAAACGATGTCCAGTCTAAGCGTCGCTTGCTTGCTCCCACTGCCCCCAACAGCGCGATCACCATAAACACGAAGGGCCACGTCTCACGCCCTTGAAAATTAGGCGAGTTCCATTCTTGAATAAAATTACGAAGTGCCCCAATGCCGATGGTCTGAAAAGGCACCGTCAGAATTTGCACACCATACGGATTGATCACGAGGGCAGCGACCGAAACAATGCCAACGAGGATCAATTTTTGAATTTGCCCCCATGTCAGCACACTTGAAGATGGGTTCAGCACTTTATCAATAATTTCACCCGCGATCATCCCGCCCAACAGGATAAACCCAATGGCAAAGCCAGCGTGTAGATTCCCCCAAATCGCCATCAAGACCGGATAAAGCCACAACCTATCTTTTTGCCGATATTTAAATGAAAACAATAGGTATAGCGCGATGGTGCTGCACAAAAAAGATAACATTTGGGGACGGGGCGACCAAAATACCGCCGCTGTCGCCGCCCCGATGATGATGACAAACGCCCGCAAATAAACGTTGCCCTCGCACATCCGATAAATAAAGAACATGCCGAGCGTTGCCAAGCCCGCCATATAGATGACCAAACCTGTCATACCACCGAGTTGCCAAAAGCCGTAGAGGATGATCTGCGCGCCCCAACTATGGTTGATCCACGGGGCACCCTGCATCGTATAGGAGAACGGATCGGTCGTGATGAAGCCCGTATTGAGCATATAATCACCGCTGCGCAGATGCCACCATGTATCGGTATCTACCGGCACGCGCGACGCCAACGCAAAAACCAGCATGAAAAGGATGAAGATAGTAGTACGTTCAATGGTCAGTCGGCGTAGCATATGGGGTCACATTCCGACACGTCGGTCTAGATTCCGCTCAGGGAAACAATTTTGCCTATCGTGCGCAGCATGATATTGATGTCCAATAGTAGCGATTGATGGCGAATATAGTATAGATCGTATTGCAACTTCACCATTGCGTCCACGTCATTCGCCCCATAGTCATAACGCACCTGTGCCCATCCCGTTAAACCGGGGCGCACGACCAAACGGGTACGATAAAATGGGATTTTCGTCGTCAAGCGGGTGATATGTTCGGGGCGTTCGGGGCGCGGACCCACAATACTCATATCTCCACGCAGCACATTCAAAAGTTGAGGCACCTCGTCTAGCCGACTCTTGCGCATGATGCGCCCAAAACGGGTGACACGATTATCCTTTTTATGGCTAAAGAGCGCCCCTGTTTGGGCTTCCGCATCTGGGATCATGGAGCGCAACTTATAGATCGGGAAATGGGTACCATTCCGTCCCACCCGTTGTTGCACATAAAAAATGGACCCACGCGAATCGAGCCACAAGATCAACGCAATAGGGGGCAGCAAAATCACAAAAATCACCAACCCAATGAGCGCCAGCAAAATATCGATGAAACGTTTGACGATGGGATACGGATCGAACAGCGCATCGGCATTGTTGATGGACAGGAACACCACTGCCCAATCATTGTTGATATGTTCAATAGGCACCCGTCCGGTGATACGCTCATATTCCAGCGCCATCGGCACAATGGTAATGCCATTTTCGTAGGCATCCATCACGCCTTGAAAAGTTTCGGTATCCAAGCGCGAGGTCTCGGTGATGATCAATTGAGTGATGCGATCCCGCCGCACGAAATTCATGAGGTCTGCCCCAGTGCCCAACACTGGGATGTTATCGATCATCTGCCCGACAAGCGTCGCGTCGGCGATCACGCCACGCACATCATATTCATTGGGCGCTTCGGTACGAATGGCTTCGATGATCGTTTGAGTCGACGAATTCGCCCCCACGATCAATGTTCGCCGCCGCTCACTAACCCACCCCACCAAAAAGGGACGGGCAAACCGCCATCCGCCGATCAAGATCAAGGATGCGACCCCATAATACAAGATAAACAAACGCGGCAATGTCAAAGTCGGCGACACAAAAAATACGACCACATAAATCACCCAAATTTGCGCGGTGATCAAGATCAAGCGTTGTAAAGTCGCCCCGCGATTGGAGGCGATTTTTAGCTCATAAAAGTCATTGGCGCTGGCGAGTAAAAACCATAAAGAAGGCAAGACGATAAACCAACTGACTTGTTCCATCACAAAATCGAGGGTAAAAGCATCTCCCGACGTGAAGCTCCACACGCGCAAGGCGATCAGGATCGATACCCAGATCGCCACGACATCGCCCATCAATAGCAACAAGCGGCGTTCTGAAAATTGCAATTGTGTTCGTCGTTTCGGCAGTGGCGAGAAAAACATAGGTCAAACCTCTGACGTGCGCAAACGAAGGAAAAGCAATGCCAAAATAAACGAAGTAATGCTGACCAACAAACCGGGCAGCACCCACGCCGGCTGATAACTAAAATTCACCGTATGGCTACCCGCTTGAATTTGAACGGCGCGGAAAGCTAAATTGGCGCGATAAATGGGGGTCTCTTCACCATCCACCGTTGCCGACCAACCGGGGTAATCGCTATCCGCCACCACAAGCCATGCGTCGCGCTCGGTATCTACCGTCACTTCGAGTCGTCCGCCGATCTCCTGCGTAATCTGCACCTCGCCTGCGGTCGCTTGCGGCACGGCACAACCCGCATCCCCCAACAGATGAATTTGCTGTTCGGGATTCCAAGTTGGCTCCACAAGCGCCCTTGCCAGTGCTTCAGGGGTAGTATGCCAGCACGCGGCGGAGACCAACCACGCACGAGCAGGATGGGCATCTGGCGCTGGTGTCAACCCGTTTACATCCACCAGTGCCCCTACCGCAGCTGCCCGTAATAAGCCGGGCGATGCCTCTTGATCCAGAAGATCGAAGTAAGCGCTATAAGAATCTGCCAATAGCGGATCGAAGTTATTGAACAATGACACCCCATCCAACATATTGATATTCGGCAACCGTGCTGACCGATACGCCTCGATATTGAGGACGACCGTCTGATAATTGTCGAACCGCAAAAAGGTCTCAAAGCGGGCGGTGTCTAATGTTTCCGCTTCCCAAAAACGGCGACTAGTCCAATCTGAAGGCGGCTGCGGGCGATAAAAATCAGCCGATGTAGTGGGGTTTAAGCCCCAAGCGGCATACCCCAAATCACCCGCGATAACCAACAAAACAAGCGTCATCCATCCACCGAAGGAGCGCGCGGTGCGTGCCGGTTGCGATAATGTCAAAACACCCGCAAGCACGCCCAAAATACCAGCATAGATCACCGCGCGGGTCAATAAATTGACGGCGGCAATCGAGGATGGCGCGATGATGAGCAGCGTCGTCGCCAGAATAACGGCGCTTCCCGCAGCGACCGTCCCACGCATTGCCCAGCGCCGTGTGTGATAGGCACGTCCCCAATACGACACCCCAATGCCCGCCAAGACACTTAATCCAGTCACTGTCCACAGGTGCCAACGTGCGGGCGCTTGAAAAAAATCAAAGGTGGGTACATTCTCAAAGAGAAATGGAAAAATCGCCGTGTGCCGTCCCATCGCCAAGACCATGCCTACCAAGACGACGATCAACCAAAAGGGGGTAAAACGTGCTGCCAGCGGTACCTCCGCAGTGGGTACGCGGCGGATTCGTTGCAGCCCCCACCCAATCACCGCAGCCAACGCGCAAAAAAGCGGAATCATGCCGATATACACCGAGTCTTCAAAGAATGCCCCACCCGTAATGTAGGTTCCTTCTGCTGGCGTACCGAAGACGTTGGGCGACAGCAAATTCAGAATGCGTGCGGGGGCATAACTCAAATTCATGGCAAAGTCATAATCGACCCCGCCCGCCCGTTGTGATTGAACGAGCAGCTCAGCCGTGCCGAACAGTTGAAATGCGGCGACGCCGGCACCGAGGATCACGCCAAACGCCGCCAACAATAGCGTCCATGTCCCTAATTGCCATGAACGCTGCGCCAAGACGGACATCAGCGTAAATAACCCCGTCAGCAACAGCGCGTACCAAGCGGTTTGGGCGTGCCCCGCCAGCAGCAACAGCGCTGTAAACACCGCCAACCACCCCACGCGACGGAGCGTCACCTGTTCCACCAGCAACGCGGCAGCCCACAACAACCATGGTAGCCATGCGACTACTTGAATGATCGGGAACGTGCCCGCACGCGCTGTTAGATAGGTCGTCAACCCAAAAGCAAGGGTACTCACCCCTTGCCCAAAGCTAGAGATCCCCAAAGCGCGGGTGAAGAAACTCATCCCCAAGCCGGCAATCGCCAAATGCAGCACGACCGTCAAACTCATGGATTGTGGAATCGCCAAAAACAGACTGAGCCAACTGAAGGGATACATCAAGGACGATTGATAATTCGCGAATAAAGGCGCGCCACCCCCACTCAACGAATTCCAAAACGGAAATTGCCCCGCCCAAATCTGATCCATTGCTTCGATCCGCCATGGAATAAATTGGAGCGATGGCAGCCCCCAAAATAACACATCGCCAAAGAGCAAGCGATGGAAAATGATGGCTAAAGCTACACATAAGATGACCCACGAAATACGTTCCTGTCGTTCCATCCATATCCTCAGCGGTTTGGTCGAAGGATGAGTGCCAGCATAACCAACCCCACAATGCTGGTGAAGGCGGCAATTTCTGTCGCTCGGTTATTGTTCTGTACCGTCATAGTATCGGGTAACGTTTGCCAGTCCGGTGCCCATGCGGGGATCTGTCTTGTTGCAAGGTCGCGAACATCGTCGCGATTCACATAGACGTAAATATCACTGATGCGCGTCAATAATGCCAGAGTCGAGACTGCTAAAGGATAGGCAGAAACTACATGAGTGACACCCCATTGCCCCAAAATTCGGGTATCGGGCAGTGCTTGGCGGTTGGCGGTGGCTATTTGATCTCCATCCATGCCCAGTAAAGGGGGCGTCACAACGCTATAACCTGATGATTCGATGCCGCCCCCCAAGGATACTGCATCCGCGATCGCTTGAATTTGAAAAGGATCAATACCGCCAAACAGATCTAAATCGTAAGCGGCGACGGTCTGCTGTTCAAGACTGTAGGTGGGTGAATAAACCCGTGCAGCACTATCTTCAATCAATGTTTCGGCAAGTGCCCTTTGGGTTGGCGACAACCATAAGGACTCGGAACGCCATTCCAACCATTGCTTACCGTTATACACCAAGTCAATTGACAGAAACAGAAACGAGGCAACAATCAACCAGCGGACAGAAAATGACCGCATATAGCGGAATGCCAGCAAGAAACAAACACCACTGCCCGCCGTCAGCCCGACCGCCATACCCTGCGGCAAAATACCCAGAAGAAGGATAACGACTGCCATCGACAGGAGCGCCGCGCCACTGATAAACCAAAGACGACTCGGTTTTCTTGAGGGTGGCGCGCTCAATAAGTGCTGAAGCCCATGCCCTGCCAATAGCGGCAAAACCAAAACCATGATGAGCCATGCCCGCGCCGGAACGCGAAACCACAAAAGCGGCGGGATAGCGGTTGTGAGGAGCGACCATAATGCGCCATTGCTCCCCAAAGCATAAAGCATCGCTAAGCCACACAACAGCCCCCATAGCCAATAACGACGCGGTTGCGCACCCAAAATGAGCAGTGCCATGATGAGCGTGGTCAAACCAAGATAGGGGAGCGTTTCCAGATTGCCAGATTGCGGCGCGAGGATTAGCCCCAGCCATTGAAGCGGTTGCATCGAAAAAATCCCCGCTTCGGTCGCGGTCAAGGCGGCGCGTGACAAATAAGGCGACCACACCAGCAAGGGGATCCATACGGAACTAGTCAAAATCCCAATACACACAAGGCTGATCCCAAACCAGACCCCATAGGATGGCAGACGACGCCATCCGTATTTCTGAAGGATCATCACCATCGCAAATAAAGCCGCCGCCGCAAAGCCAAAAAAGCTGACCCGCACATCCGCCAGCACCAACAACGATCCGCATAAGCCCACAAAAAGCGCGCCTCGAAAACGAACGCGCGGCGTTGATACTATATGTTCTATGGATGCCATCAGCCACGGCAACCATGCCAAAGCATAGAGTACATCTAGGTGCCCTCCGCCTAGATGTGCGATCAGTCGTGGGGACAAGGCATAGCTCAAAGCGGCAAAAAGAATAGCTTCACGCCCCAACCCTCGCAACCGTGCCCACCAGCCCATGCCAACTGCGGCTATCACCAGATGCGCCACAATAGCGGCATTTAAATAGATCAATGGGGGTAGAACAGCGGTAAACCACTGAAAAGGATAGGCGGTTTTGTTGAGAGGATTGGCGGCGAAGGGATGCCCAGCGAGAAAGTTTTCCCGCCAAATCGGGAAAACACCTGCCTCAGCCACGCTTTGACGAAAATAAATCGCCGCTGGGAAATGCGATGTCACAGCATCGGAATAAGGCTGACTCGGCGTGAAAGGCAGCCCATCCAACCGAAAACCAGCCCACAATAACAAGCACGCCCCAACACATAAGGCGATAAATTCACGGCGCATAGATGGACACGGTATTCATTTCTGCGACTCGCTCCAAACCTTCAAGACACGGTGCCGTGCCTAGGCGCGCTTCTTGTGGTCCCACAAGGATGTATTTAACCCCATATTGAGCCAGCAACACCTCGCAGTCAACACCCTCGGCATACCACGCCTGAACTTGCGCCTTCTTCTTGACAGCGTTCAAAGTCTCATAATCATGTCCATAGACGATGCGTGCCCCTACCCAACCGGGTATCCAAACACTGACTGGAGCTGATGCCAAAATCACATCGCTTGGCTCTGTATTTGCCCGCAACCAAGTAAAAGCATTGTCATAATCATGCTCCAAGAAAATACCGATAGCGGCACCTTGATACCCTGTCAATGCTGGCAAAATAGGCAGGAACAAAATCATAATTGGGCTGATCATCATCATCATGACTGCCAAGCTATAGGTCAACGTGCGCCAACGCCGATTGATAAAAGGCAGCCAAAAGTCTTCGGCAGCCCGCGTCGCAAAATAAGCAATCGGGATCATCATCCCAGCAGCGAAGCGCCGTTGGGTGGAGGTCGGCAAATAAACGATGATCAGGATAGAGAGCAACCAGAGCAGCATCAGCCAATCTCCGTCTTGCTCAAATCGGCGCACAGAGCGAGCAATTGCCGGAAGTGCGATCAGCAAGGGTAGCCCGAAGCCCATCAACATGATCGGGATCGCAGGTGCAAGGGTGATGTTCTGCAGGTTCCATTGTGCCATTGCCGCGTTGTAACGCACCGTCACGATATAATAAAAAGCGAACGGTACGGCAGGCAACACCACGGCAGCTAACCAGCGAACCGAATTAAAAGCATCAGGGCTACGGCGCACAAACATATAAACAACCGACAAACCGACCGCAACACTAATCGGCACCAATGCTTGTGGATATAGTAAGGACAACAGCAAACTTAATAGCACTACTAATGGCAAGTAATGGTTGATGAAGGGGAAATTTGCGCTACCGGGGCGGAACGCAATAATTAGAATGGCAACCAATAACGATAAACAAGCGAAAGTCAAGGGAAAATGAACATTGACAAGTGCGCTGAAAAACGGAAATGCTTCTGGGATGAATAAATCGGGATAAGTTACATTTTGTGTCAGCGGGGCAAAAAGCCAACCGAATCCACCCCCAATACTGAGGATAATGAAAAAAATGCGCCGCGCCCGCAAGCGCGACCAAATCACCGCCGCGAATTGGTAGAAGGCAACGAACATGAATAAAACCGCCCCCAACCGAGCCACATGCAGCACCACCAAGGGCGGAAGCGAGGTAATGCGGACAATGTGCCCCAAGATCAGGTAAAGTATTTGTATGAATGCGCCAGCGTGATCCTCGGACGTGTGTTGGAAACTCACCAACCAACTGCCACGATACCCTAGCTCCATTTTGGAAAGGTAGGTCGCCCCATCCAAGTAATTGTGCAGGACACCCATAAATTGCCAGTCGCCATTGCCGCGCAACGCTACCCAAAGCAAGGGCGTGAAGATGACAAGGCAAAAAAATAAAGCCAAACCAATCACCCAGCGCCACTCCGCGCCTGTAATATGGATACGTTCATAGGATACTGTGGACGTTGCGTTAGAAGGGATTGGCAGCGCACCATTTTGTTCAGGAATGTTCAGCATGGAAACATCACTTTTCAGCCTCAGTCGATACCCACCTTGTGTTATTGTAGCGCGATACTCGCAAGGGCGGTATCAAGGATAATACAGATTTGTGAAAATCAATGCGAAACATAAGCGATTGCGCTTAAAATAGGAGGTGTGATGACACCCAAATGCAAATTGAAGAAAGAACGAGGTGGACTATGGGCTTCGACTTAGGAAGTATGGGGGTTGGCGTCCTTGCTGGTTGGGCATCCGCCTATGGGGTTTATCGAGCGCGGCATGTCATCCAACAAGGCGTGCAATCCGTTAACACAGGCGCGCAGAATGTCCAAAATTCGGCAACACGTAGCGCCGATAGTCGTTACATCAGTGACTTGATCACCCAGTGCGAAACAACACACCTTGCTGGTAATTATGTCAAGCTGAGCGAGATCATCGTTGAACCACGATTTCTGGCACCCGAAAGTTTTGTCGTCCCTGCCGATGATGAACCCTATCCCTCTCCGTATGAAGTGATTCCCAACATCCCTGACCAACCCTATTTACAAGCCCCGTTTAGCGTCGAAACCCTGTCGATTGACGAGTTAGCTTCTGGATCCCGCGCGTTAGCATTGTTAGGGTTGCCGGGCACTGGGCGCACCACCGCATTGTTCAGCATCGCCCTGCACAGTTTGGGCAGAGTTAAATTTTTGGCAACGCCCGACAAAGTGCAACAGCGTTTAGATTCGGAAGACTCTAAACTCGCCGAAAAAGAGCGCGCCGTCCGTGTGAAAGAACGTCTCTTGATCGAACAACGTGCGCGGGAACGTTTGGCAAACGAGGTTGGGGTCAATTTTGACAAGAAAAATGAAGATCAAGAAAAAGACCAGCTCCCCCTTTTTAATCGGTTGATGCCCGCTTATGTCCATCTGGCAGATTTACACCTTTTGTCGGGTGAATTCGGAGGACAAATCGACCCCGCAGAACCTATCGTCAAAGCCATTCAAAGCACTGTAAAACGAGTGACCGCCAGCACCATCCCACGCAATCTGTATACCCGTTTGTCGCGTGGACAGGTCTTATTGTTGGTGGACGGTTTTGACGAACTGCCCCCCCCAGAACAATTGGCGGCGCTGGATTGGTTGCGCAGTTTCCGTGAGTTATACGGTCAAAATTTCTTGATCGTGGTGGGTCCCGCGACCGGCTATGCCCCTTTGACTAAAATCGGCTTAACACCGATCTATTTGTCCCCTTGGAATGACCTCGACTCGAATGCGTTGATCACACGCTTTGGCGACTCGTGGCAACGCATCAGCAAAACCCGCCAACGCAAAGAAATCAGCAAAGAAGTTTTGGCACTTACCCGTGCCAATAATCGGGCGCTTTCAACGTCCGAAGTCGTGTTCAAAGTGTGGACAGGCTTCGCCAACGACGCCAACATGGTCGGTCTTGAAGGATGGATGCGCGCCTATCTAAGCCGTCAAATGCCCAAATGGGAAGAGTCACTCAACACCTTGATACAGATGGGCGCATTGCAGCTTGACGAAGGCTTTATCAGCGCGGCGCGTTTGCAAGCTTTGGCAACAAATCCCGATAGCACTGAGTCGGCACTGGTCTCCCCTTCGGCAGGTTCTTTGTTGCAAGCCCGCTTAGAGGATGATCCAGCCGTTGAAGCCGATGCTGAAGCAGAACCAGAAGAACCCGTCAATAAAAAAGACAGCGAAACGACCAGTATTCAAGGGCGTTTGCTGGGCGCGATGCGGCGCACCGGCTTAATGACCCGTTTCCGAGGGGATCGTTACCGTTTTCGGTCATCGCAACTGGCATCCTATCTCGCCAGCCTAACGCTTAAGGCGGCACCGTTGGAGAAGCTTAAGCAAAAAGTTGCTGAACCCACATGGCGCCATGCGGTTGCCTATACGACGATTAACCGCCCCATGGATGACCTCATCCGTGAACTCGTCAAATCACCAAATGATATGTTGTACGATCAATATACGATGATCGCCCGTTGGTTGGCATACGCGCCCGCTGATGTGAAATGGCGGGGCAACATTCTAAACTACCTATCGGCACAATTTATCGCGCCGAGCCAATATCCTGTCGTGCGGGAACGAACAGCCGCGGCGTTGATCGCCAGCCGTGATCGCAATGTCTTGATCGTGTTCCGCAAAGGTGTCCGCAATACCGACCCGATCATTCGGCGCTTGGCTTGTTTGGCTATGGGTGCCATTGGTGACCCAGAAGCCTTGCGCGATTTGAAGCCATTGATCGATGATCGCGACTCAAAAGTGCAAATTGCCGCCGGCATTGCGCTGGGAGCCATCGGCACGGATGAGGCATTGCAAACAATGGTGATCGCCTTAACCACAGGTTCCGACCAACTACGTCAAGTCATGGCAGAAGCATTTGCAGCCCTGCCCGAAGAAGGGTATCCAACGCTATTTGACGCCATTCACGATGAAGATTTGGCGTTACGCCGTGCCGCTATCTTTGGACTGCGCCGCATTCGCTCGACATGGGCGCTCTTGGAGATTTACCGCGCTTTCTTGGCAGATGAACAGTGGTATGTAAAATCAGCCGCTCAGCAGGCATTCCAAGAGCGGCAATTCGGGCGCACCGTCAGCATGACGACACCCTATCCGCGTCTTGACGAAGTGAACTGGTTAAAGAAATGGGCAACGCAACGGGGTGAAACCATTCCTACGGGCGCAGGTAGCACGCAGATTTTATTGAAGGCGTTGCAAGAGGGCGACACCAATATCCGCGCGTTGGCAGCCCGCAATATCGGTCAAATCCTCATGATCGATGCGACCAAAGCCCTCTATAGCGCGTTACGCGATGGACGGGAAGAAGTGCGCACCGCAGCGCATCGAGCGTTAAGCGAATTCCAAATTCAATTGGGGCACTCATTACCGACTCCGCTTTAAGGTCGCAACTTAAGGCGTGTTCACCTCAGTGACTTCAGGCGTTGTTTCGACGGCTTCCAGAATAACTCCTTCTGGAAGCTGTTCGTTTTCAAAAAAACACGCGATCACACGGTCAAAATCAGAATGAAACAAAATGTTTTGCTCCCCCGTGCGCAACAAAATCCGATAGCCGTCAATCACCATCGGCATAGTTTCGACCTCTTCGCTCGCACAATTGAGTCCACTATCCGACCAAACCACTGGCATGATATCGACCAATTCAACCCGCCCAATCGCGATATCTTGTTGTCGGGCGACAAGCTCACGCGCGATACGCACCAGTTCAGCCGCGACCGGATCGCGCTCGATCAAATCAACTACTTCGGTCATTGCGTCGGTGGTTGGCGGGGGCGGGGAAGGCGTGATCAACACAGTCGCCAGCAAATCGGGCGGCGCGGCGGGGCTGTTACGGGTGGGTGTGTGGCTGGGAGGCACAAAGGTTGGGGTCGCTGTTGATGAGATCAAGGTCGAGGTGGGTACCAACAGCGTGGTTGCCAAAGGCGTTGGGGCAGCACATGCCGTCATCATCAGACATGACACAGCCCACAACGCATAAGAACGATTGATGCGCATCAAGAGAGAGTCAACACTTTATTGCTTGAACAGAATCTGTTCGACCTGTTGACTACTGACACCTTCGATGCTGATGATCTTTTCACGCCCCCCTGCCCCTGCCACAATTTCGAGATTAGCAGCAGTTACCCCTAAGAGCTTCGCCAAAAACTCGAGTAGCTCGGTATTGGCAGAAGTGTCTCCTGCCGGAGACGAGACCAAGCGAACTTTCAAGACACCATCATCTTGAATGCCGACAATTTCCGTTTTTTCCGCCTGTGTGACGACGCGCACATTGATGGCAGCGCCCCCACGGGCATCCGTGATTTCAAACTTGCGGTTCGCGCTCATGAACTTGGCTCCTGAAAATACAGGATATTTCACTAAATCTTAGCATGGCATGGATCAATCCACAATTGCTTACCACAATTATCCGATGTGATCAAAAACGTACAGAGGGGAGCAGAAGCGCCGGGATCAGGCGCATCAACAGGGTGAGAATAATGATCACAATCAATGGGCTTAAATCGAATGGCATCGATGGCAAACGTTCGCGAATGGGTCGCAACACCGGTTCCGTCGCATTCATGATAAACCGCACGATTGACATCACGGTGGGATTTGCCTGATCGAGCGGGAACCAACTCAACAAAACACGAGCGATGATGATCAATTGATAGATCGTCAGCACCCAAATGATTAACTGTACGATTTGAAACATGTTTCTACCTCGTCCTTTCGCCAAAAATGGCGCGTCCAACCCTTACAAGGGTCGCGCCTTCCTCAATTGCCACTGGGTAATCATCCGTCATCCCCATGCTCAAATCGGGGAGTTCTACACCTAGCTCCGTTTGTGCCGTCCTCTGCAATTGGGCGAGATTGGCAAAAACAGGACGTGTCTGTTCGGGAGTTTCAACTATCGGTGCCATCGTCATAAAGCCACGCAGGTATAACCCCGGCAGCGACGCAATCGTCTTAATGCTATCCATCAACGCTGCCCGAATCGCGGCATCCGTTTGCCAGCGAAAAGCCTCAAAACCAGCTTTGGTCGCTTCGCCAGACACATTAATCTCCAAAAAGATGGAGAGCGACTGATTTTGCTCGACCGCCAAGCGGGATAATTTATCCGCCAGTTTAAGGGTATCGACCGAGTGAACAACCTGAAACAAGGGCAAAAGGTCTTTTGCCTTACGGCTTTGGATGTGCCCAATCATATGCCATGTCAAGGCGTGGGCATCAACCCCCTCAACTTCAGGAATTTTGACGATAGCTTCTTCTACGCGATTCTCGCCGAAATGTTGCATTCCCGCATGAACCGCTTCAAGAACACTCATAAAAGGATGGGTTTTGCTCACAGCAATCAACACGACCTCGCTAGGATCACGCCCCACGCGCGCGCACGATGCGGCAATCTGCGCCCGAACAAGCTGGATATTCTCGGCAATCGTCATAAACAGACCACAGCGCCGAAACGTCCTGTGCGCCCTTGTTCCGCGCGATGTGAGAAAAATTCATGGGTATTTTCAGCCGTGCAAATTTCCGCGACCTCAATTTGTCCGACCCCCGCACGGGTTAAATCATAATGATTCGCTGCCCACAAATTAAGATACGCCGTGCCGTCATGCGGATCGTGCTTCACGAGTCCGTCCACCATGCCATATTGATCTGTCACCGCGGCGACAACTTCTTCACCGACTTGATACCGATTTGGTCCGATAGCTGGCCCGATCACCGCGCGGATCGCTTCCGGTCGCAGATCATACGCTTGGCACATCGTCTGCACAACCCGGGACGCAATTGCCGCTACGGTGCCTCGCCACCCAGCATGGGCAAGCCCGATGACCCGTCGAATCGGCTCATAAAACAGGATAGGCGTACAGTCCGCAAAACGCATCGAGAGAGGAATGTCGATTTGATCGGTGATCATCGCATCCGCGCGCGCCAACCAGCGCCGCCCTGCAACAGGACGACTGGCAACAATCACATCTGCACTATGCACTTGCCAGACCGTACATGCGCAACGATCATCAACTTCTAATGTGGCATACATGCGCAAATGGTTTTCGCGCACCGACTTTGGGTCATCGCCAACATTGCCCCCCAAATTTAACCCATCAAACGGGGCAGCGCTGACCCCGCCAAGGCGGGTGAAAATACCATGTCGTACATCGTCCAACAACGTCGATTGATAAAAAACTAAGCCGTTGCATTCGCGTTTCTCCAATTGCCAACACTTTCAGCGTGATACTTTTGATAGTATTGCGCTTGATAGACCCTCAGATGAACGTGATTATAGCGGACTTGACACTGATTTTTGTGTCCTGCCTTAGAAACGCTATACTTCACGCCTAAGAACGAACTATACTATAGACCTAGACGCAACATAATGAATACTCTATAACACCCAAACCGGCTTATGGGGTTTTGAGGTGGGGGAGAAGAAAGGAGATGCGGTTAATGTTTTTACGATGCAACCTTGACCGCCACGAAACCTATGACTCTATCAAGTAACGGCAAAAAAAATGTGATCTCGATTTTAATCGTAGACGATCATCAATTCTTTCGAGAAGGGTTGCAAAAAAACCTTGATCTTGAGGATGATTTGGCTGTGATTGGAGAATGCAGTAACGGCGAGCTTGCGCTTGAACTTGCCGCCAAGCTTCACCCAGATATTGTCTTGTTAGATGTCAATCTGCCTTCGATGAATGGGCTACAAGTTGCGCGACAACTCAAAACTGCCCGCAAAGAAACCGCCATCATCGTTTTAACAGGCTATCATGATACCGAACAGGTCATCCACGCCATGCGTTCTGGTGCGTCTGCCTATTGCCCTAAAGAAATCACGCCAGATCAGCTCATTCACATTATTCGCACCGTGTACGGCGGGTCATTTTTTGTCAATAACGTCGCCATGAACGCACAAGAAGTCACCCACTGGCTAAGCGCCCAAATTGAAGCCTTGGGCGGGTCTTATATCATTGATGCGGATGAACATTTTATCCCATTAAGCCCAAGAGAATTGGAAATTCTTCAATTTGTCACCAATGGGATGAGCAATAAAGAAATTGCCTATCGGCTTCGGATCAGCCAACAAACCGTTAAAAACCATATGACCTCGATTTTGAAGAAACTCAATGTGGAAGACCGGACGCAGGCAGCGATAACCGCCTTGCGTCACGGCTGGGTTCGTTTGAACGGAAGTATGTGAAAGGTGATGTGACCTCATGGATCGCGAATTTCGTACTGATCTCCGTGCGCGGGATGAGTTAATCGAGCTATTGACACAAGAAATGAAACGGGTTCGCGATAAATTTAGCGAGCTGAAAATCCAGATCGATCAAACCCAGATGTTTGTGGATCGCGAACAGCAACGCAACAACGAAGTCGCAACCGAATTACGGGCGGTGCAAGACAATATTGAAACCGTGCCCCGCCAAGACATCCGCCAACGTTACGATGAAGCGATGGATGCGCGCTTTCGCCTAACGACGATGCGTGGTCAGTTGGAAAAATTCGTGAGCATTCGCGAGCAACTCGAAACCGAACAAAACTTGCTGCGCGATGTCTTAGGGCGTCTGCAAGGGGTGGATACCTTACCTGCCACTTCCTCGACCAGCCAAGATGATAGTTCGGAAACCGGACGAGGTGCCATTAACTTTGTCCGTATCATTCAAGCGCAAGAAGAAGAACGCCAACGTTTGGCGCGGCAAATGCATGATGGTCCGGCTCAGTCCATGACTAACTTTATTTTGCAGGCAGAAATTTGCCAGCGCTTGTTTGACCGTAACCCCGCCCGTGCCGCCGAAGAATTAAATAACCTAAAAACCAATGCCGGCGTGACCTTCCAAAAAATTCGTGATTTCATCTTCGATCTACGCCCGATGATGCTGGACGATTTGGGCGTGGTGCCTACCGTCCGTCGTTATGTCGACTCCTTCCGCGACAAAAACGATGTCGAAGTCAAACTGGACATCTTTGGGCGTGAAGATCGCTTGCCCATTCACAGCGAAGTCTTGATCTTCCGCGCCATTCAAGAGCTTATGGCGCTGGCGCGTGATTACGCCAACCCCAATCGGATATCAGTCCGCTTGGACATTAACGACACCGTCGCTAAAATTATCCTTGAGGATGATGGTCACGGCTTTAATGCAGACGCCGCTTTTAGCGGTGAAGACGGTAGCCATGACCCGCGTATGCCAAGCCTGATCACGCTGAAAGAGAAATTTGATCTGGTGCGCGGCAATGTGTCGGTGGAAAGTAGCGAATCAACGGGGACAACGATTCGCATTGAACTTCCGCTTGAGGCATAATCGCATCGAAGCGTATGAATTCCGAAACTAGGACGTAAGCACTGTTTCGGAATTCGCGAAAAGCGCATACACTATAAAGTGAGCTAGTGTCGTTTGATCTATTCCATATAGTGCTGTCGTCCCTTTTCGCAGCACAGTATTTCGCAACTTTATAACATCTAAGCGCTCATTGGAGGATTTATGAGACGTATTGGCATTTTCTTGGTCATCGCTATATTGATTGTTGTGGTTGCGTTGATCGCTGTTTTGGTGCTGCCTACCCTTAACCAAGCCCCCGTCGCGACAGAAGTCACACCGGGAGAAGTCGTCGTTGAAAACGAGGCAACCGCTGAACCCCTCACCACGTCCGAGCCGACGATGACCCCTGTCGTTTTTGTTGACTTGGTGATCGCTGTTCAAGAACTTCCACGCGGCATTATCATCCCAGAAAATGCCCTTGCCATTCGTCCATGGCGTCAAGATGCCGTACCGGTGAACGCCGTTACCAATATTGAAGATGTCGTCGGCAAACGGGCACGCACTGATATTTTCCGTGAACAACCGATTCTGACCAACCTGCTGGTTGATGATTTGACCGAAATCGCGCGCGTCGGTTCAGACGCGGCGGCAGTGCTTCCACCCGGTTTGGTCGCAGTAGCATTGCCCATTGATCGGCTCACCAGTGTCGCTTATGCGCCCCAAGATGGCGATCGTGTTGACCTAATTATTTCGCTGTTGTATGTTGACATCGACGAAGCCTTCCAAAGCATCAACCCAAACAAGATCACCTTGTTCCGCATCACCGACGAAGGCATCGAGTTGCTAGAAGGGATTGAAGGACGTGTTGACTCGACTCAATTGGGTCCCGTCATTGTTGGTCCCTCCGAACGTGCTCGCCCGCGTCTTGTCACCCAGCGCACCATCCAAGATGCCTTTGTAGTCCATGTCGGCAACTTCCCGCCCAACGGACGTTTCATTGGGGTTCCCCCCACACCAACGCCTGTTCCGGTAGAAGCTGAAAGTGGTGAACAAGGCACGCCACCACCGCCCACCCCCACCCCACCGCGCCCAGACATCATCACCTTGGGTATAACCCCTCAAGAAGCCGTCGTATTGACATGGCTGATCGAAGCACGGGTGCCAGTGACATTGGCATTGCGTTCCGCACAAGATACCTCGCGCACCAATACGACCGAGGTCACGCTGGATTACATGATGAGTCAGTACGGCATTACGCTTCCGGGCAAACGTCCCTATCAGATCGAACCGGCAATCCGCAGTATTCGTCAGATCATTGCACAGCAAGAAATCCAGTTGTCAGACAATTCAGGGTAGGGTTAGGAGCTATGCAAAGCAAACAAGGTGGGCAAAGCGTTATCCAAGTATTGATCGTCGATGATATTCCTGAGACGCGGGCAAATATTGAGAAGTTGCTGGCGTTTGAAGAACAGGAATTCCGAGTTGTCGGCTCGGTTGGTACTGGTCGCGAGGCAATCAAGGCGGCGATGGAAAAAAGACCCGACATCGTCATCATGGACATCAATATGCCAGATATGGATGGCATTCAAGCAACCAGCGAGATCACCAAACGCCTGCCTACCGCCGCAGTGATTATGATGTCGGTTCAAACCGATGCTGACTACATGCGTAAAGCGATGCAAGCTGGCGCGCGTCAGTTTCTCGGTAAACCGATTGATACTGAAGAACTCTACAACACGATTCGGGGTGTCTACAGAAGCTACGAATCGATCCGCAAGCAAGCTATCGCCATGCAAGATATGCCCATTGCTGTGGGCAAACCGCAAACTCCTACGGGTGAAGCGGGTGCCCGTCCGGGGCATGTCATTGTGGTTTACAGCGCGCAAGGTGGCAGTGGTTGTACAACCATTGCCACCAACTTGGCTTCGGGGCTGATGCGGAAAAATATCAAAGTCCTGCTAATCGACGGTGATTTGCAGTTCGGTGATGTGGGCGTGTTGTTGAAATTGCAATCTCAATCCACGCTTATCGATCTCGTCGGCAAAATTGATGACCTCGATACCGACTTTTTTGACAGTGTTGTGGCGACTCACGAAAGCGGCTTAAAAGTGCTTTTGGGACCCCTACGCCCAGAATTTGCCGAAGAAGTCGAGGCAGTGCCACAGGCGGTGTCACGCATTATCGAAAAAATCGCCAATAGCTATGACTTTATCGTCGTCGATACCAGTCGTCGTCTCGACGAAAATTTATTGTCGTTGACCGATATTGCCGGCAAAATCATTTTGGTCGCCAATCCAACCTTGGCGTCGATCAAAAACACCAAGTTCATCATCGACCTATTTGAACGCTTGAACTATCCCCCAGAGAAATCACTCTTGGTCCTCAATCGGGTAGAAGATGAGCGCAGTCGTCAACGAGTGACCATTGCCACTGAGCAAATTGAACGCTTCCTGAAGAAAACGACAGTCGCCAAGATTCCTGATTTACAACGTGAAGTCTTAAGCGCTGTCACCAAAGGGGTACCTGTTGTCGCCTCACGCGACCGCACCAAGTCCCCCGCGAAGGAATTGCTGGAGCTATCCGATCATTTATTCACCGCATTGATGGGTGCTGGCGATTCGATGCACGGGGACGGCGAAGACGCTGATGATCGTAGCCGTACCAAGAAAGTTGGTTTGGGCGGTTTACTCAACAGAAATTAATTGACGCCGGATCACTTATGCGTGTACTGTAGAAGTAGGTCATGGTAGTGTGGAGTGTGGAAGATGTCACTGCTAAAACGAATTGAAAGAGGTTCTGGTAGCACAGGTGGGGGCAACAATACTGGCAGTGGTGGGGAACAACAACAACCCCCCGCTTCTGGCAGTTTCGAACAACCCCCGGCAGCGGCGCCGGAGGCAAGCGGTGATGACTCTTCACGCTTGTCTGCCATGCGCAATCGCAATCAGCAAGTCATGGGACGCCCCCCCGCCCGTGAAAATGCCTATGTCGACTTAAAAAGCCGTGTGCAGTCTCGGTTGTTGTCCGAGCTGGATCAAACCACCGATGTTTCTCGTAAAAACGAAATTCGGGCGCACATCGAAGAGCTTTTCAACGCCATCCTCGCCGAAGAAAGCATGGTGCTGGCACGCCAAGAACGTCAGCGCCTGTTTGAATCGATTGTTGCCGAAATTCTCGGTTTTGGTCCGTTGGAAGTGTTGTTGTCCGATGATGGCATCACCGAAATTATGGTGAACGGGCCCAAGAATGTTTTTGTGGAACGTAAAGGCAACATCACCCGCGCCAACATCTCATTTGAAGATGATGATCATGTCCTCCGCATTTTGGATCGTATCGTCGCCCCGCTCGGTCGTCGTATTGATGAAAGTTCGCCGATGGTCGATGCGCGTTTGCCCGATGGCTCCCGCGTGAATGCAGTTATTCGCCCCATTGCGTTGGCAGGTCCTACGATCACCATCCGTAAATTCTTCAAAAAACCATTGACGATTGAAGACCTGATCAAATTCGGCTCGATGACCAAAGAGCTTGCCGAATTCTTGCGCGCTTGTGTGATCGGCAAGTTGAACATCATCGTATCCGGCGGTACGGGTTCCGGCAAAACGACCTTGCTCAACGTGCTGTCTAGTTTCATTCCCAACGACGAACGCATCGTGACAATTGAAAACGCGGCGGAACTGCAACTCCGCCAAGAACATGTGGTCACGCTGGAAAGTCGCCCACCAAACATTGAAGGTCGCGGCGCAGTGACGATCCAAGATTTGGTGGTCAACTCATTGCGTATGCGCCCCGACCGCATCGTCGTCGGGGAATGTCGTTCTGGCGAAGCGCTTGACATGCTCCAAGCCATGAACACGGGTCACGATGGTTCCTTGACCACTGCCCACTCGAACAGCCCGCGTGATACGTTGGCGCGTTTGGAAGTCATGTGCTTGATGGCAGGTATGGAACTCCCTATCCGTGCCATCCGCGAACAAGTTGCCAGCGCGTTGGAACTCGTCGTTCACCAAGAGCGTCTGCGCGATGGTTCGCGTAAAGTCGTGAAAGTCACCGAAGTGCAAGGCATGGAAGGTGATATGATCACCATGTCCGATATTTTTGAATTTGAACAAATCGGCGTGGAAGCGGGAAGAATTGTTGGGCGTATCAAACCGACCGGTATTCGCCCCAAATTCACAGATCGTATCGAAGCAGCGGGTATCTATCTGCCACCCTCTGTCTTTGGACTCGGCAAGACCTACTAAAAGCCTCGGTAATTTGAAAGAGACGGCTTTTGATGAATCAAGCCGTCTCTTTAGGATAGATGACATATACGGAGACGATTGAGCGATGGAATCAATTAATCCCATCTTAATCATAGGCATTGCTGTGGTCGCTGCAATTGGCGTCATGGTCTTTGGGATTATCAGTGTGCGTTCTGAAAAAGATATCATTGAAGAACGTCTCGGACGGTACGAAAAAGACAGTCAATCCTTTTTGCAACTGGAAGAGATCGTCGGGGAATCCCCAGACGATATACGGGCTACTCCCAATACCAAAATTCGAGATCGCCTCGATAATCTCTTTTCGGAACGCAAGTTTGGTAAACAGTGGCGACAGCAACTTTCTCGTGCGGATTTGAAACTGACCGTTTCAGAATATGCTGCCGTTCATGTGTTTAGCACTTTTGGTTTTTTTGCAGGCGGGTATTTTGTCATTTTTGGACAGCAACTTGCCCCTGCCCTGCTCGCTGGTTTCATCGGATTCTTTGCACCGCGCATTTACGTGTCGCGCACCACATCAACACGCCTCATCCGTTTCGAGACGCAACTGCCTGACACCCTCGGCTTATGGGTGAATGCGTTGCGCTCCGGCTATAGCGTGATGCAATCTATGGAAGCCATCGCTCGCGATGCCCCAGAACCAACCTCGACCGAGTTTAAGCGCGTCGTCCAAGAAGTTCAAATCGGTATTGATCCCGAAGACGCTTTGGCGCACTTACTGAACCGTGTCGAAAGCGAAGACTTGGATTTGGTGATCACAGCCGTCAACATTCAACGTGAAGTCGGCGGCAATCTTGCCGAAATTCTCGACGTGATCAGCCACACCATTCGCGAACGTATTAAGCTGAAAGGCGAAATTCGCGTGTTGACGGCACAAGGTCGTATCACCGGCTATGTCATCAGCGGCTTGCCGATCATCTTGGGTCTGTTTCTCTATGTCATCAATCCCAAATACATGGGCAACCTGTTTGAAAATCGTAGTTGCGGTTGGCCCCTATTGGGCGTAGGGCTAGCACTCATTGGTATTGGTTTCGCTGTTGTTCAGAAAATCGTCGATATCGATATTTAGACTGAGTAGGTACATATCATGAGCGAATCACTCGTTATTGTTGCTATCGTGATCGTCGGCACGATTGTTTTCTTGGCGCTCATCTTTATTGGTCGCCGCGAAGATGAAGGGCGGGATCCTCTTCAAGAACGTCTCGCTCAATTTGGCGATAAGGAAATGCCGCAATCGCTTGAAGAAATCGAATTAACGCTCTCGTTCCGTGACCGCGTGATTCTGCCTTTGCTCAAATCTTTTGCCCGGATCAGCACTCGTTTTACACCCCAAAAACAATTGGAAGAAACACGGCATCAAATTGAAATCGCAGGAATGAGCCTTGACCCCGGTACCTTCTTTGCGGTGCGTATTATGGTTACGATTGCCTTTGGCTTGGGTGGTTTCTTCGTCTTCTTCGTCAGTTCCACTTCTACGGCACCGGCGACTGCTTTACTGTATACCTTGGGGATCACTGGGGTGGGTTATATGCTGCCGGCGATGTGGCTTCAAAGTAAAATCAAACGTCGGCAAGAGAACATTTGGCGCGCCCTGCCCGATGCTCTGGACTTACTCGTCATTTGCGTGGAAGCCGGTCTCGGTTTCGATATGGCGATGGGTAAAGTTTATGAGAAGTGGGAAAACGAACTCGCTATTGGTTTCGGTCGTATTTTGCGAGAAATCCAGCTCGGCAAAATTCGCCGTGACGCCCTGCGCGATGCCGCAAATCGTATGGATGTCCCCGATTTCACCGCGTTTGTCGCCGCTATCATTCAAGCCGATCAACTCGGTGTGAGTATGTCCAAGATCTTGCGTATTCAAGCAGATCAAATGCGTGTGAAGCGTCGCCAACGCGCTCAAGAAAAAGCCCACCAAGCTCCCGTTAAAATGATCTTCCCGATGGTCTTCTTGATCTTCCCATCGATTTGGATCGTTTTGTTGGGACCTTCGGCGATTATTTTGTTTAGCTCTTCCGAAGCGAATGCTGTTTTTTAAGGCACGCCTTCGGTTTTTTTAGGAACTGTTTCGAGTGTCTACTCGATGGCGGTCGGTCGCCAATTCCCTCCTTGACCTCCTCTATCCGCCTTGCTGCGCTTCTTGTGGGCGAGTAGACACTCGATGGTGTTCTTCATGTGATGCTAAATTACGCGCCTTGCCACTCGCCATCCAACTGCGCAAACTGCCGCCTTTGGTAAAAAGTGGAGCAACTGGCACTCATGAAGGCATCCTACAATCTGCTGTTCATGCCCTCAAGTATGAAAATACCACTGCCCCTGCTGGGACCCTCGCGCTGCGCCTTGCCGACACCGTGCGCACCACCAACTGGACATTTGACATGATTATTCCAGTACCAATTCATGCTGCGCGTATGAAAGAACGGGGGTATAATCAAAGTCAAGTGATAGGGACAATCATGGCAGAGCTAACCCATATTCCGCTCACCACCACAGCGCTTCACCGAAGTCGAAATACCCCCTCGCAAGTCGGACTCAACCTCACGGCACGCGCACACAATGTTCATGAAGCATTTGTGGCAAGTCCTGAGCATGTCACAAACTCCACAATCTTGCTCATTGATGATGTCATGACGACAGGCGCTACCTTGCAGGAATGTGCAACAGCACTCTTGAATGCAGGGGCACTCCATGTTTACAGTCTGGCGGTCAGTGCAGCGAAATTATAGCCGCCTCATCCCCTATCCTTGAACTTTACAATTGCTTTTCGGCTGAAGGAGCATCATCATGGAAATTAGGATTCTTGGTCATAATATGAAGGTGGACGCGCCTCTGGAAGAATATGCGCGGAAGAAATTAGAGCGCCTTGACCATTATTTACCGAACATCGCGGATGTTCGCGTAGAACTCAGCCAAGAACATACCCGTTATGGCGACAACTTATCCGTCGCCCAAATCACGTTACGCCACGAACGTGGAGCGATTTTGCGCGCCCAAGAATCATTGCAAGGGGATAGCGAGGCAGCGCTCAATGCCGCCCTGGATAAAATCCATCGGCAAATCGAGCGCTTCAAAGGCAAGCGAAGTCGCAAAGGGCGCGAAAAATTCACCGCCACGTTAGAGGAAGTAAATGCCGCCGAGATCATCCCCGGTAGCGAACTCGCAAATGAGGCTACAGATACCGACGAACTGAACGCAGTCATCGTTCGCCGCAAAGATGTCAGCGTCATCCCCATGAATGAAGATGAAGCTATTCAACAAATGGAGCTTTTGGGGCACACCTTCTTCATGTTCATGAATAGCGATACCAACAGCATCAACGTCATCTATAAACGTCGTATCGGCGGGTATGGTGTCTTGGTACCCCAACTCGGATAACCCTGTTTGTTGAGTCTCTAGGCAGGGTTGCGACCCGTTCATCAGTATGCCAGCGGGGGGTGACGTTGATCAACGTCACCCCCCGCTGATTGGGTGGATGCGATACCATGCAATTTCCTAGTGTCGAAATCCCCCTTAGCCGTGATCTGAGCGCGTGCGGTAATCCTCAATCTGCCACAATTGGCGCAGCAACAGCAAGCGGTACAACTCGTAAATTGCCATCAACAAACTCATCCGTAACCCATGCAACCCGTCGCTATAGCCTCGTAAGGTGACGAAACGCCACCAAAAATGACGCACGGGCATAGACAGATATTGTCGAAACCGAGGGCGAATCGCCTTCCCAAAAGCGCTTTGTGCGTCTAATTTGGCATAGCGACGTTGTTTATGAATGAATTGAGCAAAACTGCGATAATTATAGTGGATCAGAGGGTGGTTGAGCGTCCCTTGTCTGCCTTGCAATTCCACCACTTCATGCACCGGTTGGTCGCTGGCAAATTGTGCAGCCCCTGCCCGCAGCAAACGCATCTGGTAGTCGGGATACCACCCTGCCCCTTGGGTCAGCTTCCCAAAAATAAAGTTATGGCGCGGCACCTGAAACCCTGCGAACTCTGGATAGGTGATGGACTCTCGGATTTCATGCGCTAGATCAAGCGAAATTCGCTCATCAGCATCCAAAAAGAATACCCAATCACACTGTTGAGCACGGGCAGCTTCTAAGGCGGCATTGCGTTGTGCGGCATAATTTTCAAATTTATGTTGAATAACCTCAGCAAGTACCGAGCGCGCAAGCGACACGGTATCGTCAGTGCTGTAGGAGTCAAACACGAGTACCTTGTCCGCAAAGCGGGCGCTATCTATACAATCGAGAATGTCGCTTTGTTCGTTATAAGTCAAAATGATGATAAACAACACTTCAGTTCATTTCTTCAAACATCGCGACATGTGTCATCGCAAGCTGCCTGATAGTCTGATAGGCGGACTTTACCTCTACGTCATGAGTTTTCTCCGCCAAGCGCATCATCCCTATCACAATCATGAGGCGTGCTAAGGCAAACTTCCATGCTGGATAATGTTTTTTGAACAATTTAAGGCGGCTCGTCCACAAATTGATGAGGCTACGTGGGCGGACCTGTCCCGTGCTTTGTCCACCCAAATGCACCACATGGGCGGCAGGCACACACAAACTGCGAAAGCCTTGATTATGAATCCGCCACGCCCAATCGACTTCCTCACAATACATGAAAAATTGGGGATCAAAGCCGCGTGTCAGGTCGATAACTTCACGGCGCAACATCATCGTTGCCCCCAACACAAAATCAACCGCGAAGGGTTGATCCTGTGCATAAAGCGAACGATCATACCGCCCATTGAACCGCCCTTCGATCAACCGTCCCGGTGTAGGAAATAGCTCCACCCACAATTGCTCTAGCCCCGGAAACCCGAAAGCCCCATGCTGAAAACTGCCATCGCCGTAGCGCAGTTGGGCACCCACCAACCCGATATCGGGTTGCGCGAACAACGCCTCAAACAAATATCGAGTCGCCCCAAGTTCGGTGATGGTGTCAGGATTGAGCAGATAAACAGCGCGTGGGGCATCATGCAGTTTTTCGGCATCCATTCCAAACCCCGCCCGCCTTAAGCCGAGGTTATTGCCCCCTGCAAAGCCGAGATTGTCGGGGCTGGCGTATAGATTAACCTCTGGAAACCGTTCGGCGATGAGTGCCGGCGTGCCATCGTGCGAGGCACAGTCAATGACATGGACAACGGCATCAAGCGCGCTCGCTGTCAGATCCGTTAGCAATGATGATATTGCTGGCACAATGAGATCGCGCACATTCCATGTCACAATGATCACAGCGAGATCGGGCATCACATCCCCAAATTGGTGAGGTTAAGACCTGCTTGATTGATGAACGACCGTAAGCGGGCGAACTCCGTATCTTCTGCGACAATGATCTGATCATGTAACAGCAAAGGACTCAGCAGTGCGTCCCCGCGAGACCCATTGCCGATAGTGATAAACGCATCGGTGAGCGCAGCACGTTGCCCCAAGGGGATCTCCAACGGGTAAATCAGGATTGAAAATGGGATGTCGATGGAGGTCGCCAATATCGTTGTGGCGGAACGATCTGCTTGATCAGCGCGTTCTTCAAAATCGCGCGCCAACATCCCGGCACCAGCGCATTCCCCTTCGGCAACGGCTGCGATCAAAGCGTCAATATCCTCATAATCGCGCACCTGAGAAAATTGGGAACCATCCGTGATCCCACCTTCACGCAACATAATCGATGGGATCAACCATGTATTCAAATCAGCATAGTTTAAGCGGCAAAATACTTCATCGGCAAGCGCCGACACGCTGGCAACATTTGCCGCGCGGCTCCCAATCAAAATCACTTCCAGCCCACTGACTGACTCGGATCCTTCAGTGCGCTCTACTTGCAAAGCGGCGTCTCCACAATCATCCACATAGGCAGCCGCATAGGGAATACCCGACAACCACGTTGCGACCGCATTTTGGGACGTTGAAGCGCACAATGCCGACAATGCCTCGGCATTGTTGGCGACAACCTCAACCGTGATCGACAAGCCTGTATCACTGGTCAATTGCGTCTCTAGGGCATTGGCGGCACTACGGGCAGCGCTTTCCGAACGCCCCGATGCCAACAACGGGAAAACGATCCGGATCGGATTGTTCGGTGCCCCCACCGGTACCGGGGTCGGTACCGAAGGCAAATGGGTGGAACGAGGGGTAGGGGTCAGCGACGGGCGCTGCGGTGTCGCGTTTGACCCAGCCCCTCGGCAACCCGACAAAACCATCAGCACACCTACCCAAATCAGCAACAAAAGCACCGGCTTATTCACAAATCGAAGTCTTATCATCATATAAAACCATCCATCTCAGTGCATTGAGGAGGCACAGTAGCCCATGCTTAGATCGTATCCATAATCCCGTTTTTCGCCTAGCACTTCATTTTAACTATTGGCATCCACTAGGCGAATCTCACGAGGACCGACACGGCTATTGCGCAAGCTCACTTCCACTTCCTCGTGGATTAAACCCGCCCAACAAGTTTGCGGGTTACGGACTTCGACCCGTGTCATGCGGATTGCTCCCCAAACGACAGCCCGTTCCCCCGGTGGCAGGTAACGATAAACGATACCAGTATCGGGATCAGTCACGACATCCAGCGTATCGTCATTCCCCAATGACCAGCGCCATGGATAATCGATGGTCGCGGTCGTGCAATCAATGCCAACACGCCACGCCCCCGGCTCTTCGGTCGCCCCTAGTGTCGAATCGCGTTGATCCCATTCATAAACCGTCCCCGGCTGAGGACCAGTCGTGCGGATAGGCACATCGCTGTAATTCTCCACCGTCAACATAAACACCAACAAATCACCAACGGGCATGGTAATCGTTGTTCTCGACAAAATATCGGGATCGGTCGGGCGAACGATCAAGTCCCCCGGCAGGTCACGGCTGGCAAAAAAACGTTCTTCCCACGGTCTAGTTTCAAAAATCACACTGACCCCGGCAGTTTGCGACACAATCTCTGCAAACGGTTTGCCGCCATTACGAATCGTCACGACAGCGGAACGGCGTACTTGCTGCCCAACCGCGTCTTGCGCTTCCGCCATCAACGTATACTCACCATCCGGCGGCGGATCGGCATTCAAATCAACCCCACCATCATAGTCGTATAAGTGGCGACCTCGTTCATGCGGGAGCGTCTCTTCGTCACGTTCGGCAAGATAAAGCGGTTGTCCGCCGTTTGGCGGCAACAGGTATACCGACAAATCGGCATCTTGTTCGAGAAACAGATTAATCTGGGTGCGGTCGTTAATACCGTCTTGATTAGGTGTAAAGTCTGTTGGGGAAACAGTGAACTCCGAAATATTAGGTAGGGGTACATCCCCCCCTTCAATCACCAATGTCCCCGTCCGCTCATCTTGAGCGCCCGATGCCGCATCAATGGCGACAAGTCGCCATGTATAAATATCATCCGGGATCACGCGCCGCAAAATCACTTGATCGGGAAAAGAGTCGTCGGGAAGACTGAAGCCATCGACCACCCCACTAAAGGCAACTTGATAGTCATTGGGCGCGCGTAATGCGCGCTCACGAAACGCAAACACCGCACCGGTACTGCCCTCAAAAGTGAAAGACACAGTCACTGTTTTAGAAACCGTGTAGGAAAACACAGCAATATCCTCCATGCCATCGGCATTGGGCGAAATGACCTCGTGTGAGAATACCGCTTCGGTAATGAGCGGAAGATCAGGCGCAATGAGTGCCTGTGCAACCACGACAATTAGAATAACACCCGCCAAAGCACCCGCCAAAGTCAGAACGAGAGGGATTCTCATAAGCTGTTTGCTATGCTCCTAGCAACCACAATTTAATCAGTCTATCAAACGAGATCGGAATTGCTAGAATGATCTTTAGGCGCAAGGTGCCCAAATGCGCTCATCTTTACGCTGTCTCATCAATGATGTATAATCGCCTAACCCCAGAATTAAGACGAATCCATCTTGAGGATAGATTTTGACTGACCTGAATACTGTCAGTGAGTTTTTTGACATCGCTAATTCCCTTGCTGACGACAGCGGCTATTTTGAATGCCCAGTCGTACCGTTGCGCGACCAAGTTCTATTCCCAAATGTAGTCTCACCGGTCACACTACTGAGCAAACGTTCAGTTGCCGCTGCCGAAGCCAGTCATGATGCCCGCCGCACGGCGGTGGTGTTGTTAGAAAAAAGCAATGCCAAGTCGGACAGTGACACCCCAGAGCTGTACAGCGTGGGGGTCGAAGTCGCCGTAGGACGCATCTTGCGGATGCCAGATGAAACACGCGGTGCCTTGTTACAGGGGCGACGCCGTGTGGAATTGGTGGAGATCACGCAGCATACCCCTTACCTGATCGCCAAAGTGCGCATACTGACCGAAGAAAATCGCCAAACATCCCGCACTAACGCCACGATGCAAGTGGTCACCAATTTGTTTCGGCGCGCGGTCGAGTTAAATGAAAATATCCCCGAAGAGGTCTTACTCTACGTCTTAAATGCCCATAACGCCGGTTGGTTGGCAGATTTAATCGCCTCCACCTTAACGGTCTCGCTGGAGGAACGCCAAGTTCTCCTCGAAACGATGGATATTGAAACCCGTCTTGACCAAGTGGCAGATCTGCTCAATCAAGAACTCAATATGCTGGAGCTAAAAGACGAGATCACCAGCCAAGTCAACCAAGAGATGGATCGTTCGCAACGCGAAATCTATCTGCGCGAACAAATGCGCGTGATCCAATCCGAACTCGGTGAAGAGGACATCTTCCAGCAAGAACTCACCGAGGTTCGCGAACAAATCGCTAAAGCGAACATGCCCCCCGAAGTTCACGACAAAGCCATGAAAGAATTACTGCGCTTGTCGATGATGGCTCCCCTTGCCCCCGAAGTCGGCATGGTGCGCACCTATATTGATTGGCTCACGGCACTGCCCTGGGCTGCCGTCAGCGAAGATCAACTGGATGTGCAGTTTGCACAGCAAACGCTGGATCGTGAACATTACGGTTTGCCAAAGATTAAAGATCGGATCTTGGAGTACATCGCTGTGCGCAAACTTGCGCCCGACACCTCTAGCAGCCCGATCTTGTGCTTCGTTGGACCGCCCGGCGTCGGCAAGACCTCGCTCGGCAAATCCATCGCTACCGCGCTCGGACGCGAGTTTGTGCGCGTTAGCTTGGGCGGTATTCGTGATGAAGCCGAAATTCGCGGGCATCGGCGCACCTATATTGGCGCGCTCCCCGGCAGGCTTTTGCAGACGATGCGGCGTGCAGGAACGATCAATCCAGTGTTCATGCTGGACGAAATTGATAAACTGGGCACCGATTTTCGCGGTGATCCGTCGTCAGCACTGCTCGAAATTCTCGATCCTGAGCAAAACAATGCCTTTTCGGATCATTATCTCGATGTGCCCTACGATCTGTCGCGCGTTCTATTCATTACGACTGCCAACGATCTATCCCCCATCCCTGCGGCACTGCTGGATCGTTTAGAGATCATCGAGTTCAGCGGTTATACAGAAGAGGAAAAGATCGCGATTGCGCGGCAATTCTTGATCCCCAAGCAGCATGAAGCCAATGGCTTGGTGAGCTATGGGGTTAGCTTCGAGACTTCGGCACTTCAAAAACTCATCCGTGAGTATACCTATGAAGCCGGTGTGCGCAATCTTGATCGCGAGATCGCCAATATCTGCCGCAAAATCGCGCGCTTGATCGCCGAAGGCAAACGCTTCGCGCGCGGGGTCAATGCGACTCACGTCGATCGTTTCTTAGGACCCCCTCCTTTCCTCGATATGCGTGCCAATGACTCGGACGAAATCGGCATCGCCACCGGCATGGCATGGACGCCTTACGGTGGCGAAGTTCTCACTATTGAAGTCAGCGTCATGGCGGGCAAAGGCACGCTCTTGTTGACCGGATCACTAGGGGATGTTATGCAAGAATCAGCCCAAACCGCGCTCAGTTATATGCGCGCGCGGGCTGAGGACTTCAACGTTCCCTTTGATGATTTTGAAGATTTTGATATCCATATCCACCTGCCCGAAGGTGCAGTCCCGAAAGATGGACCCTCCGCTGGCGTCACCCTCGCCATTGCGCTCATCTCCGCGTTTACCGAACGCAAGATTCGCAGCGACTTTGCCATGACGGGCGAAATTACGCTGCGCGGCAAGGTCTTACCGGTAGGCGGGGTCAAAGAAAAAGTATTGGCAGCACGACGTGCCCGTATCAAAAATATCATCCTGCCCAAGCAGAATGAACACGATCTTGTTGATATCCCGCGTGAAGCCAAAAATGATCTGAATTTGCATCTCGTCGAAAATATGCAGCAAGTGATCGACCTCGTGTTGATGGAACGCTCCGATAGCGAACGCAATCTTGACCGGATTCGCCGTGAGCGCGATAAAGACCAACACGAAGACGAATAAGACAACTCATGAACGCGGATGAAGTTCTATCCTCACTCAACACAGGACGTTCACGAGTTTTCGATTGGTTAGCGGATAACACCCCAACCGAAACCATCGCCAATCTCCTCGCTGCTATGGGCAATACGGCGGGGGGACGGGTCGTGATCGGCATCTTCGGTCAACATGGCAAAATCCTCGGCGTTCGGGAACCCGCTGTCATGATCGAGCGGGTCTTGCAGGCTTCGCTCAATATTACGCCACCGATGATCCTGCCCCTGCCCAAAGTCGTGATGGTCAACGAAAAATCGGTCATTGTGGTGGATATCCCCGAAGGAATGCCCGGAATTTACGCCATCAACGGGCGTTTCCTCGGCAGAAAAGAGGGACAAAACACACCGCTTAGCCCCCATGATCTCCATCGTCTGTTGATTGAGCGGGGTGTGATGCACTTTGAAACCAATGTGCCGGATGGCGCAACCCTTGATGACATCAATTGGGTCAAAGCACGTGCCTACGCCAACCAAGTGATGGGGGGCACCAACGCTGATGCTGAACAACTGCTGCTGCGGCGGGGGTGCTTGGCGCGGGTCAAAGATGTTTTAAAACCTACCCATGCCGGCATTTTGTTGTTCGGTAACGATCCCCAACGCTTTATCCGCAATGCCGAAATCACCGCTGTGCGCTTTGCTGGCAACGCCATGAGCGATCAGTTCTCGCGCCAAGATTTGACCGGCACCTTGCCTGACCAAATCACCCGCGCGGAAACATTTCTGCGCGATCACATGCGCAAGCAAGTCAGCCTCGGCAAAACGATGGCGCGCAACGAAGCCTACGAATACCCGCTGGAGGCGGCGCGCGAGCTGTTGGTGAATGCCGTCGCCCATCGCGATTACAGCATCATTGGCGATGGTGTGCGTCTTTATCTCTTTGCCAACCGTCTGGAAGTCACCAGCCCCGGCGAACTTCCCGGTCCGGTTACGATTGATAACATTAAAGACGCTCGTTTTTCGCGCAATCCGGTGATCGTACAGGTGTTGGCGGATATGGGCTTCATTGAGCGTTTAGGTTATGGTATTGACCGCGTATTCGCGCTGATGGCGGAAACCCAACTGCCCGCGCCCGAATTCACTGAAATCGCTGGCGTAGTCCGAGCAAAACTACAAAGAGCAGAGATAGACTCAGAAACCCCGATTCCCCCTGCTCTCGAAACAGTTGCCCTTCTTGTCGAGGCACGATATCAAGGGGTCTCACTCAATACGCGCCAAGAAGCTGCCATCCTCTTCCTCACCCGTGATGGCAATCCACGCATCACCAACAGCAACTTGCAAAGCCTGTATCCCGAGGTTCACCCCGAAACAATTCGGCGCGATTTATCCGACCTTGTCACCAAAGATCTCTTTGAAAAACATGGTCAAAAACGGGGATCATACTATATCCTCAAAACCGAATCTGCTTCTCTCCCTATCGCATAAAGCACAACAAACGGACATTGCCCCATTCCAAAAGACACCCCGCCACGTACAGATCAGTTGCGGTCTTCACTTGTCTGGCATATAGTGAATAGAGCGAGATAAAATTTTCAAGGAGGAACAAATGCACTTTGCACCTTTGCGATTTACGCATGGCTATCGGTTACTTGCCGTGCTTCTAAGTTCATTTCTTCTGATTGCAGTCCCGGCGTTTAGCGCCCCCCAAGACGCGCCCTCAAAACAAGGCATCACCTGCGATAATCTAGTCACATTAGCGACCAGCACTGTGGGTTTAGTGTGCGATAGTTTAGGGCGCAATCAAGCCTGTTATGGCAATCGGCGCGTCGATATCGAATTTACACCCAATTCTAATTTTTCCTTTAACGCCGCTGGGGATACCGTCGATTTATTGGCGATTCGTCGCCTATCGACAGCGCCTTTCAGCCCCAATACCGGTGATTGGGGGATCGCCGTCGTCAAGGCACAGGCAAATCTACCCGATGCCCTACCGGGTCAAAATGTCACCTTCTTCCTGTTTGGGGAGGCATCTGTCGAAAATCCAACTGCGGATATGCGGGCAGTCAAAGTGCAAACCGGAATCACCGGCAATAGTTGCGCCGATGCGCCCGATGGCGTCATGATCCAAACGCCATCCGGTCAGCAGGTCAGCATGAACATCAACGGCGCGGATGTCATCCTTGGATCAACGGCATTTCTCACCTCCGAAGCCAACAACCGTATGAAGTTGAGTACCCTTGAAGGCTTAGCGGTCGTCACCGCCTTTGGCGAAACGCGCATTGTGCCCCCTGGCGGCGAAGTTGGCTTCGTCTTAGGCGGTCCAGATGGGCTAGAAGTCGCGGGTCCGCCTTCGGCATTACGCGGATTCACACAAGAAGATATCCCCTTCTTGCCACTTGAATTGCTGGATGAACCGGTCGAACTCCCAGAGTCGCTCAACATCCCCGGTGCCAGCACAGCAGCCCTGGTGACGGCTGCCCCCAGCAATAACGTCACCAGTACCCCATCAACGTGTACCCCCCGCGGCGATTGGACATCGCGCTATGTGATCCAGCCCGGTGAAACTCTTTCGAGCATTGCTGGGCGTGCCAACTTGCGCACCGAGGACCTTGCCGCTGGCAACTGTATTGTCAATGCGGCGCGCATCTTCGCAGGGCAAAGCTTAAGCGTGCCCTTTGCCTTGCCGACACCACGTCCGCTTGCCACAGCGACCTCCACAAGACCACCCATCACCGCGACGGTAATAGCAGGGAGATTGATCGGACCAAACTTCCGTGTGGACGTAAACCCGATCTATCTGGGTTCTTGCACGACTCTTCGTTGGGATGTCTCTAATATCCGCGAGGTCTATTTTCAAGGGTCACCCGCCATCGGCAGCGAAGCCCGCCAAGTCTGCCCGCGCGAGACAACCACCTACACCTTACGGGTGGTGATGACCAATGGAGTAGAACAATCCTTCACACTCGTCCTCTATGTCGAAAGCACATGCGGCAACCAAACCTGCGAGTCGGGAGAGACCTACAACACCTGTCCGTCCGATTGTCCCGATCCGAATGGATAATTGAGTCATCACGTTTATGGGTATCGTCATCCGTGTCGGTGCCCATAAGTGGAATTTCATTGCTCCTCATCTGTGGTATGCTATTCCACTAATTTATCTTAGGATGCAGGTGAAAAAGTAATAATGTGGTTCCGGCGCATACTCTTGGTGGTCGCGATGCTCGTTTCTTCGTGCAGCGCACTCTCGCCAGCGACACCTCAGCCGACGGCGACAGCCACGCTGCCCCCGTCACCGACGCTTACCCCCAGTGCTACCAGCACATTCACACCCATCCCGCCTACCGAAACGGCAACCTTGACGCCTTCGGCAACTTTCACGTTGAGTCCAACGGAAACCGCCACTGCTGTCCCAACCGCAATCCATACCCCCCAAGCGAGCGTTTTATTCACTTATGACAATTGGGAATTTTTGGAGTTGCCGAGCAATATCATTGCCCGTCTCGACACGCCCTTGATCGCATTCCTGAACACCAATAACCGCACAGGATCAGCCGCTACCCCACTGCCGGGTAACAATATCCAGACACTTTATTATGTGTCCCCCACCAACTCGGCAGCGCGCATCACCATCAAACAATTCGACTCCTCAACGGGGGATGAAATCTATATTGCTCCATCCGGTGATGCGTTCGCCTATATGCGTTATGACGGCGGCAGTATCGCCAATGGATTGTATATTGCCGATTTTAATGTTGGCATTACTGGTCGTGTGCTGCCACTGGCGTCGCTGACCCAACGGGGAATCTTTAATACCCCTGCATGGAAAAGCGACGGTTCAATGCTGGCGTTAGCAGTCGCGACAGGCTATGACATCGACATCTTCACGATTGAACGGGATGGGGCATGGGCAAATCTGATCAATTCGGGGGCTTATGATTTCTGGCCCGTGTGGTCGCCGGATGGTAATTATCTCGCCTTCGTGTCCGACCGTGTGACTTGCCCAAGCTGGCGTCCGGGCGAGGTCGGCACTTGTGATGGTAGCAGCATAGAAGCCCCCACCGGTGGGCACGTCTTTGTGCTGAATATTGCCACAGGGCAGATTACCCAAATCTCTGACGTAGTCGTCCACGAGCCACCTAAATGGGCGACCCCACGCCAAATTACTTTTGCGTCTGGCGATCCCCTGTTCGGCGACCCAGAGCGCGTACTCTACAGCGCCGATATTTTTAGCAACGAAGTGCGCCGGATCCGTCTCAATACCAGTGACATTCCGCTCAAATTATCCGAGGTCTGGTCGCCATCTGGGCAACAAGTCCTGTTTCAAGCTGCCGAAACCTCTAGCTCGATTGTATTGGCACAGATTAGCGGTGCCGAGATCGCGCGGATCACAGATCGGACATTCGCGCGTTATGGGTTGCGCGCCGATTGGTCACCTGATGGAACACGTATCGCCATTGGTGGGGTCGCTGGGCAATGTCCGTATGGCATTATTGTGACGGATAATCAGTTCACCTCGATTGCAAGCGGCAATCCACCTCCCACCATGTGCGAACCTCAATTTTCGCCAGATGGACGTTGGGTCGCTTTTACAGGGGTCGTCCCTAATCGTGACGGGCGGGTAGATGTGTATGTCGCCAATCAAAATGGTTTTGGGGCGGTCAACCTCACTGGGAGTTTGACAGGTAATGTCAAAATGATCGGATGGGCGGGCGGATAGCCCGAACTTCACCAAAAGGCAAAACACGGATGGTTCAGTTACAAGATAAAATTGCTGTCGTCACGGGCGGCAGCCGAGGCATTGGGCGCGGCATTGCCTTAGAGTTGGCACAGCGCGGCGCGACCGTTGTCGTAAACTATCATCATAATACCGAGGCAGCGCATGAAGTCCTCGACAAAATCGCGGATACCGGGGGCGTGGCATTGGCAGTACAGGCTGATGTCAGCCAAGAAGCGGGTGCCAACGAACTGATCAAAGCGGCAATCGACAATTTCGGCAAAATCGACATTCTGATCAATAATGCAGGCATAACGCGCGATAATGTGATCATGCTGATGAGCGCCGAGGATTATGACACCGTTATGGATACCAATTTGCGAAGCGCATGGTTGTGTTCCAAAGCCGCTGTCCGCGCCATGATGCGTAAACGTTATGGACGCATTGTGAATATCACCAGCATCAGCGGTATTGTGGGCAACGGGGGGCAAACCAATTACAGCGCCAGCAAAGCCGGTATCATCGGGCTGACAAAAGCACTCGCGCGCGAGGTTGGGTCGCGCAGTATCACGGTCAATGCCGTCGCCCCCGGCTTTGTGCAAACCGATTTGACGGCGAATTTATCGGAAGAACTCCTCAAGAAAATCAGCGACAATATCCCCTTGGGACGATGGGCAACCATCGAAGAAATCGCCTATGCGGTGGCATTTTTAGCATCCGATGAAGCCAGTGTGATCACGGGGCAAGTCTTAAGCGTGGATGGTGGGATGGCGATGTGATCGCCGCGCTATCATTGCCAAGATCGCCTCATTTCCCCTTAAAAAGGACAGGTGCAACTTGAGTACCCTATTTTCCAAAATCATCACCCGCGAAATCCCAGCAACTATCGTCTTTCAAGATGATCGTGTGACCGCCTTCAAGGACATCAATCCCCAAGCGCCTGTGCATATTCTGATTGTGCCCAACAAAGAAATTCCCACCGTCGATGACGTGACTCCCGAAGATGAGGGTGTTCTGGGACATATGTTTGTAGTGGCGCGGCAGGTGGCTCGTGATTTGGGGATCGCTGAGGGGGGCTATCGGTTGATCATTAATTGCCGCGATGATGGGGGGCAAGAGGTCTATCACTTGCATATGCACCTTGTCGGTGGACGCAAATTGGGACCCATGCTTGCCCGACGCGATTAGATACAACTAGGCAAGCCTGTTGATTAAAAAAGCACCCCTTTCCTGAACTACTCAGGAAAGGGGTGCTTTTCCTATCGAAAGTTAACCGCCAACAGCAGGCGTGGCTTCAGCGGTGGCTTCCACCGTTGCCATCGCCTCTAGTTCGGCGGCGGCTGATGCTTCCGGCGTGACTTCCTCACCCCCCAGCGTATCAGTCGCCTCAGCGGTGGCTTCGGCATCCGGGGTGGCTTCAGGCGTTGACTCGGCAAAACCAGAAGCGATCCGTTCGACTTCACGATCAATCGCAGCGAGGATATCCGCCACTTCGGTATAAGCTACTTGTTCTTCATTGAGCGGGACAACGCCATTGATCGTAATGGTGGGCGTGCCGCCAAAATTGAGCAAATTGCGGGCTTGTTGGCTTGCAGTATCCAAAATCGTCTGGGCTGCCCCATTGCGAACACACGCCCCATGCTCGCCTTGATCAAGTGTCAATTGGTTCACACCCGCAACCAAACGGTTATTGGTAAAAGCTTGATTGCCATAGCGCCCTTGCCAATCAAACAAAGCATCATGGAATTCCCAAAATTGATTCTGTTCCGCTGCGCATGTTGCCGAAATCGCCGCACCTTGACCGTTGGGCACCGATCCATACCCTGAGAGGGGTACGTAAATAAAAGCAATTTTGCCATCGCGCACCCGTTGCACAAGTTCATTGATCGATTCGTCGTGGAACTCGCGACAATGCGGGCAGTCAAAGCTCGAATACTCCGCCACTTTGACAGGCGCATCTAGTTCCCCTAACAACGGATAGCCCTCTTGCGTGCGAGACCGGGCTAAGCCATCGTAACGCGCTGCTAAGTTTTCAGGAAGTGGCGCTTCGGCTGGCAGAATGACCAAGATGATGAGTATCAAGAAAACGACGGCAAACCCAACTACACCAATAATGATGCTGGTGATGCGCCGCCGTTGATCTTGCTGATCGCGTTCCCGCTTGCGTTCAACGGCACGGGCAGCCCCACCCGCCGATTGTGAACCGACATTTCCGGGGCTTGGGGTCGTGCTTTTTGCGCGCGATGAAGCGCCTTCGCTACGCGCACTTTGCTGTGGTTTTGCGCCTGAACTACTTTTACGATTGCGTCCCTGCTGTGACATAACACCCTCAATCCATGCGTCCAAAAACTGTTTCAGTTTACAACGCCGAATGAGCATGTCAAGCAAAGTTCACGGGTTGATAGCGGTTGCGCAATCAAGACAGGGACGCAACCAAAACAATTCATCCGGTGCCGGTTCTCAAGTTACAGGGTGATTGGCACTAGATTGATCTGACAAATTGCGGGCGATTACAGTAAAATGTGAATCATTCAGCATTACAATTTTTGCGCCCCACCCCCCCAACACATGGTCGGCAAACGACATCAACACTCAGCGCGATGTCGTCAAAACGAACTAAGGATAATCTCGATGAAGCTGGACACCTTTGGCACACGCGGAACTTTCGACACTGGCAGCGGGCAAGCTGTCATTTACCGCTTGAACCAACTAAGCGCGCACGGCGTTGGGCATGTCGAACAACTGCCCTTCAGCATTAAGATTTTGCTGGAAAACGTCCTGCGCAACCTCGATAACTATGAAGTCACGGAAGACTCAGTCGCCGCTATCGCCAATTGGAACGCGCCCAAACCCCAAGAACTGGAAATCCCCTTCAAGCCAGCGCGCGTGATCTTGCAAGATTTCACGGGGGTGCCGGTGGTCGTCGATCTAGCGTCACTGCGCAGCGCGATGGCACGTTTAGGCGGCGACCCGCGCCGCATTAACCCCCAAGTGGCGGTTGATTTGGTGATCGATCACTCGGTACAGGTCGATAAATTCGGCACTTCCGATGCCATTTTGGTCAATGCCGAACGTGAATTCGTGCGCAACCGCGAACGGTATGAATTCCTGAATTGGGGGCAAAAAGCATTCGAGAATTTCAAAGTTGTACCGCCTGCCACCGGCATTGTGCATCAAGTCAACTTGGAATATCTGGCGAAGGTTGTCCAAATTATTCAAGAAAATGGTGAACGCATCGCCTTGCCTGATACGCTGGTCGGCACGGACAGCCACACAACGATGATCAACGGTTTGGGCGTGTTGGGATGGGGTGTTGGCGGTATTGAAGCTGAAGCCGCGATGCTCGGTCAGCCTATTTACATGTTGATGCCCCAAGTCGTCGGCGTCAAACTAGTGGGCAGTATGCGCGAAGGCACCACCGCCACCGACCTTGTATTGACGGTCACACAAATTTTGCGCAAGCGTGGCGTGGTCGATAAGTTCGTAGAGTTCTACGGCGAAGGCTGTGGCAAGCTGGCGTTACCTGACCGTGCTACCATCGCCAACATGGCACCCGAATACGGCGCGACGATGGGCTTCTTCCCTGTCGATGATGAAACTTTGAACTTCCTGCGCCGCACCGGACGCACCGAAGATTTGGTACAGTTGGTCGAACGCTATAGCAAGGAACAAGGACTCTTCCGCACCGACTCGACCGCCGATCCGGTCTTCACGGATGCGCTAGAAATTAATCTTGATGAAATCCAGCCGAGCATGGCGGGACCCAAGCGTCCCCAAGATCGTGTCTTGCTGAGCGATATGCAGCCTTCCTTCCGCAAGGCACTCAGTACGCCCGTTAAAGAGCGTGGATTTGGGCTGTCGGATGAAGCGCTCGAAAATAAAGCCATCGTCGGCGAAAACGGACACAGTACCGAAATTGCACATGGCGTAGTTGTGCTGGCGGCGATCACCAGTTGTACCAATACCAGCAACCCGATGGTCATGGTTGGCGCGGGCTTATTGGCGAAAAAAGCGGTCGAAAAAGGTTTGAATCGTAAGCCCTATGTCAAGACCAGTCTTGCCCCCGGTTCGCGCGTCGTCACTGAATATCTGGATCGGGCAGGCTTGACCCCCTATCTCGATCAACTCGGTTTCCAGACGGTTGGCTATGGCTGCACCACCTGCATCGGCAACAGCGGACCCCTGCCCCAAGAAGTCTCCGATGCGGTGCATTCCGGCGATTTGGTTGCGGCAGCCGTTCTCAGCGGCAACCGCAACTTTGAAGGACGCATCAATCCCTTCGTCAAAGCCAATTATCTGGCATCCCCGCCGCTGGTCGTGGCGTATGCGTTGGCGGGCACGGTGGACATCGATTTCGCCACCGAGCCGCTCGGCATGAATGCTGCGGGCGAACCCATTTATCTACGGGATGTGTGGCCCACCCAACAAGAAATTCTGTCAACGGTGCAAAACTCGATCACACCAGAAATGTTCACCACGCAGTATGGCAATGTCTATGACGGCAATCCGATGTGGAACGCCATCAGCAACGCGGGTGAAGATGTCTACGCATGGAACAGTGACAGCACCTATGTGCAAGAGCCACCTTTCTTCTTCGATTTCAGCCCGGACGCCAACAGCATCAGCGAAATTCATGATGCCCGTGTCATGGCGCTGCTCGGCGACTCGATCACAACGGATCACATCTCACCCGCAGGCGATATCCCGTTGGATAGTCCGGCTGGTAAATACCTCGTCGAACATGATGTGGAGCCAATTTACTTCAACAGCTACGGCACTCGTCGAGGCAATCATGAAGTGATGATTCGCGGCACCTTCGCCAATATCCGTCTGCGTAATGGTTTGGTGCCGGGAAGTGAAGGCGGCATCACTGAGTACCTGCCTACAGGCGAAGTGATGAGCATCTACGAAGCCTCGAAACGCTACCTTGCCGCCAAGACACCACTGGTCGTACTGGCAGGCTTGGAATACGGCACTGGGTCCAGCCGTGACTGGGCGGCGAAGGGTACAGCGCTCTTGGGCGTCAAAGCTGTGATCGCGCGTTCTTACGAACGTATCCATCGCAGCAACCTCGTGATGATGGGCGTGCTGCCGTTGCAATTCAAAGAAGGCGATAGCGCTGAAGCGCTCGGCTTGAACGGGCACGAAAGCTTCAGCATCGTCGGCATTGGCGATAACCTGCAACCCAAGCAAGAAGCGACCGTCATCGCCACCAGTGCTGACGGCAGCCAAAAGACCTTCCAAGCGCTGGTTCGCGTCGATACCCCCGTCGAAGTGGATTACTACCGCAATGGCGGTATCTTGCCGACGGTTCTGCGCAAGTTTATGAGCTAAAGCGACACCAACACGGCACCACCGTGAAATCAGGGGCGCGCAGTGTGCGTCCCTGATTTTTTATCTCTTATCGACATTCACATGGGTGTGAAAGGACATCACTTGAGTGAAGAAATATCCCTTGTCACCATCTATACAGATGGCGGGGCAAAACCGAATCCCAATGGACCCGGTGGTTGGGCAGCATTGCTCATCTTTGGAAACAACGAGAAGCCCTTGAGCGGTGGCGAACCCAAGACCACCAATAACCGCATGGAATTGACGGCGGCAATAAAAGCATTGGAGGCATTGCAACGGCGTTGTAAGGTGGTCTTTTACACCGATTCGCAGTATTTGCGCAACGGCATCACCGAATGGATCAGCAAGTGGCGCAAAAATGGCTGGTTAACCGCCAAAAAAGAACCTGTCCTCAACCAAGATTTATGGATGCGCCTCTATGACCTGACCTTACAACATGACATCCAATGGAACTGGACGCGCGGACATGCGGGTGATCATTACAATGAACGGGTAGACCGAATGGCAACAGCAGCGCGCGAAACTATTCAAAGACAACGTTAGCCTTGTGGAGCGATCATGGCAAAGATAGCGGAACGTGTCGCCGGGTTTGGCACAACTATTTTCACCGAAATCAATCAACTGGCGATGCAACATAACGCCCTGAACTTGGGGCAAGGCAAACCCGATTTTGACAGCCCGACCGACATCATCGGCAGTGCCGTGAAAGCGCTCCAATCGGGAACGCATAATCAATACGCACCGGGCCCCGGCGTCGGGGATTTGCGGCAAGCCGTGGCTGATCACAGTAAACGCTTCTATAACCTCGATATTGATCCAGCGGCGGGTGTGGTCGTCACGGCTGGCGCGACCGAAGCGATCTTCTCCTCAATCTTAGGATTGGTGGATCGCGGTGATGAAGTGATCGTCATCGAACCCTATTTTGATAGCTATGTGCCCAACATCATTATGGCGGGTGCCAAACCTGTGTTTGTGCCGTTGCACCCTCCCCTATGGACATTTGACCCTGTGGAGCTACGCAAGGCGTTTAATTCGAAAACTCGCGCCATCATCCTGAATACCCCCCAAAACCCGACTGGGCGGGTCTTCACGCGCGAAGAACTAACTTTAATCGCGTCACTTTGCCAAGAATTTGATGTAACCGTGATTTCTGATGAAGTCTACGAGCATATCGTTTATGATGCGGCGTGCCATATCCCGATTGCCAGCTTGCCGGGGATGTTCGAGCGCACCGTCACGATCAGCAGTCTAGGCAAATCTTTTAGCGTCACGGGTTGGAAAATCGGTTGGATTTATGGCGCTCCCGATTTGGTGCGTGGGGCGGCACAAGCCCATCAGTTCGTGACCTTCGCGGTCAATCATCCTGCGCAACATGCCGCCGCCTATGCACTCAACCTACCCGATAGCTATTTTGCTGACTTCCGCGCCATGTATACCCAAAAGCGCGATCTGCTTTTAACGGCACTTGTCGGGGGTGGGCTTAAACCCACCAAACCGGAAGGCACCTACTTTATCATGGCAGATTTCTCGTCCGTGTTCGACGGTGATGATATTGAATTCGCCCGCTATCTCACCGCCGAAATTGGCGTCGCCTGTATCCCACCGACGTTTTTCTATAGCAACGACCACGCGCATATGGCAAGCACCCAAGCCCGTTTTGCTTTTTGCAAGTCGGACGACATGCTCAAAGAAGTCGCTGGACGCCTCGCAACCTTGGTCCGCTAAAAACGTGGATATGGGGCGCTTGCGCTTGCTTAAAATAAAGCAAAAGGTAGCGCCCCGCCCACGATCAAGCCGCCGAGGATCGTCCGCAATAAGGCGATCACAACCAACATCACCAGAAAAGTGATCGCCGGTACTGCGTATTTTTTATTGGCATCGTTGATGAGGTAAAGACGTTCATAACCATCCCCCATGATATACGCGGCGAAAATCATCATGAAGATGCCCGTGAAGGTGCCGCCCACGCCCAAGAGTGAAAAAACAAATGTCAACACACTGCTAAACACCAGAGATGGTGCCCACACCACCGCTGCGGTCATGGCATGGCGCACGAATAACGCATTCCATCCCTGTGTTTGAGCAAAGCGATAGGAGGCATAGCACCCCGCGAAAAAGGCGCTCATCGTTACCGGGATGGCAAGTAAGGGCGTGAACAAAATACTGAAAAAACTGAGCAGGGATGCCGATGACAAAATTTGAATATACAGCGCAATCAACAAACTGAGCGCAGCGCTAAACACGCTTGCCGTCAAAGTCAACAACACAAAGCTCCACCACGTCGCTTGATCGACGGCAGCAGCATAATCCCCCTCACGCCGTAACAGCACATTCCAACCCGTGCGCAGCAACGCAAAACCGTCTTTTGCGACGTTTTCAAGAGAGATATATTCGGGCGCACCGGGGATTGTGAAGGGCAATTTGAACCCACCTTCGGCGCCGTCTGCAGCGCCGGGGCGATGCCCAGCAGCGGGGTCAATTGAATGAATACGCGGCGGTTTGCCATCCTTAGCTTTGTCGCTGCCCGTGCGTTTGACTTCATAAATGTCTGGGTTGGATTGTGGTGAAGTCGGATCGCCCCCCAGTTCTGCCTCACGCGCCTTAATACGATCTAAGACCTCGCGCGCTTTTACATGGCTAGGGTTCAATACCAGCACCCGTTCCAATTGTTTTTTGCGCACACGCGGATCGCTCTCTGTGGCAGCAAGATAGTACCAGCCTTGTTCATTGTCGGGTTCTTGATCGACCAATTGTTGCAACAGTGTGTGGGCTAAAGACCGATTGCCCGCCTGAAATGCCGCAATACCTCGTTGCAGAAGGTCATTATTTGCCTGCATAATCGCTCCATCCAACTTCGTAACTGTGCGATCCCCATTTGAGATCAACATTTCTATTATAAAGAGTCCGTGTCCTAAACAAGTTACAAAAACCCCACTAATCAGGGATTGCGCGCCAAACCAGAGGTCGGTGTAAACTTAGAACATCTATTTTGCCATCTTTTGGACACGACCACCGAATTCAACATGAAATCAACTTCAAAACAGTTCATCGCCATCGCGGGCAATATCGGCGTTGGCAAAAGTACCTTTACGCGCTTGTTATCCCATGAATTTGGTTGGCAGCCCTTTTATGAAGCGACCGCCGAAAACCCCTATTTGGTCGATTTTTACGGGGATATGCGCCAATGGAGTTTTCACTCGCAAGTCTTTTACTTAGGTAAGCGGCTGGAGCATCATCGACTGTTGGTCGATCACCCGGGTAGCGTCGTGCAAGACCGCACCGTGTATGAAGATGCGGAAATTTTTGCGCACAATCTCTACGTCCAACAACAAATGTCCGAGCGCGACTATGACGCTTATCGACGCTTATATGAAGCGGTCTCTAGTTTTCTGCCGTCCCCAGACCTGATCGTGTATCTGAAGGCAGAGGTACCCACTTTACTGCATCGGATTCAACTGCGCGGCAATGAGTACGAGCGCAGCATGTCACCCGATTACCTAGAGCAGTTAAATCGTTTGTACGATAGGTGGATTCAACGGTGGACGCTTTGCCCGGTCTTGACCATCCCAACCGACGACCTCGATTATGTCCATCATCCATCAGATTTGGGTCGGATTATCGAGCCGATTCGCGACATGCTCAAGGGTACTTCTGTTCAGTTGGTATAGCGGTCTCGACATTTTGCTGCCAAAAGCGCATTGGGTCTCCCTGTAGAAACTAGCACTATGGGGAAACCCAATGCAGGTTTTCGATTATTTTTGCTTATAAAGTCATTTTTATGTTGCTATCATCAGAAAATTTAACCTCAGAAAATGGACTGTGAATAGACAAGTCAGTGTCTTCGTGATAAAATTGCTCATATGGATTATTCTGATTAATCCGATGAATACCTAATAGAGATTATGTTGATGTCTCGCATTGAGCTTGATTCAGAACTTCTCAACTACATCATCCTCGCTGGCTTCCAACCGGGTGACCGCTTACCGACCTTGAATACCCTTCAAGATGAGGAGCATCTGGGCATTGGCATCAGCAAGGTACGGGAACAACTCGAAGTAGCGCGGGTGCTTGGGCTGGTTGAAGTTCGGTCTAAGACGGGCATGAGGATGAAAGAGTATAGTTTTGCCCCAGCCGTGCGTTTAAGCCTCTTCTTTGCGCTGGCACAAGACTCCCGTAGCTTCGAACTGTTCGGCGAGGTCCGTAATCATATCGAAATGGCATTTTGGCACGAAGCGTGCGAACGTTTGCAATCCGATGATTTAGCGCACATGCGGACGTGTATCACCCAAGCCTATGAAAAACTCAATGTAAACCACATTCGTATCCCCAATGAAGAACACCGCAATTTTCATTTAACGGTCTTCAAACGCCTTGAAAACCCCTTCGTGATGGGGATTTTGGAAGCCTATTGGGATGCTTACGAAGCGGTTGAGATCACGCGCTATGCCAGCTACGAATATTTGAAACAAGTATGGAAATTCCACGAGCAGATCCTTGATGCGATCAGCGCGCGTGATTTTGAGGGTGCCCGGCAATTCTTTATCGATCACACGAAATTGATACGCTACGAGACGAAATCTTCGCCCTAGCCCTCGATAAAGCTCCCAATGAATCGGAAAGAAGAGTCGTTAGAAGGAGTATTTTGCGTCTCTGCCAATCTTAAGTTCACTTTTTGTGTTGAGTGTTATCTTATGTTCGTGAGTCGGTTCAAATTGTTAAGGATAATTCATGGCGATCAATCTTCAGCCCGGCGTACAGTCGCAATTGCGCGGCTATGAACCGGGCGTCAACAACTTTTCATTGATGGTGGCGACCAAAAACGGGTCGGGCAGCCAAACTTCTAATCTCGTCATCATTCGTTCGCTCTTCAAGATGGGTATTCCCGTCAGCGGCAAGAACCTTTTCCCCTCCAACATCAAGGGGTTGCCGACATGGTATACCATCCGTGCCAGCAAGGACGGCTATACAGCGCGTCGTGCGACCACCGAGATCGCCATCGCGTTTAACCAAGAAACCATCACCGAAGACATCTTCAATCTGGCAAGCGGCGGCGTGCTAATCACCAACCAAGACCTCAAATATACGGTCAACCGCACAGACATCACCGTCTACGAATTGCCGGTGAAGGACATCCTTGAAGATGCCGAATATCCCAAAGACTTACGGGAACGCATCATCAATATGGTCTATGTTGGGGCGTGCTGCCATATCTTCAATATTCCGCTTGAGATCACCTATGAGGCGCTCTTGTCGCAATTCGGCAAGGAAAAACCAGCGCGCATCAATCACGCTATCATCAAGATTGCTTACGAGTGGGCACAAGCGAATCTGAAAAAACAAGATCCCTTCTATTTTGAACCGATGGACAAAACCGCTGGCAAAATCCTCATCGAAGGCAATGAAGCTGCTGCCATTGGGTCGTTGTTTGGCGGGGTCAGCGTGGTAGCATGGTATCCAATCACCCCATCCACTAGTTTGGTCGATTACGTCATGAGCCATATGGCGCTGCGTCGGGACGCCGAAACCGGCAAAAATACCATCGCGATTGTGCAAGCAGAAGACGAACTCGCTGCCGTCGGCATGATCATCGGTGCTGGTTGGGCAGGTTCCCGCTCGATGACTGCCACCAGCGGTCCCGGCATCAGCTTGATGGCGGAATTCACGGGGTTAGCCTATTTTGCGGAAATCCCAACGGTCATCTGGGATGTGACCCGTATGGGTCCCAGCACCGGTTTGCCCACGCGCACCAGCCAAGGCGACCTATTATTCCTCTATACGCTCAGCCACGGGGATACCCATCAAATCGTGTTGCTGCCCGCCAATGCCGAAGAATGCTTTGAATTCGGGTGGCGCTCCTTTGACATCGCCGATCAGATGCAGACGCCGGTCTTTGTGATGAGCGATCTCGACATCGGCATGAACTTGTGGCTCAGCAACCCATTCACGTATCCCGATACCCCGATCAATAAGGGCAAAATGTTAGATAAAGCTAAGTTGGAGGCATTCTTCGAAGAACACAAAGAATGGTTCCGTTATCGCGATTACGACGGTGACGGCGTGGGCTATCGCACCATCCCCGGCACTGAACACCCCCGCGCCGCATTCTTCACACGCGGCACCGGTCACAATGACATGGCGACCTACAGCGAACGTGGTGAGGATTGGGTGACCAATATGACCCGCCTGCGCCACAAATTTGAAACCGCGCGTGGCGTTGTCCCCAAACCTGTGGTTGATTACAACCCGGCAAACCCTATCGGTATCCTGTCCTTCGGCTCCAATGATGTGGCAATTGCCGAAGCTCGTGACATCATGGCAACCAGCGGCATCGAGACCAATTACTTGCGGGTGCGCGCTCTACCCTTCACGCCCGAAGTATGGCAATTTATCGAACAACATGACCGCGTTTATGTCGTGGAAAACAACTTTGATGGGCAGATGGCACAAATCTTGCGCATGGAATCGACCATGAAGACCAACAATATGATCTCGCTGGCATTGGGCGACACCTTGCCCATGACGGCGTATTGGATCCACACCCAAATTTTGAAACATGAGGAGGCTCAGTAAATGGCGAACGCACTCGGTCTTGAAAGAGCAGATTATCGCGGTGGCACCAGCACCTTATGCCCCGGTTGTGGTCATGACTCCATTTCGGGTCAAATCATCAGTGCTGCTTACGATCTCAACCTGCCCATGTGGCGCGTTATCAAATTGAGCGGTATCGGTTGCTCCAGCAAGACCCCCGCCTACTTTCTCAAGGGGTCGCATGGCTTTAACTCGGTACATGGACGTATGCCTTCGGTGGCGACGGGTGCCACGCTGGCAAACACCGACCTGATCGCGCTCGCGGTCAGTGGTGACGGCGACACGGGCAGCATCGGCTTCGGTCAATACAAGCACCTCATCCGCCGCAACGTGCCGATGGTGTATATCATCGAAAACAACGGTGTCTATGGCTTGACCAAAGGGCAGTTCTCCGCCACTGCCGATGAAGGGCAATTCTTGAAGTCTTATGGCAAGAACGACTTGCCCCCGATTGATTTGTGCATGGAAGCCGTGATCGGCGGCGCGACCTTTGTCGCCCGAAGCTTCTCCGGTGACGCCAAGCAAGTACAATCGCTGTTGAAGGCGGCAATTGGTCATCGCGGTACTGCCGTTATCGATATTGTCAGCCCGTGCGTGACCTTCAATAACTCCCCAGAATCAACCAAGAGCTACGATTATGGCAAGGAACATGAAATCCCATTGCACGAGATTCAGTATATCGCCCCCGGCTTCGTCCAAGACCGCGAAGAAATCACGGTTGGCGAATATAGTGAAGGCGAAATGATCGAAGTTGAGATGCACGATGGCTCGTTCATCCGCCTTAAGAAGCTCGGTAAGGGTCACGACCCACGTAGTCGCAGCGAAGCCATG
>Ga0209490_10000305_pt1 | contig 51032 bp, 46 predicted proteins | sample MAT06_FD_187209 | JGI IMG/M metagenome (GOLD analysis project Ga0209490, IMG submission 187209) | Freshwater microbial communities from Lake Fryxell liftoff mats and glacier meltwater in Antarctica - MAT-06 (SPAdes) (version 2) | ecosystem: Environmental > Aquatic > Freshwater > Ice > Liftoff...
CGGAGGTCTACCCGGGCGTACCTGTCACCCGTGAGCTCGGCCGGCACGAGACGATGTTGTCGATCGACAAGGCCCGTCGGGTCCTGGGCTACGCGCCGCGCCACAGCTGGCGCGATCACGTGGAGCTACCCGTCGCCGACTGAGGCCTTGCGGGTTCGGCTCACATGCGGGGCGCGGCCCACGCGAAGTGCCCCCGCCCGGAGGTCCGGGCGGGGGCGCGTGCGAGGTCGTGCGTCAGTCGGTGACGTCCTTGGGTCGCCCCGCGTCGGGCCGTCCGGCGAGCACTTCGCGCTCCTGGACGCGGGACTCGCGCCGCCCGTCACCGTCGTGGCCGCCGCGCGCGGCCGCCTCGGCCGCGGCCTCCTCCGACTTCGCCTGTTCCAGCGCTCGGGTCTCCTCGACCGGGTCGGGCTTGAGCAGGGACCCCTTCACCGGGGCGCCACCCATGCCGAGCTGGTTCATCCGCTTGGGCACCGGGGCGCCCTGGTAGGCGAGCGGGATCGGGTGGCCGTGGGCGTCCACCCCGGCGAGCGGCTGGTGCACCTCGACGAACTCGCCGTGCGGGAGCCGTTTGATGATGCCGGTCTCGATCCCGTGTTCCAGGACGGCGCGGTCGGCCTTCTGCAGCCCGATGCAGATCCGGTACGTCGCCCAGTACGTGATCGGTGGCAGGACCAACAGCCCGATGCGACCCATCCACGTCGTGGCGTTGAGCGAGACGTTGAAGAAGAAGGCGAACCAGTCGTTGGCCGAGCTGATCAGCAACACCATGTAGAACATGATCGCCATGGCACCCAGCGACGTGCGGACGGGCACGTCGCGCGGGCGCTGCAGCAGGTTGTGCAGCGCGTTGTCCTTGGTGAAGCGCTTCTCGATCCACGGGTAGGCGCCGGCCAGCACGAAGATCACCGGTAGGAATGCGGCGGTCGCCCAGAAGGCACCCGGCACCCGGTAGTTCCCGATCACGATCTCCCACGCCGGGAAGAGTCGGGCGAAGCCGTCCGACCAGCCCATGTAGAAGTCCGGCTGCGACCCCGCCGAGATGTGTGCCGGGTTGTAGGGCCCGAGGTTCCAGATCGGGTTGATCTGGAAGAGACCACCCATCAGGCCCAACACGCCGATGGTGATGGCGAAGAAGGCCCCACCCTTGGCGGCGAATGCGGGCAGGATCCGGACGCCGACCACGTTCTTCTCGGTGCGGCCGGCCCCGGGGAACTGGGTGTGCTTCTGGTACCACACCAGCCCGACGTGCACGGCGATCAGCGCCAGCAGCACGCCCGGCAGGAGCAGTACGTGGACGATGTAGAGCCGCGGGATGATCTCGGTGCCCGGGAACTCGCCACCGAACAGGGCCCAGTGCGTCCAGGAGCCGATCACCGGTACCGACAGCGTGATGCCCGACGCGATCCGCAGCCCGGTACCCGAGAGCAGGTCATCGGGCAGGGAGTAGCCGGTGAAGCCTTCGAACGTGCCGATGAAGATCAGCAGCACACCGATGACCCAGTTGGCCTCACGAGGCTTGCGGAACGCACCGGTGAAGTAGGTGCGGAACATGTGGGCCACCATCGCGGCGATGAACAGCAGCGCCGCCCAGTGGTGCATCTGGCGGACGAACAGCCCGCCGCGCACCTCGAACGAGATGTCCAGGGCGCTCGCATACGCCTGGCTCATCTCCAGGCCGCGCAGGTTGGTGAAGGCGCCGTCGTAGGTGACCTCGGTCATCGACGGGTCGAAGAACAGGCCCAGGTAGGTGCCGGTCACCAGCAGGATGATGAAGCTGTAGAGCGCGACCTCACCGAGCATGAACGACCAGTGCGTCGGGAAGACCTTGTTGAACTGCTTGCGCATCCCCGTGGCGGGGTGATATCGCTGGTCGGCCTCGTCGAGGGCGACGCCGACCTTGCTGGCCAGCCCACCCCCCGAGGTCGTGGGTGTAGTGATCGAGCTCATGATCCCAACTCCCAGAACGACGGGCCGACGGCTTCGACGTAGTCGCCGGTGGCGACGAAGTATCCCTCGTCGTTGACTGTAATCGGAAGTTGTGGCAATGGCCTGGCGGCCGGACCGAAGACCGGTTTGGCGTACTCGGTCGCGATGAACTGCGACTGGTGGCACGGGCACAGGATGCGCTGGGTCTGCGACTCATAGAGCGAGGCCGGGCAGCCCAGGTGGGTGCACAACTTCGAGAAGGCGTAGAAGTCGCCGAAGTGGAAGCCGTCCTGGCCGTCGCGGTGGACCACCTCGGTGCCGGGCCGCAGCCGGATCAGCATCGCGGAGGAGTCGGCGCGGCGCAGTCCGTGGAAGAGGGCCTCCTCGTCGCCGCGCTCGGACTCCCGGAACGGGAACACGGTCTCCATCGAGCCCGCGTCCTGGTCCTCCGGGCGGACGAGCGAGATCTCGTCGGGGATGCCGGTGTCGCGGCGCAGGTAGACGGTCTCGCCGCCGACGGGTCGCCACCCCGTGGTCCACAGCGCGGCGTCGTCACCGCCCTTCCACGGGTCGCGCACCAGCGGGGCGATGGCGGCGATGCCCAGCCCCAGCCCGAACACCCCGGCGGCCACGCCCGCGGAGCGGACGATCAGCGGGCGCCGGCCGATCGTGGTGTCCTGGCCAGCCTGTGCCAGCTGCGCGACGACCGTCCTGCGCGAGATCTCGTCGGACGCGCCGTCGTGGCGCTGCTGCACCGAGACCTCGTCGGGGAAGAACTTCTTGACGTACGCGACCACGCCGATGCCCAACGCGAGCACCGAGAGACCGAACGTCAGCCCGACGACCGGGGTGTAGAGCGTGTACACCTCGTACCCGGCCTCACCCGGCGCCCGGTAGTCGAAGGGCCAGAAGACGAACGCCCCGAGGAACGCGAGCCCGGCGATCGCCGAGACGGCGAACCACAGGGCCACCGAGCGCTCGGCGCGCCTCTCGGCGCGCGTGCCCGGGATCGGGAACTTCCGCTGGTTGTGAATGACCTCGACGTCGTCGAGCTCGGAGGCCAGGCGCGCGAGCTGCTCCCGGCTCATGTTCTCGAGCTCGTCCGGCGTGGGTGTGCGCGACCCACCGGACGGGCCGCGCTCGGAGATGGTCATGACTTGGCCCCCAGCCACAGTGCGAACCCGATCAGTCCGGCGAGGCCCACGATGAACGCGACCAACCCCTCGGACACCGGACCGATACCGCCCAGCGCGTTGCCGCCGGGGTTGTTGTTGCTTCCGCTCACCGACTTGACGTACGCGATGATGTCCTGTTTCTCCTCCGGCGAGAGCTGCCTGTCGGAGAACTTCGGCATGTTCTGGGGGCCCGAGAGCATCGCGGTGTAGATCACGGTCTCGGTGGCCGGGTCCAGAGTCGGCGCGTACTTGCCCGAGGACAGCGCTCCGCCGCGACCGGTGAAGTTGTGGCAGGACACGCAGTTGAGGCGGAACAGCTCACCGCCGCGGGCGAGGTTCTCACCGCGGAGCGCCTCGCCGGAGGCGTCCGGACGGACGGGCCCGCCACCGTTGGCGGTGATGAACGCGCCGAGGGCGTCGAGGTTGGCGGCGCCCTCCTCGGTGTCCGGGTCGAACTTGGCCAGCGGGGGCTTGCGCGCGCCCTGCGCCTCCTGGCGGGCCAGCGGCATCCGGCCCGTGGACACCTGGAAGTACGACGCGGCGTCACCGACACCGATGAGGCTCGGCCCGCGGTCCTGCACGCCCTGCAGGTTGACGCCGTGGCAGGTGATGCACTGGTTGTTGTAGAGCTGCTCGCCCTGGGCGATCAACGCCGTGTCACCGGCCGCGGCGGTGGCGACCTGCGGCTGTGGTGCGAATGCGGTGTACAGACCGCCGGCGGACAGCAGCCCGATACCCAGGGCGACGGCGCCCGCCACCTTGCGACGGAACCGGGTGCGGGGCCCGCGGGAGGGGGGTGTGGTGGTCATAGTCTGCGTCTTCCAGCCCTTGCGGTCGGCGGCATGTCAGCGGTCTCCGGCGTCAGCGGATGAAGTAGATGACGGCGAACAGGCCCACCCACACGACGTCGACGAAGTGCCAGTAGTACGACACGACGATGGCCGCGGTGGCCTGCTGCGGGGTGAACTTGGCCAGCTTCGTGCGGATCAACAGATATACGAACGCGACCAGGCCCCCGATGACGTGCAGGGCGTGGAAGCCCGTCGCCAGGTAGAAGACAGTGCCGTAGGCGCTGGACGACAGCGTGGTGTCGTACTCGGTGACGAGCGTGTAGTACTCGAAGGCCTGCCCGAGCATGAAGAGCGTGCCCATCGCGAGGGTCAGCAGGTACCACCGGCGCAGCCCGAACACGTCGCCGCGCTCGGCGGCGAACACGCCGAACTGGCAGGTGAACGACGACGCGACCAGGACGATCGTCACGGCGAGCGCATAGGGCACGTTGAGCTCTGTCGGGGGCGTCGGCCACTCCACACCGGGCGGGTTCTGCGCCCGCGCCGTGAAGTAGATCGCGAACAGCCCGGCGAAGAACATCAGCTCGCTGGACAGCCAGACGATGGTGCCGACGCTGACGAGGTTCGGGCGGTTCAGCGAGTGGATGCGCGCGCTGATCGCGGGGGCCGCTGTCGTCACAAATGCCATTATGACCCCCGGGTATCTTCTACAGCCTGTCGGGATGCCCGGACGTCCGTCACCATCGCAACCGCGAACGGCCGGGCGGCGCGGGAGTGTCCACGGCTCGCACTACAGTGCCCGCCGTGACCAGCCCCGTCGGGAACGAGACGCTCACCGTCCTCGTCTTCAGCCACCGCCCGGAGGTCCGCGAGGCGATCACGATGGCGGTGGGCCGCAGGCCGGCACCCGATCTCGGCCGCGTGCGGTTCCTGGAGGCGGGCGGGATCGCCGAGGTACTGGCCGCGGCCGACGCCGGTGGCGTCGACCTCGCGATCCTCGACGGCGAGGCACAGCCGACCGGCGGCATGGGCCTGTCCCGGCAGCTCAAGAACGAGATCGACGACTGCCCGCCGATCGTCGTCACCGTGCGCAGGCGCGATGACCGGTGGCTCGCCACGTGGTCGCAGGCCGACGCCGTGCTCGTCCACCCGCTCGACCCGCTCACCGCGGCCGAGACGGTGGCCGACGTGCTGCGCCGGTCGCGGGCGGGCGAGCTCCCCGCTGTCCGGGGCTGATCCGGGTGACAGATCCCGGCGGGCCGGCTCCCGCATCGCCGTCCGGGTCGGGTGGTGTCGGCGCCGTCGCCCCGACCTGGCCCGGCCTGCTCACCCGGTTGATCCGCGGTGAGCACCTCGGGGCCGCCGACACCGCGTGGGTGATGGAACGGGTGCTGCGGGCGGAGGCCACGCCCGCCCAGCTGGCCGGCTTCCTGGTGGCCCTGCGTGCGAAGGGCGAGACGGCCTCGGAGATCGCCGGGCTCGCCGACGCGATGCTGGACCACGCCCGCCGGGTGAGCGTGCCCGGGCCCGCGGTCGACGTGGTCGGCACCGGAGGAGACCAGGCTCATACCGTCAACATCTCCACGATGGCGGCCGTCGTCGTCGCCGCGGCGGGGGTGCCGGTCGTCAAGCACGGGAACCGGGCGGCATCGTCGGCCAGCGGGGCCGCCGATGTGCTCGAGGCGCTGGGCGTGGCCCTGGACCTGCCGCCCGATGCCGTGGCGAGGTGCGTGGCGCAGGTCGGGATCGGCTTCTGCTTCGCGCCGGTGTTCCACCCGGCGTTCCGACACGCATCCGGTCCGCGCCGCGAGCTCGGTGTCCCGACGGCGATGAACGTGCTGGGGCCGCTGACCAACCCGGCACAACCCCCGGCCGCGCTGGTCGGGTGCGCCGACGCGCGCCTCGCACCGGTGATCGCCGAGGTGTTCGCGGGCCGGGGCATGTCAGTGCTGGTCGTACGCGGTGACGACGGCCTGGACGAGCTGACCACGACCACCACCAGCACGGTCTGGGTGGTGGACGGCGGTGCGGTCCGCGTCGAGACCCTCGACCCGAGCGAGTTCGGCCTGGGGTCGGCGACGCGGGACGACCTGCGAGGTGGCGATCCGGCCGCGAACGCCGAGGTCTTCCGCGCGCTGGTCGACGGGAGACGCGGCCCGGTGCGCGACGCCGTGCTGCTCAACGCCGCCGGCGCGCTCGTGGCATTCGACGGCCCGCCCGCCCGTGTGGCCGACGCCTTCCCCGGTGCGCTGGAACGGGTGGCCGCGGCCGTCGACTCCGGTGCGGCGGCGGCCCTCCTCGCCCGTTGGGCCGAGGTGTCCACCGCACTGCGGTGAAACCCCTCCTGCGCGGTGGCCGAGCGTTTCCCGGTGGAGGCGGCCGATCGGTGGAGGCGGCCGATCGGTGGAGGCGGCCGATCGGTGGAGGCGCTAGTCGAGACCCACCGAGAACGTCTCCTCGGTGTCGGCGCGGGAGTAGCTGCGGAACGCGATGTGGGTATCGGTGCGCAGCACCCCGTCGATCTTGCTGAGGCCGCCGGCGATGACGTCGGCGAGCTGCTCGTGCTCGGCCACCTTGACGACCGCGACGAGGTCGACGTCGCCCGCGCACGAGTAGACCTCGCTCACGCCGTCGAGGTCCGCGATGGTCTGCGCCGTCTCCGGGATGCGGTCGGCGGCGGTGTGCACCAGGACGATCGCGGTGATCACGACGACTCCCTCGTCTCGAACGGTTCGGCGGCCGCAGGTTAGTCCACGTCCGCCGTCGGTCTGTCTCCGCCGCTAGTCCGTTTCCGCCGCTAGTCCGTTTCTGCCGCGACGGGGCGCGCACGCGCGGCCCAGGACATCCAGGCACCCGCTCCGCGGGCCGGTTCGGTCCACGGGGGCTCGGCGTGGACGAGCCGCGTGCCACCGGTGGCCAGCCAGCGGTGCAGCAGGTGCACCTCCTCGGCGGGCGCGCCGCGCAACGGACCGTCCTGTGGCAGGACGGTCTGTGCCCCCAGACGCAGCGCGTCGATGACCGGCATCGGGGCCACCCCCCGCCGGGCGAGGCCGGCCGCGGCGAGGCGACCGAACCGGATCACGCACACCTCCCACCCGCCGCGGCCGTCCGGACGGGCGCCGACCAGTTCGGGCAGCGCCGCCAGGGCGGACAGGCGTTGGGAGCGTTCCAGATTGAGGATCAGCCCGGCCAGCCGGTCGCGCCGGCGTGCCGCGACCTCGAAGCGCTGGTGCGCGGCGAGTCCGTCGATCTCGAGGGCCAGGCGCCGCAGCGGGGCGTCGTCGACTCCCGCCACCAGCCCGGCCAGCGCGTCGACGGCCGGGGCGTACTCGGCCGGGGTCTGGAACCCGGCGCAGGGCGCACGGCAGCGCTTCAGCTCGTGCAGCGCGCAGGGTGTCGCCGTGGCGCCGCGGGCCGGGATGCGCTGCGTGCACGGCCGCAACGGAACGACGTCCAGCATCGTCTCCACCGCACTCACCGCCGCCTGCCGCGAGCGGAACGGCCCGAGCGCGCCCTCTCGGGGCGTGGCGACCACCGACAGGCGGGGAAACGCCTCCGCCGTGGGCGTGATCCACCAGCCGCGGTGCGGGCTCCGGGAACGCCGGTTGTAGCGCGGCTGGTGTGCCGCGATGAGCCGCAGCTCCCGCACCGACGCCTCCAGCGCGTGGGCGCAGACGACGACGTCGACGCGCTCGGCCAGTGACACCATGTCGCGCACCCGCCTGCGCCGTTCCCCGGCGGTGAAGTAGCTGCGCACCCGCCGCCGCAGGTCGCCGCTCGTGCCGACGTAGAGCACCTCCTCGCGCGGCCCGCGGAAGAGGTACACGCCGGGGGAGGACGGCACGCCCTCGGCGAGCACCCGCTTCTGCCGCTGTCCCTGGGTGGGCCGGTGCGGTGCCGACTCCCGGGCCAGTGCGAGGAGCTCCTCGAGGCTCTGGACACCCAGGTTGCCCACGCGTTCCAGCAGCCCGTGCAGCACCTCCACCGTGGCCCGTGCGTCGGAGAGCGCCCGGTGGTTCGGCTGGGTGGCCGTGCCGAACAACCGGGCGAGCGCCCCGAGGCGCACGCTCGGCGCCTCGTCCCGGGTGAGCACCGCGCGGGCGAGGCGAGCGGTGCACAGGACGGGTGGCCGCGGCCAGGGATGGCCGTGGCGCTCGCACGCCGCGCGCAGGAAACCCGTGTCGAACGGGGCGTTGTGGGCGACGAGGACGGTGCCGGCGAGGAACCGCAGCAGGGTGGGGAGGACGACCTCCACCCGCGGGGCGTCGGCGATCATGGCCGTGGTGATGCCGGTGAGCGCCACGATGTGGGGTGGCACGCCCGTGCCCGGGTCGACGAGGGTCCCGAGCTCGGCGAGCTGCTCGCCCCCGCGGACCTTGACCGCGCCGATCTCGGTGATGGCGTCCGCGTTCGCCGAGCCACCGGTGGTCTCCAGGTCGAGCACGACGAACGTGACCTCGCGCAGCGGCGTGCCGAGCTCGTCGAAGGACAGCTGGCCGCGATCCGCAGCAGGGCGGTCCGCAGCAGGGCGATCCGCAGCAGGGCGATCCGCAGCAGGGCGGTCGGGAACCGGGGGAGCGGACACAGCCGCGGACGTTATCGGCGGCCACCGACAGAATCGGGGCGGACGCGCGGCGGTGGGCTCGTGCGCCGCGAGATCTCGATCCGGGTCGCCCCCACCGCGTCGACGGTGACCTCGGCGCGACGCGGATAACCTGATGGGATGTCCGCAACGCCTGCCGGGTCGCCCCCGGACCCCCAGGGGGTGCCACCCACCGCCGCGTGCGCGGAGGGACCGGTGCAGGTGGACGGCAGCCCGTTCGACGCGCCCTTCGCCGGGTGGGGTCGGCTGCCCGACGCCGTACGTGCCCGGCTCGCCGAGGTCGCGGCCACCGCCGTCGGTGGGTTGCCGGTGGCGGACCTGCCGGTGCAGCTGCGCAGGCTGGCGCGGTTCACCCCGGCGAAGCGCGCGAAGCTCGGCGCCGCGGCGCTCACGGCCGAGCTCGCCGCGTCGCTCGCGTTCCGGGCCGCCGTCGTCGCGTGGTGGCACGAGCACCGACCCGGTGAGCTGACCGCCGCCGCGGACGACCCGCTCACCGCCGCGGCCTCGTCGGTCCTTCTCGGCGACGCCGGGGCGCCCGGGGCCGTCGCCGAGGCGGCCCGCCGGGGCGCCGCGGCGGAGCTCAGGGCCGAGCGCGACGCGGCGCTGTCGCGCGTGGACAAGCTGACTGTCGAGCTCGAGCGGTTGCGGGGCGAGCTCGGGGAGGCCCGGGAACGGGCACGGTCGGCCGGCGAACATCGGGAGGCGGAGTACCAGCAGCTGAGGCGGCGGGTGTCGGAGCAGGGTGCGCGGCTGCGGGCGGCGGTCGACGCCCGTGCGGCGGCGGAAGGCGCGGCCGACGAGCCGCTCCGGGTCGCCGAGGCCGCGCTCGTCGCGGCGCGCGCCGAGCGCGACCGGGAGCACGCCCGCGCCGAGTCGGAGCGATACCGGGCGGACCGGGCGGCGGCCGAGGTCGCCGCCTCCCGCCGGGCCACCCGCGAGGCCCGGCAGGCCGACGAGGTGCGGCTCGCGCTGCTCGTCGACACGCTGGGAGGTGCTGTGGCCGGGCTGCGCCGCGAGCTCGATCTCGGCGGTGGCGGGCCGCGTCCGGCCGACCTGGTCGCCGGTGCGCAGTCCGCGCGAACCGGGACGACCCTCGACGGGCTCGCGGCGTTGGACGCGCTGCTCGTCGTGCCCACCGTGCACCTCGTGGTCGACGGCTACAACGTCAGCAAGACCGGCTACCCGGACCTCCCGCTCGCCGACCAGCGCGCCCGGCTGGTCGGCCAGCTCGCCGCGCTCGCGGCGCGGACCGGGGTGGAGATCACCGTCGTGTTCGACGGTGCCGGTGTGGTCACCGCTCCCGTGCGCGGTTCCCGGGGGGTGCGCGTGTTGTTCAGCGACCTCGGTGTGCAGGCCGACGACGTGATCCGTGCCCTGGTCGCTGCCGAGCCCGAGGGCCGTCCGGTGGCGGTGGCCACCTCGGACCGCGCCGTGGTCGAGTCGGTGCGCAGGCGGGGCGCGTACGCCGTGTCCTCGGCCGTGCTGCTGGGGCGGCTCGCCCGGTCGTAGCCGCTGGTCCGTGCCCCTGGTCGGAGTGTGTGCGGCCGAGACTGTCGGTGGGTGGTCGTAGCGTCGGTGGTGTCGGGAAAGCCCACCGTCTCGAGGAGTTCGAGTGATCATCGACTGTGACAGCTGCGAGGTCCGGGGAAACGCCTGTGGCGACTGCGTGATCGGGGTCCTCCTCGGCGTCCCGGCGCCGACCGCACGAGGGTCCGCGACGTCCGATGCACCGTTCGGCGCGCCGGTGGTGCAGCTCGGCGCACCGGAGCGGCACGCGCTCGACGTTCTCGCGGAGCAAGGCCTGGTGCCGCGATTGCGGTTGGTGGCCACCCGGGCGCGCCCAGCGTCCAGCCAGCCGGACCGAACGGATGTGATTCGTGACGCAGGGTGACATCACGCTGTTGTACAACGCGTTCACGTGCCGGCAGTGTCGCTCGCACGGGGCAGGTCGCGAGGGGGGCCGAGTTGAACGCGGGACGGTGCTCTCCGTAGCCTCCGCGAGTCCCTGTGTTGAGTCAGCCATTCGACGTGTGTGGCGACGCAGGGTCACCACGGGCTGATCCGTTCGGCTGAGTCCTCGGCCGCCGGGGGGAAGGCTCGTGGCTGGAGGAAGGAAACCATCCGCGTGGTGTCATCTCCGGCTACGCCGTCCCAGCCCCATCGCAGCGTGCGACGGACGGCGTCGAGCGGATCGATACTGCTGGCGGCAGTGCTCCTCCTGGCCTTGCTGGGTGTCGCCCCCGCCGGAGCCCAGCCGGCTCCTCCCGAGAACACCGCGGACGCCGCTGCCCGCCTCCAGGAGGTGCAGCTGGAGGCCGAGGCCCTGACCGAGCAGTGGCACGCGGCCAAGGACGACCTGGCCGCACGGCAGGGCGAGCTGGACCTGCTCCGCGCGGCCGTCGAGACTACTCGGGCCGCCGTGGACGCAGCGGGGGTCGAGGAGGAGCGCTTCCGCGAGCAGGCCGACGCCGTGGCGCTGTCGACGTTCGAGAGCGGCAACCTGGACCAGTTCAACGCGCTGCTGGCGAGCGGGTCCCCGCAGGACTTCCTGGACCAGATGTCGGCACTCGAGACGCTGTCCGCCGATCACCGCGACGCGCTGGCCGAGCTGCTGGTCGTCGTCGACGCCACGACGCTCGCCCAGGGTGAGGCCGACGCGGCGGCCGCGCGCGCACAGTCGGCTGCCGACGACGCCGCGCGTGCCGAGCAGGAGATCTCCGCCCGCCGGAAGGACGCAGACGTCCGCATCGACGAGGCGGAACGGCTCCTCGACCAGCTCACCCCGCAGGAGCGCCGCAGCCGCCAGGGACCGGAGGAGGACGCGCCGAGCGGTCCGGTCACCGGAACCGGCGTGGGTGTCGAAGCTCTTGAGGCTGCGAGGACCCAGCTCGGCAAGGCCTACGAGTGGGGCGCCGAGGGACCCGACAGGTTCGACTGCTCCGGGCTCACCTCGTGGGCGTTCAAGGAGGCCGGGGTCACCCTCCCGCGGTCGAGCAGCCAGCAGGCCCGCGTCGGCAGAAGCGTGTCCTGGGACGACCTTCAGGCCGGCGATCTCGTCTTCTACTACTCCCCGGTCAGCCACGTCGGCATCTACGCGGGCGAGGGCAAGATGATCGGTGCCCCGCAGACCGGTGATGTCGTCAAGTACCAGACGGTGTCCAGGAAGGCCTTCACCAGCGCCCGGCGCCTGTAGGCGCCCCACGATCTCGTCCGCTCCCCCCGGATCGGGGCGGCGGCCGGCCCGGGACGACCCGCCGGCCGCCGCCCGGTCATCGGCTCGGCCTCGACGGTCGCGCCCGGACGGGAGGTCGGCTCGTCGCGGCGCAGGGCCGCTCGACGACGGTGCGGCGCTCGTCGGGCCGGTGTCCCCTCCGAACGGTTTAGCCTCACCCAGTGCCCCGCACGTTGCTCGTGACGAACGACTTCCCTCCGCGCAAAGGCGGCATCCAGCAGTACCTGGACGCGCTGGCCGGTCGCCTTCCCGCCGGCGAACTCGCCGTCTTCGCCCCGGCCTGGCCGGGTGCGGCCGAGTTCGACGCCGCCCGTCCGTATCCGGTGCATCGCCACCCCACCTCGTTGATGCTTCCCTCGGCCGCTGTGGCGCGGACGGTGGTGCGACTGGCCGGGGAGCACGGCGCGAGCACCGTGTGGTTCGGCGCATCCGCGCCACTGGCCCTGCTCGGTCCGATGCTGCGGCGCCGGGCCGGGATCAGGCGTGTGGTGGCCAGCACGCACGGCCACGAGGTCGGGTGGTCGATGCTGCCGGGTGCGCGCCAGGCTCTCCGTCTCATCGGGCGCGACGCCGACGCCCTGACGGTCGTCTCGCGCTACACGCGGCGCCGGGTCGCTGCCGCGTTCGGTCCCGACGCCGCGCTGGAACACCTCCCACCGGGCGTCGACGCCGCGATGTTCCGCCCCGATCCGGCCGCGCGGGAGGAACTCCGCGGTCGCCTCGGCCTCGGCGGCGCCCCGCTGATCACCTGCGTCTCGCGTCTCGTGGCCCGCAAGGGGCAGGACGCCTTGATCCGGGTGCTGCCGCGGGTGCGGGCCCGGGTCCGTGGCGCCCGGCTGCTGCTGGTCGGTGACGGCCCCGATGCGGGCCGCCTGCGCCGGCTGGCCGCCGACCGCGAGGTGGCCGAACAGGTGGTGTTCACCGGCGCGGTCCCGCCCGGCGAACTACCCGCCCATCACGCCGTCGGCGACGTCTTCTCGTTGCCGTGCCGCACCCGCGGTGGCGGGCTGGACGTCGAGGGGCTCGGCATCGTGGCGCTGGAGGCGGCGGCCAGCGGCCTGCCCGTGGTCGCGGGCGACTCCGGCGGTGCCCCCGAGACCGTGCGCGACGGCGTCACCGGCCACGTGGTCGGCGGTCGCGACCTCGACGCGCTGACCGACGCGCTCGTCGACCTGCTCACCGACCCCGACCGGGCAGCCGCGATGGGCGCTGCCGGTCGCGGCTGGATGCAGGCGTCGTGGAGCTGGCCGAGCCGGTCGCTCCACCTCCGGACCCTCTTCGCCGGAGGGGCCGGAGGCGAGGGCTGTGGTCAGGCGGGTTGGCGTGCTCCCGAGTAGATCGACGCGATGTCGGCCGCGTACGTCTGTGCGACCACGGTGCGCTTGACCTTCAAGGTCGGGGTGATCTCCCCGCCCGCCTCGGTGAAGTCGACCGGCAGGATGCGGAACTCCTTGATCTGCTCGGCCTTGGACACCGCGAGGTTGGCGTCGGCGACGGCAGCGGCGATCTCTGTGCGCAGGTCCGGGTCGTCCACCAGGTCGGCGGCCGTAGAGCCGGCGGGCTTGCCGCTGCGCTCGACCCAGCCCGGCAGGGCCTCGGCGTCGACGGTGACCAGCGCCGCGATGAACGGCTTCGCGTCGCCGACCACGATGCACTGGCTGACCAGCGGGTGGGCCCGCAACCGGTCCTCGAGCACGGCCGGCGCCACGTTCTTGCCCCCGGCCGTGATGATGATCTCCTTCTTCCGTCCGGTGATCGTCAGGAAACCGGCGTCGTCGAGCCCGCCGATGTCCCCGCTGTGGAACCAGCCGTCCGCGATGGCCTCCTTCGTCGCCGTCTCGTTGCGCCAGTAGCTCTGGAAGACGATCGGGCCCTTGAGCATGATCTCGCCGTCCTCGGCGATCCGGATCGCGTGGCCGGGCACCGGGCGCCCGACGCTGCCGACACGTTGGGCGTCGAGGGTGTTGACCGTGATGCCGGCGGAGGTCTCGGTCAACCCGTAGCCCTCCAGGATCGGCAGCCCGACGCCGCGGAAGAAGTGGCCGAGCCGCTCACCGAGCGGCGCGCTGCCCGACACCGCCGCCACGACGTTGCCGCCGACGGCCGCCCGGAGCTTGCCGTAGACCAGCCGGTCGAACAGGGCGTGCTTGGCCTTGAGGACGACGCCGGCGCCGCCGGTGTCCTGGGCGCGGCTCCAGGCGGTCGCGGTGGCGGCGGCGGCGTCGAAGATCTTGCCCTTGCCGTCGTTGTGGGCACGCTGGCGTGCTCCGTTGTAGACCTTCTCGAACACGCGGGGGACGGCGAGCAGGAACGTGGGCTTGAACGTCGCGAGGTCGGCGATCAGGTCGGCGACCTCCGCCGTGTGCCCGATGACCGTGCGGGAGTACGTGGCGCCGCACTGGATCGCCTTGCCGAACACGTGCGCGAGCGGCAGGAACAGCAACACCGAGCCGCCGGCCGTGAGCAGCTCGGGTAAGACGTGCGCGATGGTCTTGACCTCGGTGTGCATGTTGCGGTGCGTCAGCGCGCACCCCTTGGGGCGCCCGGTCGTACCCGAGGTGTAGATCAAGGTGGCGAGGTCGTCGGCGCGCACGGCCCGGCGGCGGGCGTGCACCTCCTCGGCGGGGGTGCCCTCACCCAGGGCCGTGAGCGCGGCCACCGCCCCCGTCCCGCTGTCCGGCTCGATCTCCCAGACGTTCGTCAGGGCGTCCATCCCCTCGCGTACGCCCTCCACTGTCGCCGCGTGCCGGCTCGACTCCACGACGACCGCGACCGCGGCCGAGTCGGAGAGGATCCACCGGATCTGATCCGCCGACGACGTCTCGTAGATCGGCACGGTGACGCCGCCGACGGCCAGGATCGCGTAGTCGAGCAGGGTCCACTCGTAGCGGGTGCGCGACAGCAGGGCGACCCGGTCGCCGGGTGCGACACCCGCCGCGATCAGGCCACGGGCCACGCCCGTGACCCCGTCCGCGAACTGCGCGGAGGTGACGTCGGACCAGGTGCCCTCGGCACCGCGACGGCGGTAGGCGACACCCGACCCGTGTGCGGTGGCGTTGTCGTAGACGGCATCGACGAGATTCTCGTCCTCGCCGACGGTGACAGTTGCGGGGACGCTGTACTCGTGCACGGTCGTGACCTCACAATTCTCATCGATGGCCGGTCAGTACCGGATGTGGTTGAGGGAAACCTACATCGACGCCGTCCTTGCCGGGGAGGGTGAAGGCTCCGGATTGCCCTCGATCCGGCAGGCTGTTGCCATGCCGTCGGTGGATGTGGTCGACGAGACCTTCCTGGCGGTACCGCCCGAGCTGGTCGCGGCCGAGTTCGCGCCGTCGCGCTGGCCGCGGTTGTGGCCCGACCTCCACCTGGAGACCGTCACCGACCGCGGGCCGGCCGGGCAGCGCTGGACGGTCCGGGGCGCGCTGGTCGGCAGCATGGAGGTGTGGCTGGAGCCGGTGCTGGACGGCACGGTGCTGCACTACTACCTCCGCGCCGACCCCGCCGGCCCCGACGGGACGCCGGTACCGGCCGCGCCGCGCCGGGGTGCCGCCGAGGCGCGCCGCCGCCAGCGTGCCGCCAAGGCGATCGCGTTCGCCTGCAAGGACCGTCTCGAGGCAGGCCGGGCGCCGGGGGAGCCCCCAGCAACCGGGTAGCACCCCGGGTAGCGTCGGAGCCATGCGCGTGCACGTGGTGTCCGACGTGCACGGCAACGTCGAGGCCCTCTCCCGCGCAGGTGAGGGCGCCGACGCGCTCGTCGTGTTAGGTGACCTGGTGGACTTCGTCGACTACGCCGACCCCGCGCGGGGCATCCTCGGCACCGTGCTCGGCCCCGCCGCCAGTGCCCGGTTCGGCGAGATCCGGGCCAACGGTCGCCCGGGTGACCTGATGGCCTTCGCGCAACAGGCGTGGTCGCGTTTCGACGACCCCGCCGCGGTCGTCGCCGACGCGGTGCGGGCCCAGTACACGGACCTGTTCGCCGCGCTCCCGGTGCCGACCTACGCGATCCCCGGCAACGTCGACCAGCCGCACCTCTGGCCGGAGTTCACGGGGCCCGGCGTGTGCGCCACCGACGGGCGTGTCGTGACGATCGGCGGGCTGCGCTTCGGCTTCGTCGGCGGCGTGCCGTTGCCGCCGGGTGTCGCACCGCGCCGTGGCGGGCCCTGGCAGCCCTACCTGCGTCCCGACGGGGAGTTCACCGCCGCCGTGCGCGGGCTCTCCGAGGTCGACGTGCTGTGCAGCCACGTGCCGCCCGCGCTGCCCGACCTCGCCTACGACGTCGTGACCCGCCGCCCGGAGGCCTCGTCCGCGGCGCTGCTCGAGGTGATCCGGCGGGACCGTCCGCGCGCCGCCCTGTTCGGGCACGTCCACCAGCCACTGGCCGCCCGCGTCCGGGTGGGGCGCACCGAGTGCGTCAACGTCGGCTACTTCCGCCGCACCGCGACGCCCTACGTCCTGCGCTGGTGACGGCCGGCGCCGACCGTCCGGCATCGTCCGGTCAGCGGCCAGGCGACCCTTCGGTAACCTGCCGTCATGGCCGACGCGACGTCCTCCTCGATCTCCATCGCCGCTCCGCCGGAGCGGGTGATGGCCGTGATCGCTGATTTCGCCGCCTACCCGCAGTGGGCGGAGCAGGTCAAGACGGCCGAGGTCCTGGACAGCGACGACGCCGGGCGCGTCGAGCGCGTCCGCTTCACCATGGACGCGGGGCCGATCAAGGACTCCTACACGCTCGACTACCGCTGGGCGACGGACGGCCGATCGGTCAGCTGGACGCTGGTCAAGGGCCACATCCAGAAGGCGCAGGACGGCTCCTACGCCCTCACCGCCGACGGGGGATCCACTACGGTGACCTACTCGCTCGCCGTCGACCTGAACATCCCGATGATCGGCATGCTGCGTCGCAAGGCCGAGAAAGTGATCATCGACACGGCCCTGAAAGGGCTCAAGCGGCGGGTGGAGGGCGGGGCCTGAGCGGCCGTTCACCGATCACGCGGCTACGCTCGCCCACCGTGCGGGTGGTGCTGTTCACGGGCAAGGGGGGCGTCGGCAAGACGACCCTCGCCGCGGCGACGGCGGCACTGCTCGCCCGGTCCGGTCGCAAGGCCCTCGTCGTGTCCACGGACCCGGCGCATTCACTCGGCGACGCCCTCGAGGCGGACCTCGGTGGCGAGCCGGTCGAGCTGGAGGGCGGCCTGCACGCTGCGCACATCGACACCCGCGCGCTCCTCGACGACTCCTGGGGGCCGCTGCAGGGCCACCTGCGGACACTGCTCGCCGGCGCGGGTGTCGACGAACTGGTCGCCGACGAGCTGACGGTGCTCCCCGGCGTCGAGGACCTGCTCGCGCTCGGCGAGGTCCGGCGCGCAGCGGAGACGGGGCTGTGGGACGTCGTCGTGGTCGACTGCGGGCCGACCGCCGAGACGCTGCGCCTGCTGGGCCTGCCCGAGGCGATCTCCGGCTACCTGGAGCGGCTGTTCCCGGCCCACCGCCGCGCGGTCCGCGGGATGCTCGCGGGGCTGTCGGGGGCCGGCCGGGACGCTGCACCGGCGTGGGAACGGACCGTGGGCGCCCTGGACGCACTGGCCGGGCAACTCCGCGGACTGCGCGAGATGCTGGGGGACCACACCACCACGTCGATCCGGCTGGTGCTCACCCCCGAGCGGGTCGTCGCCGCCGAGACGCGCCGGACGCTCACGGCACTCGCGCTGCACGGACTGCGCGTCGACGGGCTGGTCGTCAACCTTGTCGTGCCGGGCCCGCCACCGTCGCTGCGCGGTCCGGCCGCACGCTGGCTCCGTGAGCGGCACACCGAGCAACAGGCCGTGCTCGGCGAGCTCGGCGGGCTGGGCGACGTGGAGCTGCGCACCGCCCACCACACGGCCGCCGAGCCCACCGGGGTGCCGGCGCTGCTGGAGATCGCCCGGTCCCTCTACGGCGACGACGACCCCGCGGCGCCCGGCCGGGCCGGGCCGCCGCTGCTCCGGGTGCGCCGCACCGCCGGCACCGGGACCTCGCGCGACTCGGAGTTCGAGCTGCTGCTGCGGCTGCCCGGTGCCGCCGACGGCCCGCTGGACCTCGCGCGCGTCGGCGACGAGCTGGCCGTCGGGGTGGGCGGGGTGCGCCGGATGGTGACGCTGCCCTCGGCGTTGCAGCGTTGCACGGTCACCGCCGCCCGCCTGCAGGACGACGACCTGTGCGTCGTGTTCGCCCCCGACCCCGCGGTGTGGGTCCGATGACCGATCCCGGATGCGGTGGCCACGGCGGGCTGTCCGTCGAGCTGCGAGACCTCGCCGTCGTGGCGCTGGACCGTCTCGAACCCGTCCTGGACCGGCTGCGCGCCGAGCCCGACGCCGCGGGTGCCGGCCCCGATGGTGCCGGCCCCGATGGTGCCGGCCCCGATGGTGCCGGCCCCTCGGCCGACGGCCCCTCCGCGGACGGGCGCGGCGCCGCCCGGATCTGTGCGTCCTGTCCGGTGTGTGCGGTCCTCGCTGCCCTGCGGGGCGAGCGGCCCGAGATGGCGGTCCGGCTGGCGGAGCAGGTGGCGGGCCTGGTCACGGTGCTGCGCGCGGCGCTGGACGAGGAGCGCCCCCCGCGCCCGTCCGGCCCGGCGGACCCGCCGCCCGAGCACGCCACCGACCGCACCCCGGGTGGCCGCACCGTGCACCGCATCCACATCGACCGCGTGCCGGTGGCCCGGTGACCCGACACCCGGTGCGCACTCCCTGCGGGTCGCCCGGTGCCCGGCACCGCCGCGTGTCCCGGCCGTGCCGGGCGTGCTGACCATCGGGGTCGATGTCGGAGGTACCAGCGTCCGGGCCGGCGTCGTGGACGCCGACGGCACGATCCACGACACCGCCCGCACCCCGACCCCGCGCACCGACACCGCACTGGAGGCCGCGGTCGCCGGCGTCGTCCACGAGCTGTCCGCCCGGCACGACGTGGGTGGGGTCGGGCTGGCGCTGGCGGGTTTCGTCACCCCTGACCGGTGCGGCGTGCGGTTCGCCCCGCACCTGTCGTGGCGCGACGCACCGGTCGCCGACCGGATCGCCGAGCGCATCGGGCTGCCCGTCGTCGTGGAGCACGACGCGAACGCGGCGGCGCTCGCGGAGCGTCACTTCGGAGCCGCGTCGGGCGCCGGCACGGTGGTGTTCATCGCGCTCGGCACCGGCATCGGCTCCGCGCTGCTGGTGGACGGACAGCTCTACCGCGGTGCGTTCGGGGTCGCCCCAGAGCTGGGGCACCTGCGGGTGGTGCCCGACGGGCGGCCCTGCCCCTGCGGCAAGAACGGCTGCTGGGAGCGGTACTGCAGCGGCACGGCACTGGCGACCACCGCCGTCGAGATGCTGGCGCGTGACCCCGGGCGGTCCCCGGTGCCGAGTCGGCTCGCCATGGGTGACCCGGGACGGATCACGGGGCAGCGCGTCGCGGCCGCCGCCAGGGAGGGCGACCCGGTGGCCGAGGCGGCCCTCGCCGAACTGGCCCGGTGGTTGGGCGAGGGACTCGCGCTGGTCGCCGACGTCTTCGATCCCGAGCTGGTGGTGATCGGCGGCGGGGTGTCCGGGTCGGCACCGCTGTTCCTCGACGAGGCACGGGAGCACTACGCCGCCACGGTCACCGGTGGCGCCCGCCGCCCGCTCGCCCGGATCCGGACCGCTGCGCTGGGCGAGGCCGCGGCCGTGGTGGGCGCCGCGCAGCTGGCCCGTGAGGTGACCCACGCATGAGTGCTGCTCCGCGGTCAGGTCACCGCGCCGGTCAGATCACCGCGCCGGTCAGATCACCGCGCCGGTCAGATCACCGCGCCGTCGTCCTGTCCGTCACCGCCGTCGGGCGGCGCCGGGTCCGGCCAGAGCCGCAGAACCAGCCAACCCAGCCCGGCGGCCAGCCCGAACAGCCCCAGTGGGAGCCCGTAGGTCGAGGGAACCCCCAGCCAGCCCGGTGCGAGGACGAGGGTCAGCCCGAGGCCGAGCAGGACCAGCCCCACGATCGCGGGCGGGCCGAGACGAGGCAGGGGCGGCGGCTCCGGCGGGACGAAGTGCCCCTCCTCCGCCGGCTGCGCGGAGACCGGGGCCGTCGGGGTGGGCGGCACGAACAGCGGCGCCGCGGGCCCGCGCCCGCCCTCACCGTCCGCGAGACCGTCCTCGTCGTCCGGCCACTCCGGGACCTGTCCCTCCCGCCGCCACGCCGACACGATCGCGTCGAAGCCGTCGGAGGCGGGGTCCAGCTCGCGCCCACCCTCGGCGTCGGATTCGCGGGTCATCGCACTGCCTCGCCGCGCTCGGTCGGCGACGCGCGCAGGCGCCGTGCCGAGGTATTGCTCGCACGCTCGCTCACGCAGCCTCCTCCGGTCGGGCACGTCGCGCTGGTGGCGGGTGTGACGCAGGCTCCATCCTGACACGTGGGGGCCCTCGGTAGGGGACGCCGGGTCTGCCGGTTGTCCCGCCGAGGCGACCGTCCGTAGGGTGGTGCACGTCGAACTGGAGGGGGCACGCCCAGGTGCTGTACTGGTGGTCCAAGTTCGTGTTCCTCGGCCCGCTGCTCCGGTTGTTGTGCCGGCCTACGATCGAGGGGCTCGAACACGTACCGGAGCGTGGTGGCGCCATCCTGGCGAGCAACCATCTCGCCGTGGTCGACTCGTTCTTCCTTCCCCTGCTCGTGCCTCGGCGGATCACGTTCCTCGCCAAGAGCGACTACTTCACCCAGCAGGGAATCCTCGGGCGACTCAAGAAGATGTTCTTCTACGGGGTCGGTCAGGTGCCGATCGACCGTTCCAGCGGGTCCGCGGCGCAGGGGGCGATGGACACGGCCGTCCGGTTGCTGCGCGACGACCAGCTGCTCGGCATCTACCCCGAGGGCACCCGCTCGCCCGACGGCCGGCTGTACAAGGGCAAGACCGGCGTCGCGCGGATGACCCTGGAGGCCGGCGTGCCCGTCGTCCCGGTGGCGATGATCGGCACCGACAAGGTGCACCGGATCGGCTCGCGGATATGGCGCCCGCGCAAGGTGCGCATCAAGGTCGGCGAGCCCATGGACTTCTCCCGGTACGCGGGCATGGCGGGTGACCGGTTCATCGAACGGTCGATGACCGACGAGATCATGTACGCGCTGATGGAGCTCACCGGCCAGACCTACGTCGACATGTATGCCGCATCGGTGAAGGAGCGCGCCGCGAAGGCTGAGGCGGCCGAGGCGGAAGCCCCCGATGCCGCACGCATCCCGGATTCGCAAGCAGGCTGATTCACTCTTCGGGGCCGGCGTCACCTCGACGGCCCATTCGATGTTGCGGTGTGTAACGGCGCCCGATCCGCATCCGATGGTGGGATGTGGATCGGCCCAGCAGCTCCCCCTCCGACGGCTCCACCGGGCTCCCGCCCCGCGCGGCGTCCGCGAGGCGCGGCCTGGTCCACGCGGTCGCGCCGTGGGCCGCTTTCGTCCTGTTCGCTGCCGTCCTCGTGACGGGAACGGCCGCCTGGTCCACCACGCTGCGGACGACGGACCCGGGTTCCGCGCTGGCCACGGGCCCGCTCCGGGAGGTGCCGTCGCCGGGTGTCCGGCCGCCGCCGGGATCGGTGCCGCTGCTGGCCACACCACCACCGCCGGCGGGGGCGGCGCCGGATCGGGGAGCACTGGGGCCTGCGGCCGTGGTGGCCCGGCAGCCCCCGTCCCAGCTACCGCCGGCACCACCGGCCGAGGTCCGGCCGGGAGTGCCCGCCGCCCCGCGGGGTGGGTCGGCGCCTCCCGGACCCGCACCGGCCCTTCTGGACGGCACCGGGCCGGGCGGGGCGCCGGGTGACCCTGACGCACCGGCACCGGGTGCGGTCGCGGTGCCCGGGGGATCGGTGCCCCGGGGATCGGTGCCGGGGGGCCCGCCGCCCGCGGCCGAGCCGGTCCCGGGTGACGGTGCCCGCAGGAGCGCCCGGTGCGCATCCCCGACCGACCCCACACCGGTACCGGACGGTCGGGCCTGCGTCCCGACCCCGGACGCCGTCGTGCCGTCGCCCTGACCGTGTCGGGATAGCCTTCTGCGGTGCGCTACTTCTACGACTGCGAGTTCATCGAGGACGGGACGACGATCGATCTCGTCTCCATCGGCGTGGTCGGCGAGGACGGGCGCGAGTTCTACGCGGTCTCCACCGAGTTCGATCCCACCCGCGCCGGAGGGTGGGTGCGGGCCAACGTGCTGCCCAAGCTGCCCTCGCCGGCCGACCCGGCGTGGCGCTCCCGGGAGCGCCTTCGGTCGGATCTGCTCGCCTTCCTGACGGCAGGGGAGGGCGACGTGGAGCTGTGGGCGTGGATCGCCGCCTACGACCACGTCGCGCTGTGCCAACTGTGGGGCTCGATGCCCGCGCTGCCCCGGGCACTGCCGCGGTTCACCCGTGAGCTGCGACAACGCTGGGAGGACGCCGACCGCCCGCCGCTGCCGTTGCCCACGCCCGACGCCCACGACGCGCTCGCGGACGCCCGGCTCAACGCGCGCCGCTGGGACGCCATCGACGCTGCGGTCGCCGCACGCTGAACCCAGGCGCGTCCCGACCGGTGGACGGCCTAATCTTGCATCGTGAACTGGACCGTCGACGCCCCGGTCGAAGTGTTGCCCGAGCTGCCGCCCCTGCCCGCCGACATGCGGGCCCGCCTCGACGACGCCTTGAGCCGTCCTGCCGCCCAGCAGCCCAACTGGCCGGACGCCGCGCACGTGGCGCACGTCCGCACGGTGTTGGAGAGCGTCCCGCCCGTCACGCTCCCGCCCGAGGTCGACCGGCTGCACGACCGGCTCGCCGCAGTCGCCCGCGGTGAGGCGTTCCTGCTGCAGGGCGGTGACTGCGCAGAGACGTTCGTCGACAACACCGAGCCCCACATCCGCGCGACCATCCGCACGCTGCTGCAGATGGCGATCGTGCTCACCTACGGTGCGTCGCTGCCGGTCGTGAAGGTCGGGCGCATCGCCGGGCAGTACGCCAAGCCGCGCAGCACGCCCACCGATGCTCTCGGCCTGCCGTCCTACCGGGGCGACATCGTCAACTCGTTGGTGCCCGACCCGGCCGCGCGCATCCCCGACCCGTCACGGATGGTGCGGGCGTACGCCAACGCGGCCGCGGCGATGAACCTGGTGCGGGCGCTGACGGCCACGGGCATGGCCGACCTGACGATGGTGCACGACTGGAACAAGGACTTCGTGCGCACCTCGCCCGCCGGGGCGCGGTTCGAGGCGATCGCGAACGAGATCGAACGGGCGCTGCGGTTCATGGACGCCTGCGGGGTGGACGACCACAACCTGCACAGCGTCGAGTTCTACGCCTCGCACGAGGCGCTGCTGCTCGACTACGAGCGCGCGATGCTGCGCCTGGATGCCCGGGACGGGAACCGTCTCTACGACCTGTCCGCGCATTTCCTGTGGATCGGCGAACGCACCCGCCAGCTCGACGGCGCCCACATCGCCCTGGCCGAGATGCTGTCCAACCCGATCGGCCTCAAGATCGGCCCGTCGACCACGCCCGAGCTGGCCGTCGAGTACGTCCACCGCCTCGATCCCCACAACACGCCCGGCCGGCTCACGTTGATCAGCCGGATGGGCAACGGCAAGGTCCGCGACGTGCTCCCCGCGATCGTGGAGAAGGTCGAGGCGTCGGGACGCAAGGTCATCTGGCAGTGCGACCCGATGCACGGCAACACCCACGAGTCCACCACGGGCTACAAGACGCGCCATTTCGACCGGATCGTCGACGAGGTGCAGGGCTTCTTCGAGGTGCACCGCGGCCTGGGCACGCACCCGGGCGGCATCCACGTCGAGGTGACCGGTGAGGACGTCACCGAGTGCCTCGGCGGGGCGCAGGACATCTCCGACGCCGACCTGTCGGGTCGCTACGAGACGGCGTGCGACCCGCGGCTCAACACCCAGCAGTCCCTCGAACTCGCCTTCCTCGTGGCAGAGATGCTGCGCGGCTGACGGTCCCTTTCTGTCAAGATCACCGCGGAGGTCAAGGACGGCTGCCGTGCGCGGGTGAACGACGGCGGTCGTCGACGTACCGACGGTGGCGGTCGCGTTGGAAGCCGAAGCCGAACGCCCCCCAGCATCGCGCAGAACTACGCCCTGGCAGCCGGTTCCGTGTCAGAGCGTGTCGAGGACGATCGTCGTGTCCGGCTCGACGAGGGAACCGGCACCCTGGCGTTGGTTGACGACGAGGCCGTCGTCACGGCCCAGGCGCGACCGTTGCTCGGCATCGAGGCCGAGCTCGTCGAGGATGTCCCGCGCCTCTTCGAAGTTCTTGCCGACGAGGAACGGCACCCGGACCCGCTCCGGTTCGGGTTCGGGTTCGGGTGCCGGCTCGGCGCCGCGGCTGACCACGAGCGTGACGGGGTCGTCGACAGCGAGCTCGGTGCCCGATGCCGGGTCGGTGCGGATCACCGCCCCCGCGGCGACCGAGTCGCTGAACTCGTCGTCCGAGGTGATGCGCACCGGCTGCAGCCCGGCGTCCCGGACGATCCGTTCGGCGTCGGCCACGGCGGCGCCGGCCGCGACGGCGGGCACGACCGGCGGCCCGTCGGAGACGATGAGCTCGACGGTGGTGCCGCGCAGCAACCGCACCGCGGGCGGGGGCTCGGCGGCAGCCACGAGGCCTTCGTCGACGGTGTCGTCGGTCACGATCGTGGGGTCGGGGACGAGACCGGAGTCCCGCAGGATCTGCTCCGCCGCGGCCTGTTCCAGACCGATCAGCGTCGGCATGGCCGTCCAACGCCCGGTGGTGACCCACCACACCGACACGCCGAGAAGCAGTGCCACCACCAGCACGACGGCGACCCAGATCCCGAACACGCGGCGGCTGCGGCGACGCTCCCGCACGTGCGGCGGGGGCTCGCCGCTCTCCGCGGCCCGGTTCGACCCGGGCGGCCGGGGGAGTGCCTGGGTGCCACGGGGCCCCGCGTCGGGACCGCTCGCTGCCTGCGCGACGCGCGCGGGCACCGTGTCCTTCTCCGCGATCGGGTCCTTCTCCGCGATCGGGCGCGGCGGCGGTGCGGGCGGCGGCACCCGTGGCACCTCCAACCGCTGTGCGACGCGACGCAGGTCGGCCAGCATCGCCGCTGCGTCGGCCGGCCGGACCGACGGGTCGCGGCGGGTCGCGCGCAACACCAGGTCGTCGAGCTCGGGTGGCACGTCGCCCGCCACGAGCGACGGAGCGGGGACGTCGGAGTTGACGTGCCGGAACGCGACCGAGATGGCGGTCTCGCCGACGTAGGGCGGCACGCCGGTGAGCAGCTCGTAGAGCAGTATGCCGGTCGAGTAGACGTCGCTGCGCGGATCGGCCGAGCCGGTGGCCACCTGCTCGGGGGAGAGGTAGGCGACCGTGCCCATGATCATGCCGACGTGGCTCGCGCCGGCCTGCGCGGCGGCGACGACCAGGCCGAAGTCGGCGACCTTGACCTCGCGCGCGTCGCTGATCAGCACGTTCTCCGGTTTGACGTCGCGGTGCACCATCCCCAGCCGGTGGGCCTCGGCCAGGCCGGCCAGCACCTGCTCCACCACGGCGATCGCCGCGGGCACGCCCAGCGCACCGCGTGCCCGCAGGACGTCCCGCAGCGTGCCGCCCTCGACCAGCTCCATCACCAGGAACACCACCGGGCCCTCGGCGGAGTCGGCATCGCCCTGGTCGAAGACGTCGACGACCGCGGGATGGTCGATCCGGGCCGCCGACCGCGCCTCCCGCTCGAAGCGGGTGCGGAACGCCGGGTCGGCCGCCAGCCGCGGATCCATCACCTTCACGGCGACGGGCCGGTCCAGGCGCGTGTCGACGCCGCGGTACACAGTGGACATGCCACCGCGGGCCAGGATCGGCCCCAGCCGGTAGCGGGCGTCGAGGAGCGCACCTGCAGCCGTCGGGGCGTTCACGGCCACGACGGTACCGTTCGGAGAAGTCGGTGCCCGGACCAGCCGAGCCTGTGGCATCGTTCTCGCTCGTGAACGACGTGTCCGTGCTGTCCGAGGACGTGGCGACCATGCCCGTCGAGGACGTCGCACAACTCCTGTCCGTCCCTGTCTCCCGCGTCCACCAGCTCGTGCGCGACGGGCAGATCCTCTCGCTGCGGCGCGCCGGCGTGGTCGTCGTGCCGGCCGACTTCTTCCACGACGTCGACGGCAGCGCCGCCGTCGTCAAGGGCCTGCCGGGCACCATCACCGTGCTGCGCGACGGGGGCTACGGCGACGGCGACATCCTGCGCTGGCTGTTCGACGAGGAGGACTCCCTGCCCGGAGCCCCGATGGCGGCGCTGCGGGCCGGCCGTCACCGCGAGGTCAAGCGCCGTGCGCAGGCCATGGCGTTCTAGCCGCGCGTGCTGATCGCCCGGACCGCGAGTGCCCGGGCGAGGGCCGGGAGCGCCACCGCCGCCCGGCGGCGGTTCGACACCGTCAGCCTGCGGTGCAGCACGTGGTACCCGGCGTCCTCGATCTCGTCGAGGATGCCGCGGTACAACGTGAACGCGCACCCCACGCACGCGCGGGACACCGGTTCGAGCATCCCGACCCCGGGTTCGGCGCGCCGGTAGACCGCGCGGGTGTGCGCCACCAGGTGGGCCAGGGCCCGCCGCACCCGAGGGTCCGGCCGGCGTGTGCGGCGACACCAGAGCAGCAGTTCGCGATCCACGCCGAACGCGGTGAGCTCGTCGACCGGGAGGTAGACCCGGCCCCGATCGAGGTCCTCGCCGACGTCGCGCAGGAAGTTCGTCAGCTGGAACGCGACGCCCAGCGCCGCCGCCGGACCCTCTGCCTCGGCACGGGGCACCGTCGTGCCCAGGATCGGCAGCATCTGCAGCCCGATCACCGCAGCCGACCCGTGGATGTAGACGCCGAGGTCGCCGAACGAGGCGTAGCCGGTGACGTGGGTGTCCATCGCCATCGACGTCATGAAGTCGGTGAAGTGGCGGTGCTCGATGTCGTAGCGGCGCGCGGTGTCGGCGAGCGCGACGAGCACGGGATGCGACGCCGGGCCACCGCACAGCGCCTGCTCCATCGAACCCGCCAAGGCGTCGAGCTCGATCGCCTTCTCCGCGACGGGCCGGTCGTCGTCCAGGTCGTCGACGATCTCGTCCGCGTAGCGTGCGAACCCGTACAGGGCGTGGACGGCCGGTCGTCGCTCGCGGGGCAGCAGCCGCGTGGCGAGGAAGTAGGTGCGGCCGTGGCGGGCGTTGAGCTCCCGGCACGTCGTGTAGGCCGCCCGCAGCGCCGGTCCGGTGATCCCGGCGGCGTCGAGCTCAGCCTGTCCGCTGCTCGACACGGGGACCTGGTTCGACACGTGGACCCCGCGTGGGACGTCCATCGCGGCGGGCGCCCAGGCGCAGCGGGTCGGGACGGACCAGCGAGACCGCGGCGAGGGCCGCGAGCAGGGCGCACGCGATGAGGTAGGGCCAGTTGTAGAGGGCGTCCTCGCCGTTGGGGTGGTAGACAATGATCAACATGAGGGACGCGAACACGACGTACTGCAGGCCCCGCGATGTCCATGCGGTCATCGCGAGCAGTGCCATCCCCCAGCTCAGGTACCAGGGCAGCGTGGCGGGGGAGAGCACCGACACGGCGACGAGCACGATGCCCGCGCGACGGATGGCGTCCGGCCCGCCGTCGCGGGCCCCCCACCACTGACGACAGGCGAGCACGACCAGCACGAGCGCGCCGACGGCCCGGGCGACGAGGATGAACGGCTGCTGCGGGACGTCCACGAACAGCCAGACGAGCCCGTGCCCGATCTGACCGACGGCGGTGGGGATCGACATCCAGTTGACGATCATCGACGGCGCGCTGAGCGCGGGCAGCCATCCCAGGCCGACCCCGGCGGCGAGCGAGCAGGCCGCGAACACCACCGCGAACACGCCGATGCCCGCGGCGCCCGCCTTCGCGATGCGGACCGGCCGGGAGCCCGTCATGTGCGCTGCCCACACCAGTACGAGGAACGGCAGCGCGACACCGGCGCTGGCCTTCACCGCCATGGCCGCGGTGACGAGCGCGATCCCGCCGATGTGCCCGCCGCGCAACGCGACGAGCGACCCGGCTGCGAGCAGCCCCACGGCGAGCAGGTCGTTGTGCCCGCCGCCGATCATGTTGATGACCATCATCGGGTTGGCGACGGCGATCCACAGCGAGACCGGGACGCGGCCACCGAGCCGGCGCGTCAGCTCCGGCAGGGCCCAGATGAGCAGCGCCAGGCCGGGCAGCAACGCCAGGCGCATGAGGACGACGCCCACGATGATGTTGTCGCCCACCAGCCCCACCACGCTCTTGGCGAGGAGGATGAACAGCGGCCCGTACGGCGCAGGCGTGTCCTGCCAGAAGTAGTGGACGTTCTCGGTGAAGACGCCCGGCATCGCCTCGGGCCCCACGGCGTACGGGTCGAGACCCACCAGCGGCAGGCGGCCCTGCGCGAGGTAGCTGAACACGTCGCGGGTGAACAGCGGCGGCGACAGCAGCAGCGGCGCGGTCCACACGAGCGCGGTGGTGAGGACCGCGCGGCCGCCCACCCGCTCCGCGAGCACATCGCGGCCGAGCTGGATCCACGCCCACGCCATGAGCCCGACACCGCCGTAGACCAATGCCGTGGCCAGTTCCTGGCCGTGCCCATAGCGCCAGAATCCCAGAGCCGAGTCCGTCAGCAACGGGTCCCGAACCAGGATGCCGCCGGCACCGAAACCTCCGACGAGCATCATCAGCGACGCGGCCAGGCCGAGCAGGAGCGGCCCGCGTGGCGGGCTGCCGAACCGCGACCGCCACGACGGCGACACAGCGACGCGGGCCGGGCCCGCGCCGCGCGTGGCCGGTTCGGGCATCGCCGGTCCGTCGACCGATGGTGAGGCGCTCATGACGCGACCCATGCTCCCACGACCGGCGTCACCCGGGTGTGGGCACCCTGGTGCCCGCAAGCGGCGCCGCGTGGACGCCGGTGATCCGCGCAGCGGCCAGCCGGCCGGAGATCAGAACGGGCGGGATTCCGACGCCGGGCGTGGTCCCACATCCCGCCAGCACGGCGTTCTCCAGCCCCCGGACGAGGTTGCGCGGCCGGAACGGACCGGTCTGGGCGAAGGTGTGTGCGGCGGAGAACGGGGTGCCCGCGGCGAGTCCGTCCGCGGCCCAGTCGGCGGGGGTGATCAGACGGGACACCTCGATGTCGCCGTCGATGTCGGTCAGCCCCGGGTGACCGCGCGCGTCGAGGACCCCGAGGAGCTCGTCGCGGTAGGCGTGTCCGATCCGCGCCCAGTCGAGCGGCCCGGTGTCGGTGTTGGGGCACGGTGCGAGCACGAACAGCAGGTCCGAGTCCGGCGGCGCGAGCCCGGGATCGGTCGCGGTGGGGCGCGTGATGAGCAGCGAGGGATCCGTCATCAGCCGGCCCTCGTCGATGATCTCCCGGAAGGTGCCCTCCCAGGCCGCACCGAACGAGATGGTGTGGTGGGCGACCTCCGGGCGGGTCCGGCGCAGGCCCGCGTGCAGGACGACGGCGCTCGGCGAGTACCGCAGCGGCACGGCACGCCGCGGGGCGCGTCCGACCAGGCGGTGCACCACCGGGAGGTCGGGTGTGAGGACGATCGCGTCGCAGGCGAGCCGGTCGGTGTTCTCGTGGGGGTCGTCGGCCGCGGCGTGGCGCACGGCCGTGACCCGGCCTCCCCGCTGTTCCAGGCCGGTCACCGTGCGCCCGTAGTGGATCTCCGCACCCGCGGCGACGGCCGCGTCCGCGAGCGATCGGCCCACCTGCCGCATCCCGCCGCGAGGGAAGAAGACGCCCCCGACGGTGTCCATGTAGGCGATGACGCCGTAGGCGCCCAGAGCACGGTGCGGTGGCACGCCCGCGTACAGCGCTTGGAAGGAGAAGATGCGGCGCAGTCGCTCGTCGGGCAGGAACCGGGCGACCTGGGGTCCGAGCCGCCCGAAGCCACCCAGTGCCCCGAGCCGCACGAGGTCCGGGCCCAGCAGGGCGAACGGCGAGTCGAAGTTCGCCCCGATGAACGTGTCGATCTCGGCCCGGTAGAGCTTCGTGAGCCACTCGCGCATCCGCCGGTAACCGGCCGCGGCGTCCGGTCCGCAGACCTGCCGTACCTCGGCCTCCATCGCCGCACCGTCGGTGTGCACGTCGATGGTGGAACCGTCGGCGAAGTGCGTCCGGTAGCCGGGGTCGAGCCGGACCAGGTCCAGCCGCTCCTCGAGCTTCTCCCCGACCGCGCCCAGCGCCTCGTCGAGCAGCTCGGGCATGGTCAGGACGGTGGGCCCGGTGTCCACCTGGTAGGTGCCGCGCTCGGTCCGCAGATCCAGCCGGCCGGCGCGCCCGCCCGGGTGCTCGGCCCGCTCGACGACGGTGACCCGGCGTCCGGCGCCGAGCAGGTGCAGCGCCGTGGTCAGGCCAGCGAATCCGGCCCCCACGATCACGACGTGGTCGGTTCGGCCGCGAACGGTGCGGTTCACTCGGATCTCCTCAACTGGGTCTGCGGGTCGTCGACCAAGGTCTTCGGGTCGCCGGCTCGTCTGCGGGTCACTAGCTCCGTCTGCGGGTCGCGGTCACGGCCAGCTCGGCGAGCCGGGTCGCGGCCGGTTCCTCGATCTCGACGGACGACAGCGCGTCGAGCGCCGAGCCGGTCAGCGCGGCGATCCGCTGCTCGACCGACTTCACGGCGCCGAGGTCCAGGAGCATCTCGCGCATGCGGTCGACCCCCGCGGCGTCGAGATCGGGATCGCCGACGGCCTTCTCGATCGCGGCGAATGCGGCGGTGTCTCGCCGCCGCTCGGCGTGTTCGACGGCGAGGGCCAGCAGCAGCGTCCGCTTGCCCTCGCGCAGGTCGTCCCCGGCGGGCTTGCCGGTGACCTGGGGATCGCCGAACACGCCGAGCAGGTCGTCGCGCAGCTGGAAGGCCACACCGATGTCGGTGCCGAACCGCCGGTACGCGGCCACCAGCGCGGGATCCGCGTCGGCGATGGCGGCACCCAGGTGCAGCGGTCTCTCGACCGTGTAGGCGGCGGTCTTGTACCGGTCGATCTGCAGGGCGGCGCGAGTGGAGGTGTCGCCCGTGGACTGGTGGAGCACGTCGAGGAACTGCCCGCCAAGCACCTCCGTGCGCATCGCCTCCCAGGGCACCGCCGCCCGCGCCACCACCGCGGGGGGGAGTCCCGAGTCGCGCAGCATGTCGTCGGCCCACACCAGGGCGAGGTCACCGAGCAGGATCGCCGCGGCGGCCCCGAACCGGGCGGGGCGACCGCGCCACCCGGCGTCGGCGTGGCGGCGGGCGAACGCGACGTGCACCGTCGGGTGCCCCCGTCGGGTGGCGGAGGCGTCCATCAGGTCGTCGTGGATGAGGGCACAGGCCTGGATGAGCTCGAGCGCGCTGATCCCACGCAGAACCGACGTGGCCTCGGGCGAGTCGGGCGAGCCACCCGCACCCCGCCAGCCCCACCAGGCGAACGTCGGGCGGATCCGCTTCCCGCCGGCGAGGACGAACGCCACCAGTGACTCCGCGGCCTCGGCGAAGGCCGGGTCGATCGCGGCGGTGGCCGCCCGACGTGATTCCAGGTAGGCCGCCAGGACGGCTTCGATCCCGACGACCAGTTCGCGGTCGTCCGGCCGCCCGGCCGTGCCGTCACCCGTGGGCAACGGTCCGGTGTCGACGGTGCGGGTCACCGGGGGGGCCGGCGGCGCGCCGTCGGCACCGATCTCGGGGTTCCAATCGAACGTGCTCGTCGGGAAGGCACGGGCCGAGGGTAGTCGGGCACCGGGACTACGGCGCGTCGGCGCGGCCGTGACCGTAGTCTGAATCCGTGAAGGTGACCATTGAAGGACCCGTTGAAGGCGACCCGTTGAAGGCGACGCAGTGAAGGTGACGCAGCGGATCGATCGGGACCGACCGGTGTTCTCGGCCGAGTTCTTCCCACCCAAGGACGATGTGGGCGAGGCGGAGCTCTGGCGGGCGATCAGGAGGCTCGAGCCACTGGACCCGGCGTTCGTGTCGGTGACCTACGGCGCGGGGGGCTCCAACCGTGATCGGACGATCCGCACCACCGCGCGGATCGCCACCGACACGACGCTCGTGCCGATGGCGCACCTGACGGCTGTGTCGCACTCGCGGGCCGAACTGCGCCAGGTGGTCGGTGAGTACGCCGCCGCGGGCATACCGAACGTCCTCGCGGTACGCGGTGACCCCCCCGGCGGGCCGCTGGGGGAGTGGACCGCGCACCCGGACGGGCTCACCTACGCCGACGAGCTGGTGTCGCTGGTGCGCGAGTTGGGCGACTTCTGCGTGGGCGTCGCCGCGTTCCCGTACGGCCACCCGCAGTCACCTGACGAGACCGCCGATCTCGACCGGCTCCTGGTCAAGATCCGTGCCGGGGCCGACTTCGCCATCACCCAGCTCTTCCTCGAACCGGACGGGTTCCTGCGGCTGCGCGACCGGCTGGCCGCTGCCGGCTGCGACGTGCCGCTGCTCCCGGGGATCATGCCGCTCACGACGATGCGCACGTTGCGTCGGGGCCCGGAGCTGTCCGGCGCCGCCGTGCCGCCCGCGCTCGTCGAGCGGATGGAGCGCTACGCCGAGGATCCCGCGGGCTTCCGTACCGCCGGCATGGACGTGACCACCGAGCTGTGCGCCCGGCTGCTCGAGGAGGGCGTGCAGGGCCTGCACTTCTACACCCTCAACCGGTCGACGGCCACGGCCGAGCTGGTGAGCCGGCTCGGTCTCGGAGCGCGCCGGCCCGTGGGGGCCGTCAGCGGACCGGCGGGCTGAGCGGGGGGTTGCGGGTGCGGCGGGCGATCACGACGACGGCCAGGGCAGACGCACCGACGACGGCGCCGAGCCCGAGCGTCCAGTTGGCTGCGGACGGCGCGTTCGGATCGTCGTAGGCCACCTGTGCCATGACGTCGCCGACCTCGCCCGGGGTGAACGCCCAGCTCACCGTGCCCGAGTCGATGTCGCCGTTGGTCTCCGTCACCCGCCCGGGGAAGCTGATCTTGAGCTGGAAGTCGGCCCGGTCCACCGAGACGGTGGTGAGATCCACCGAGCCATTGAACAGCACCCGGCCGCCGACACGACGCAGCGTCAGCTCGGCGCCGTCGCCGGCCGGGCCGGCCGCCGCCGCCAACGCCCCGACCTGTTCGAAGGTCAGCCCGGCGAAGCGGAGCACCGAGCCGACGTAGCCCTCCTGGCGGTACTCCGCGGACTCGACCCCGGAGGCGAGCTCGGGTGGCAGCGCGAACTCCGGGCCGCGGTCGTCGGGCCCCTTCTCGGGTGTGGCGAGCACGATCTCGCCCGTGACGGTGTCGTCGGGCTGCACGGCGAGGGCGGTGCGGACGCGGGCGCACCCACCCAGCAGCAGACCGGCCAGCAGCACCGTGAGCAGGAGGGCGGGCAGTGCCCGGCGTCGAGGCGGGAGCGGTCGTGGCGGCGGCACCGGGCCATCGTGCCATCCGCCACCGACAGTGTGTTCCCTGCCGGTCTGCACGTTCCCTGCCGGTCTGCACGTTCCCTGCCGGTCTGCGTGTTTCCTACCGGTCGGCCGTCCACTGACGGCGGGCGGTGCGCGCCGTCAGCGGACGGCCGGCGGCGGCAGCGGGAGTTCGCGGCCGAGCACGGCGAACGGCCGCGAGTCGCCGGTGAACCGGTGGTCCCGGAGCACGTCCTGGAATCCCAGCCGGCGGTAGAGCTGCCAGGCCCGACCAGGTGGGTTCGGGGCGTGCTCGGGTGTCGACAGAAGCACACGCCGACGGTCGGTGCCCGCCAGGAGCGCGCGCAGCAGCCCGTCGCCCAGTCCGGCTCCCTGAGCATCGGGTCGCACGTGCAGCTCGGTCAGCTCGAAGTAGTCCACGAGCCAGCCCTGTGCGTCGGGTCCCGCCCCCCGCAGGCCCCGGCGCACCTCCTCGAACCACCACTGGCCCGGGCCGCCGCTGTAACCGTAGGAGATCCCCAGCAGGGTGTCGGTGGCGTCGATCCACCCGACAGCGCGCCATCCGGGCCTGCGGACGTGGTCGAGCCAGAGCGCGCGACGGTGCCGTGCCGTGCCCGGCGGGTAGCCCATCGCCGAGACGTAGACCTCCAGCGCGTCGGTCAGCCGGTCGGCGAGGGCGCCGGAACCGAGCTGGACGAGCTGGCGCGCCGGAGCCGTGGTCACGCACTCCATCACACCATGTGCGGCGGGGGCGCGGTGGTCGACGCCGGGCTTCCGTACCGCATGACGTGGCGTGGGTGGCGTGGCACGTTGCAGTGGCGTAGTATCGAACATGTGTTCGACCACGGCAGCTCGGTGGAGGGCGGGGGAAGCGCGCCGCTACCGCGTGCGCCGATCGCCCGATGCCGGTCGGAAGGAGAGTACGCAGGTGAATGCCTTCAGCCGGATGTTCGGGTCGCGGCAGCCGACGCCGATCCAGGTGCGGTGGCAGGACGGGGAGCCGGTCGAGTTCGAGCGCCGGCCCATGCGGAGAGGGCCGCGGTTCCTGGTCACCGACGTCCGTGAGCGCTGGATCGAGGAGTCGCCGTGGCCGTTCCCCTCGCCGATGCCGGTCGGGGGCGACCGGTTGCGGTGCTGGCGGGTCGTGGCGCAGTCGGCCGGGGATCTCGAGGCACCGGCGCACGAGTTCGTGCTGCGGATGCGGGCCGGCCCCGGCGTGTGGGACGTCCTGCGGGTGGCGGAGTGAGAACGGGGACGCACCGAGGGAAGGAGTCGACGATGACCATGACCACCACCCGGGTACCGGAGCCCCGTCGAGTAGACGTGGGGCGTCCGGGTCCGGCGCCTCGCCCGACGTGCTCGATGACCGGGTCCGCCGGCCCGTCACCGGTCGGACCTGTGGGCCCGCCGCCCACGTCCCGGCCGGCCCTGAGCCTGCTGCGCCAAGCCGCCGACGGGCTCGCCGAGGCCCACCGCGAGGCCGATCCACTGCTCCGGTACCCGGCCGCCTATCTCGCTGCGCTGCGCGCCGGAGCGGCGGTGCTCGCGGTTCGCGCGCGCCCGCGGGCCCGTCGCGGGGCCACCCGCAACGTCTGGCAGCTGCTCGCGGAGGTGGCACCCGAGCTGGGCGAGTGGTCGGTGTTCTTCGCCTCGTGCTCCGACACCCGCGCGGCCGCCGAGGCCGGCATCACCCGGTTGGTGGGGCAGCGGGACGCCGATGACCTGCTGCGCCAGGCCGAGCAGTTCGTCGGCATGGTCGTCACCTCGCTGACGCTGAGATGAACGGGCGGCCGCGCGGGTGGTCGGTACGCGCGGTCGATCAGCGGGTGGACGGCGGTGCGGTCGTCTCCGCCCGTGGCCTTCGGGTCCGCTCGCTGCGCAGCACCCGTCCCAACAGGGTCGTGAACACCGCCGACACCTCCCGCGCGCCGGGTGTGTCCCAGCTCTGGATCGGCAGGCAGGCGCCCTGTGCCTGCTGGATCGCCGAGCGGTCGGGCAGCACCCCGCTGAGCACCAGCGGGCCGAACAGCTCGCGCAGCTCGGCGATGCGGAACTCATGCTCGGTGTTGCGCGGCCGCACCCGGTTGATCAGGACCCCGAGCGGCTGCAGATCGGGGTTGCCGCGCAGTCGTTCGGTCTGCACGGCGTCGAACGCCCGCTGCACTCCCGACACCGCGAACATCGTCGGGTCGGTCACGAGTACCGCCCGGTCCGCGGCGGCGAGGGCGCTGCGCGTGAGCTGCCCCAGCGAGGGAGGGCAGTCCACGATCACCAGCCGGTAGGGCCTGTCGTCGAGCCCGAGGTCGTCGATGTGGGAGGGATCGTCCCTTGCACCGTCGTCGTCCCCGGTGCGCTCTCCCGGCTCGGCGAGCTTCCGCAGCGCCCGCCCCAGCCGGCTCAGCGCCTTGGCACCGGGATCGGGATGGTTGTGCCGCTCCGCCTGCTCCGCCCCCACGAGGACGTCGAGGTTCTCACCCCATCCGCTCGGGGTGATCGCCCGGCGGAGGACCGACCGACGCGGATCTTCGAGAACCTCGGCGACGGTGGCGGTGGTCGGGCCGACGTCCAGGGCGAGGGTGGCGTTGGCCTGCGGATCCAGGTCGACCACGAGCGTACGCACCCCGTGCTGCTGTGCCGCGCCGGCCAGACCCAGCGCCACCGTCGTCTTGCCCACTCCACCCTTGAGGCTCAACGTGGCGACGACTTGCACGGCGATCAACCTACCCCTCCCCGCGCGGCACTACGCTGCCGCTGTGAGGGCAGGCGCGGACACGGGGAAGTTCAGGGTCGCCATGGCGTCCCGGTCGACAGCGGGATCGGGGTCGTGAGCACCACGGCGGGAGAGACCGTCGCCGCCCCCGCGGAGGGGCCCGTACGCCGTGCGGTGTCCCTCGCGCTGGCCTCCGTGGCGGCCCGTCACCCGGGACGCGCTCCGCGCGTGCTCGACGTCGGGGGCGGCAGTGGCGGGTGGGCCGTACCGCTCGCCCGGTCGGGGTGCGCGGTCACGGTGGTCGACAACAGTCCCAACGCGCTCGCGGTCCTGCACCGGCGGGCGCGGGAGGCGGGCGTCCACGAACTGGTCACGCCGGTGCAGGGGGATGTCGACGCCCTCTCCGACGTCGCCCCGCCCGGTGGTGCCGATCTCGTCCTCGGTCACGGCCTGCTCGAGGTGGTCGACGACGCGTCGGCAGCGGTGGCGGCGCTCGCGCTGGCCACCGCACCTGGCGGCACGGTGTCGGTGCTGGTGGCGGGGCGCTATGCCGCGGTCCTGGCCCGCACGCTGGGGGGCAGGCTCGCTGAGGCATGCGCGCTGCTCACCGACCCCGACGGGCGGTTCGGTCCGGACGACGCCCTGCGCAGGCGGCTCGACTCCGGCGCCCTGCGGCGGCTGCTGGAGGTCGACGGCCTGGTGGTCGACGTGCTGCAGGGCGACGGCGTCATCGAGGGTTGGGTGCCCGGTTCGGTACGCGACGGCGGTCCGGTGGCGGCCCGGGCGGTCGCGGAGCTCGAAGGGCTCGCCGCAGCGGAGCCGGCGTTGCTGGAGGTCGCCGTGCGGCTGCACGCCCTGGCCCGGCGTCCGGCGTGACCGACTCGTCGGGCCCGTTGTCCGGCGTCCTGTATCATCCTCGTCGGTGGTCGGAGCCGCTGGGACCGGCCCGAGCAAAGATCGACCCGTCCGCTCGACGAGTCCGGGTAGTCGCCGAGCCGAAGGACTCGTATCCTGACACCAGACGCCCACTCCCGGGCGCTCGTCGCGTCGTTCCGGCACCATGGAAGATGACCCGACAGGATGACCAGTGCCGGAGGCGAAGCCATGCCCCTCTCCGAGCACGAGCAGCGTCTGCTCGAACAGATCGAGCGCGCTCTCTACGCCGAGGATCCGAAGTTCGTGTCCACCGTGCGCGGCGGACGTTTGCGCAAGCCCACCCGCCGCCGCCGGCTGCAGGGTGTCGCCGTCTTCCTCGTCGGGCTCGTCCTGCTCGTCGTCGGTGTCGCCGTTCCTCAGCTCTGGCTCGCGTCGGCTTTCCCCGTGCTGAGCGTGGTCGGCTTTCTCGCGATGCTCGGGGGCGCGGTACTGGCGGTCACCTCGGTCGGCTCGCCGGGCAAGGGCGCTCCCGCAGGTGAGACGGAGCCCGACAAGAACGGCTTCACCGGTCGGATGGAAGAACGTTTCCGCCGCCGCTTCGAACAGGAGTAGCAGTCGTCCATCGCGCCGCCGTCCGGTTCATCGACCGGCGGCGGCGCGATCCGTTGATGCCGTGGCCTGCGCGTCGGCGAGGTCCGGGACGTGATTCGCCTTCCGGGTGCGAAGCGTGCCGAAGACCGATCGTGGGAACAGCCGGTCCCTGATCGTCAGGCTGCTACCCGCCGCGATCGCCGCGCGTACCTGCCGCACCGGACCGGTGAGTTCCTGGGCGTCGGCGTGGCCCGCGCCGTACCAGCTCGACTCCACCGCTCCCACGACGATGCGCAACGCCTGCTGGGCATCGTCGTCGAGTCGGTGGTCCCGCACCAACCGCCGGGCGGTCGCGCGGACGGTGTCGGTCGGGCGGGGAGGCGCGCCACGGTCAGCCGACTCGGCGAGCAGCTCGGCCCACCCGGCGCCTGCGGCGTCCGGACCCCCGGCAGCCACGGCCGCCAGCCTGCGTCGACCGCCCCGGGCGCGCAGGCCCCGCGGCAGCAGCGCGAGCAGCGCCACGACCGCCACCACCGCCACGGGCCACAACGCCACGCCACCGGCCTGGTCCGCGCTGCCCGTCGTGGCCGACGGCTCCACCACCTCGGGAGTGGCCGGTGCCGCCGACGGCTGTGGTGTGGGCGCTGCGCCGGCGCCGCGCTCGTCCTCGATCACCGAGCCTTCGGACGGCGTGGCCTCACCCCGGGCGTCCACGATGTACGGCGGGGTGATGGCGCGGCCGTCGGTCAGCGGGGTCGGGTCGAAGGTCGTCCATCCGACGCCGGGGAACCAGGCCTCCACCCACGCGTGGGCGTCGGAGGTCGAGATCGACCGGTAGTCCCCGGTGTCCGTGCCGCCGGTGAACCCGACCGCGACGCGGGCCGGCACACCGACGGTGCGCAACATCACCGCCATGGCCGACGCGTACTGCTCGCAGTAGCCGGTGCGGCCCACCGTCAGGAACTCGACCAGCGCGTCGTCACCGGCACCGGGTGCGGTCTGCAGGGAGTAGGCGAACGGGCTGTCGGATCCGGTGAAGAAGTCCTGCAGGGCGACGGCCCGGTCGAAGGCATTGTCACGGTCGGCCACCACACCGGCGGTGAGCTCGCTGACCCGGGGGTCGACGCCGTCGACGGCGAGGTACGCCGCACGCGCCCCTTCCGGGCCGTCGGCCTCGCGCAGCTGCTGGACGCTCGGCGCGGTGATCAACGCTCGCTGCCGCCAGTCGTCCTCCTCACGAGGGCGGGTGGAGTAGGCCGTGCCGCTGTTCGAGTCGTATGCCCACTCGGTGGTCACGTCGGACACATCGAGGGGCACCCCGTAGAGGGGCAGCCAGTAGTCACGGAAGGAGACGTTCTCGATCCGGACGTCGACGACGTCACCGGGGACTGTCGAACCGGGCTCGAGCGGTCCGGGTAGCGGCGACCCCGGATCCGGCCTACTGGCCTGCCACCCCTCCGCCGGAACGTAGGTACTCAGGGTCAGCGCCCGGAGGTAGGTGGCCCGCGGCAGATCGCGGACGCGGAACAGCTCCTCGGAGGCGCTCTGGTCGAGCTGGCCCCGCAGCGAGGTGAAGGGGCTCAGCCCGATCGAGCCACCCCCGCCGCCCGCACCCGCCCCGCCGTCGAACCGCCCGGACGTGCCGACGAAGCCCGTGACGGCCCCGAACCCGAGCGCCACCACCACCGCTGCAACGACGACCGCCGCTGCGGCCGGCCACTGCCTGCGGACCCCGTCGCGGGCGATGAGCAGCAGCCCGAACCCGGCGGCGGCTGCGACCAGCGCCCACCACGGCAGCAGGTCGTCGGCCAATGCGGCGGGCACCGCGAACACCGCCAGCAGCGGGATGCCGGCCGCGGCCGGGGCCCGGGCGCCGACCGCGGCCAGATGCACGGACACGGTGAGCAACCCGAACGCCGCCGTGATGAGGAAGAGGATCTCCGGGGTCGCGGGCACCGGAGCGATGCCCACGTCGATCTGTTCGCCCGCCCCCGCGACGAGGACGCCGAACTGCCCGAACGTCGCGGGTCCGGGCAGCAGGCCGAGGATCGCGTCGTCGGTGAACAGCGCGGTCAGGACCAGCAGTACCGCGACCGACTGGCCGGCGGCGGCCACCGCCGGCCCCACGCGATACAGCAGCAGCCCCGTGCCGACGACAGCCGCGACCACGAGGACGGCGTCGCCGAACCAGCTACCGCCCTGGACGGTCGTGGAGACCGGCGCGCCCGCGAGGAGCACCGTCGTTCCGGCGCCGACGGTGGCGATCCACGGCACCTTCCGGCGCGGGAGGCCGGCCGGCTCCGTCGGGTCCGGGGCGGTCACCGCGCGGGCCCGGACAGGGGCGCTCACGGGGTACCCGCCCGCACGCCCCCGGGCGCCGCGCCCGAGGTCAGTTCGTCCCAGACCCGGTCGGGTGTCGAGGTGGCCCGGGCGACGGCCACGCGCCACCCGGCGCGGCGCAGCATGGCGGCAGTGCTGTCGGCAGTGCTGTCGGCAGTGCTGGCGGCGCTGTCGGGCAGGTCGTGCGCAGGCCTTCCGGCGACAGCACGCCGCTGTGTGCCGGGCCCATCGCCCGGGTCCCAGGTGACGACGTCGAGGAGTACGGCGTGCCCTCCGGTGGGTCGGCGGGCGAGGAGGCCCTCGATCTGGCCGGGGCCCAGGGCGCCGAGCACCGCCAGCACGTCCGTCCCGCGGCGCAGTTCCGGCCCGGTGAGGTCGGTCCACGCAGAGGGACGCAGGGCGGCGAGGGTGTCGAGCATCGGGTCGATGCCCGGGGCTGTGGACTGTCCGGTGAGCACGGAGCCCTCCTCGGTGACGAGCACGACGGGTTCGCCGTGGGCGATCAGGTGGGCGCAGATGCTGGCCGTCAGGCTGACGGCGAACTCCAGGCTGCTGCGCGCGCCACTGCCGCGGTGCGCGCTGTCGCGGCGGTCCAGGAGCACGGTGATGCCACTGCGCCAGGGCCGCTCCTCGAGCCGGACCATCAGGTCGTCGTGCCGGGCCGAGCTGCGCCAGTGCACCCGGCGCAGCTCGTCCCCCTGGCGGTACGGCCGGACCAGGACGTCCGACGCGCCCTGGCCCTGATGTGCCCGCACCGGACCGGGCGTGCCGTCGCCGTTCCCGAGCGCCGGGGGGAGCCCGCGCAGGGGCACGACCCGCGGCAGCACGAGCAGGAGGTCGGCACCGCCCATCTCCTGGTCGAACTCGACGAGCCCGAGGGGGTCGGTGGCCGTGGCGACCACCGGCCCGATGCGATGCGTGCCGCGGAGTCCCGGGCGCAGGCCGTAGGTGAGCGCGGTTCCCGCCCGGCGGGACGAGCGGACGAGGAACCGCGGTGGTGCTGCTGCCTGCGGGCCGGCTGCGTCGGGCACCGTGTCGTGCAGCCGCATGGCACCGAGCAGTCCACCGCCGTGCAGGTGCAACCCGACGGTGACCTGGCCGTCCACGCTCACGCGCCCCGGATCGAGGTGGCGGTCGACCCGCGCCGTCCGCCGGGTGCGCGAGGCGAGGAGCAGGGCCAGCAGGGGGAGTATGGCCGCGAACACCCCGACGCGCACCAGGTCGCGCTCGTCGAGCACCACCGCACTCACCGCGGTCGCACCGCCACCGGCCAGGAGGCAGCGGCCGCGGGTCGTGAGGCCGGCGAACCGGCCGGCTCGCTCACCCATGGCGCGCCCCCCGTGCGGGCCCGGCGCGCGCGGTGGTGGCGCTCACGGCTCAGGTGCCCGGTCGGACGGGGGCCGGCACCGCGTGGCGCGCGAGCAACCCGCGGACCAGGTCCGGAGCAGATCGGCGTGAGGTCACCGCGTCGGGGCCGAGCAGCAGCCGGTGCGCGAGGACGGGGACGGCGACGGCCTGCACGTCGTCGGGGACGACGAAGCCGCGCCCGGCCAGCGCGGCGTGCGCGCGGGCGGCCCGCACCAGCTGGAGTGTGGCCCGCGGCGAGGCGCCGAGGCGCAGCTCCGGGAGCCGGCGCGTGGCGCCCACGAGCTCCACGCAGTACTGCCGCACCTCCGGCCCGACGTGCACCCGCCGGATCGCCTCGACCATGGCGTGCACCCGCCGCGCGTCGGCGACGGGCCGCAACGTGTCCAGCGGATCGGACGCCGCGTGCTCGTCGACCATCGCCAGCTCGGCCCCCACGTCGGGATAGCCGACGCTCACCCGCGCCGTGAACCGGTCGCGCTGCGCCTCGGGGAGCGGGTAGGTGCCGTCCATCTCGATCGGGTTCTGCGTGGCCACGACCATGAACGGGCTGGCCAGCGCGTACGTGGCACCGTCGACGGTGACCTGGTGCTCGGCCATGCACTCCAGCAGCGCCGACTGGGTCTTGGGGGAGGCGCGGTTGATCTCGTCGGCGATGACGATGTTGGCGAAGACCGGACCGGGCCGGAACTCGAACTCCGACGTCTGCCGGTTGAAGATCGACATTCCGGTGATGTCGCCGGGCAGCAGGTCGGGGGTGAACTGCACGCGGCTCACCGAGCAGTCGATCGACCGGGCCAGAGCCTTCGCGAGCGTCGTCTTGCCGACACCGGGGACGTCCTCCACGAGCAGGTGACCCCCCGACAGCAGGGTGACCAGCGCAACCCGCACCACGTCCTGCTTGCCGATGATGACGCGCTGGACGTTGGTCGCGATACGACCCGCCATCTCCGCCACCTCGGCCAGCCCGACCGCGTCACCGTCCACCCCGGGGCGGCTGCTCGTCGCGGTCACCCGACCTCCTCGCGGTACTCGATGCGGCCCGGTCCCGTGCCAGACTCCGGCACAGTCTGTCAAACCAGGGCGAAGCGTTCCGTCCGGTCGTCGGGACGGGGAGCACGCGACCACCCTTGCTCCACTCTGCCCCACGGACGCCGCGGGGGTCCTCCACCCGGCCCCCTGAGGGCCCCCGGTTACCGCACCCGCAGCCGCCTTGTCGCCGCCCTGACCCCGCACACCGGAGTGGGTGACGTACCGCGAGCGGGTGGAGCCCGATCGTCCCCCACTTCGCTCCACCCCATCTGAGCTGCGAGTTTCTTCGGACATGGCGATGTGCGGCCGGTTCGATCCGGTTGACGGTGGTGCAAAGTGGGGTATCGTGGTGATTGCTGGGGCACAGCGGGCCGTAGGTGGAGGTGGGGCCGGTGTTTCTCGGTACCTACACCCCGAAGCTGGACGACAAAGGGCGGCTCACGCTGCCCGCGAAGTTCCGCGACGAGCTCCGAGGCGGCCTGATGATCACGAAGGGTCAGGACCACTGCCTGTACGTGTTCACCCGTGACACCTTCACCGAACTCGCACACAAGGTGGCGTCCGCGCCGCTGACGAGCGAGACGGCGCGGGTCTTCCAGCGCAACCTCTTCTCCGGCACCGACGAACAGAACCCCGACGCCCAGGGTCGGATCGCGATCACCCCTGAGCTGCGGCGCTACGCAGGGCTCACCAAGGAGTGCGTGGTCATCGGCGCGTTCACGCGCGCCGAGATCTGGGACGCGCAGGCCTGGCAGCGATATCAGGACACGCACGAGGACTCCTACGCCCAGGCGCAGGAGGAGGTACTACCCGGACTGATCTGACCGGTTCACGCCGGGCAGGGATGCGTGCGGGTGAGGGATGGACCCGGGGGTGCTCCCACCCGGATGCCGCGTCGTCTTCCGGCGCGACGGCCCTGGCGCACCTTCCCCGGTGCCAGGTCCGTCGCGGTGGGAGGGTCGGCGCGGCATCCGGGTGGGGATGCCCCCACCTCGGCCCGGCTGGGAGCCCGGGCCCGGCAGGTCGGCGACACGGGGCAGGGAGGTGGGCGATGGAGCGGTATCCGAGTCCTCCTTCCGGGGAGGGTGACGGGAGCGGGTCGGCTGGGGCCAGGCACGTTCCCGTGGCCCTGTCCCGCGTCGTCGAGTTGCTGGCTCCCGCACTCGCCGACCGCCCCGCCGTCGTGGTGGACGCGACGCTGGGGCTGGGCGGGCACGCCGCGGCCCTGCTCGCCGCGCACCCGCAGCTCATCCTCGTCGGGCTCGACCGCGATCGCGACGCCCTCGCGGTCGCGACCCGCAGGCTTGCCGCCTACGCCGGGCGCACACATCTGGTGCATGCCGTCCACGACCGGCTGACCGACGTACTCGGCGAGCTGGGAATGCCGCGTGTCGACGGTGTCCTCTTCGATCTGGGCGTCTCCTCCCTGCAGCTCGACGCCGACGAACGCGGCTTCTCCTACTCGCGCGACTCGGACCTCGACATGCGGATGGACCCGACCACCGGACCCACCGCCGCCGAGGTGCTCAACACCTATCCGGTGCCGGCGCTGGCCCGCGTTCTGCGCGAGTACGGCGAGGAGCGCTTCGCCGGACGGATCGCCTCTGCGGTGGGCCGTCGGCGGGAGAAGGCGCCGTTCCGGCGCAGCGCCGAGCTCGTCGAGCTGCTCTACGAGGCTGTGCCCGCGGCGTCCCGGCGGACCGGTGGGCATCCCGCCAAGAGGACGTTCCAGGCGTTGCGCATCGAGGTCAACGGCGAGCTGGACGCGTTGACGGCCGCGATCCCCGATGCCCTGGACGCGCTGGCGGTCGGTGGTCGGATCGTCGTGCTCGCCTACCACTCGCTGGAGGACCGGATCGTGAAGCGCGAACTGGTGGCGCGGTCGACGTCGACGAGCCCCGTGGACCTGCCCGTCGAGCTGCCGGGCCACGGCCCCGAGCTGCTGCTCCTCGTCCGCGGGTCGGAACAGGCGGGCGAGGACGAGATCGGCGACAACCGACGAGCGGCCTCGGTCCGCCTTCGCGCGGCCGAACGCATCCGGGACAGGGGGCCGCAGCGATGAGGCGGCGCGCACACGACTCCGCGGGCGGTCGACGGACGCGGCACCCGCCCATCGTGTGGCCGGACCCGCCCGGAAGCGGTGAGGGAGAACGCAGGGAGAGAGAACGCAGGGAGAGAGAACGCAGGGAGAGAGAACGCAGGGAGAGAGAACGATGAGCGCACCGGTCACCGAACGGACGAGAGGGGCGCGCGGGGGAACCCGCACGGCCACCCGTCCCGCCACGATCCCGGCCCAGCGGGCGGTCCCGGCGGCGCCGTCCCATCCGGTCGAGGCTCCGCGCGACGCGGCCCGCAAGGCCTACGCGCGCCGCGACGACCGCCTGCGGCGCCTCGCGGGAGGCCGGTCGTCACGCACCGCCGGTTCCGCCGGGCGCGCGCAGTTCGTACTGCTGGTGATGGTGCTGCTGGTCGTCGGGCTGGTGGCCACGCTGTGGCTGTCGACGGCCGCGGCCACGGACTCGTACCGGCTGCAGGACGCCCGGACCGCGGCGCGCGACCTCAGCGAGCGGAGCGAGCGACTGCACCGCGAGGTCGCCGCCATGGGTTCGGCCCCGGAGCTGGCGCGCCGCGCCGCAGAGCTCGGCATGGTCCCGGTGCGGGATCCCGCACGGCTGGTGGTGGCGGCCGACGGCTCCGTCACGGTCGTCGGCGAGCCCGAGGCCGCGACGGCGCCCGCACCGGTCCTCCCTCCGGCCCCTCCCGAACCGGCCCCGGGACCTGCCGCTTCCGGCCAGCAGCCGGGTGTGACCCCGGACGGGCAGGCTCCCGCGGCGCAGCCGGGAGCGCACGCGGAGGGCCGGCCCGCCGAGGGCGACGTCGCCGAGGGTGACGCCGTTCAGGGTGACGCCGTTCAGGGTGACGCCGTTCAGGGTGACGCCGTTCAGGGGCCGACGAGCACGGGTACGGACTGATGCCCGCGGCCCCGCCCCGGCCACGGGCCGCCGGGCCGCCTCGGGCACGGGCCGCCGGGTCGGCCCGTGCCTCGTCGCCGCGCCGCCCGGCCATCCGGCGCTCCGCGCCCGCCCGGGCGAACCGGCACGGGCGCCGGTTCATGATCGGTCGGATCGTGCTGGTGGTCGCGCTGGCGGTGGCCACCCTGAGGCTCGTCATCATCCAGACGGTCCAGGCCGAGGCGCTCTCCGAGGCCGCCACGCGCCAGACGACGACGAGGATCAACCTGCCCGCCGAACGGGGCGCGATCCTCGATCGGGCCGGCACGCCGCTGGCGTTCAGCGTGGAGGCCCGCGCCCTGGTGGCCAACCCGCGCGAGATCGCCCGGAAGAAGGGGGACGCCGCGCCCGCCTACGTCGCGGACATGGCCGCGGCCGTCGCCGAGGCCACCGGACTGGACCCGGCGACGCTGCTGGGCCTGCTGACCGCCGACAGGACCTATGTCGTCCTGGCGAAGGTCGTCGACCCGGAGACCGCGCGCCGGCTGCGCGAGCGCTTCCCCGACATCGCCGAGGAGTACCGGGAGGACCGGCAGTACCCGGCCGGCCCGCTCGCGGCGAACGTCGTCGGCGTGGCGAGCTGGGACGCCGAGACCGAGCGGCTGGCCGGCCGCGTCGGGCTCGAGAGCTCCATGGACAACATGCTGGAGGGGTCCAGCGGTCTGCGCGTGGTCGACACCGCGCGGGAGAGCAACGCCGTGATCCCGGGCAGCCTGCGCTTCGAGCGTCCGGCCGTGCCGGGAGCCACGACGGAGCTCACCCTCGACTCCGACCTGCAGTACACCGTGCAGCAGGCTCTGAACGACACCGTCACGAGGAGCGGGGCGAAGGCCGACTCCTCGGTGGTGGTGCTCGACGCGGCGACCTCCGAGGTGCTCGCCCTGGCCACCGGTCAGGCGTTCGACCCGCGCGACCCCAGCGCCGCCACGATGGAGCAGATGGCCAACCCGGCCGTGTCGAGCCCGTTCGAGCCGGGCTCGGTCAACAAGGTCGTGACGATGGCCGCGGCCCTGGAGTACGGCCTCGCCGAACCCGAGGACGTGCTGTCGGTGCCGGGCAGCATCAAGATCGCCGACCGCACGGTGAGCGACGCGTGGAGCCATGGTGTCGAGCGCTACACGCTCACCGGCGTGCTCGCGAAGTCGTCGAACGTCGGCACGCTCATGACCGCGCAGAAGGTGGGGGAGGAGCGCTTCGCCGAGATGCTCGCGAGGTTCGGGGTCGGAGCGCGGACCGAGGTCGGGCTGCCCGGGGAGAGCGCGGGCCGGGTGCCGCCGCGAGAGACGTGGTCGGGATCCACGTTCGGCAACCTGCCGATCGGTCAGGGTCTCTCGATGACGGTGTTGCAGATGGCCGGGATGTACCAGGCCGTGGCGAACGGCGGGGTCCGGATTCCTCCGCGCATCGTCGCCTCCACCACCGGACCTGACGGCATCCTGGTGCCTACACCGCGTCCGGCCGGCGTCCAGGTGGTGTCCTCGGAGACCGCCGCGCAGCTGCGCACGATGCTCAGTGCCGTCACACAGGACGCCCGGGGTCAGCGCGGCACCGGCCACGAGGCGGCGGTGCCGGGGTACGACGTGGCGGGCAAGACCGGGACGGCGCAGCAGGTGGACCCCTCCTGCGGCTGCTACGCGTCGTCGACCTACTGGATCACCTTCGCCGGCATGTTCCCGGCGGCTGACCCTCGCTACGTCATCGCGATCATGCTCGACGCCCCGGGCGGCGGCACCAGCGCCGCGCCCCTGTTCCACGACATCGCCAGCTACCTCGCCCAGCGCGAACGCCTCCCCGTGAGCCCAGACCCCGCGCCGGTCCAGACGCTGGTCGCCCGGTAGCGACGCCCGCGGGCCTGGTGCGCGGTCGGGTCGCGATCCGGCGCCGGTAGCCTCTCGCGACATGTCTCCCGCCGGTTCCGCCGACCTCGCCGCCCCACCGCGGCCGCGGTCGACGCGCGCGATCGGACTCGCGGCGGTGGCGTCCGCTCTCGACGTGGACGCGCCCCCGCCGTCCGCCGGTGCCCCCGCCGTCACCGGCATCACGCTCCGGGCCTCGGACGCCCGCCCGGGTGACCTGTTCTGCGCACTGCCCGGGGCCCGCGCCCACGGCGCCGACTTCGGTGGGGCCGCGGTGGCCGCCGGCGCCGTGGCCGTGCTCACCGACACTGCCGGCGCCACCCGCTCCGCGCCGGCGGGGGTACCCGTGCTGGTCCACCCCCGGCCGCGCGAGGTGGTCGGCCGGGCCGCGGCCCTGATCTACGGCGACCCGACGGCGCGGCTCTCGGTGCTGGGTGTCACGGGCACCAGCGGCAAGACGACCGTGGCGCACCTGGTCGACGCGGGACTGGTCGCCGCGGGCCGCACCACCGGGCTGATCGGCACGGTCGGCACCCGGGTCGACGGCCACCTCCTGCCCAGCGCGTTCACCACGCCCGAGGCGCCCGACCTGCAGGCCCTGTTCGCCGTGATGGCCGAGGCGGGCGTGACCGACGTCGCCATGGAGGTCTCGAGCCACGCGCTCGCGCTCGGGCGGGTCGCCGGCACCCGGTTCGCGGTCGGCGCGTTCACCAACCTGTCGCAGGACCACCTCGACTTCCATCGCGACATGGACGACTACTTCGAGGCCAAGGCCACGTTGTTCCGCGCGGACGACCCGGGCGGCGCCAGGCTCTCCGTCGTCTGCGTCGACGACGAGTGGGGCCGCCGCCTCGCCGCCCGTACCCCGGGCGCGGTGACGGTCGCGAGCGCGGGGGCCGCGGACTGGCGGGCCGCCGACCGCACCGCTCACGCCGACGGCACCCAGACGTTCACGGCACATGCTCCCGACGGCGCACGGGTGCCGGTCCGGCTGCTGCTCCCCGGCGCGTTCAACGTGGCCAACGCCCTCGTGGCGATGGCGTGCCTGGACGCCGTGGGGGTGCCGGCCGGCGTCGCCGCCAAGGGCGTGGCGAACGTCACTGTGCCGGGCCGGATGCAGCGGGTCGAGGCGGGCCAGTCGTTCCTCGCCGTCGTCGACTACGCCCACAAGCCCGCGGCCGTGGCCGCCCTGCTGGACACGCTGCGCGCCCAGGTACCCGGCAGGTTGCTCGTCGTGCTCGGCTGCGGTGGCGACCGCGACCGCGGCAAACGCGCGCTGATGGGCGCGGCCGCGGCGTCCCGGGCGGAGCTGCTGGTGGTCACCGACGACAACCCGCGCACCGAGGACCCCGCCGCGATCCGGTCCGCGGTGCTCGCCGGCACCCGGGACGGGCGCGGTGAGGTGGTCGAGATCGGTGATCGGCGGGCCGCCATCGTCGCTGCCGTGTCCGCCGCCCGGCCCGGTGACGCCGTCGTGGTCGCAGGCAAGGGTCACGAGACCGGCCAGGAGATCCACGGTGTCAAGCACCCGTTCGACGATGCCGCGGAGCTCGTTGCCGCCCTCGCCGGAACCGGCTCCAGGTGCACGTGATCGGATACTCCCGATGAGTAGGACACGAGCATGATCGAGATGCGGCTGGCCGACGTCGCCGCGGTGGTCGGGGGCCGGCTGCACCGGACCGGGGGAGACGAGCGGGTCACCGCGGTCGAGTTCGACTCGCGCGCGATCGCACCCGGCGGTCTTTTCCTGGCGCTGCCCGGTGAGCGGGTCGACGGCCACGACTTCGCGGCAGCGGCGATGGCGGCGGGAGCGGCGGGGGTGCTGGCGGCCCGCGAGGTCGACGCGCCCTCGGTGATCGTCCCCCCCGCGCCGCGCTCGGGCCTGGTGTCCATGGCGGGCACGTACCTCGCCGACTCGGACCCCGACGGCTCAGGGGCCGCGGTGCTCGCCGCGCTCGCACGGCTGGCCGGCCACTCGGTCGCGGCGCTGCCGGATCTCACCGTCGTGGGCGTCACCGGCAGCTCCGGCAAGACCTCCACCAAGGACCTGCTGGCCGCCGTGCTCGACCCGCTCGGCGCGACGGTCGCGCCGCCCGGGTCGCTCAACAACGAGCTCGGGCTGCCCTGGACGGCTCTCCGCGCGGACGCCGGCACCCGGCACCTCGTCCTGGAGTACTCCGCCCGCGGGCCCCGCCACATCGCGACCCTGGCCGCGGCCGTCCCTCCCCGGATCGCCGTCGTCCTCAACGTCGGCAGCGCGCACCTCGGCGAGTTCGGTTCGGTCGGTGCCATCGCCGTGGCGAAGGGTGAGCTGGTCGAGGCCCTCGGCCCCGAGGGCGTCGCGGTCCTCAACGCCGACGACCCCGCGGTGGCGTCGATGGCCACCCGTACGTCGGCGCGCGTCGTGACGTTCGGGCGCAGCCGGACCGCCACGGTGCGCGCGCAGGACGTCACCCTCGACGCCGGACGCGCCCGGTTCACCCTGGTCGGCCCCGCGGGTCGGGCGTCGGTCGCGCTGCGGCTGGTGGGTGAGCACCACGTCGGCAACGCACTCGCCGCCGCCGCCGTCGCGTTCGAGCTGGGCGCGACGCCGGACATGGTGGCCGCCGCGCTCGGCAGCGCCGTGCCGGTCTCGCGCTGGCGCATGGAGGTCACCGACCGGTCCGACGGTGTCACGGTGATCAACGACGCGTACAACGCCAACCCCGAGTCGATGCGTGCCGCGCTCGCGGCGCTCGTGGCGCACGGCGGCGGTGCGCGGCGGATCTGGGCGGTGCTCGGCCTGATGGGTGAGCTCGGGGACTCCGCCGCGGACGCGCACGCCGGCGTCGCCTCGGCGGCGCACGACGGCGGTGTCGACGAACTGCTCGCCGTCGGCTGCCCGGCCTACGGGGTGCCCCCGGAGGACGGTGCGACGCGCGTGCGCCACGTGGCCGGCGTGGACGGCGCGCTGGCTCTGTTGCGCGCCGAGCTCGGACCCGGTGACGTCGTGCTGGTGAAGGCCTCGCGCGCCGCCGGGTTGGACCGGATCGCGACGGCACTCACGACGGCGCTCCCGGCGGGGGCCTCGTGAGAGGCGTCTTCATCGCGGCGGGGGTCGCGATCGCAGTATCGATCATGCTCACCCCGTACCTGATCCGGTTCTTCTCCCGCCAGGGCTTCGGCCAGGAGATCCGCGAGGAGGGCCCGCAGAGCCACCAGGCCAAGCGCGGCACACCCACGATGGGTGGCGTCGCGATCCTGCTCGCGATCTGGCTGGGCTACCTGGTCTCGCACGGGGTCACCGGCGAGCCGATGACCCCGTCGGCGCTGCTCGTGCTGTTCCTGACCACCGCCCTGGGCGGTGTCGGGTTCCTCGACGACTTCATCAAGATCCGCCGCCAACGCAACCTGGGGCTGAGCAAGACATCCAAACTGGTGGGCCAGCTGCTCACCTCGCTGATCTTCGGAATCCTCGCGTTGCGGTTCGGGGACGCCGAGGGACTCACGCCGGCGTCGACGAACCTGTCGTTCGTCCGGGACATCACCGTGCTGTCCTTCGGTGCGGTCGGGTTCGTGGTGTTCGGCTACCTGGTGATCGCCGCGTGGTCGAACGCGGTCAACCTCACCGACGGACTCGACGGCCTGGCCGCGGGCGCGTCGGCGATGGTGCTGGCCACGTACACGATCATCGCGTTCTGGCAGTTCCGCAACGCCTGCTCGGTGCAGAGCGTCGCGGGCTGCTACCAGGTGCGCGACCCTCTCGACGTCGCGCTCGTCGCCGCCGCCGCGATGGGCGCCTGCATCGGGTTCCTGTGGTGGAACGCCGCCCCCGCACGGATCTTCATGGGCGACACCGGCTCGCTGGCCCTGGGCGGGCTGCTCGCGGGCCTGTCGATCGTCACCCGCACCGAGCTGCTGATGGTGGTGATCGGCGGGGTGTTCGTGGTGGAGGCGCTGTCGGTGGCGCTGCAGATCGCGCTGTTCCGCACGACCCGCCGGCGCGTGTTCCGGATGGCGCCGTTCCATCACCACTTCGAGCTCGCCGGATGGGCCGAGACCACGGTGATCATCCGTTTCTGGTTGCTCTCCGCGATGTGTGCGGCACTGGGAATCGGCCTGTTCTACAGCGAATGGCTGACCGCGGCCGC
>Ga0209490_10000309_pt1 | contig 50316 bp, 42 predicted proteins | sample MAT06_FD_187209 | JGI IMG/M metagenome (GOLD analysis project Ga0209490, IMG submission 187209) | Freshwater microbial communities from Lake Fryxell liftoff mats and glacier meltwater in Antarctica - MAT-06 (SPAdes) (version 2) | ecosystem: Environmental > Aquatic > Freshwater > Ice > Liftoff...
ATTACGCATTAGGGCAATTTTTGTAGAATGCGTGCGGGATTCTCAAATCTAAGCGATAGAATACTGCATTCATCGGCAAAATTAGGGTGCAATTTTTCTATCGCTTGATTTGGGTTTATGTATCTGTAATATTCCAATTCCGTTTCACTCCATTGGCCTATAACATCTACTATAAGGTCATTTACCACTTCGTGTATGCAAAATACTGCAGCGCATTGCCCAAAAAAACTTCCAATGCGCAATTTAGCATGGACTATTTAACAAGCAGAATTGGTATTATCCAGAATCACGCGATGGAGATATCGGAATTCATAGGTCGAACTATTACTTTGCTCCCTCGTGTAGATTCGAGAATCCCGCAGCGCATTAACCCCATGATGCTTCCAATGTGCAATGCTGGATTATTTGATGGTGTATATTCATACATAAAGAGTAAAAATTGAGAAAGCGCTTGATATCAAAGGGGGTTAGTGCTGCAATAGATTTCCAATTCGGATTCTGGGTTAATTCTGGTCTTGACATCTAAGGTGTTCTGCAGTTGAGAGTTCGTACCTTCGCGCCTTCAAAAAACCGCATCTTGAAAAAAAAAATTCATTCCGCTTTAGTTTCAGTATTTGAAAAGAAGGGACTCGAAAGCATTGTTCGCAAACTACATGAGTTGGGAGTAGTAATGTATTCCACAGGAGGTACTCAGGACTTTATTGAAAGCTTAGGCCTGCCTGTTATTGCAGTAGATCAGGTTACAGGTTATCCGAGTATTTTGGGTGGAAGAGTGAAAACATTGCATCCGAAAGTTTTTGGAGGGATATTATATCGCCGGGATGAAGAGAAGGATTTGGCCGAAGTAGCACAATTTGATATTCCATCAATCGACCTAGTGTTGGTAGATCTCTATCCTTTTGAAGATACTTTAGCTTCGGGAGCTCCTCATGAGGATATTATTGAAAAAATTGACATCGGAGGTATTTCGCTCATTCGCGGTGCGGCCAAAAATTACAGAGATGTCCTCGTAATTCCTTCAATGGCGCAGTATTCTTATTTAGAAGCTATTTTGGATAAAGGGGGACATACAACAGAGCCTCAGAGAAAGTATGCCGCAGCTTGTGCCTTTGATGTTTCATCGCACTACGATTCTATGATCTACACCTACATGGCAGGCGATGATAAAACATCGCTAAAAGTGAGTGTTCAAGATTCACAATCGCTCAGGTACGGCGAGAACCCACATCAGAAGGGTTCGTTTTATGGCAAGCTCGATAAAATGTTCACTAAGCTGAACGGCAAAGAGCTTTCATACAACAACCTATTGGATGTAGATGCCGCGGTGATGCTGATCAGTGAATTCGATGATACATCAAGTACATTCGCAATTCTGAAACACAACAATGCATGTGGAATTGCTACGCGATCGAGTGTAGTGGAGGCATACAAAGCCGCACTGGCATGTGATCCGACATCTGCATTTGGAGGAATTCTAATATCTAATCAAGCAATAGACAAGATTGCTGCAGAGAAGATCAATTCACTTTTTTGCGAAGTAGTTATTGCACCGGAGTATAGTGAGGGCGCGCTAGAAATTTTAAAGGGCAAAGCCAATCGGATTATTCTGCAAATGAACGCAGCGATAATACCGGATGTCCAAGTGCGTAGTTTATTGAACGGATTTTTGGTGCAGGATCGGGATTCAGCATCTGAAGTTCTCTCTGATTTGAAATTGTGCACGAATAATGCTGCAAGTACAAATCAGTTGAATGACCTACTGTTTGCAAATAAGATTTCAAAACATACAAAAAGCAATACAATTGTGATCGCTAAAAATGGTCAGCTCTGCGCTAGTGGCACTGGTCAGACTTCTAGAGTCGACGCATTGGAGCAGGCAATTCAAAAGGCACTTTCTTTTGGTATTGATTTGAATGGAGCAGTTATGGCCAGCGATGCATTTTTCCCATTTCCCGACTGCGTCGAAATTGCCTTTAAGGCCGGTATCAATGCCGTGGTTCAACCGGGAGGATCCATCAAAGATCAATTATCAATAGACTACTGCAATAGTCAAGGTATTGCGATGTATTTGACAGGTGTGAGGCATTTCAAACATTGAGTTGGATATGATACGATTCCTTTCCTACGGAACTAGGATTGTTAGAGGAAAGTATTCTGTATTGTGCTCTCTGTTTCATGTGTTTTCCCAGAATCCGCATTGGGATATGTTATGAAGTGCGAATACCGTTTATCCCGCATTACGCATTAGGGCAATTTTTGTATAATGCGTGCGGGATTCTCAAATCTAAGCGATAGAATACTGCATCCATCGGCAAAATGCGGGTGCAATTTTTCTATCGCTTGATCTGGGTTTATGTATCTGTAATAGTCCAATTCCGTTTCACCCCATTGGCCTATAACAGCTACTGTGGCGGCATTTACCATTTCGTGCATGCCAGATGCTGCAGCGCATTGCCCAAAAAAAACTTCCAATGCGCAATTTAGCATGGACTATTTAACAAGCAGAATCGATATTATCCCGAATCACGCGAAGGAGAAATCGGACTTCATAGGTCGAACTATTACTTTGCTCCATCGTGTAGATTCGAGAATCCCTCAGCGCATTAACCTCAAGACACTTCCAATGCGCAATGCGGGATTATCTGATGGTATATATTCATATATCAAGAATAAAAATCGAGAAAGTGATTGATATCAAAGGGGGTTAGTGCTGCAATAGATTTCCAATGCGGATTCTGGGTTTAATAATCAGAATTGGTATAATTTGGCTTAGAACGGGAAATCAAACAACGAATCACATTGTAGGCGTTACGGAGTAAAGAACACCTCTAATACTCAAGTTTTTTGTTTGAACCGAATAGAATATCTTAGAAATTTTGAGATAATCCGATTATTAGAAAACGGGCAAGATTCCTAGCGTAGAACTGCCAAACACAAAGGTGCCGTTTCTGGTGAACATAGGCTTAATGACTACTGCTGGAATGCGATATATCTTTTTACCTCTTTTTTTATTTCCCCGTTATATACTGCTCTATCGCCATGCTCATAGAAGGAGCCTTAGGGTTTGGAGCGAATACATCGATGCGGAGCAAGGCATCTTGAACAGCTTTGGCGGTTGTCTGACCGAAGATTGCAATCTTGGTAGTGTTTTGGGTGAAATCCGGGAAGTTTTTGAAAAGAGATTCAATGTCTGATGGACTAAAGAAGACAAGCATGTCGTATTTCACATCTGCAAGATCAGAAAGATCGCTACAAACGGTTTTGTACATAACTGCTTTGCTGAAATTTATGTTCTCTCGTGTAAGAGTTTCGGGAATTGAATGTTTTAGCAAATCAGAACAAGGGAGAAGAAACTTCTCGTTTTTAAATTTGCGGATGGGATCCATCAAATCCTGAAAAGTATTCTGACCGAAGAAAATTTTGCGTTTTCGGTATTGTATGTACTTCTGCAAGTAATAGGCGATGGCCTCTGACATACAGAAATACCTCATAGAGTCGGGGATAGTAAGACGCAGATCCTTGGTGAGTCTAAAGAAGTGGTCAACAGCATTTCGACTGGTGAAAATCACAGCGGTGTGTTCGAGGATAGTAACTCTTTGCTGACGAAAATCAAGCGATTCTACTCCTTCCACATGAATAAAGGCTCTATAATCGATTTTCAGTTTGTGCTTTTTGGCGAGCTCAACATAAGGATTGCGATCGGTCCCGGGATTCTCCTGAGTAATCAAGATAGTCTTAATTTTCTCTCCCGAAGGCAATGGAGGAGGAGAGGGAGTCACAAATGCTGTGGAGTCCCCTGCAGCCTTTTTTGTTGCGGGTTTATCTTTCTTCACAGCTGCCTTTTTGTTTGCATCCTTGGTTTCACTTGACTTTGGAGAATCTTTCATTACCGCGGAACGCTTATTGTCTGTATTGGTATTTGTGGGTTGCTTCGCCTCATTTTCATTTGGAGAAGCATCTTTCTTCGAAGTTTTTACGGAAGTATTTTTCCGTTCCTCTCCTAGTTTGGCCATGCTTGAATCTTTTGCCGTAGAAGATTCTGATTTACTATTTTTCATTCAAGCAGGGCCTTGTAAAAAACGAGGATGGGTAAAATTTCAAAAGTGCAAATGTAGAAAAAGATATAGAAAAGACTGTTACCTGCATGAAGTGAATTCATGAACCCCCGTAAAGTCCGAAAAGTGAAGGCTAGAAGGGTAAGTCCGATGGTAGCCCACAGAAATGCGGAGAAATAATTCAAAGGGGAATAGGCAAAAATTAACGCCACAGGAAAAAGCACCAAGCCAAAGACTCTAGCGACAAGGAAAACATTGTGGTGATATTCCTCCAATCCATGATCCCCATTCGACAAAAACTCAACGGTACGGATAAAAAGCGATTTGAGACTATAAAGTACACCTATCGAAAGTACAATTGCGAGATACAGAACAACACCACTGAGGTATGGAACAGCGATTTCTTGGTATTTGAGGATCAGGTAAATTATTAATGACGCGTTCAAGCAAAACACTGCAAGCAGCATAAACTGATGACGGACGACACTGGTTTCTTCCCGTATCATTTGGCGCATCAGTCTAATATTCGTGAGGGCGTTGAGCGCTTTGTTGAACTTGCCTGGTGAGCTTATACGTACTCTGATTACCAACAAAATACCTAAGATGAAGACTAGGATCATCCAGTCTTCCGATAAAGTGTAGTTTATTCTCTCAACCGGAATCATGATGCAAAACTAATTGGTAGGAAATGAGGACTTGTTGGTGATCGTACTTTTTTTGAACATGCGTATACCAGCACAATGCTTTAAAGGACCCCATAGAAAGTTTACCGGATCATATTCAGAAACTGGACTTCCTTTTCGGTGAGGTGACGAGCTCTTCCTCTAGGCAAATCCTTCTTTGTGAGGCCTGCAAATGACACGCGATCTAATTTTTTGACCGTATACCCAAAATGTTCGAATATTCTTCTTACGATGCGATTGCGTCCGCTGTGCACTCGAATTCCAACTAAATGATGATCCTTGCCTTCACCCACATATTCTATTTCATCGGCTTTAATAAACCCGTCTTCGAGGTCAAATCCTTCGAGAATGGTCCTCATGTGTTCTGCTTTCACTTTTTCGACCAATTCTATCTGATAGATTTTCGGATAACCGTTTTTGGGGTGCAATAACCTTTTGGCCAATTCGCCGTCATTCGTGAAAAGCAGAAGTCCCGTAGTCTGTCTATCGAGGCGTCCTACTGGATAAATACGCTCTCTGCAAAGATTTTCCACCAGAGCCATCACAGTTTTCCGATTTCTCGGATCATCGGTGGTTGTGATATAGTCCTTAGGCTTATTCAGCATGATGTAGCGGAGTTTTTCTTTGTTGATGAATTTTCCGTCGTACTGAATTTTATCTGCACGCGGATCAATTTTCATCCCCATTTCATATACCACTTCCCCATTTACCTTCACCAAGCCGACTTTTATTAGCTCATCGCATTCCCGTCGACTTGCAATTCCGGAGTTTGCTAGAAATTTATTCAAACGCTCTTTTCCATCTGATGGCGGAGGTAGGGGAAGTATCTCCTCACTTCTTTTACCACGATAAGGAGGTCGACCGCCCTTGCGATCGGGATCATACCCAGTTTTTTTGAAACCAGATGATCCTTCAGAGCTGCTTCCAAATGACCTCTTTGCGGGTCCGTCGTAGGTTTTTTTCTTATATCCTGAGGGGCGATCCGTAGTTTCACCGCGATCAGAATATGATTTCTTTGGTCTATCAGAATATGAAGTATTTCGCCCTTCGGTTGATGCGCCTTTGCGAGCCGGTCTTCCTGTGTCCTCATCTCTGCGCGGGGCTCTAGACGGACGATCATCGTACGAAGAAGTCTTTCTGGTTGGACGGGACTGATCACTATCTCTGCGAGGACCTCTAGAAGGTCTGTCGTCAGCGCTTCGTGGCGCTCTCGGCCTGTCATCTTCTCTGCGTGGCGCTCTGGTTGGTCTATCGTCACCGCTTCTCGTAGGTCTTGAGCGATCATCATCTCTGCTTGGCGCTCTGGTTGGCCGATTATCACCGCTTCTCGTAGGTCTTGAGCGATCATCATCTCTACGTGGAGCTCTAGTTGGGCGGTCATCTCCAGAGCGAGTAGGACGTGGTCTATCATCCTCGCGACGAGGAGGTCTGCCAGGTCCGGATGTTCTATCAGACGGTCTTTTCGGACGATCGTCATCATTGCGCGGGCTGCGCGCAGGACGGTCATCGTCGCTGCGCTTGCGCACAGTGGGTCTTCCACTACCAGACGGGCGGGTTGAACTTTTTCCCGGACGACTCGAGGGAGCGCCGGCTTTGCGAATAGGTCTGGCCATGACAGGAGATAAAATTAATCCGCAAAGGTAGGGCTTAGCGAGCTAGCTGCGCAAAATGAGGTTTTTGTCAAACTCTTTGAAGTCCGATATGGCAAGGGCTTTGTTTGAAAAATATCGTTGTTAAAGGCTTTAGAGGTCCCCTCAAGGCATAGGGTAGAAAGCTTCCTCAATATGGGTAATTTCTGGTTTTTTTCCGGTCAACAGAATAATAGAAATAATATCAAAACGCACTTTCAACTCTATATCCTTCTGAATAATGTATGCTTCGGCTGCTTGCATAATTCTCTTGCGTTTTTTTTGGCTCACAGCTTCCCAAGGTTCGCCGTAGGAGTCTGTGCGCCGAAGTTTGACCTCCACAAAAACAATTTCGTCGTCTTTTTCAGCGACCAAGTCAAGTTCGAGGTGACCAAAATGCCATTGACGGGCTTTGATTTTAAAACCATTTTTTTCTAGAAATGTTGAAGCTATTTCTTCTCCGATATTTCCTTGATCAGTCGTGTTTTGCATGCTATACAGTTTACCTTTGCAAGATGCATTACCTCAGATTTATATTACTTGGATTGCTGATTTTTGGAAAAAACAGTTCGATGTTGGCGCAGGATGGCGTTATGGGCAGTTCTACGAAAATGAAATTAGGTCCTCCCGATTATTCTAAGAGTCTTTTTGTGACTTGGGGATACAATAGGACCTATTACAATAATTCTGATGTCCATTTCAAGGGGGAGGGATTTGACTTTACATTATTCGATGCGAAAGCGCAGGATATGCCTGAGAAATTTGATCCCAAAGTTTACTTTAATCCAACACGGTTTACTGTTCCTCAGTTTAATTTCAGGATGGGTTATTATTTCAAAACCAATTGGGCAATTTCTCTCGGTTGGGATCACATGAAGTATAGACTTATTACAACACAACTGTTGCGCATTTCAGGTGATATAAGCGAAGAAAAATATTTCGACCCTCAATACGTTGGCAACTTCGATAACGATTACATCCTTTACAGCGGACGATTTATGGACTATCATCATAGCGATGGATTCAACTTTATTCGTGCAGCACTTGAGAAGAGAACATTGCTTTACCGATCTCCAAGACAAATTTTTGTTATAGCATTTAATAGTGCTGCATCTATCGGAGTAATGGTTCCTTGGACAGACTTTACATTTTTTGGAGAGCACAATCGAAACAGACTTCATGTCTCTGGTTATGGATTGAGTTTTTCGACTGGATTTAGAATCGAATTTTATCGCTACATCTTTTTGCAGTTAAGCACGCAAACTGGTTGGAGCAATTTGACTGATGTGATGCTAGAAGGAGATAAGGACAGCAGGGCTAGACAGAAGATCAATTTCTTTGAGAGAAGTGTAGCCATCGGAGCATACATTCCATTGCTGAGAGCAGATAATTTTAGTGGACCGGAATTGAAGACTCCATGAGTACTTTTTTTCAGTACATGCGCAAACCCATTTTTTGGATCGAGTTTTTCGCGGTTGTTTTTAATCTGCTCTTCACATATTTATATCTTCAGTCAGATCCTCTTTGTTTTTTATTCGGTGTTTTTGGGCCTCTCCTTTTTGTTTATCTCTGTTATGATAAAAAACTTTATGCAGAAACAGCACTTCAGGTTTTTTATATGGCAATGGCAGTATATGGATACGTGAATTGGGGTGGTGAATGGAGGATAGAACACCGATCGATAGAATGGCATTTACCGTATTTGATTTTTGGATTGGCCGCTACATTTTTGATGGCGTACATATTGAAAAAAAAAACAGATGCCAGACTTCCACTACCAGATTCTTTCACTACTGTATTTGCTTTAATAGGCACATGGATCATGATGACTTACATCCACGAAAGCTGGTTGTATTTTATTGCGATTAATACTATATCTCTCATCATTTATCCAATGCGCGGAATGTGGTTATCGAGTATTATGTTTGCTATATATCTGTTGATGGCCATTGATGGATACTTTGATTCGATAAGTATATTTTGATTTGCTGCAGAAAGAAATAGTCGATATACCTTTGCAAATTGCACTCTAATTATTTCTTTTGAAAATAGCAGTCACTGGTCCTGAAAGCTCTGGTAAAACAAGTCTTACCAACTGGATATCGAAACACTTCAGCATGTTTCAGATAGATGAATATGCACGTGAATATCTTTTGCAAATGAAAAGGCCGTACGATTTGGATGATGTAATATGCATTGCGAAAGAGCAACACCGTAGAATTGTGCAAGCACCTTTTGGAAATGTGGTGGTGGATACTGAGTCTATTGTATCCCGTATTTGGATAGAGGAAAAATTTGGAAAACATTTCGATTGGATAGAGGATCAAATTCGCAATGAGCAATTTGACCTCTACATACTTTGTTCACCCGACATGCCTTGGGAGGAAGATCCCTTGCGCGAAAACCCCCTTGACCGCGACCGACTTTTTGAGAACTACCAAAAGGTTTTGGAACAAATGAAGATGAAATCCCTCATTTCCTCAGGCCCTCTCATCGAGCGACAAAAATTTCTTGTTGAAAATATGATGTCGTTCCTACATGCCAAGTGAAATGCTTTCGCTATATTATAAGAAAACGCTTCAAGGCTTATGCTACTATTCCATAGCTAGTTGAACTGAAACCTAAACCCTCGCCAATTCCTTTCCATACAATATGCGAAAGAGCAAAATACCTAAAAAAGCACCTACACTATTGGCAATAAAATCGAGCAAATCAGAGCTTCGTTCTATGAAGAATGCACCTTGATAAAATTCGAGAACAGCACCATAGAGCAATGTGAGTATGAGAGAAAATTTGCGTGCATGAAATTTCAGTCGACGGTAGGAACCTTGTTTTCTGAATGCCACCATGAGAACTAAAAACATCACAGCAAACAATCCCATGTGCGCAATTTTATCCAACCTCAGAAGGTCCCAAGGCTCTTCATAGCTCAAGTCAAAACCAGGGATACTATATAGTACCAAAATGGCGAGAGCCCACACCACGGGAATGATGAAGTACCGATACATTCAGAAAAATTATCCAACCAACGCTTCGTAAGCAGCAGCATCCATCAACTGAGACATGTCTGAACTCGCTTCAATTTCAACTTTGATCATCCAGCCTGCGCCATATGGATCATTATTCACAACCGAAGGATCAGCCTCTAAACCTGGATTTACTTCCAGCACTTTTCCTGCAACAGGCATAAAGAGGTCTGAAACGGTTTTGACAGCCTCCACCGTTCCGAATATTTCGTGTAAACCCAATGATTCACCGGCGGTTTCAATTTCCACGAAAACGATATCACCCAATTCACCTTGAGCGAAAGATGTGATTCCGATTGTGGCTTGATTACCTTCTATACGCACCCATTCGTGGTCCTTGGTATATTTCAATTCTGCAGGAAAACTCATAACATTATTATTTGTAAGGCGTCAAATTTATATGGTATCCCTTGCTCTTGCTAAAAATTCTTGTGCTTACATTCGCGTTTAACCGAGATTTTGCAGTTGGAACAATGAAAAGCGAAATGGAAGAGTGCTCAGGAATGATTTTTATTTTAGAAAGTATCGCCCTTGCGATGAAAATAAAAATCGATAAAGCGATCGTGATTAAAGGATTTCAGCGTTTTAGTAGATTTCAACTTCAAAATCTCAGGATACAAAGACCCCTTATCAGTTGAACAGGAAACCCTTTAGAAATATGGACATTACTTTAGGTCACTTACTGATCTTAATCATTGTAGGCATCATGGCCGGTATGCTCAGCGGATTTGTGGGTGTCGGAGGCGGACTGATCATTGTTCCAGCACTTGTCTATATGATGGGGTTTACTCAAATGCAGGCCCAAGGCACGAGTTTAGCGGTTTTGCTCCTGCCCGTCGGCTTTTTGGCTGTCTACAATTATCACAAATCGGGGAATATCAATATGACCTACGCACTTATCATCGCTGCCTTTTTCATTGTTGGTAGTTATTTTGGCAGTAAATACGCGCTTAAGCTCCCGGAATTCAAGGTGAAATTTATCTTCGGATTGTTCATGTTGTATGTGTCAATCAGAATGCTATGGAGTTCGGGTCAGAAGTGGTTTTTTTAGGGGGGAATTAGTGAATTAGTGAATTGGGGAATGAGAGAATTAGTGAATTGGAGAATGAGGGTTTTTCGATGAGCCTACATCTTCCTTCTTTTCATTTCACGCTCTATCAAACCCAACTCCCGACCAGTTTGACCTTTCACACTTGTGTTTTCCCTTGCTCGGCGGATCAGGTAGGGAATCACTTCGCGGATGGGACCGTATGGAACATATTTGGCAACCTTATAGCCCGCATTTGATAGGTTGAAACTGATATGATCGCTCATACCCATCAGTTGGGCGAAGTAAATGTGTTTATCGTTGGGGTCAATACCCTTTTTCGACATAAGTTCTACGAGGTACAAGCTACTTTCCTCATTGTGGGTACCTGCACAAATGCTGATATCGGCGATATGATCAGTACAATATTCAAGGGCGAGGTTAAAGTCGCGGTCAGTAGCTTCTTTGGTCGGCTGAATAGGGTCGTGGTACCCCATCGACGATGCCCGCTGACGTTCCTTTTCCATGTATGCGCCGCGCACCAGTTTTAAGCCCAATTTATAGTTTTCGGCTTTGGCCTTGGCGTGTGAAGACTTCAAAAATGAGAGTCGATCGTGGCGATAAAGTTGAATGGTATTATAGATCAGCGCTTTCTCCTTGTTATAGGTGGCCATCATAGCATCCGCTAGATTGTCTATAGCATCTTGAATCCAACTATCTTCTGCATCAATAAACACTGGAGTTCCTGTTTCGAAGCTCAGTTTACAGATGTTGTTCACGCGATTTTTTACCCGCTGCCATTCGGCATTTTCTTCAGTGGAAAGAGATTCTTTGGCATTCACTTTTTCAAGCAGGCCAAAGCGAGCGATGCCAGTAACCTTAAAAACAGAAAAGGGGATATTAGTATTCCCGTTGGCGGTGTGTAAAGTCTCTTGAATTTCGATTGCGGCTTTGTCAAATTCCGATTCGCTCTCTTTCCCCTCTACCGAGAGATCGAGGATGGTACCGATTTTGAAGGAGTCTAGTACTTTGGTGGCTTGGGCACATTCAGCAATTGTTTCACCACCGCAGAACTGTTTGAAAACATTGTTTTTGATAGCCCAACCAATTGGAATATGCAAGGCGAGGGCAATATCGGTCATGAATTTCCCAACGTTCACCATCCACGGTTTCCCGATGAGAGAAAATAGCCAATACGCCTTCCTAAGTTCCTTGTTGTTTTTGCTTCGAAAAGCAATTTCTGTATTGTCGAAAGAAACAAGCGGGTGTGGATTCATGCAGGTATTCTGGGTCGGAGGAGATTGGGATGCAAATGTACGAAGAGGAGAGATTGGCAGAGTGTTGCATTTTTTTGAGTATCAAGGATTGAGCACAATGTATTGAGTGCTTTGTAAATTTTTGAACTATCGACTGAATCTAACCTTCGCTCGGGGGCTAAATATGGTGAGTACTTCATACTTCTAGTGATTGATTTATATTTGGATAGGAACAGCATTTTAGGCAGAACGCCGACAAAAGGCTATGGATGTTATACCAATTCTGCTTAAATAACCCAGAATCCGCATTGGGATATGTTATGAAGTGCGAATACCGTTTATCCCGCATTACGCATTAAGGCAATTTTTGTAGAATGCGTGCGGGATTCTCAAATCTAAGCGATAGAATACTGCATTCATCGGCAAAATTAGGGTGCAATTTTTCTATCGTTTGATTTGGGTTTATGTATCTGTAATATTCCAATTCCGTTTGACTCCATTGGCCTATAACAGCTACTATGACGGCATTTACCATTTCGTGTACGCAAAATGCTGCAGCGCATTGCCCAAAAAAAACTTCCAATGCGCAATGCAGAATGGACTCTTTAATATGCAGAATTGGTATTATCCCGAATCACGCGATGGAGATATCGGAATTTATAGGTCGAACTATTACTTTGCTCCATCGTGTAGATTCGAGAATCCCGCAGCGCATTAACCTCAAGACACTTCCAATGCGCAATGCGGGATTATTTGATGGTATATATTCATACATCAAGAATAAAAATCGAGAAAGTGCTTGATATCAAAGGGGGTTAGCGCTGCAATAGATTTCGAATGCGGATTCTAGGTTTTATAATCCAAACGGTTTTATAATCCAATGGAGTGAAACAGTACTGGAATATTACAGATACCTATCCGGTATGATTGCGACATCTGTAAGCAGAAAAATGAATTACTTCTTTTCTGCGCTTTCACAAGTTTCACAAACTGTTTGAGAAGCACTACAAGGGGAAGGGTGCCGTTGAATTATGTAATCCTTTTCATGAATAGTGCAACACGTAATGAACTTAAGTACTTCACATTTGCAATGTAACAATTCAGTTACAATTTAAATCATACCACCATGGACAATAGCAATAACCGGAAAGATGAGTTTACTCCTAGTACCGACAAGGCACCAAAGGATAAAACATTTCAGGATTTTAACAAGCAGCGCCCTGATTCAAAAGACCCGAATCAAAACAAAAACCATCAAATAGGTGAAGATGATGAGTCGGAAAGAAAGGAGCGAGAGGTAACTGCCGACACCGACAGCGAAGAGGAGTCGAACCAAGAGAGAACGAATGACGATGAAGAAGAAAGGGAAGACAGTGAAACCACTTTGGGAAAAATGAATAAGACTTCTGCTGATCCAAACAAAAAGGATTCTAAGCAAGAAGACGAGCATTCAAAAGGATCACATATTCAAGGTGCCCACAACAGATCTTCTGAGAATAAAACGTCTGAGAATCACTCAAAGGACCACAAATCAGATTCCGAAAGAAATGAGAAAGGGACCGAAGGAAGTACTCCTAGCTACGGAAAGTAATTTAGTTCATTTATAAAAATCTTCTGCTTAGGCAGAGGATTTTTTTTCTTAGCTAGCATTCGAATGGTGCTAGTGGCAATACACTTTTATTTAACGGAAATCGCACATATTTTATCATCAATATTTTATTTAATAATGAAAAACGAAACTAAGTCAGCCGGAAAAAACGGCATTTCTGCCAAACTGAAAATGGAGGAATCTTCCATGCAATCATCTCAACTTATGAAGTTGTTTGTAGATGAACTTAAGGATATTTATTGGGCTGAAAAGGCTCTGACAAAGGCAATTCCGAAAATGATCAAAAACGCTACATCAACTGAGCTGTCAGATGGATTAAAAAGCCATTTGGAGGAAACCAACATGCAAATTGAGCGTCTTGTGGAAGTTTTTGAGCTTATCGATAAGAAGGCTGTAGCAAAAAAATGCGAAGCTATGGACGGCTTGATAAGAGAAGCGGGTGAAATAATGGAATCTTGCGAAAAGGGTTCGATGCGCGATGCAGGTATAATCTCGGCGGCTCAGAAGATAGAGCACTACGAAATTGCAACCTATGGAACACTTCGTCAGTTTGCTGAAACACTTGGACTAGATGAAGTGGAGAAACTATTAGCGGCCACTTTGCAAGAAGAAAAAGATGCAGATGAAAAACTATCTGAGGTAGCAACGAGTGCAATCAATGTAGAAGCGGCCTTGGAGGAGGCTTAACCGACTGAACTATGAATGGACTTTTTAAAACATTAATTGCAGGATACGGAGCCAAGAAATTGGGTGGGGGATGTTTGGGAACTATTGTCGTATTTGTCGTCATATGGTTACTGTTGGGTTATTGCTAGCGGCGTGCGCTTGATTTTTAGAGGCTCTAAAGTCTCTTTTGAATTTGGAAGAACTCTGTGAAGAGGAAGAAAGTAGCTCACAGAATGATAATTCGTGAGGCCAAACCTGATGACACAGATCAAATACCAGTGGTGAGAAATTTTGTGCGAGGAAAGTCTTCTTGAATCCAGCGCATTGAATACCCATGTTGGATCTACGATGGAACTATGCAATAATTCGAAGTATGAATTCTGTGATATCGAGCGCATGATTCTGGTTAGAATGCATTCACTCCTTGAACCGTTGTATACTTCATCACATATTTGACACCCGGATTGATGTACCTATTCGCCGAATGTGCCATTAAAGCAGCTTCGTGAAATCCGCATAAAATGAGTTTCAATTTGTTTTTGTAGGTGTTGATGTCGCCAATGGCGTAGACTCCGGGGATATTTGTAGAATAGTCGTCCGTATCCACCATAATGGCGTTTTTGTCTAGATTTAATCCCCAATTTTCTATCGGACCTAATTTTGGTGAAAGTCCGAAGAGTGGAATGAATTCATCTGCAGCCAACTTAGTGGTTTGTCCGGTGGTATCGTGCACTTCTAATTCTTTCAGCACTCCATTTCCATACAAAGCTTTTACCTCGCTGTTCAAGAGAAGGTTTATTTTCCCCTCACTTGCTAAGTGCATTACTTTACTCACCGAATCGGGAGCGCCCCGGAATGAATCACTTCGGTGAATGAGCGTCAGTCTAGAGGCCTTGTCGGACAAATGAATCGCCCAATCGAGTGCCGAATCACCACCTCCTGCAATGACAATTTTGCGATCGCGGAGCTCATCAGGATCCAGAATCATGTAGCGAACTCCCTTGCCATTTTCGAAGCGCTGTAAATCCTGAACATCAGGTTTGCGAGGTTCAAAACACCCCAGTCCGCCAGCAATGACAACTACCTTACTCGAGATTTGAGTTCCTCTATTTGTCGTAAGTAGAAAATCTCTCTCTCCTCTTTTTTCCAATTTTTCTACCCTCTCACCAAAAGTGAATGTGGGTTTAAATGGTTCTGCTTGTTTTAGCAATCCATCCACTAAGTCTTGCGCCAAAATACTTGGCAGCCCTGGGATGTCGTAAATAGGTTTTTTTGGATATATCTCCGAAAGTTGTCCACCTGCTTGAGGCAAGTAGTCGATAAGATGAGCTCTCAATTTGAGCAATCCCAATTCGAACACGGCGAAGAGTCCAACAGGACCTGCACCAATGATTGTTATATCTTTTTCAATCTGAATCATAATGGTATGCTGTAAATAATGGTTCTTATACTAATCACGATCACAACTAATCCTACGAGAACAAGGCCTGTGCGAGATGGAATTTTATTCGAGAAATAAATAGAAATCGGTGCAGCAATCATTCCTCCAAGAACGAGCGCCAAAACGATGTACCAATGGTGAAACCCAATAAAGAGAATAAAGGTGAGCGTGCTTAAAGTGGCAACGAAGAATTTTGCGAGATGTGCTGAACCTATTGTGTAGCGGAGGTTTCTACCTCCTGCGACCAACGAAGAAGTGACGATAGGACCCCAACCACCTCCACCTACGGAGTCTAGAAAACCTCCCACTAAAGCAATGGAGGCAATTCGTTTTGACTTACGTTTTTTCTTGAATACAAGTCCGAGAGCTCTTCGAATGATCACTACTCCAAGAAGCAGTGTGTATATGGCTACGAGAGGTTTGATGTAACTAAAGTACTCTTTGCTCACATAAGAAAGAGATATCGCTCCGGCTATAGCTCCAATAGATCCGGGTACAACGAGCGCGCGGAAGAGTTTTGCGTTTACGTTTTTATATCGCAGGTAGGAGAGCGACGCAGTTCCTGTAGTGAATATTTCAGACGCGTGCATGCTAGCGCTCGCCATTGATGCGGGAATCCCCATCGAAAGCAAGAAGCTGGTAACAGTAACTCCATAAGCCATTCCGAAAGCCCCATCTATCATTTGAGCTATAAAGCCCAAGGCGAGCATAAGAAAGAAATCGCTGTCGACTTGTGCATAAAGTTCTGTGGCAAGTGCACTGAAATAATCGAGAGGAATCATCGAAAATAGAAAGTACCCAGCCAACATGAGGGCCAGCATCCCAAGACTTGTAAGCACAAAGGTTTGCCAGTTTAATACAAGTCGATATACAGGTCGACGTTGCTTCTTCACGAAATCTGCCGTAAGGGCGTTCAAAGCGTTCATGCGTTCGGGAAGGCCTCCAACAATCGAGTTTCTAACGGAATTCATGTTGTTGAGCAAGTCCTGAGTATTGTCAGGTAATGCATCATTCAGATATTCTTTCATCCGTCGCGCCAAAGTGGGAGATTTGCCATTCGTTGATATAGCAATCTTTAGATCTCCTTTGTGCACAACAGCGCCCAAATAGAAGTCGCAAATTTCTGGTTTGTCTGCAAAATTCACAAGTATTTTTCTGCTGTGCGCCCATTCTCGAAGGAGATTATTGGTATCTGTATCATCAGTAGCCGCAATGATCAGATCAACCCCATCTAGATCTTCTTGGCTTACATATTTTTCCGATATTTTAATTTTGGAATTACCTTCAGTGAAGTCGCGAAATTCTTGGCTTACTTGAAATGCCACCACGTGAACAGAAGCGCCTGGGCTGACTCGTTGCACTGTGCTGATTTTTTCCAAGCCGACTTTTCCTGCACCTACAATGAGCAGATTCAACTTATCTAATTTCAGAAATATGGGAAAGAGATTATTACTCATACCCATTTAGTTGAACTGCATTTTTTTCGATGCTGGTCAGAATCTGTTTTTCCGAATATTGTTTCACCACCGAACCCAAAACAATGACCGCCGGCGATTCGATTCCGATTTTGGAAGTTTTGTCTTTAATGTTCTTGACAGTGCCAACAACACATTTGCTGAAGGGCAATGATCCATTCTGGATAATTGCAACCGGTAAGTCATGATGACCGTTCGCCTTGAAGATTTCCACGATTTCGCTCAATTTGCTCACTCCCATAAGTATTACAACTGTTGCTTTTGTTTGAGCGGCCAATCGAACATCAGGAGATAGGCTACCATCGCGGGTCGTCCCCGTGATCACCCAAAAGCTTTCAGATGATCCGCGATGCGTAACAGGGATTCCGGCAAGACCAGGTACACTGATACAAGAAGAAACTCCGGGAATGTATTCCACTTCAATTCCAAACTGGGCAAGATGTTGCCATTCCTCCATTCCTCGACCAAACACAAAAGGATCTCCACCTTTTAGTCGAACGACGTGTCCATGTTTTAGAGCCATTTCTAGAATGAGTACATTAATGTCTTCCTGCGATTTTCCATTGGCTCCTTTACGTTTGCCAACATCATGAACAATGGCTTCAGGTTTTATGTGATCGAGAAAGTCCGGTTCTACCAAAGCATCAAATAGAATGACATCGGCACTGCGCAAGGCATTTAGGCCGCGAAGTGTAATCAGGTCAAAGGATCCTGGTCCCGCTCCCACCAATGTGAGTTTAGGTTTTATTTGGGATAAAGTGTTCATAGCATTTCTAGTAGTTGATATATCAATAAAAGTTGAGTTAGTTATTCCGAATGAATTATTATACTTTTTGGATTTCGCGATGCATTCTTACAGCATCCACAAATTGACTAGCACTCAGTAAGTATTCGCTCGAGAAAAGAGGACTTGGTTTTTGTTGATTAATGCGATGAGTAAGTTCTTTGAAGGAAATAGTTTTGTCTACTTTTTCCATAATTTCAGGGAACTGCTTGTCGAAATCGCTGATAATGCCATGCTGGGTATTGCAATGGACAGCGCGATCAAGGAGTATCGCTTTTGCTGCGGAAATCATGGCGGCGTAACTGTGATATACGCTATCCGAATAGAATGATGCATCAAAGGATTGTGCCGACCACTCTAGTTTTTCATCCGCTTCAAGGAGTAGCGTGGCCACTAAGTCGACAAGCACTCCCGCGCATTCTCCAACCCCAATAGCTGGTTTGAATTTTTGATCACCACCCCAATCGATCAGTTCGGAAGGATCAATTTGACTGGCATCTGCAAGAGGTTTTAGAAGTTGATAGAAGTAATCTTTTCCCTTTCGATCGTAGAACGAATTAAAAGATTCGTCTGAAGCACTGTTGATATCAAAGTCGCTAAGTAAACTGCGAAGTAAGTCTGGTGATCTTTTGCTGGCAATTTTGATAATCTTATCGCCTATTCGTCCTTCGCCTGATCCAGTTTCACCTCCACCTAGGACGAGTTGAAGTGCAGGAACTACATTTTCGCCCGATTTAAATGAAGATCCATGAAAACCTATTTGGGCCAAACCGTGTTGACCGCATGAATTCATACAACCGCTGATTTTGATCCGAAGATTTCTTTCATATAAATGGTGCGGAAATTCATTTTGTACTACACGTTCTAATTCTAATGAAACATGTGTACTGTTGCTTATCGCAAGGTTGCAGGTATCAGTTCCCGGACATGCTGTAATGTCCGCGGGAGAATCGAATCCGGCGTCACCTAGACCTAAACCCAAGAGGGAGGTGTAGAGTGTCGATAAATTTTCATTTCGAACAAATCGAAGAAGAAATCCTTGGTTTACTGTTATCCGAATATCGTCAGATGCGTATTTGTCTGCAATCTGAGCGAATAAATAAGCAGTGTTTCTGTCGATATTTCCAAGAGGTACTTTGATGTATACCCCGCTATACCCGTTTTGTTTTTGGAGAAAGGTATTGGTGTCTAACCATCGTTTGAAGTCAAGTTTGTTCTCTACATCAACCAGTTCGTCAGAGGAAATGATTTTAGAGACAATGGGTTCTTGAAGGCATTTGTCTATTTCGTGTGTAGCATTTGCGACGGCGCCTTTTTCCTCTGATACCAAACGAATAAATTCTTCTATTCCAATTTGATTAATTAAATATTTGAGCCTAGCCTTGTGTCGATTTGATCGTTCACCATATCTGTCAAAGACTCGAACAGATGCTTCAATAAATGGAATGATTTCATTTTCAGGAAGGAATTCATAAGCCGGCTTTGCAAGGAAAGGTTGGGCACCTAAACCACCACCTATCATAACCTTAAATCCACGCTCCTCTTTTTCTATTCGAGGTATGAACCCGAAATCATGGATAAAGGTAAAAGCACTGTCTTTATCGTTCGCTGAAAATGCGATTTTGATTTTGCGACCAAGTTCCTGACCAAATGGTTTTCTCAAAAAATATTTGAATACCGCGAGTGCATGGGGAGTTACATCAAACAACTCATCGGTGGTGATACCGGATTCGGGAGAAGCCGTGACGTTCCGTATGGTATTTCCACAAGCCTCACGCAGTGTTATTTCGTCTCTCTCCAATTCAGCCCATAGTTCCGGCGTTCTATCGAGACTTACATGGTGTATCTGAATGTCTTGTCGGGTGGTTAAGTGCATTCGACCGTTTGAGTATTCAGTGCTGACATCTGCAATGCGTATCAATTGTTTTGGAGATAAGCGACCCAAAGGAATTTTGATGCGCACCATCTGTACTCCTTGTTGACGCTGACCGTAAACGCCACGTGCCAGACGAAGTGATCGAAATTTTTCCTCATCGATCTTTCCTTCGCGGAAGAGACGTATTTTTTTTTCCAGATCTATGATGTCCTTCTCAACGAGTGGATCTTCGAATTCTGTTCTGAAACTTTGCATATTAAATTGAGTTGTTAGTTTGGCTTGAAAAGCAAAAGCCCCTCCGATAATCTCGGAAGGGCCTGTATTTAATTGTGAATGATGAAAGTTTAAACTAGGTAAATTCATCACAGGCTGCTCCCGAATGCTCAAGGCGGCAACAACAGCAACTGAATTTATGACTTAACATCTCTATGAGTGTATTTAAATTATCTAAAAACATATATCCCTTAGTACTCGCTAGTCCTACTCCGTTGGAAACAAGTCGAGGTTTATCAGGAATATAAAACAACAAAAAAGGGGCTCACTATGTGAAAGCCCCTTGCCTTATAAGTCAAGCACTTTCACCTAATGGCGTATCCGCAACAACATGCACAACATGTGTTCAGAGAACTAAGGATAAATGCTTTTTTATTCATTTCAGGTGCAAATATAGAATAATAATTAATTGGATGTTCAAGAAGTTGCAGATTTAACACAAAGTTTTTTTGAGGTTCCAGCTAGTGTCAATATAGAATTTGCTTATGCTAAAACCAAAATTCAAAAAGTTATGTATAGGTAGACAAGAGAAAAGTAGAATGGGATTTTTGTCCTCCCCCCTTATATTGACGCCTCTCCGAAACGCTTTCCTGTGCTTATATTTGCCCATATCAAATACACAGATTATGTCAGCCATCAATCAATACATCGAAGACAATCGTCAACGTTTTCTGGATGAGTTACTCGAATTGCTTCGCATTCCCAGCGTAAGCGCGAATCCGGCTCATGCAGCCGATATGCAACGTATGGCCGAGGCCACCAAAAGAAGCCTCGAGGCCGCAGGTGCGGATAAAGTGGAAATATGCTCTACGCCGGGTTATCCAATAGTGTATGGCGAGAAAATTGTAGATTCATCGCTACCGACAATATTGGTTTATGGTCACTACGACGTGCAGCCTCCCGATCCACTTGATTTATGGAACAGCCCACCTTTCGAGCCTGTTATTTTGAAGACAGCGGCGCATCCTGATGGTGCAATATATGCTCGTGGAGCATGCGACGATAAAGGCCAGTTTTACATGCACGTGAAGGCATTTGAAACGATGATGAAGACAAATTCGCTTCCATGCAATGTCAAATTCATGATAGAAGGAGAGGAAGAAGTAGGTAGCAATAACCTAGGTGACTTTGTAAAGGCGAACAAAGAAAAACTGAAGTGTGATGTTATCCTTATTTCAGATACAGGGATGATTGCGAATGATACTCCAAGTATCGATTGCGGTTTGCGCGGTCTTAGTTATCTGGAAGTCGAAGTAACGGGAGCGAACCGTGATTTGCACTCTGGTGTTTATGGAGGTGCCGTCGCGAATCCGATCAATGTGCTTGCGAAGATGATTGCAGACATGCACGATGAAAATGGTCACATTACAATACCTGGTTTTTATGATGATGTTCAAGAACTGAGTGCGGCGGAAAGAGAAGAGATGAACAAAGCACCTTTCAGTCTCGAAGCATATAAAAAGGATTTAGCTATCGACGATGTTCGCGGAGAAAAAGGCTATACTACAATCGAAAGAACCGGTATCCGCCCAACCCTCGATTGCAATGGTATTTGGGGCGGATACATTGGGGAGGGTTCTAAAACGGTGCTCCCTTCCAAAGCTTTCGCGAAAATTTCTATGCGTTTGGTGCCCAATCAAGGTACTGATAAAGTGACTGAATTATTCAGCAATTATTTCAAATCGGTTGCACCGAAAAGTGTGAAGGTAGAGGTACGTCCGCACCATGGTGGCGAACCTGTAGTAACCCCAACCGACTCCCGTGCATACCTCGCAGCAAGCGCGGCAATGGAGCAAACCTTTGGAAAGAAACCTATTCCTACTCGTGGTGGAGGAAGTATTCCCATCGTTGCACTTTTTGAAAAAGAATTGAAAGTGAAAACAGTACTGATGGGATTTGGTCTAGACTCTGACGCCCTGCATTCACCAAATGAACATTATGGGGTGTTCAATTACTTTCAGGGAATAAAAACCATTCCAGTGTTTTTCGAAAAGTATATGAAGTCATGAACTTAAGGGTCCTTTCGACTCTTATTTTATTTCTGACATTGACACTTTCTTCTTGTAAAATTTATCAGGATGTGGATGTGATTGAGGTGGAAAATGTTGTTTTTCGTGAATTCGATATTGAAGGAGCAGAAGCCGAGGTGTGGCTGCGCATTAAGAATCCGAATTCTTACAAAGTAGTTCTCACTGAGTCGAACATCGATCTTTACCTAGAGGGGAAGCACATGGGGCAAGTTCAATTGCTGGAGAACATGGTTGTCCCCAAAAAGTCTTTGTCTACACAAGTCATGAAAGTAGAGGTGACTTACGACAACATGGAGGACCTTTTGGGCAATGTATTGATGTTTCTATTCAAAGAAAATTTTGTACTTGAAGCCAAAGGTCATGTGAAAGGAAAAGCTTTGTTTGTAGCGAAAAAGGTTGATGTCAACTTCAAAGAGGTTCTGACGCGGGAAGAGTTGGGCTTATAAAGAAAGATGTCGGAATGAATATACTCTTAGGTAAAAACATTCTGATCATCTCACCAGAACCTTGGGGTATTAGTTTACTTTCAAAACATCATTATGCTATTGCTTTGGCCAAACGAGGCAATAAAGTTTGGTTCCTAACTCCACATTCCGACGATTCGTTGATATATCAACCAATGAAAGATTTGAGTCTTTTTGTTCTTAAAGATTCGAGGTCAGTGAGGGGTCTTCGTTTTTTTCCGGGTTTCTGGCGGAGATTTAAGATGAAACAAGGCATTCGAATGCTGGAAAAGAAGGCGGGGGTCCGTTTTGATGTGATATGGAGTTTTGATAGTTCGAGGTATTTTGATTTAAATTCATTTGGAACCGCACTAAAGATTTTCCAAATGATGGATTATAATTATGATTTCAATCTTAAACGGATCACTTCTTCGGCGAGCCTTTGTCTTGGAGTAACGAAGGGTATAATCGAAAAGATGTTGCCTTACAAAAGGAATTGTTACTTTGTTCAACATGGATGGGCGCCGTTTGAAATAGGAGAGGGGTCTCTGCCAATAGGTCGGGGTCAATACAAAGCTTTCTATGCCGGCAATTTGCTTTTACAATTTCTTGATCGAATATTGATTTTGAGACTAGTGGAACAATTTCCTAATGTAGATTTTTATTTTGCTGGCAGTTATGGAAATGGAAATCTGAATGCTGAGGCTCCGCGTGAGTTGGTAGAAATGATTGAGAGTTTAGCGAAAAGAGAAAACGTTTTTCTATTAGGTGAAATACCTCCAAATGAATTACAAAATGTAATGGCTTCGGCAGATGTCATGTTGCTTCTATACGACCATAAAAAGTATCCAAACGAAGTATCCAATTCGCACAAGATCATGCAATATCTAGCTACAGGAAAAGTAGTATTGGCAAATTACACATCAGAGTATGCGAAAAGCGAATTGTTGGAGATGGCATCGGATAGAGATGAGTATCTCTATAAGTTTGATCAAATACTGCAAGACTTGCATCACTTCAATTCTACTGATAGAAGTGTAAAACGTAAGCTCTATGCCAAGGATCATACTTATGATCGTCAATTGGATCGCATTGAAGATATTCTTGCTAAATTTCTTTCATGAAAAAAGATGTGATTTCTATAATCATGCCGGTACGCAATGGCGGAGCATACTTAAAGGAGGCCATTGAGTCGGTGCTTAATCAAACGTACGCGAAATGGGAGTTGTTGATTGTAGACAATGGGAGTACAGATGGCACTGTGGGGGTATTACATGGATACAGAGATCAGCGTATTGTCTTGCTTTCCGAATTAGAAAAAGTTGGAGTGGGATATGCCCGAAACACTGCGTTGAGAGTGATGAACGGAGAGTTTTTTTGTTGTCTCGATGCAGATGATAGGCTCACAGATGAAAGCCTGAAGTTGCGTTTTGACCTATTTCGTGCCGATCCAGAAATTGCTTTTGTAGATGGTTATGTGGAGACATGGGATGTGGCTTTTAAACAATTGAAATCGGTTTGCAAACCATCATTCAAAGGCAATCCTTTCGATGAATTGGTTTCTTTGTCTGGCAGATGTATGTGCGCCAACAGTTGGATGGTAAGACGAAAGGCAGGATATGATTATCGATTTGAAGAGGGGTGGACCCACGCCGAAGACTTAGCTTTTTATCTGAGTATAGGTCTGCAAGGAGCTTACGATTTTGTGAAGCATCCAATTTATCAAATTCGCAGAGGTCATGTAAGTGCAATGTCGAATATAGAAGGTTTGTCGAAAGGATATGAAAAGATACTCCTTAAAATGAAAAAGTTGAATGTTGAAGGCACTAGAGTAGATAGGGCGCGAAGACGCATCAGAAGTATGATGACAAAGTCTTTTTTAAAGCACGGAGACTTAGGGAAGGCATTAGGTGAATGGATAAAATTTGGCCCGAAGAAGGGCTAAGGAAGCAGTGAATGAACAAAAGAAATATCTGGTGTTTACTACCCATTCTCTTCGTGATCCCCTCACAGAAGGATTAACACTGCATTTTATAAAGGCCAATGCAAGTATGGATTCTACATTTATATTGATCACATTTGAAACGAACAGATATAGGCTTTCCAAAGAAGGGGAGCATGCAACAAAGTCAGTTTTGAAGGAGCAATGGAATATTGAATGGCATCCTTTCACGTTTAGAGAAGGTTCTATTTTGAAGCCGACGAAATTTTTTAGCTTGCTCGGAGTTTTTTTTTCTATGAGTCGCTTAGCTTTAGTAAATAGCCCCTTGCATGTGTTCGCAATTTGTTCGCCGGCAGCCGCAGCTCTGCACTTGGCAACTTTGTGGAAAAGACCTGCGCTTACGATTTATGCATTTGAGCCGCATGCGCAAATGATGCTCGAGATGGATATATGGAAGAAGGGAAGTGCGAATTATGTTTTTCTAAGTGCTTTAGAGAAAGGCGCTGCAAAGAGAGCCTCACACATTATGACTGGAACGGACGCGATGATACAAAAGTTGAAATCGTGGAATGTCAAAGCCAAGATACACAAAGTTCCCACAGGTTCCGACCCCGCTTTATTTCAATTTTCGTTGAAGCATCGTGAACACTTCAAGGCTAAATGGAATACACAGAACAAGCATGTAATTGCGTACGTTGGTAAATTGGGAGGTCTATACTTGGCAGAAGACTTAATCGCTTTTTTCGGAGCGATGTACAGCGCGAATAATAATTTTTATTTTCTAATCCTCACGCCCAACGAACCCAGGGAAGTTATTTTGTGGTGCACAAAACATGGATTGCCGGCAAATTCTTATCACATTGGTATTTGTCCTATCAAGGAGCTTTCCGGTTATTTGTCCGCCTGTGATTTGGGTGTAATAGCATATGGAAACATTCCTTCGCGCAAATTTTTTTCGCCAACGAAATCGGGTAATTACTTGATGAGTGGGTTACCCATTTTGATACAACGCGAAACATCCGAAGACGATGTTTTGGTAACACAGAATAATGTAGGGGTAGTTATCGACCGATTTGATATTGATCAAATCCCTGCACTTGTATCTTCTATAGACAAGTTGCTCCTCGAAGACCGTGTTGAGCTTGCCGAAAGATGCATGGCGGTGGGAAGACGTGAGCGAAGCAATACCAGAGCCATTGAGGTATGGAGAGAAATTTTAGCGAGGGGATAGGAAAGGGAAATTTTGTTCTCACTTATTTCTCCATCGGTTTTACAAAATACCCTTTCAAAGAGTTTCCAAGTCTGCTCTGATTCAAAGCAAAATTGGCAAGTGCTTTTGCTGTTTTCAAAACAGATGAAGTTTCCGTTTTTATTCTGATTTGCTCATCGGTACTTGTTTCGGAAACATATTTTTCGGAGCTAATTTTTTTGCTAGTTCTAATGCGAGTGAGGCTGATTCCAGTGGTTAATATTTTATGTGTAGAGAATCCGGCAGCGGAAGCACAATTTCTCAATGATCGAGCATTGAAGAAGCAGAGGTGTTCAGGGAAGTTCACAATGTCGTATTTGTCGCCCAAACATCTCCTTTCAAGCGAATCGAAGTTGGGAGTTGTTACATAAACAATTCCACCTGGTTTAAGCAGTTCAAATGCCTTTTGAAAGAAGGTTGCAGGGTAAGTCATATGTTCAATCACTTCAAACGAGGTAATAACGTCGAGGATGGGTACGGCGGGCATTTTATAGAATCTATCTAGATCCATCACCTCAAGATTTCTTTTTTGACAGATTTCTCGGGCTTCCGATGAAATTTCGGCACCAATTGCATTCCATCCACTTTTTCGCGCAACATCAAGGAAGAAGCCGCTGTTACAGCCATAATCTAAAATTTTTCGTCCGCCGCTCAATTGCTCAAATTCCGTAAGTAAATTATTGTATCTCAGTGCAGTAATTGAGGATTCGTAGTGATCTCGGGGATATGTCGCATAAAAAGCGCTGATTTCTGCGTTGCTGGCTTTGTTAGCGAAGAAGGCCAGATCACAGTCGCCGCATCTCCATATATCCTTGATAATAAACTGATTGACTTTTCGGATGTTTGAAGATTCACAAGTTGGGCATGATTGATGGCTCTCGGACATAAGGGAAAAAGTCTAAATTCGACCTGCAAGATGGGGATGATCGCATAGCAGACATAAAAAAAACACTATGGAAGTACAGGAAGAGAAGAAAGGAGCTATATTTGCGCCCCGTTTTTAAGGAAAAGAATAACACGACACAGCTATGAAACGTACTTACCAACCATCGAACACAAAGCGCCGCAACAAGCATGGATTCCGCGAAAGGATGAGCACTGCCAACGGCCGCAGAGTACTTTCTGCACGTCGTCGTCAAGGCCGCAAGAAACTTTCAGTTTCTTCTGAGCGTCGTCACAAAGGTGTAGTTCGCTAAGAAGCGATCCAAAAAAGATATTATTGGAGCCACTCTGACTTTCAGGGTGGCTTTTTATTTGGCTCAAATCCACAAAAAAGCAGAGACGTCCTTTCGAACGTCTCTGTTGCACTCGTAATATAGGAGGTTACTTCCTTCGCCACCTGTCTCTTTAGTATTTTCTATATCAATTGGCCTTCTCCTTCCCCCATTCCTTCCCTCACTAATTCCCACATTCCCCCATTCACCAATTCTCACATTCACCAATTCCCCAATTCCCACATTCACTAATTCCCCAATTCTCACATTCACTAGTTCCCACATTCCCCAATTCCCCAATTCCCACATTCACTAATTCACCCATCCCCCCATCTTTTCTATTTAAAAATTATCCAAATCCACAGGCCTCATAACCCCGAACCACTTTAGGATTTTCTCTCCTGCTCCAGGCACATCAATGTGAATGATATAGGTGCCGCTTGCAATCGGGATGTTCTTGTTGTTTTTAAGATCCCAATCGAGAGAGGTGATCGGGTCTGCTTTTTCGAATTGACGAATCAATGTGCCAGTAAGATTATATATTGAAATAGTGCAGACTTGTGGAAGGTTTGTGATCTTAACCCTGTTGTCCACTTTATTTGCTTCGTAGGTGCTAAAAGCATAATATGGATTGGGGACAATATTGATAAGGTCCAAAGTCTCATTTAACGCTGCAGAGCTATTGATACTCGCTTCTAGTCCAAATGTGTTGAAAGTATAGTATGGGTTCCAGGCATTCTCAGCTCCGGTGAAGTCCCAAGGATTGTCGTCTGGAATCGAAGTGCTGTGTTTTTCATAGGGTCGAGAAACGCGCAGCTCAATTCGAACATCATTTGGAATGAGTCCATCTTCAGGAGATTTCAATTCGTATTGGGAATTCAATAATGCTGAGCCAACCCAAGTGCAAGAGGCGAAAAGATTTTTCAGATGCGCTGCCGCTATATTTCCTTGATTGTTGAGCAAGCTGTATACATAATTCCCGGAGTCATAAGCTGGCATGTAGTCTTCATCGCCGCTCATAAGATGTCGGAGATTTTTGAAAATGTATATCCAGTGTTGACCACCGCACAAAAAGTCGTTGCCCAGGTCGGTTAGAACTCGAGAGGTCGGATTCCAAATCATATCTCTTCCATTTTCACCAACCATCCAGGAGTCTTCACCGAACGCCATGTTCAGTCTTTCACCCGTTGATATATCAATGGCATATCCTGGAAACCAGCCCATTCCTGCAGGTTGAGTGCCATTACTTGTTGCTTCATTTTCATTGCAGCCTTGGGTACCGGACATACGACCATTTTTATCGACGCTTGGCGACTTTCTAAGTTGCATTTTGTCTGCGTTTCCTTCACTGAGCGCGGCATTGCTCTGCATTTCAAGAACAGGACAACGGGTCCAAAGTTGTTTGTTGTCTGTATACACGACATCTACATTGTTTAATCCTTTGATGTTGGAAACAAATTTGATTTGAAATGGGCTCAAATCCCCTCTCAACTTTGAAGAAGTTGGCGCGACATTATTCATCCACATCAAAAGTTCATCGATGTAGGTAGATGAGGATACAAGGCAGTAGGGCGACCATGTGCCGTCTACCATGCTTTCATAAAGTTCGCGAGCATCAGTTGGGAAATTCCCCCCTGCCATGGGGTTAGCATCTCCATCTTTATAGTCATTGTATAAGGTTTCAAATTCCGTTGCCTCGAGATCATCAAGAATGCTATATCCGGCGCGTATCCAATTGAAGGGAGAATCAGAATCGTCGTCTGCGAATCCGCGCAGCCAAGGTTGGTCTGGTGATTCGTATTGAATGGAGGAGCCAACCGGTTCGATAAAATGGGCTTCGTCAACACTATACATATATTGGTGCCAAGAGACACTCAACCCCCATTGCATCACCAATTCCTCCGTGAGTAAGTCAATACTTCTGATGCTCGAATATGTCTCGTTGTTGTCCAGATTAATTAATACCCAAAAGCTATTGTCCGCATCTATATCTTCTTCGCCATTGCTGAGTCTCAATTCAAAATTGGCAGATGGAACTCGCAGAGGATCAACAACCATTACTTTTACAGGACTGTTGCCTGCGAGGTATTGAATATCTTCTACTACATTTTCGTTTAGAATAGATTCTTCTGTATTTTCAGTGAGGCGAATGTATTGTTCACCATTTCCTTTTCCTTCGTGCTGGGTCAATGCAATTTCGGTTCCATAAGCGCTGTAGAGAATGGTGCCTCCGGCCTCTGGAGTTACTATGTGCGGTATGGCACTGATCACTTGAATGGGTCCGAAGGTGGCCTTGCGTGACGATAGAAATGCCTGGTCTTGTCCTGACCCGAGATTTATATTAAATTCTTCATAGTTATTGTATCCGTATGCAATGGCCATAAAATAGTAAGTCTTGTGATTCACAAGTTTATTATCTCCTTGAGCAAATGCATCTGTAGTAACTCTGAAAGTATGCTGAAGACCGGAGTTGGATCCTGAAACCATTAAACTAGGAACAGTTTCTTGTGTTGATTCATCCTTGTTGTAATTTATGATGTTTTCAACTTCATCTTGGATATCGCACTGGGCAATAAGTCTGGCTTTTGTAACATCGTTCAATTCCCCGGAAGAAACATTTGATCCTGATAATTGATATATCATGTATCCTTGAAAGCTATATGATCGCTGCTCTTCGGTGAGGGGCTCTCCAGTAGTGTTGAATTCAGGAATCGTCGGATCAATTAGAGAGTAACCCTCTCTGTAATTGGAGCTTTGAAAATCTTCATTATTGAGATACAGAATCACTTCTTTGTTCAATTCTTGCACCGCAACATCTGGCGCATCAGGACCGGAGATCAATTCGAAGCAATTGTCAAAAAGGGCCTGTGCTTTATCGTCAGCGCTTAGCACTAGTTTTACTGATTCAAAAGGATTTCCTTGACTGGCTCGGGCATACACTACACCTACGGTAATGTTATTATAATCACCGGGTTCGAGAGTGAAGGGGCCGGCGCTTTGCATAAATCTTCTGTCAGACGCAATGTTTCCGGCCGAAACTTCATCCCAGGCATCTACCACTGTACCCAAGGTTCCCCAGTGCAGTGGGTCTGAGTTTCCGGGAAACATGTAGTCGGCGGATATGTCTTGATTTGTACCAGTGTTAAGTGCATTTCCGCCATAAGACATGCGCTGACCGTTTCTCCAATAACCCCTCATGTAGTTGTAGAAGTGAATTGGGAATTCCGGTGTTCCATTGGCACTTGATCCAGACACGTGATACAGAAATTTGCGCATACCAAAACGTTCGTTGTCTATCACTCCATCACCGTATCCAATCCCGATACCTTTATATGGAATACCTTTGAGATCTATTGCCTCAAGGATGTCATCTGTAAGTGGATTATCGACACCATCGGCGTCTTGGTACGGACCTTCAAAAAAGTCTACTCCAACTGCCGGTGGGTATTCTCCATATCCGGGTGAAAGTCCTGTGGGAGAATCAACAGCGGGACCATTGTATCCATAGCCGAGACCACGTTGAACATCACAACCAACAAAGTCGTCAACGTGTCCCCCAATATCGAGATCGATCCATGTCCCAAAATATGTGTCCTGCAAGGTCTGCGAACCTTGATTGATGAGCACATAGTTGTAAAAGGTCATGTTGTTTACTTCATCGTTTGTGCTGAAAGCAAACGCTTGTGCCCGTATTTCCATACCAATCGGTTGAGCTCCACTTTCGGAGTGAATATTACCCTTGTCGTTAAAAATCCAGTAATAGTTCTGATCGCCAAACAGAGGAACGATATCATCTCTTTTCCTTTCAGCGCAATTAATTTCCTTGAGAAAGTCGTACCAAGGATAGTCTCCATTTTCAGGATTATAGCTTCCATCTCCATCGAAGTCATAGAAAGGGGCGAGGTATAAATCTTGACCGGCAGATGTATTACCTATGGCAGGATAGTCGAAGAAATAAGGAGGAATAGAGTAGCCACTTGGAAAAGATTCTTCAACCACACAGTCGGCCGAATTGATACACTCAAAGTACTGGCGATGTCTTTGCGCATCAGCACGATAAGTAATGGTGAAGCGATCCCATTTTACACATTCGGATTCAGAAATTTCTGCTGATCCGTCGTTAGAAAGAGGTCCTGACCAAAAATCATTTCCTCCAAAGCGATAAGTTATAGCTGCTAGTTTCAGTTGTTGGTCTGGCGACAAACCTCCTAGCCAAAGAGCACCTGCGTAGAGTACTGAAACGTTTCCATCTTTCGGTGCATAGTAATGAGACAGCCCCACAGCTCGATCCTGCCATAAGCTACCTCCTGTCTCGATGAGCGCACTTATATTATTCCACTCTAGATCACGCAAAGCAGTGGCAGGAGCGCAAGCTGCGGCTCTTGATTCTTCCTGCACAATCTCAGTTCGCGGATGAACTTTACCGGAGGTAATCAACGGATGATCATTTTGCGAAATTCCGTATACGGTCAAAAAACAAAGTGCAAAAGTGGAGATAAGTCGCATAAAGCGTTATGGTTTAAAGGACACTACGAATATATTGGGTTTCTTGCAAATTATGGAGGTTTGACAAAGAGAGTTTTTACGAATTATCTCATTTCTGAACCATAAGTTTTAACCCAGAATCCGCTTTGGGATTCGCTATGAAGTGCTAATACCGTTTATCCCGCATTGCGCATTAGGGAATTTTTGTAGAATGCATGCGGGATTCTCAAATCTAAGCGATAGAATACTGCATTCATCGGCAAAATTAGGGTGCAATTTTTCTATCGCTTGATTTGGGTTTATGTATCTGGATTAGTCCAATTCCGTTTCACTCCATTGGCCTATTACAGGCACTCTGACGGCATTTACCATTTCGTGCAAGATGCTGCAGGGCATTGCCCAAAAAAAACTTCAAATGCGCAATGCAGCATGGACTATTTATTGTGCAGAATTGGTATTATCCCGCATTGCGCATTGGAAGCATCTTGAGGTTAATGCGCTGCGGGATTCTCGAATCTACACTATGCAATAAAGTAATAGTTCAACCTATGAATTCCGATATCTCCATCACGTGAGTCGGGATTATTTGATGGTGTATATTCATACATCAAGAATAAAAATCGAGAAAGTGCTTGATATCAAAGGGGGTTAGCGCTGCAATAGATTTCCAAGGCGGATTCTGGGTTTAATAAGCAGAATTGGTATTATTTGATGGTTTATATTCATACATCAAGAATAATAATCGAGAAAGCATGCGTCATTGCAGGCTTTCAGTGATGTAATAGACTCTAATTGCAAAATCGGGGTTTAGAATACCTCCAGTATAGTGAGTTCTGGTATGTAAGCAACATATCCTTTTACTGGAAAGTTGCTCATTGATCTTAGCAAATCCATGTATTTCTGCACTTGATCCGCATGAGAGGGCAGGGGTTTGCCTGTTTTAAAGTCAACGATTTCAATTCCACTTTCATCCATCACAACTCGATCAGGACGATAGACATTTCCTTCCGGTGAAATGATTTCCGATTCGATTACAATTTTTTTGTTAGAGCTAAACCATTCACTAAAGCCTTCGGACTCAAAAATACTTAGCACTTGATTGCACAGTTGTTTTTGGGCAATTTCATGCATCAAAGGCCAATGCCTGCAAATTTTTTCATTCACTGAATCTTCATTTTCCACAGTAGAGAAGAGAGCAAGCGTTTCGTGTAATTCTCTTCCCAATCTTGAACTGTGATACATATTTAGCGATATTTCAACAGGAGATGTAGTAAGAGATCCTTTATCGAGGATTTTTCGCACCCCCGAATTTGTCAATTTTTCGGTTATGATGGATTTGGATTCTTCTTCAACTTTTGAAATATATTTTTCAGGAGTTCCAATGATATAGGTATTGGTATCAACAGAAGACATCAGACTGGAAGTCGAACAATAATTATTTACCCATTTGACTTTAATATCCGCAAAAATGTACAATCTGGTTTCTGCTCTTGTGGTTGCCACATAAAGTAAGTTGAGCCTATCTAGTTCAGAATTATTTTTTTCGTTTATCCATTCAAGGGGTTCTCTGTGAATGAAATTTGTGACAGATGGTTTTATCCATGCTCTTTGCAGCGGAATATCATCTATTGCGGGGTCAACCCACAGAGAATTCGATTTGTTTATTGTAATATACATGGGCACGATGACTACAGGAAATTGAAGACCCTTGCTCCCATGGACAGTCATGATCGATACGGCATTATTTCCTGAACTACCAGGGTGATATAGCTTCTCCTTTTTCTCTTCCCACCAAATAGTGAAAGTTGTAATTGAAATATTTTTTTTTGATTCGAGTTGATGAATATGATTCAATAGAATTTCGAGAGAATCGTCAAAAGGAAGTTGAAGAAGGCGAACGATGGTTTCTGCAGTTTCGTAGACAGAAGACACATCTTTAATTTGAAAGTCATTAGATCCGAGTCGTTCAGAAATGAATGTAATAAGATCGATGTTCTGATTTTTTTCTGCGAATTTCCAGATATCCTCTTTGGTGAAGATTGTAGGGTGCAGATCTGAAAGATTTTGAATTAACCGGATTTGAAAAAAAGTATCTGTCGGCCACAAAAGGTGGTGTATCATGTTTACAATGGCCATTACTGAGGAGGATTCCTTGATCAACATACTTTCTTTTGTAATGGCCGGAATTCCTTCGTTTTTAAAAGCTGCAACAATTGGAGCGGCATCTGCAAATCCTCGTCTATTAAGAATTGCAATGTCCTTATATTGGAAACCATCTGCCACACATTTTTTAATTGTGTCGATGATTTCTTTTATGATTTGATATATTACATAAGGACTTTCATCAGATGAGTCATCATCCTCATCGAACGATTCTGATATTTCTGCATCTTTTTTCTTCTCAAAAAATTTCGCTTCCACGTAACCACTGGCGTCTTTTACAAATTCCTGCGAGTGATCACGATATGTTGTCTCAAGAAATTTATTTGTTTCCAGAATTTGCTGATACATGGCATTGTTAAATTCGACAATGTTTCGTGCACTGCGATAGTTTTTTCCAAGTACATCTGAACGATACGCTTCGGTGAAGAGGAGTTGCCTATTGACATGTAGGAGGCCTAAATCAGGTAAATTGGTGAATTGTTCAGCCTTGCCATTTCTCCAACGATAGATAGCTTGTTTTCCATCACCTACAATAAGGTTGAATTGATTTTTTGACAATGCATTTTCGAGCAGTGGAAGCAAATTGTTCCATTGCATTTCCGACGTATCCTGAAACTCATCGAAGAGAATGTGATTGTATCGTTCTCCGATTTTCTCATAAATGAATGGAGCTGGATTATCTCTTACAACGTCATTCAGGATTTTTTGAAAGTCGCCGACAAATACAAAGTTTGTTTTCCTTTTAAGTTCATCGGCCATTCGATCAAGGTGCTGAAGTAAACCAAGTGGATAGATATTCTTTAGAATCATCTCCGACATTTCGTATCTAAAACCCTCTTCTCCATCAATGATTTTTAAGGCGTCTTCAAAAGCTTGAACGATGAGTTCTTTATTGTCATTGAGCAATTTTTTGGAGTGGGGAGAGGCTTTTGGGGCAAAAAACTTCCCTGATTCTGCTTGGTTTCTTGGTCGTACTTTAGGTGAAGTAATGGTTCCGTCGTACAGGTTGAAAAGCACCTGTCCCAAACTAGACTTTGTATTGTATGAAAAGTCATAGACTGTTATTTCATTTTCGTTCATGAATGAAATAGCGGGCTCAACAGCATTTCGGACATTCAACTCGAATCCGGCACGCAATTCCCTCAGTTTTTTTTCTGTGAACACGAAATGTTCAAGGCCTAAATCTTTTAAAGAATCCAGTTCTTTTTTTGTGTTTTCCTGAAAGATGAGATCGGCAATTTTGAATACTTGCTTTTGAACATCCCAAGAAGATTCGTCCTCCATTTGATCAAGAACAAAGGACAAGAAATAAGAAGTAAGCAATGGATCTCTTCCTACTTCGTCAAATAAGTTTCCAATGAGTTCTTCCTTGAATTGTGCGATGTCGGTCTCAACTCTAAAATCTTGTTGAAGTTTGAGATCAAAAGCGAAGGAGCGCAATAGCCTATGGTTGAAACCATCGATTGTGCCAATTGAAATATGGCCATAGTGATGTATCATATGCGCAAAAGTTGCCTTAGCTCTGATGCGCAGTTCGGTTTCATCTATTTTCAGTGCGGCACATAGTTCAAGGAAAATGGAGGGTTCATTTCCCAGCACTGAATTGGCTAATTGAAAAAGGGTTTTGATTACCCGATCTTTCATTTCCGATGCCGCCGCATTTGTAAATGTAATGGCCAAAATGTGTCTATAATAAGCCTCATTGGAGCCAATAGACAACGACAGCCTTAGATAATGAAATACCAGAGCATAGGTTTTTCCGCTACCCGCAGAAGCCTTAAGTACAAGCCATTGAGGAAGAGACATCGCTACGAAGGTAGCAGATCAATTCCAATTTGATAATTTATTTATTGCTCATTTCCTTGAATGTGTTTAGTCCACATTGAAGCCAAGCATTGTATTCCGCAGCGTTAGGCGTGTAACCTACTCCAGGTGTTAGAATTTTTTCATCTGGGCTGAGCATTACATACCAAGGTTGTGAGTTGTTCACGAAGGTCTCGATTTGGAAGGTAGCCCATCTGTCACCGTATGTCTTAATATTCCTTGTTTTCCCTGTGACCAGTGAAGTATACTTTTCTTTGAGCTCTTCAGGCAATTCTTTTCCATCATCGACATAAAGGGAAACAACGATTACTTCATTTCTAAGTTTGTCGATTATTTCCGGATCGATCCAAACGTTCTCTTCCATTTTTCTGCAATTCACACAGGCATATCCGGTGAAATCAAGAAATATTGGTTTGTTCTCGCGCTTGGCTCTTTCAAGGCCTGCTATGTAATCGTGCTCACAATCGAGATTGTGTGGACAGCTAATAGGATAAATCCAACTGTAACCTGTAGGGGGAGCTAACCCGCTGAGCAAAGTAAGTGAGTGATAGGTACCTGATTCTTTGTTGAGCCTAAAACCGGTTCCTAAGTAAATTACCCAACTCAAGGTTAGGACGGCAAATCCGATGCGGAAGAGAGAAAGTTTTTTGAGTGGACTGTCGTGAGGGAATTTGAGTTTTCCGAAGAGGTAGAGAACCATCAATGCAAAGATGATAATCCATAGACCCATAAAAAGTTCGTATTTTAAGAAGTCCCAATGGCCAACGAGATCGGCATTTGAGAGAAATTTTAATGCCAATGCAAGTTCAAGAAAACCGAGAACTACTTTCACGGAGTTGAGCCATCCACCGGATTTGGGTAAGGCACTGAGCATACTCGGAAACGCAGCGAAAATGGCAAAAGGAATACCAAGCGCTGCACCGAAACCGCCCATTCCCGCTGTAAGTTGAATAGCTCCACCATCTTTGGTCAGTGAGCTGGCAAGCAGGGAACCAAGTATTGGTCCAGTGCAACTAAATGAAACAATGGCTAAAGTGAGAGCCATAAAAAACGAACCGATTAGTCCTCCTGTGTTTGACGCTGAATCTGCTTTGTTTGCAATACTTGAAGGCAGTGTAATTTCGAAAAAGCCAAAAAATGAAATGGCGAATACAACGAAAATAATAAAGAAGAATGTGTTCAGAGGAACGTTCGTTGAGATGTTGTTGAGAATGTTTTCGTCAACACTATCAAGCAAGTGGAAGGGAAGACTAAGCAAAAGGTAAATGCCAAAAATGAATGAGCCATATATAATAGCTCTGGTCACACCTTTTTTGCGGTTCTGACTTCCTTTCGTAAAAAAACTAACAGTAAGCGGGATCATTGGAAACACGCAAGGAGTAAGCAATGCAAGTAGTCCGCCCAAAAATCCAAGTATGAAAATCTGCCAAAGCGAGTCACCTTTTTCAGGTTCAGTTTGCACCTGACCACAATCTTTAGTAACAGGATTTTTCGGGTCTAGCCCCTCTATGAAGTAGCGAAATTTTGCAGGGCCGGTATTAAAAGAGCCCAACTGATCTTCCTCTATTTCGGTACCAAAGCCTGTTTTGAGATTAATACTGAAAAAGATCGGCTGCACAGGTACACAACTATCATCATTGCATGCCATTCCTTTTACGCTTCCCTGAATAACAACGACACCTGCATTGGGCTGAATGATTTGTCTGAATTCGGCTGAATCAGTGAAGTATTGCACATCCGTCATGAAGAGAGCATCGTACTTCTTGATGGTAGCAGATTCGCTAAGCCCACCGATGAATTGAAAGGATGAACTGTCGCGAAAAGAGAATTCCGTCGGTGAAGGTCCACCCGCTTCGGATGGTACAATCGAGTAAGTGTGCCAATTGGCAGTAAGGTTGGCAGTAATTACTAGTTCGTACTGATTGTTGCCTTTGTCTATAGAACGAAAGGAATAGCGTACCGGATTTTTTATGCCTTTATTTATTTGTGTGCTGTCTATTGCGGCTTCACTTGTGGCGGCAGGAGCGATCTTCAGCGAAAAGTTCTCAGGATCGGGAAACACACACTTTTCATCGTTACAAGACATGTATTGCAGCACACCCTTTAAGTTAAATGGCTGATCTGTTTCGAGTTTTATTTTTTGTTTGAATACGGCTGTGTTTTCAAAATACATCAACTCTTCGTTATCAAATTGAGGGTCGGCATGTCTGATAAATTTGCCTTGTGTAGGAGCTCCAACGAGGCTGTATTTGGAAGATTTTTCAACTTCGAGTTTAGTTTCAATCGGCCCCATGAAATTGGGATCGTCCGAAACTTGCAATGCGTATACGTGCCATCCCTCATCAATGATAGCCGTTGCAATTACTTCCCCTTCTGTTTCGTTCAGAAATTGAAAGTTAAAACTCCACTTTACTGGCTCTAGAATTTGCGCAGCCAGCCCTTGAGACAGTGCAACAAGTATAACGGCGGAGGCATATAATTTGATTCTCATCATGAATGTAAATAGAATGAAACGGGGCAAACTTAAGCACTACAAGAACTTTTCCTTAAGGGAATTCAAAAAGTTGCTTGGACTTTCACGCACAAACCTGGGTATGCTAAAAAAGTGTAAAAGCGGTGATTTTAGACAGTTACGGCGCTCTAACCCAGAATCCGCATTGGAAGTCGCTATGAACCGCGATTAGAATGAAGTCAAGACGGGAATTCAATTCGATGAATACACCTAATTGGAATAGAGATTCCGTGTTCTACCAAGATATTTTCATCGCCGGTAGCTATGACACGGCTCTTAAGTTTGGAGCAGCTTTGAACGTTTTCGAGGGTTAGAACGACCTCCGTTTTTGAAATACCTTCGAGTGCCACAGCCTGCAGGAGGCACGCCTGGCGGCGAATCCGCGCAGAACGACTCATGAGGACATCGGTTTGCGCAAATACGGCATTTTTTATGAGGTGGAATTCTTCATTGCCAGAAAGGGTGATCATGTGTTCGAAGTACAGTTAGGTTGTAAAGGATTTTCTTACGATTTTCTACATCGAAGGTTTCATGCTAATGCACATGGCACGCGGGGTATCCGATTTAATGCGAAAGAGATCGGACACCTTGTAACCCGCCACCCAGGCTATATCACCATTGCTTTCTAGCACACAAACATCTTGCTTCTTATGTAGCGGAACCTTTGACTGGATCAGCAGATCGCTAATTTTCTGTCTTCCTTTCATTCCTAAGGGCACAATCTGGTCTCCCTCACGCCAAGTTCGAATGATGAGGGGAAACTTCAATTCATCCAAGTTCAATATCGCTGTATAGGGGTCTAGAGTCTTTAAATCAACTGGGATGTCGCACTCTTCCATTAGAATACCGAGTTCTAGGCTTTCGAAAGGAAGTTGATTAATTTGAACCGAAAGGGAGAACATTTCTTTAATAGGTCCAATAATCAATACTTCCCGATCGCGCATGATCAAGAATTTTTCTGCAGCTACTTGTTTTCCGGTTTGTGCTTCCAGTAAGTTGAGAATGTCGGGCATAGATCCCGTAGAGAAACCTAAAGGTTCAAGTATCATCCACAGTATTGTTTCCGCATAGGTGATTTGCGAAAGAGATTTCACTGGAATGTGTATTTCGCTTCCTTTTTGCACTAGATTTTTTGACTTCCAATATGCGAGAAAATCCTCTGCGATGGATAGATATTGTGCTGAGAGAAAGCCGGTTTGTACAATGTGCTCTACGGAATTTTGATTGATCTCTTCAATTTTGGGAATGAGACTTCTTCTTATGAGGTTTCTCTTGTATTTCTCAGACTTATTACTCGAATCTTCTCTGAATGCGAGACCATGTTTTTTAAGATATTCCTCTAAATCAGCACGACGAGACTGCAGCAACGGTCGAATTATGTTTCCTCTTTTGGGCTGCATGCCTGAAAGCCCCTTTATTCCACTTCCCCTAAAAAGATGGAAGAGAATCGTTTCAGCTTGATCATCGGTATGATGAGCTACGGCGATGGCGGCACATTTCATCTGAACGCGCATTTCTTCAAACCAATCATATCTCAATTGGCGGGCTGTTTCCTGAATCCCAGTGCCTCTTTGAAGTGAGATTTCCGAGGTCTCAAATTCGGTGAAAACGAATTCCCATCCCATCTGATGGCTCCAGGCAGAAACTTCTTTTGCATCAACATCGCTTTCTGTTCCCCGAAGTTTGAAATTTACATGAGCAGCCACTACAACGAAATTCAACGAGTGCATCACATGACATAGTACCACACTGTCCAGACCTCCGCTAAGTCCAATGAGAATACGAGACTCCGGTTCTGCAAGTCTATTGGTGGCGATGAATTTTTGAACTTTTTCCACGAGGAACATGGTGCAAAGATGAGTTTTTAAGAGGTCTTACCCAAAAATGATGAATCGGAATTAGCTTTGATGCCTCGATGTTTATAGAGAGCCATATCAATAGAGACAAGAAGCAGGGCTGGATTGAAGTCATTTGCGGTTCAATGTTTTCGGGAAAAACCGAGGAACTCATTCGTAGAATGCGTCGAGCCGAGTTCGCTCGCATGAGTGTGGAGATATTTAAACCCAAGGTAGATATCAGATATAGTGAAAAGGAGGTAGTTAGCCACGACTCATCTACTATTCGATCAACGCCTGTGGAACATTCCGCCCAAATTCTGTTGTTGGGTGGAGGGGTTGAGGTGATTGGAATAGACGAGGCTCAATTTTTCGACGATGGTTTACCTGATGTTTGCAACGAGTTGGCAAATCAGGGTGTGCGAGTAATTATAGCGGGTCTCGATATGGATTTTCAAGGCAAACCCTTTGGCCCAATGCCACAATTGTTGGCGATAGCAGAATTTGTAACCAAGGTTCACGCCATTTGTGTTCAAACTGGCGACCTAGCGCAATACAGTTTCCGTCATACTGAAGGAGATAAATTGGTGCAACTGGGTGAGCGGGAGAGTTATTTGCCGCTATCGCGCGCAGCGTTCAATGAAGCGATGAGAAACCGAAAGAAAACGGATAATGGCTGATTACCTCTTTAACGATATTTCTGCAATTTGCGATGGGAAATACCTTTCCAATCCTGATGCACTTCTATTTTCACAATTGCTGATAGATAGCCGAAAAGTGTGGGATCCTTCGAGGTCCTTGTTTATTGCTATAGGGGGGGAGCGACATGATGGCCACGCTTTTATTTCTGATCTCTATGAAAAAGGGGTTCGACAATTCATAGTTGAAAAAGAACTTGATATATCAAGTTATCCAGATGCGGGAATTTGTTTTGTAAAATCTTCTATTTACGCTCTTCAACAATTAGCTTCTTTTCACCGAAGGAAGTTTAAAATCCCGGTAATAGGAATTACGGGAAGCAATGGAAAGACGGTTGTAAAGGAATGGATCAACACGCTGTTGGCTGCAGATTTCAGGATAGTTCGAAGTCCGCGGAGCTACAATTCACAGGTGGGGGTTCCTTTGTCGGTTTGGAACATGAACATAGATCATGATTTAGCCATTTTTGAAGCGGGTATTTCTCATCCAGGCGAAATGGAAAAGCTAGAGAAAGTCATTCAACCGGATATATGTATATTTACCCATATAGGAAAAGCTCATCTCGAGAATTTTGACTCAGAAAAGGAATTGGTTAAAGAGAAAATGGGGCTTTGTAAAAACGCGAAGGTGATTGTTTACGGCTCCGACAATGAAACTTTGAGGAAAGCTATGGAGGATCGGGCATTTGCCGATGTGCGGAAAATTGTTTGGTCATATCAAAGAGAAAATTGTCCGCCCGATGGTCTATGGATAAGCAATGAGGACAAAGGATCTGGCGCAACCATTATAACTTGTATCCAAGGCAAGGAGAGTTTTCATTTCTATTTACCTTTTTCTGATGCAGCTTCGGTTGAGAATTGCATCACGTGTATTGCTTGTTTACTTTATTTGGATTATGATCAGGAACAAATCAACGAGCGCATTCAGCGACTCACTGCTTTGCACATGCGTCTGGAGGTGCTTGAAGGAATAAATCACTGTACCCTCGTAAATGATTCGTACAGCAATGATTTACATTCTCTGGAAATAGCCTTGGATTTTTTGAAGTCAAATGCCGGAGGAAAAAAAACAGTAGCCATTTTGTCTGACATTGTGCAAAGTGGAATTCGTGAAGAAGAATTATACGGAATCATCAATAATTTATTGTTGTCGAAGCATATCGACAAACTGATAGCAATAGGTCCGGAAATAAGGGCCATGAAAGAATATATTCAATTGACTTCACATTTTTATGATTCCACAGATTCATTTTTGACGGAGTTCAATCAACTGGAATTTTCTGATTATGCCATCTTGGTTAAAGGAGCCAGAGCTTTCCAATTCGAAAATATCGTTCATCGTCTTCAGGATAAAACACACGAGACGCGTTTAGAGGTTGATTTGAATGCGATGCTCAACAATCTGAATTATTTTCGGTCGCGTTTGAGTGCGGGCACAAAGCTCATGGTAATGGTAAAGGCATTTGGTTATGGAACGGGTGCACAGGAAGTCTCATCATTGCTGCAATTCAACAGAGTTGATTATCTGGCGGTAGCATATGCCGATGAAGGCGTTGAATTGCGAAAAGCGGGCATTTCTTTACCCATTATGGTGATGAATCCTGAGCCAAGTTCATACGCCACCATTCTCCGGTACAAACTCGAACCCGAAATTTACAGTTTGTCCGTTTTGAAGCAATTTGAAATGGAGCTTGGCTATCACAATCTGAATTCGGCTTATTTAGTGCATTTGAAGATTGACACCGGCATGCACAGACTAGGTTTTATGGAGGGCGATATTGAAGAATTATGCACCCGTATTGTGAAAAACGGAAACTTGCATATCAGTTCTGTTTTTACACATTTGTCGTCTAGTGAGAATCCGGAACATGATCATTTTACAAGGAAACAACTGGAGAGATTTGAAAGCGTTTGCAAGATTATTACTGCAAAAACGGGACAGACTTATTTGAGGCATGCACTCAATACTGGCGGTATACAAAGATTTCCTGATGCTCAATATGAAATGGTGCGATTGGGCATTGGCTTGTATGGGGTAGCGTCGTTTTCAGATGATCAGCATCGTTTAAGTTCGGTAAGTTCATTTCTTTCTAAGATTTCGCAAATAAAAAATATTGGAAAGGGCGATGTCGTGGGTTACGCAGTTTCATTTGTAGCTCCTGCTCCTATGAAGATAGCGATTGTGCCTGTGGGCTACGCCGATGGGTTGAAACGCTCGCTGAGTAATGGACGCGGCCATTTGAGCATCAAGGGCAAAAAGGCAAAGATATTGGGGAGGGTTTGCATGGATATGGTAATGGTTGATATATCATCCATTGATTGTGAAGAGGGCGATGATGTAGAAATATTCGGATCACACATTTCTCTTGAGGAGTATGCAGGCATGTGTAGTACTATTCCTTATGAGGTGCTTACATCAATAAGTCATCGTGTTAAACGTGTATACTTGCAGGAATAGTGCAGTATTTTAGCTGAATTACTGCATTGATCCACGATTAAATTACAACCATTTTCTTCTCGCCTCGAGCCGTTATTCTACCAATTGGTTTGTCGCAGATTGCTCCATATCCTGCTTCAGATACTATGTGCTTTATCTCATTTTTCAAGTCTGGATGTACAGCAATGAGCAGTCCACCGCTGGTCTGCGGATCGCAAAGAGTGAAAAGTTGTTTTGCTGAGAGAGAAGTAGTGTCTGCGGATACCGCGGAAAAGTTTCGCGTAGTCATGTCCGGATAAATGAATTGATCAAGGTAAACATTCAAATTAGGCAACAGCGGAATATCATCGAAGAAAACTTCGGCGGCCAATTCACTATTTCCAATCATTTCTTTCAGATGACCCAAAAGTCCAAAGCCGGTAACATCTGTCATTGCGTGCACTCCTTCGATCATTGAAAATGTTTCTCCAATTTTATTGAGTGCACACATATAGGAAGTAGCTGTTTGCATATCTTCCAAACTTGCGAGAGATCTTTTGGCGGCGGTGTTTACAATGCCCAAACCCAGAGGTTTTGTCAAAAAGAGTAAGTCTCCTTCTTGAATTGTATTATTTCTTTTAAGTCTTTGGTAGGTAGTTTTGCCTGTTACACACAAACCAAATATGGGTTCCTGACTGTCTACGCTGTGCCCACCGGCAAGTGGTATCCCGGCCATTCTGCAGATGAATCGCGCACCATTGAGGACTTCTTTGGCGAGACTAGCAGGAAGTTTTTCTATGGGCCATCCTAGTATAGCAACAGCCATTAGTGGACTTCCACCCATCGCATATACATCACTTATAGCATTGCTTGCCGAAATTCTACCGAAGTTGTATGCATCATCAACAACCGGCATAAAAAAGTCGACGGTTGATATAATCAGTTCACCGTTTCCGGAGTCATATACCGCAGCGTCATCGCTTGTATTATTGCCAACTACAAGATGAGGATGAGGGGTAAATTCATCGTCTTCATGTAAAATACTTTTAAGTACGTCTGGGGCAATTTTGCATCCACAACCGGCGGCCTTACTGAATTGAGTTAGGCGAATGGGTTCAGTTTCCAACATTTTGTTTTTGTAGACTACTAATGATTTGATTGGCGATTTGGTATGCGCTTTGATTTTCGCATTCGATGGAAAGGAGAATTTGTCTTTTTCCTCTCAATAGCGAATGGTTATAGCTTTTGTCGTAATAATCTAACAACAATTCGACCCATTTTTCCTGGTTTCCCTGCAATAGCGCATTCACTGCATCTCTCGATTGCTCAGGGCCCATTCGTTTAGCAATTGCTGCGGTTCTTTCCGCAAGAATCTCAACAGGAAATGAACCGTATTCGCCGAGTATTCTGTGGGCTCTGGATTTAGTTGACCTATCAATGAAAATGATTTTTGATTCGACCATAATGCTATAAAAACTGTCGGGGATTCTTACTTTACCGATAAATCGACTCTCGTCTTCTATCCAAAGTGCGTGATCAATTTTGTTTACTTTCATTAACTCCAAAGCCAACATATTCTCAAAATGTTCTTGAGAGGGTTGTGTTGGTAGTCCAAGAGAACCAAAACTAGATCCTTTGTGAGAACCGAGGCCTTCTAGATCGATTATTTGTTCTCCTAATTCATTTAAAAATTGAAGAACTTCAGTTTTTCCTGCACCCGTTTTTCCGCCCAAAATGTAAACAACTCGTTGCTTGGTGAACTCTGTGAGTGCTTCGTTGCGAAAAGATTTGTAGCCACCTTCTAGCAATTCTACATTGAAGCCGGAAGTACTTAAGAGCCAAGCCATGATCTGACTTCTGAGTCCACCTCTCCAACAATATATCAGCAATTCCCTATGGGGGGCGAGGATTTCGGCGCTCCTAATTTTGTCTATAAATTGAGCACCTGCAAGTTCAAAGCCGAGTTTTACTGCTTCATCATGACCATTTTTTTTATAGCAAAGGCCTACAAGATGTCTCTCTTCATTATCGAGCAATGGAAGATTCATTGCGCCAGGGATATGACCTTTTTCGAATTCACCAGGACTCCTAGCGTCAAGGACTACAACACCTTTTGCTTTTATGGCGAGCCATTCACTTATGTGGATGCGATTTATCAAATTGGAATTCCAATAAGAGAATGATATATTAGAGAGGTTTTATCGACGGTCACCATCGAGTAGGTTACCCAATCCGCCTAGAATGCTGCCTTCTTCTTTTCTTTTGTAAGTTCCATAGGCGATGATTCTGGAGGCTAATCTGGAAATAGGTAGTGTTTGGAGCCAAACCTTGCCCGGTCCGGTAAGCACAGCGAAGAAAACTCCTTCACCACCAAAAAGAGTATTTTTTATTCCGCCAACAAATTGAATGTCAAAGTCAACTTCAGAAGTGTGTGCAACGATACAACCGGTATCTATTTTCAAACTTTCTCCTGGAGCAAGAACGCGTTCGATAATATGTCCACCTGCATGGCAGAAGGCCATTCCGTCTCCTTCAAGTTTTTGCATGATGAATCCTTCACCGCCGAAGAGTCCAGTGCCAAGTCTTTTTTGAAAGGATATACCAACACTTACTCCTTTTGCTGCACATAAAAAGGAATCTTTCTGACAGATGAGTCTTCCATTTAATTGCTGAAGATCCATAGGAATAATTTTTCCAGGATAAGGCGAAGCGAATGCCACACGGGCTTTTCCTGACGTGTTGTGCGTAAAAGCGGTCATAAATAAACTTTCACCAGTAAGCAATCGTTTACCAGCGCCGACCAGTTTATTGAAGAATCCTCCTTGATTAGAAGAGCCGTCCCCAAAAATGGTTTCCATCACCACGCCGTTATCCATGTACATAAATGCACCGGCCTCCGCGATTACCGTTTCTTGCGGATCAAGTTCAATTTCTACGCATTGCATCTCTTCACCAAAAATGCGGTAGTCGATTTCATGATTGGATCGCATAGGTCCGTCGTTTATTATTTCCATGATTTATACTTATAAAAAGTTTTATTCTTCAATTTCTACATCTAGGCTCAAAGATGCTGCGCCTATTACAACTACAAATTCTCCACGAGGTTCATGTTTCAGAAAATGTGTTAAGACATCGAGACAAGATCCTCTCACGGTTTCTTCGAATTTTTTGGTGAGTTCTCTAGAAACACTGACAGGTCTTTGATCTCCGCAGAATTTTCGGATCAATTCAAGGGTTTTGATTAATCTATGAGGTGATTCGTAGAGTATGACGGTTCGGTTTTCTGCGGCAATGGCCTTCATTCTGGTTTCACGTCCTTTTTTGTGCGGAAGAAAGCCTTCGAAAATAAATTTTTCGCTCGGCAAGCCAGAGTTCACAAGTGCGGGCACGAATGCAACTGGTCCGGGAAGGCATTCCACTTCGATTCCGGCCTGTAAACATGCCCTTACCAATAAATAACCTGGATCGGAGATCGCGGGGGTTCCGGCATCTGTGATGAGTGCAACCATTTGAGAAATTTCAATTCTCTGAACCAACGAATCGAGAATTTTGTGTTCGTTGTTTTGGTGATAGCTGTGCATCGCTTTTTCAATGCCCAAATGTTGGAGAAGTTTGCGGCTTTCGCGTGTGTCTTCAGCCAGAATAAAGTCACATTCCTTTAGGATCCTGATTGCCCTGAGTGTAATGTCCTCAAGGTTTCCAATGGGTGTGGGAACAAGGACCAGCCGACTCATAGATGCCTTCGTTCCACCATTTCTTTGAAGTCGTTCGCCACAGGTGATTCGCTACTCCAATTGAACTTGGTTTTCAGGTTATCCATTAGTTTCATGGCTTCATCGCGAGAAACAGTATTGAGTTTTTCAATAGCTACTTCGTATTCCTGACTATTATTTTTGAATAATTCTTTAGAAAATTGAAAACGTTGATTGATTGAAATAGCTCTTTTCAAATCAATGATAGCAGCTTTTTCTATTTGCTCTGAGAGTGATTCTTTTTTAGGAATATCACGGGCAATTTTATCGTAAACGGATTCCACTTGTGCTGCAGGTTTGAGAGGTGCGAAATGCACATCATAGTTTGGTTTGTGCAGTTCAGGCGCTTTCGCTGGTTCGGCCTCTGTTTCGGGGGCTAATTCCTCAATGACATCAATCAAGGATATTTGATTGGGAGAAACCTCCGGAATCTTAAAAGGAATTGGAGTTATTCTCTCAGGTTCGACATCAACAATTTTGGATGTTTCAATTTCCTGTGCTTTACCCTTTATCAATTCGTCATAGGCCTTATGTCTTATCACCACAAGCCGTTCATAGAGTTCGCGGCCAAGTTCAGTGGCGCTTTCAATATCTTCTTTGGAAAGTGTACCTGACTCGATAGCATCAAGCTGCGTTTTGAGCTCGGCAATTATTTCCTTAAGACGTTTGTATTTGACCGGTTCGTGCATATTGGGATCGTGAAAAGTTATACTCAAAAGTACGTCCGTCGACCCATCACTTTTGGGTACCAGCGAAGAAATTATCAATAGATTTTTCAGTGGTGTTGATTATCCACCCAATTCCTTGCGGATTTTTGCTGGAAGAGATGCCAGAACAAGGTCGTAGCTATGATCAGCGAGCTCAATGATAAGTCTGTCCGGCACAACTCCACTGGATTCTATGGTATTCCAATGCTTCTTGTTCATGTGATATCCGGGTTGAATGCCATTGAACTTTTCTCTAAGGTCTATTGCTCTCTCAGGATCACATTTCAGGTTTACACTTTGAAATTCATTGACATCACAAAGAGAAAAGATTTTATCTCCCACTCTAAAAACCAGAACATTTTGATCGAATGGAAAGTCCTCGGTTACTCCTTTTTTGTCGAGGCAGTATTGGCGATAAGTTTCGAGATTCATGGTCTCTTAATCATATGCAGCGCAGGGAACATGATATTTGTCGGCACCGGCGCAGGCTCTGATTCCGAGTATAATTTCATGAGTGTGCAAACCGGCGTATCGGATCTTCGAAAGAGTCATGTCGTAGGAGTATGCGAGTGTCACATATTTGAAAAGTCCAAGTTTAAAGATTCCTCCAATACCGTTGCCGCTGCGGGCTGCGAGACCAATGGTGAATTTCTCGCGGAATTCGAGCAAAGCTTGTACATCGAGCGACATTTTACTACTTGCCACATAATTGACGAGCAATGCAGGCTTGAAAAAGAGATCATCTTTGAGGCGAATTGACCTACCGGCAGAAAAAGTATAGTGCCGTGTGAGTTTTGTATCACCATTCAGTCCGTCCACTTTGTTTTCGGTAAGGTGTCGCATCGAGAGTCCATAGAATCTGTCGCCTCGATAGAGCCAAAAGCCAAGGTTGAGTTGGGGTAAAACAAAATCGGTGACAGCGCTATTGAGAGCAGGGTCATCATAATTATCAAGAATGATAGACCCATAATCGACACGATATTGAAGGAAACCAGCTGAGATACCACTAGAGAGCATATAACGACGCGCTACCCTCATGTGATAAGCATAGGCGAAGTGCAACATGGTATAGCTGAGCGGACCAGCGTCATCACTTTCTACAATTCCGCCAAGTCCGTGAAAATTGAATTTGGTCTTTCCAAATTTGCCGTGCGCATTGGCAAAGGCAGTTTTGGGAGCATCGGGAAATCCATTCCACTGCTGACGGTAACCGAGTTTTAGTTCGAGACACGGAGTGGCTCCTGTCACAGCAGGATTGTATTGAAGATAGTTGTATGTGAAAAAAGTATATTGCGGCAGTTGTTGGGCTGTCGCGGAAACTGCAATCAAGAAAAACAGTACAAGTAAATATGATTTTCTCAATTGCATGTTATCTTAGTGTATAATAGCAATCGCTCCATTTATCGGTGGAATTTCTACTTCCAACGAGTTCAATTCGATCACATAGTAGTATGTGCCGGTTGGCAGATACTTTCCTTTGTTGGTTCCATCCCATTGTTGGGCGTATCCCAGTGATCTGAATACCTGTTGCCCCCATCTGTCGTAAACAGTTACCGAAGTATTTTCAAATCTTTCAATGCCGCCGAGTACCCATGTATCGTTGATCCCATCGCCATTTGGAGTAAAGGCATTGTATATGGTGATGGGTGGCCCTACGGTTATTGTAATTAAGTCGGTTACTTCACAACCGTTAATAAAACTGCTTACGACATATGTGGTAGTTTCTTCAGGAGTAGTAATTGGGTTGTCAATTGTGCTATTGTCAAGGTATTGATTGGGCGACCAGTTGTAGACTTCACCGGCATCTGCACCTGCCACGCCCAATTGAGCTGATTCGCCAAGTGCAATCTGTATTGGATCTACGGAGGCAAAAATATCAACTCCGTCGCCTTCAATATCCACAACTACACCACAACCTCCGTTGGCCGGATCGTGCTCTGACCCAAGAATGAGAAAGTACTGTGAACCTGAAACAAGATTACCTACCTCAAAGCTGAAAGCAACAGTATCTGCAAAACAATTTGAAGGATCGAGCCAATTGGTTTGTAGGCATGGATTGAGTCCAAGAGGAACATTCACAACCAGGGCTACAATGGAATCTGTGCCAGAAGAACCGGGACAATTGGAAGGATTAATATTGATCGTTACGTTGCCAGGAGTGGCGGTATTTGATGCCTGAAAAGAGTAGAAATATGCTTGAGTCACATCCATACAGTTGAAAACAACAGGATTGTTGGTCAGTGTAGAGTATGCAGGTTCTTCATCCGGGCATAAAGTGCCCGGGCTAGAGCAGTCCTGAGCAGAGGCAAACCGACTGATGCCGGCAAATGCTATGATGAGAAATAGATAAATTCTTTTCACGGGTCTGCTCTTTAACGATAATTCTTGCAATAAGATGCAAAAATCCTGAACCTTCCCTCTGGTGTGTGTTGTATGAGACATTTCTTTTGAACAGTTCATTGTATATACTGAATGGTTGAACCTTTGATATTCTTAGGCAAGGAAACTCAGATGAGAGACATTGGGGAACTGTTCGAACTTCATTTCAGACAGGTTCAAAAGCTCCAGTGCAGAAGAACTGCAAAAGAGGATTTTTGTTGCCGGAAGCAACCAATTTAAAATTTCTGAACTATACGAATCGGGCAGGTCGTTCATACGGAGAGAGTATTATCCCTCGGAGTTCGAATGACTAAATCTTTACTGTTTTACCACAGGTAAGACAATGTGAACATCGTTTGCACTTAAAGACACGTGATACATACCTGAAGCAAGAGGAGAGAAATCAATGGTTTCATTAAAATTGGACCCACCTCCAACAAAGCGTTTTTTAATAACAACTTGTCCAATGGCATCCGTGATCGTACAATCTAATGTTCCTCGAGCAATGAAATTCCCATTTATGAAAAGTTCATTTGTGACCGGATTCGGGAAAAGGGTAAAATGTGATGAAGCATCCAATTCGAAAAGATCTGTAATAAGTATCTCTTGTGAAATGGTACAGCCTAAAAAGTCGGTAATGGTCAATGTATAGGACCCTGCTTGAGTGCTATTATCGAAAGGACCCAAGATCATCTCATCACTCACAATGTTTCCTGAATCATCAACCCATTCGTAAAAGTACGGAGCAGTACCTCCGGATATTTCATAGCTAGAAGAACCCCCTGGAAGATCACTGATGTTACTAGCTGTAAGTCCAATTATTTGAATAGGCGCATCAGGTTGTAGTACAAAGAAAGTTTCAGAAGTC